>Ga0070727_10005404_pt1 | contig 10453 bp, 12 predicted proteins | sample tdAd472_FD_66722 | JGI IMG/M metagenome (GOLD analysis project Ga0070727, IMG submission 66722) | Marine sediment microbial communities from the Atlantic coast under amendment with organic carbon and nitrate - tdAd47.2 | ecosystem: Environmental > Aquatic > Marine > Coastal > Sediment | place... | reverse complement strand
TACTTTTAATCCCGCCAACCGGGCGGCATCCCGGGTCTGTTGTCGTTGTGCGTCATTGAAATAAGCCGGCACTGTAATTACCGCACCATCAAGTTCACCACTGAGAAACTTTTCTGCGCGCTGACGCAATACTTTGAGTATTTCAGCGGACACCTCAATTGGATTTTTCGGCCCGGCTACGGTTTCAATAGATGGTGTTGCATTGTCCGAAGTGGCCACAAACTGATAGGAAATAAATGGGTTGCTGGCGCGGATTTCTTCAACATTGCGTCCGAGGAACCGTTTGACTGACAATATACAATTTCCGACATCTTCAGCAGCAGCATTGAGCGCCGCATATCCTACGATTACATTGCCATTTTTGAGGTATTGAACTGCTGAGGGCAGCAAATGCTCACCTGCATCATCTGGAAGGGTTTCCACTGACGTTCCACAAGGCGCTGCAACCAATGAATGCGTGGTACCCAGATCGACACCGACGGCACGCTTTCTACCACCTGACTTAGCTTTGCCACCCGGTTCTGATATCTGTAATAATGCCATGACCTTAAATTGCTATCTCTATAAATCCAGTTTCAATAATCCAACAATCGCTCTTCTGCTGCTTCGATCTCCGAGAGAAGCTTACCCAGATACTGCATTTCATAGTAACAAGACTTGGCCGCGCCCAACTCACTTGCTCCAAATTTTTCACTGAACTGATGCTGAGACTGGCCTAACTGAATTTCAATATCGCTTCGCAATTGCGCCAGCTCGTCCAGGGCGTTAGAACCACCCACTACTTCTTCAAGTTGTTCGCGCAGCTGTATTTGCCCCATAAGTAATTCGGGGCTTAAATCCTGTTGTGAAACATCTTCCACATCCACCCCATTCAAAAGCAACAGGTAAGCAGCTCGCAATTGTGGAGAAGCGAGGGTTTCGTATGCCTGATTCAGTCGGCTTGTTGCTTGAATAGAGTGCAGCTTCTCATCCTCGGAGCTGTCAGCGAAGCGGTCAGGATGGACTGCCTCCTGCTGCTGCCGATAAATCTGCTTGAGCTGCTTTGGATCTAGATCGAATTCCTGCAGAAGGGAAAACAATTGGAAATAATTTTTTTGTTCATCAGACACAGCAAAAATACAAGTAAGTTAAGCCTAAGTGAAAATTAAAGTGCAGCCATTTAAGCTAACGACCAATGATGACACTTCGCTGGAGCGTCAACCACTACCTGCACATGCTTTGTAACGTCATCCCTTGCCAGACACAATACCTGACCCGGTTGTGGGTAAGAATCCTAAATACTGAAGCTTTCGCCGCAACCACATTCACCTTTTGAGTTAGGATTCGAAAACTCAAAACCTTCATTTACGCCCTGCTTTACGTAATCCATCTGGGTTCCATCGATATACAACAGGCTTTTTGGATCGACGACTATTTTCACGCCCTGCTCTTCAAATACCTGATCTCCCACTTCAAGTTTGTCTACAAATTCGAGCACATAGGCCATGCCAGAACAACCGGTGGTTTTAACTCCCACGCGGATACCGATTCCATGCCCACGACTTTGTAGCTGGTCTTGCACATGACGTGCAGCTGATTCTGTTATCAAAATAGCCATGATTTTTACTTGAACATACAGTCTTAAATTTGATTTCCGAATTACTTAGAATTTTCCCGCTTGTCCTTTATATCGCTAATGGCGGCTTTTATTGCGTCTTCTGCCAATACCGAACAATGTATTTTTACCGGCGGCAATCCCAGTTCATCAGCAATATCTGTGTTTTTAATTTCAGTTGCCTCATCCAGAGAGCGACCTTTCACCCATTCTGTCAACAACGAACTGGATGCAATGGCCGAACCACAACCATAAGTTTTAAATTTAGCATCCTCAATTACACCGTCGTCGTTCACCTTAATTTGCAGTCGCATTACGTCACCACAAGCTGGAGCTCCCACCATACCGGTACCGACATTGATATCTTTTTCGTCCAGCTTTCCCACGTTGCGCGGATTTTCATAATGATCGATTACTTTATCAGAATATGCCATGTTAGTACTCCAGAGTTAGTGAGCTGCCCACTGTACCTTGCTGAGGTCGACCCCTTCTTTATACATGTCCCAGAGGGGGGATAATTCTCGCAATTTCGAGACTGCATCGTGAATTTTTTCAATTGTGAAGTCGATATCATCATCGGTGGTGAAGCGACCAATGGTAATACGAAGTGAACTGTGTGCGAGCTCATCATTCAACCCAAGGGCTCTGAGCACATAGGATGGTTCGAGGCTTGCTGAGGTGCAGGCTGATCCGGACGAAACAGCCAGATCTCTGAGTGCCATCATTAGAGATTCGCCCTCGACGAAGTTAAAGCTGATATTAAGGTTTCCGGCTACTCGATGCTCAAGATCACCGTTCACATACACTTCTTCCATGTCTTTAAATCCATCCAGCAGCTTATTACGCAGCCTGAGTATGCGGGCATTCTCTTCGTGCATCTCTTCGTTAGCGATACGATACGCCTCACCCATTCCGACAATCTGATGCGTGGGCAATGTGCCAGACCGCATACCACGTTCATGACCGCCACCATGCATTTGTGGCTCGATCCTTACCCTTGGCTTGCGCCGCACGTACAATGCTCCGACACCTTTAGGTCCGTAAATCTTGTGTGCCGTCAATGACATAAGGTCAACATCCATAGATTGCAAGTCGATGTCCAGTTTGCCGGCGCTTTGCGCGGCGTCAACGTGAAATATTACGCCTTTTTCCCGGGTGACTTTACCTATTGCTGAGATATCGTTAATCACTCCAATTTCATTATTTACATGCATCAATGACACTAGGATAGTATCCGGGCGTATAGCCTCAGCGACTGTTTCAGCACTTATTAGTCCTTTCGCATCCGGTTCCAAGTAAGTGACTTCGTAACCCTCTCGTTCCAGCTGGCGACAACTGTCAAGTACCGCCTTATGCTCAATTTTTGAGGTTACTATATGCTTGCCTTTTTTAGCATAGAAATGGGCCGCTCCCTTTATTGCCAGATTGTCAGACTCTGTGGCTCCTGAGGTCCACACGATCTCCCGAGGGTCGCAGTGGATCAGATCTGCGACATTACGACGGGCAGTTTCCACAGCTTCTTCAGCCTTCCAGCCGAATACGTGGGAACGGGATGCGGGATTGCCAAAATTATTCTCCAACGTCAGGCATTGCATCATTTTTTCTGCCACACGGGGATCAACCGGGGTTGTGGATGAATAATCCAGATAAATTGGTACTTGCATTAGTTACTCCAGGTAAATCTTAAACGCTACGTGCCGTCACTTTTGGGACATCCAGCAAATCCGCCGCGATCAACTCTTTTTTCCGATCCTGATTTTCAGCAATCTGGCGAATCTCATTTTTCTGTACCAGATCAGCAAGGCTAATACTACTGAGAAAATCGTGTATCTGCTGACTTAAATCTTTCCATAAATGGTGGGTAAGACAAATCTCCCCACCCTGACAATCACCAGCTCCCTGGCACCGTGTAGTATCCAGTGATTCATTGACTGCGTCGATAATTTCTGCGATGAAAATCGCACTGGCGCTCTGATTTAACTCATAACCCCCGCCCGGTCCACGCACACTACTTACGAGCTTGTTTTTACGCAGCTTCGCAAATAATTGCTCCAGGTAGGACAACGAAATTTCCTGCCGTTGGGAAATATCCGCAAGGCTTATGGGCCCTTCGTCCTCGTGTATAGCCAAATCAAGCATGGCCGTCACGGCATAACGGCCCTTGGTAGTTAAGCGCATGAATTTGCCTCACCGCGAAAGAATCAGGTCAAAGTATGGAATACCTAAGTAAAACAGTCAAGTATTATGGGCGACTATCCAGCCCGCCTGATTGCGTTCCCCGGGCAGGGCGCAAGTTAATCTGGCAAGTGAACTTATCTTTGACTGGTTGTTTGCTTATGCCTGGCTACGTTCATATTTCAGCGTGGATGGAGCCTTGCCGATATTGTCGCCAATTTCGAAACCCTGGGCCCTGAGCAACAGAGCTATTACTGCCAGATGGTGAATAGTATGAGACACCAGGCCCATCAACTCGCGATTGACTGAACTGTTGACAGCAACGGAATCGCGGCCAGCATCGATACTTTCAATTACAAGCAGGTCACTATCTAATTGGTCCTGACACGCAATCAACTTTTGCGGCAGTAAAGCCAATGCTTTGGACGCTGCCCCAGGGCTTAGCTCTATCTTACGATCCCTATTGCGCGCATCGAAATTAACTTTGCCAGTTTGCAAGCCAGATAGAAAACAATCGAATCTGTCGATTATATGCCGCATGTGTGAACCGATGGATGAATTTCCCTGGAGACAGCACTGGTAGGCTTCATTACTCGTGCAATCCAGTACGGTTAAACACTGATCTATACCAGAAACACAAGCTTCGATGAGTGAATTTTCGTTTCCACTGCCGCGGTGCGCGGCATCGACCGCCAGTAAGTTGTTCATTTGGTCCCTTCACCGATAGAAGGCTCAGGCAGGTGAATTACTGGTGCCATGCTTGTCGTTCCACACTGTGTTGTTATTTACTCTACCAGTTGGAGCCGTCGGCCAGTATTGCCTTTTTTATGCCTGATCAGACGACTTCGAATATTCGCTGGATAAAACCTTATCAGGTAAACCCGGTGAAATATAACATGCGGTACTTGATGCTACTATAGACCTAACGGACACACCATTTCTTGCAGCCGTTTGTGGCCTCGAATTCAAAATTAAAAACATGAAAGCAGACCTACATTGTCATAGTTACTATTCCGATGGGGCTCATTCTCCGGAATACCTGCTGGATCGGGCGATTTCCCGAGGAATAACCCACCTGGCCTTGACCGATCACGATTGTGTAGAAGGTGGATTAGTTCTACGAAATAGTGTCAAACCTGCTGGGCTGACACTGATTGATGGAGTCGAGATATCCGCCCTATGGGGGACAGTTGAAGTCCATATAGTCGGACTGTGTATTGACCCATTGAATCCGGCACTCAATGAGGTCCTGACCACGCAACAGCAAAGACGGTATTCTCGCGTCAGTGAAATCTCAAAAGCAATGGAAAAAGCCGATATCTTGGGGCTCGAACACTACATCAAGAAGTTACCCTGCTGTGCACCAGGGAGGCGGCACATCAGCGAATTTCTGATAAAAAGCGGTAAATACAATAAGGTAAAGACAGCCTTTCGACAGATTTCACGAGGTGGGCGCTTCTATGTACCTCCACAGTGGAGCTCCCTGAAACAGGCAGTCGAAGCCATCAAAATTGCGGGCGGCCTTGCCATACTGGCCCATCCGCATAGATACCCGATTAGTAAATCCAAGATGGCATCACTACTCACTGCATTCAGTGACGTTAAGGGGGATGGCATGGAGGTCAGCTACTCAAACCTGGACCGGCATATCCGCGATACGCTGGGGGAACAGTGTGCTGAAGCCGGGCTGTGGGCATCCCAGGGCTCTGACTTTCATGACCAGGATGCCCACTGGATGGACCTGGGACGAATTGACGGGTTACCCGAGTCTTGTAAAAAAAATGCCATCTGGCTACACCCCGGATGGCATTGATGATGACGTGCCTGCAATATCTGACAGGCAAATTCAGAATGGCCTGGCTAAACCCTTTTCTTGATTCCAGAAACCAGGTCGCGAAAAATATCCAATAAAGTCTCGTGTTTATAATCGGTAAATTCACCGGCATCCATGAACATTCCATGGTCTTCACAGGCTTCGTATTCAAGATGCTTCTGTTTCGGATCACTGACGTGCTTCATTGGCTTGGCGCAACGCGGACACTCTATATCACGCACAGTATTGTAGGTTTTACCCACTTCTGGATCGCCGCTATCAAGAAAATCCGCCATCCAGTCGCCCTTTAATTGTTCAGCTTCTCCGATGTCAAACCAGAGTCCTTTGCACCCTTCGCACTGATCTATTACTACCGGTCCGAGCAATGTCTCGATTTTCAATTCTTTCATGTTTGAATTACATTTAGGGCAATTCATTATTTTCTCCTAACAGATAACTTATTCTTCATTTCATCTACCGATACCAGCACCAGATTGCCGACCAATGGTGACATGGAACGATAGTTAAATTCGAACCCGGTATCTTGATCAACGGACAACTTAATACGCATCTAAGCGCGCCATTCTAGCGGATTAAAGCGTCAGAAACCAAGCCTCGTTGAAGAAAAAAAGCTAATGCCGGGAATCAGCCACATTCAGTAGGGGTTCAGAAAAACTGCGCTAACGTTGCATGGTAACCATGGAGTATCAAGGTCAAAACCCGTGATCAGGAATTACCTATGCATACACTTAAAATCTACCTCATCCAAATCACCTTAGTCTGTACCCTGCTGCCGGCCCTGTCTTTTGCACAATCCGGCTCAAAAAACGTGAGCAGTGCCTGTGCCACCCTGGAGTTTATGGCCAAAATGGTAGCATTGAACCTGTTATTACCCCATGACCAGGACAATCTCCCAGACCTGGAAGCGATTAACAAACAGTTGCTGCAGATGAATCGCCTGGTTTGCCAGAAAGTTATTTTAAGTGGTGATGCCAGGGGCAACAGCCGCTACCCCAATGGTCACTACGCATCGGATGATCTTTACTACGATAGCTGGTTTTTCCCTAATGGCACATTATTCCTAGCTGCCCCAGGTGAGGATGTCACTATCTATTATCCAAATGGACAGCCAATGGCCTACCACTGGATGCATGGCGAGCAAGCTCTATATTGGCCAAATGGCCGGCTGGCCACCCACTATTTCAGAACCTTCGATGCGACCTGGTACTACCCTGACGGTCATATCATCACTTATGAAGCCGGCTATCAAGGTGGCAGGTGGTTCTATCCATTCCCGCGCCTGGACGGTGGTGTCGGCCAGGAAGTAATCTCCAGTGAGTGGGGAATTGAGGACGAGCGCTTTACCTTCTTGAATTTCGCTGAAAATGGGCAGTTGTACACGACACGGGAGCGCATCAGGCGCAAATTGATTTTTGATGATATTGACCTGCTTGACGTGCCAGGGGTAATGCTATTGATCACCCGGCTTTATCAAGCCAGAGACACCGCCCAACAATTCGCTCCAGCCGATATAAATATAACGGGAGCTCCATTTTGACGGCCTTCTTTCTGCTAGTAACTATACACTCGGGCGCGCTGCCGCAAACCTGAAGGATCCACATTGCCCGCCTGGCAGGCCAGTAGATCAGCTTTACTGATAATGTGGATTTTATCCAGCAGTGAATCGTCTGAAGTTTCATCCCCGAGATTATTAAGCACTACTGTTATGAATTCGGTGTCTGGCAATGCCCTCAAAGTGGAACCATAGTCACACAGTAATTGATAAATTCGCTGCTCAAATTGTTGCACCTGATCCTGCCAGCGCGAACGATATTGTTCCTGGGCCGATCTGTACCGAAGTTCGAGTTCTGTCGCCTTGTCTCTGGCCAGCGACGACAATTCATTAAAAGCCTGAGTCATAGTGCCGAGGTTTTCACGCACCTCCACTTGTGCCTGAGGGGAAAGTGTTGCCCCATCAGCCATTATCCGCTGCCTCATGGACGCAGCTTGCTCAATAGCTCCTTCTACCCTGCCGGATAAGTCATCAATCTCGTTCCTAAGGGATTCAAAATCATTTTGGCTCACCGCGCCCAGCTCTAACAGGGAGCGCGCAGATGAGCCTGCAATCTGAATCGAGTCAGCTAAAATTGTTTCAAAATCCAATGCCTCTAGCTCGTTTATAATTTCCCGGTAAAATCCTGATGGCGCAGCTTGATCTGCACTTGCAGCTATTTCAGCACTGGCAACCGACGTCTGTGAACGTGCAGCAAATTCAATTGGGTTCCTGCCGCCGGGCAAATCTCGCAGGGAAAACGCCAGAGCATTTAAATTAGCCCTGGTACGCTGATTCGCCAGAGGTGACTGAATCTCTAACACCACACCCTGGCCTTGCAGGTAGACTGAGTTAATTCGCCCACTGTTTATGCCGAATAAATTAGGCGTATTATTTAACTCAAGCCCTTCCATTAAAACACTGGTCAAAACATCAACCTGGGTTCTAATCTCTCCAGTTAACGTTTGCTGGGCTAATACGCTGCAGGCCGATCCAGCCATCACCCCTGCCAACAACCAACGATATAGGCCTTTCATGCAATCTCCCTCATCTGGCCTCACCCTGGTCACGAACAAAGTTAGCCAGCTGCTGCATCGATCGCATGGTTTCAAAATCACTTGCGACTAATTGCTGGTAACTGTTTTGCACATTTTCCAAGTCTAACCGCCGCTGCTGCTCGAAATAAGCGTAGATACGCTCAAAGTTCTCCGCGCTCAATTGCTCTGTGTAATCAACCAGAGTCTGCATAACGCGAATATTGTTTACGTCCTGTCTTTGTTGCAACGTCTCCAGCAATATCTGCACCGCTTGATCTTGTGCCAAGGCTGCTGACTCCAGATTCTGCTGTGCTTGTAACACATCAGCCCCGCTGCTATTGAAGCTGATGCGGTAATCGCCATCGCTTCTGGTGACACTGGTGTTCAAAACCAACACGACCAACATAGTAAATGACAGCATGGAGGGTAGCCAGCGAGAAATCCAACCACCATTACTATTTTGCCCGGTTGCTCGATCATGTCGAAAACCAGCAATTGCCCGATCCCAATGGGGTACATCCTCTTCCTGCCATTGGGACAGGAAAACCTGGGCTTGCTGTATTTTTTCAAGCTCAGCAGCACAACTTTCACATTCCGCCAGATGACCCTCAATTTCATCTCGCACCACACGTGGTAAGTCACCGGCTACGTATTCAGTTAATAGGTATTGTGTCTTAGGACAGGACATGGGAAGACTCCATTACAACTCTTAATTTACGTAAAGCGGCATAAAAGCGTGTTTTCGCCGTGTTTACCGATATTTCCTGCATTTCTGCTATTTCTTCAAAGGTCAGGCTCTGGAAAATTTTCAATTCAACAACCAGTCGCTGTTCCATTGACAGTTGCTTTAACAATGCCTGTACACGTTGGTTCTGTTCCTCTTTTGACAAGTGCAAGTCAGGCTCAACTGACTTATCGGCAAAGGGGAGCTGGCTTTCTATGTGATTGGGGTCGTCGAGACTGAATGAACGCCCTTTCAATATTGCGTTGCGCCGGCCAATATCTATTACTTTATTGTGCGCAATTCGGAACAGCCAGCTGCTGAATTTCGCGTCGCCCCTGAAGCGATGCAGGTTTCTATAAACGCCAATGAACACCTCTTGGATTAGATCCATGGCATCGGAGGTATTCCCGGTCATTCTCAGGCCATAGTTGTATATTTTTTTCTCATATCGCCTGACGAGTTTGTCCCACGCGTAAACCGAGCCATTTAGTGCGGCTTCCACCAACGATTCGTCATCTTCAATGAAGCTCATTTCCTGTAGGGTCCTTATGCCTCGGACTCATCCCGATAGTTCACAGCTGATTTTTCCAGTTAGCAACTATTTTCCACGCTTTTAACAACAAATTCCGGACCTCAGTTGATAAATAAAGTCGCAGTTATGGCAAAAATAGTTTTGTTTATTTGCATTTGCCTGCCCGGCCTGGGCAGTAAGCTCTAAACTCGTGCGGGTAGTAGTCAGGAAAGAACGCGACAAACTGCCTCGTGAGCAGAAAGCCGCGCTCTATCCCAACTTACATTCTGGTTTAATTTTTTAATCAGGCTGCAGCCTGCTTTTTTTGACTGGTCAACAAGTCACTGACGGCACCAAGCAAAGCGTTCAGTGAAGAGCCGATTATATCTTTACTAATCGCCACTCCGGTATGACGCCCGAAGTGACTCTTGAGCAGAATATAAGTTACTGCTTCAGCGTCTGCGCCCTGCCCTAGCGCATGCTCACCATAATCGAGAATTTCGAAATCGATGTTGATTGCGGACTTTAGCCCCTCAACGAAAGCATCCAGTACACCATTACCTTCACCGCTAATAGCTATTTCTTCACCGTAATAATCGATATGGGCGTTAAATGTTTCGCGATCGGACATTTTCTCGATGGAAAAATTTTCCAGACTTAAAACTTTCTCGTTATCTACGTAGTGTGAATTAAATAACGACCATATCTTATCTGATGGAATTTCCTGGCCGGTATCCTCAGCTTCCTTTTGCACTACTCGACTGAAGTCGATTTGTAGCCAACGAGGCAACTCAAAACCAAATTTGTTTGAAAGTACGTAGGCAACTCCGCCCTTCCCGGACTGACTGTTAACTCGAATAACATCCTGATAGGTTCTACCAAGATCCCGCGGATCAATTGGCAAGTAGGCGATTTCCCAAGTGTCGCCTTCCTGGTAGTGATCCAGGCATTTCTTGATAGCATCCTGATGGCTACCAGAAAACGCCGTGAACACCAGATCACCGGAGTAAGGCTGACGCGGATGCACATCAATCTGGGTGCACTCTC
>Ga0070727_10005403_pt1 | contig 10453 bp, 6 predicted proteins | sample tdAd472_FD_66722 | JGI IMG/M metagenome (GOLD analysis project Ga0070727, IMG submission 66722) | Marine sediment microbial communities from the Atlantic coast under amendment with organic carbon and nitrate - tdAd47.2 | ecosystem: Environmental > Aquatic > Marine > Coastal > Sediment | place... | reverse complement strand
CTGCGAGGCCTCACCCCCAACGGGCAGCGGGCGCCTCGATTCAGGGGGTCTTTCCAAGACCCCCTCGCCCTCGCAGCAGAGCTGCGAGGCCTCACCCCCAACGGGCAGCGGGCGCCTCGACGTCTCGCTCTTGATCCCCGTGTTCAACGAGCGCGACAACCTGCGCCCGCTGTGGGAGGAGATCGCGCGGACCCTCGACGGCCTCGCCCCCCTGCGCTGCGAGGTCGTGTTCTCCGACGACGGCTCCAGCGACGGCTCGGCGGAGGTGCTCCGCGAGCTGGCCGCCGCCGACCCCGAGCGCGTGCGCGTGATCGTGCTCAGTCGCAACTTCGGTCAGACCGCGGCGATCGACGCGGCCATGCGCCGCGCGCGCGGGCGGGTGCTGGTCGCCCTCGACGCAGACCAGCAAAACGACCCCGCCGACGTCCCGGCCATGCTGGCCGAGATCGCTGCGGGCGCCGACGTGGTCTCGGGCTGGCGCCGCGACCGCCAGGACGCCTTCCTCCACCGCCGGCTGCCCTCGAAGCTGGCCAACTGGCTGATCGCGCGCATGACCGGGGTCCGGATCCACGACTTCGGCTGCACGCTCAAGGCCTACCGCCGCGAGGCCCTCGCGGGGGTCCGGCTCTACGGCGAAATGCACCGCTTCATTCCCGCCTTCGCGGCCTGGAACGGCGCGCGGGTCGTGGAGCGGGTGGTCAACCATCGCCCGCGCACCCGGGGCCGGAGCAAGTACGGCCTCTGGCGTACGGTGAAGGTCGTGCTCGATCTGCTGACCGTGCTCTTCCTCCAGCGCGGCTACGCCTCGCGCCCGCTGCACGTGTTCGGCGGCTGCGGGCTGCTGCTGATGCTGGGCGCCATGGGCCTGGCGGGCTACACCCTCTACCTCAAGTCGCTGTTTCCGGTGGGGGACCCGCAGCACATGTACGTGCACCGCAACCCGCTGGCGGCGCTGGCCGCGATCGTGCTGATCCTGGGCGCGGGGGCGGTGGCGCTGGGGCTGCTCGCGGAGCTCCTGGCGCGGATCTACCACGCCACGGCGAGCTCGTCGTATCGGATCGTGGGGGGCTACAACCTCGCCGAGCTGCCGACGCCCCAGGAGGCGCGCTCGTTGGGGCCGCGGCTGGACGCGCTGGCCAGGCCCTCGCCCTCGGCTGCCGCTCCGCCTCCGGCTACCGCTCCACCCGATTGAGGCAGGGCGGAGACGAACTCCACCACCCCCTTTCCTGCGCTCACACCCGGCACACGCAGATCACCGACGTGCCGCAGGGGAGGTCGCGCCTGCGCAGCCAGCGCCGCTCGAGGCTCAGGCCGCGGACGAGGGTGCGGTTGACGACCGGGGTGGAGCGGGTCTCGAGGAGCTGATCGAAGGCCGCCGGGGGCGCGGGACCCTGGAGCAGGTCGCGGGCCCCGCGCGCGAGCTTGACCGCACCAGCGGCGAAGAACAGGGGGCCGAAGAAGCAGGTCGCGCGCTCGACGCGGAGGCCGCAGCGCTCGGCGAGGGCGCGGGCCTCGTCCGGGGTGTAGCGCCGCCGGTGGTGCTGGACGTCGTCCCAGGGGGACCACAGCAGCTGGAACGCGGGCACCGTGAACAGCACCAACGCGTCGGAGCGGAGGTGCTCGCGCGCCAGGCGCAGGACCGGCTCGGGGTCGTCGAGGTGCTCGAGGACGTCGCAGTAGAGCGCGCCGTCGTAGTTCCCGGACGGGAACCGAGCGGTCACGTCGAGGCGCACGAAGCGCAGCGGGTCGTCTGCGCTCGGGCTCAGCTCACGCTCCGCGCGGCGGCGGGCCGCGGCCAGCCCCTCGGCGTGCACGTCGCCGTAGTCCACGTGGTAGCCGTGGCGGTTGAGCCAGGTCGCCACGGCGCCGGTCCCGCAGCCCAGCTCGATCAGGCGGCCTCCGGCGGGGAGCGCGCGCCGCACGAAGTCGAGGATCAGCCCGCGGCGGTGGACGTGCCAGAAGTGCTCGCTCTCCAGCCGCTCCCGCGCGCGGAACTCGCCCGGATCGAAGTGGTGGCTGAAGTCGGTGGTCGACCCCGCGAGCAGGTCTTCGCTCTCGAACGCGCCCATGTCCCGCGACTCTACCCGAGCCCAACGCCGCAAGCCGGGGATCGAGCAGGTAAACTCGCCCCGTGAGGTAGCCGGTGACCACCGATCCAGTCTTCGACCACGACGACGTGCGACAGCTCCTCGAGGTAGCGGTCGCCGAAGACCTGCGCGAGGAGGGCGACGTCACCTCCCGCGTGATCCCCGAGGACGCGCTGTGCCACGCGCAGCTGGTCTACCGGGCGGGGGGGGTGGTGTGCGGGCTGCCCCTGGCCCAGCAGGTCCTCGACCGGATCGCCCCCCGGGCGACGTGGTCGGCGACCCACGCCGACGGCGACCGGGTCGAGCCAGGCACGGTGGTCGCGGAGCTCCGCGGGCCCGCGCGCGAGGTCCTGGCCGCCGAGCGGCTGCTGCTCAACTTCCTCCAACGGCTGAGCGGGGTGGCCACGGCCACCCGGACCTTCGCCGACGCGATCCACGGCACGTCCGCCAAGGTCCTCGACACCCGCAAGACGACCCCCGGCTGGCGCCTGCTGGAGAAGTACGCGGTTCGCACCGGCGGGGGCGAGAACCACCGTTTCGGGCTCCACGACCAGATCCTGCTCAAGGACAACCACCTCGCCATGCTCGGAGGCGAGGCTCGGATCGCCGACGTGATCGCTCGCGCGCGCGCGGCCGCTCCCCCCAACACCCCCGTCGAGATCGAGGTCACCACCCAGGAGGGCGCGCTCGAGGCCTGCCGAGCCGGGGCGGATATCGTGCTCCTCGACAACTTCGACCCGCCGACCCTGGCGGTGGCGGTGGAGAAGGTCCGCCACGACGCCCACGAGCGCGGGGTCGAGCCGCCGCTGCTCGAGGCCTCGGGCGGGATCGATCTGGAGACGATCGTCAGCTTCGCTCAAACCGGCGTCGACCGGATCTCCACCGGCTGGATCACCCACTCCTCCCCGGCCCTCGACATAGCCCTCGACTTCGTCCAGAGCGAGGCGTAGCCGTGGAGCCGGTCGAGATCGTCGCCAAGCTCGGCACCAACGTGCGCGGCGTGTTCCACGGCCGCGAGCAGGTGGTGGACCACCTGCTGACCGCGCTCCTCGCCGGCGGGCACGTGCTGATCGAGGACGCCCCCGGCGTAGGCAAGACGACCCTCGCCAAGGCCCTCGCGCGCTCGATCAGCTGTGCGTTCCACCGGATCCAGTTCACCCCGGACCTGCTGCCCAGCGACATCCTCGGGGTCTCGATCTACGACCAGGCCAAGCAGCAGTTCGTGTTCCAGCCCGGCCCCGTGTTCGCGAACGTGATCCTCGCCGACGAGATCAACCGCACCAACCCGCGCACCCAGTCGAGCCTGCTGGAGGCCATGAGCGAGGCCTCGGTCTCGGTGGACGGCGTGACCCGCGACCTCCCCGATCCGTTCCTCGTGCTCGCGACCCAGAACCCGATCGAGTCCGAGGGCACCTACCCCCTGCCCGACTCCCAGCTCGACCGGTTCCTGATTCGGCTGAGCATTGGCTACCCGACCGCCGAGCAGGAGAAGGCCGTCCTCAGCGCCCAGACCCGCAGCCACCCGCTGGAGGCGCTGGAGGCCGTGGTCAGCCGCGAAGACGTGCTCGCCCTCCAGGAGGCGACTCGGGTGGTCAAGGTCGACGAGTCGATCGTGGACTACATCGTGTCCCTCGCCCAGCGCTCGCGGAGCTACGAGCAGCTCGCGGTCGGGATCAGCCCGCGCGGCTCGCTCTCGCTGCGCCGCGCAGCCCAGGCGCTGGCCCTCGTCCGCGGGCGGGAATACGTCGTCCCTGACGACGTGCAGGAGCTCTTCCTCCCGGTCATGTCGCACCGGGTGGTCTCCAGCGGGACCTTCGCCCAGGGCGAAGACGCCCTCCGCCAGCTGCTCGAGCTGGAGCCGGTCCCCGTCTAGGGCCTCACTTCAGCCGTCGCAGGACGAGCTGGGCCTCTCGCTGACGGTAGGAGTCTGGCGAGCGCAGCGCGCGCTCCGCGTCTCGCCGCGCCTCGGCGAGCTTGCCCAGCTGCTCGTGAGCGAGCATCCGGTCGACCACGGGGTAGAGGCCGCTGGTCGTCGCGAGCTTGGGCTCCCGCCTCAGGGCCTCGTCGCAGGCGGCGACCGCCTCCGCGTAGCGCCCGAGCCTCCGCAGCAGCTCGCCCTTGTAGGCGATCGCGGCGGGGAAGTTGTGGGCCAGGTCGATCGCGCGCTGCAGCTCGTCGAGTAGCCCGGGGTGCGGACCGTAGGCCGCGTCGGTCCGGACCTGCTCGAAGACCGGGTCGCACTCCTCGCGCTGCTTGGCCGCCGCGAACCGCTGGCGCTCGACCTCGAGCACCTGCCAGGCCTCCTCCAGGAGACCGAGGTGGCGCAGGGCCTTCGCGCGCTGGAGCGGAGGCCGCTCGGCGTCATGCGCGAACGCCTCCAGTGTGTCGCGGCCCGAGACGGCCGCGACGAAACCCGCGACCCGCCGCCGCGGATCGACCCCGTGGCTGGAGATCCGCGTCAGGTCGACGCCGAGGTCCCCGTGCTCGAGCTCCGGGAAGGCGAGGCGCAGGTCCATGCGCTCGTAGAGCTGGGCCAGGTTCGGCTCGTCCACCCGAGACAACTCCTCCAGTCGCGCAGAGGCCGACTCGTGGACCATGCTCCTCACCCAGTCCTCGAGGCGCGGCTCCGCCGCCCACGCGCGCTCGCCGTCGAAGCGGGCCTGGGCCCAACACCCCAGGTAGCGACTGCAGCGCATGCGCACCAGGCGCGGCTCGGCGGGGAGCGGCCAGTCCGCGGGATCTTCGCCGCTGGCGAGGGCCCGGGAGGCTCGCCGGGCGCCCTCGAGGTAGTCGCGGGTCCGGTACCGTCCCTCCGCCGAGAGCGCCCAGCCCACCGCGGAGGGCGCATGCTCCAGCGAGGCCTCGGCGTGCTCGTAGACCCCCCTGAAGTCCCAGCGCTCGCGCGCCACTGCGGCGAGGCCCAGCTCGGCCCCGGCCGGGTCGCTCGCGAGCCGCTCGCGAAACGAGCGCTCTGCGTCGTTGAGGCGACCGCGCGCCACCGCCGCCCAGGCGGGGTCGTCGATCCCCGCGTCGAGGCGCCGGATCCAGCGCACGACCCGGCGCCCCTCGTCGATCCCGCTCGCCGCCAGGCGCTCCAGGATCCGGCGGTCCATGAAGTCCTGTCGCCCGCGGCGCACCACGGCCCGCAGCCCGAGGGTCAAGATCCGCAGGTCGCTCCCGTTGGTGGCGACGTAGTCTTCGAGGGCTCGCTCGCAGCCCTCCCACTGCCCCAGGTCGAAGTGCTCTTGCACGCGAAGGCCGTGGACCTCGTCGTGAGACCCCGCGAGCTTGGGGATCGACTCGAGCACGCGCAGCGCGCCGGCGTGGTCCCGGCGCTCGTGGTAGAGCTGGGCGAGGGCAGGCCCGGCGCGAATCGCCGCACCTACGATCCGGCGCTTGGGCTCGAAGGACGGCCCCAGATCCAAACCGCTCTCCGCCGTGATCTGAGCCAGGGTCAGGAGGTTGGTGCACACCCGCTCGAGGCCCTCCTCGTGGGGGTCACCGCCGTGGTAGCGGTCGTCCCACATCCGCTCGAGCTCTTCGCGCCACTGGCGGCTACGCTCGCTGTCGACCTCGAGGTCTTCCCCCAGCGGCGGATCGAACTCCGCCTCGGGCGGAGGCTCGGGGGTGGCCTCGGGCGAGGGCTCGGGGGGCGACTCGGGCGTCGACTCGGGGGCTGGTCCCACCTCCACGGGCGAGGGCCCCTTCGGCGGGGGAGCAGGCTCGCCCCACACCACCCAGCGCACGCCGAGTGCGGCGAGCAGGGCCACCACGACCCCCGCGAGCAAGAGCCCGGGCGGTAACCCCGCGCGCTGCGGCTGCTCCTCGAGCGCGGCGAGCAATGCGTCGCAGTCCTCGAACCGCCGCTGGGGATCGACCGACATGGCCCGCTGGCAGAGCTGGACCACCCAGGCGGGGGCGTCGGGGCGCACCTCGCTCAGGGGCACGACGTTGCCGGCCTCGGCAGCCATCAGCACCGCGGGCAGGGACTCTCCGGGATACGGCGGCTGCCCGCTGAGCATGAAGTAGAGCAGCGCCCCGATCCCGTGGACGTCGGTGGGCGGCCCCACCAGCTCGCGGCGGCCCATGGCCTGCTCCGGTGCCAGGTAACCCGGGGTGCCGACGAGAGCCCCGCTCTGGGTCAGCCGGGTCTGCTCCAGCTCGAGGTCGCGGACCACGCCGAAGTCGATCAAGCGCACGCGCCCGTCGTGGTCGAGGAGTACGTTGTCAGGCTTGAGGTCCCGGTGCACGAGCCCCACGGCGTGCATGGCCCCCACGGCCTCGGTCAGCTGGCAGGCCAGCTCGCGCGCTTCGTCCAACGGCAGGGGTCCGTCGCGATCGACGCGCTCCTGGAGGGTCAGCCCCTCGACGAGCTCCATGGCCATGAACGGCTGCCCCTCGTGCTCGCCGACCTCGTGCACGCGCACGACCCCCGGGTGCTGCACGCGGGCCACCGCCTGCGCCTCGCGCCAGAAGCGGGTCTCGGCCATGGCGCTCACCCGCCCGCGCGAGATCACCTTCAGCGCCACCTGCCGCTCGACCCCCGCGCGCTCGGCGCGGTAGACGACCCCCATGCCTCCGCGCGAGAGCTCCTCGAGGATCCGGTAGGGGCCGAACTCCCGCACTACACCCCCACGGCCGGGGGCTCGCGCCAGGCTGGATTGCGGGCGCCGTCGACGACGCAGGGGACGCTGCAATTCAGCGGCTCGATCCGCCCGGCGACCGCGGCGCCGATCGGGTTCTCGCGCCCGCCGGCGTGGTGCGCGTAGTGGGCGTGCAGGCACTTCACCCCGCCCACGGCGCCCCCCACCCCGCCGCGGAGCCGCTCCAACGCCGGATCGGCAGGGTCGAGGGCCCGGGCGCGCTCGTCGGCGTAGGCAGCCTGAGCGGCGGCGAAGGCCGCGGCGAACTCCGGCTCGCGCTCGAGGCGCTCGGCGAACTCGCGCACGCCGCCGTCGTGCTCGAGGCGCGCGATCCGGGTGCGCGCCAGGGGGCAGGTCAGGTAGTAGAGGGTCGGGAACGGCGCTCCCCCCGGGAGCACCGGGTGGGTGCGGATCACCACCGGCAGCTCCAGGGCGCAGCGGCCGGCGACGCGGCTGCGCCCGCGCAGCGGGCGGCCCATTTGGGCCCGCAGCACGTCGGGTTGCTCCTGATCGAGGGGCTCTGCGCTCACTCCGGCAGTCTAACGCCCACCGAGGGCTTCCAACTTGCGCCGGGCGTAGCGGCCGAGGTTGCTCTGGGGATCGAGCTCCAACGCCGCCCGGTAGGCGCGCTGCGCCGGCTCGATCCGTCCGGCTCGTTCCAGCGCTCGCGCGCGGAGCAGCGCCAGCTCCTGGTTCGCGGGGAAGTCGCGGCAGAGCTCGAGGGAGAGCTCGAGGGCCTGGCTCAGGTCCAGCTCGATCAAACACTGCAAGCGACCGACTTGAACCTGCACGTCCGCGGGCCCCCCCTGCTCCGCCGCGGCGAGGAAGTCCTCCAGCGCCCGGGCGTAGTCACCGCGATCCTTGTAGAGGTGCGCGCGGTTGAAGCGGGCGTGGTAGTTGTTGTTCGCCTCGATCACCCGCCCGTGGTCGGCCAGCGCACCCTCGACGTCCCCGGTCAACTGCCGCGCCATGCCTCGCGCTGAGACCGCCGAGAGGTCGTCGGGCCTGAGCTCCACCGCGCGCTCGGCGAAGGGCAACGCGACCTCGGGCTCGTCCTCGTGGATCGCGCACAGGGCGCGGATCGTCCACAGCGCGCTGCGCTCGGGGAACTGCTGCGTAGCCTGGCGGGCGACCTCCTGGGAGTCGGCGATCCGACCCAGCTGGTAGAGGCTGCCCGCGCGGGTCTCCCACGCCCGGACCCGGGAGCGATCGCGCGCGAGGAGGGCCTCGGCCTGGGCGAGGGCGGCCGCCGGCTCCGCGCTCCGCTCGAGGCCAACCATGAACGCCTGGCGAACCTCGAGGTCCTCCGGGTCCGACTCCACCAGAGCTCGCCCCACGCGGACGAGGCGATCCGCCTCCCACTCGCGCGTGCGCTGTTCCCAGAGGGCCGCGTGCGCAGCGGCTGCGGCCGCCTCGTTTCGAGGTTCGGGGGCGAGCTGACTCCAAGCCACCCCCGCGCAGAGGATCAGCGCGGCGGCGGCGCCCAACCCAGGCAACCGCCACGACCCGCGCCCGACCGCGGAGGCGCGCAGCGCCAGCAGCAGCTCGCGCGCGAGGGTCCTCCCGTCGGGGTAGCGCAGCTCCGGGTCCTTGTCCAACGCGCGCAGGCACACCGCCTCCAGCGCGAGGGGCACCTCGGGGTTCACGACCCGCGGCGACGGCGGGTCCTCGCTCTGGACCTTGACCGCCAGCTCGAGCATGCTCTCGGCCTCGAAGGGCAGCCGATCGGTGAGCGCCTCGAACAGGATCACCCCCAGCGACCACACGTCCACGGCGGGACGCTGGGCGTCGGTGGCGGCTTCGAACTGCTCGGGGGCCATGTAGGCCGGCGTCCCCAGCCAGGCGCCGGTCTGGGTCATGCGCTCCTGCTCGGCGTGGCGCGCGAGCCCGAAGTCGATCACCCGCGGCTCGCCGAGGGCGTCGACCAGCACGTTGTCGGGCTTGAGGTCCCGGTGCAGCACTCCGCAGGAGTGGGCGTAGCCGACCGCCTCGGCGACGCGCGCCAGCAGCCGCACGCGGTCCGCCAGCTCGAGCTTCGCCCAGGCCGCGGTCAGCGGTCGCGCGTCGCGCACGAGGTCGTAGAGCAAGAACGGGGTCTCGCCCAGGACCCCGGCACCGCGGAGGGGCACGATCCCCGGGTGGGCCAGGCCGCCGACGATCTCCGCCTCCCGCGCCAGCCGCTGCCGCACCCGCTCGCGGTCGTGGAGGATCAGCTTGAGCGCGAAGGCCTCCTCCCCCAGGCGCACGCCGAGCACCCGGCCCATGCCCCCCTGGCCCAGCTCGCGCTCCACGGTGAACGGCCCGACTCGACCGCCGGGCGCGACGCGGGTGGCGGACGAGCCTCCCGCGGTCGACGCCGACGCCGACTCCAACGCGCCACTGGCGAACGCCCAGTGCACCGAGCTCACTGACGCCGCTCCTCGAGCCGCCGCGCGGCCACGCGACCCTCCTGCGTCTCGGGGTCGAGGTCCCGCACCCGCTGCAGGACCCGCCGCGCCGCGTCGCGCTCCCCGGCCGCGCCGAGCGCACCGGCCAACAGCAGGCCCGCCTCCTGACGCTGGGGGTACTCCGCCCACAACGCGCGGGCGGCCTCGAGGCCCCGCCCGAGGTCCAGGCGCAGCAGGGCCTGCGCCTGACCAAAGCCGCCCTTCCAGGCGAAGAGCGGGTGCGCGCGCAGCGCGGCGAAGTCGCGCTCGGCCTCGGCGAACCGTCCCAGCCCGGCCCTGGCGATCGCCCGGTTGAGCAGGATATGCGGATTGTAGTCCAACACGAGGGCTGCCTCGAAGTCGGCGAGGGCGCGCTCGGGGCGCCCCTGGTCGAGGTAGGCCATGCCGCGCGCAGTGAGGGCCTGGGCGCTGTCGGGCTCGAGCTCCACCGCCCGCGCCGCGGCCTTCAGGCTCGCCCGCCCGTCACCCTGGTCGTAGGCGATCAGCGCGCGCAGGACCCAGGCCGCCGCGCGCTGTGGGGCGACCGTCACCGCGCGCGCGCAGTAGGCCTCCGCCTCGCCGTAGCGCCCCATGCGATACAGGGCCCCGGCGCTGGCTTCGAGGGCGAGCACGTCGTGGGGGAGCGCGCTCAGAACGCGCTCCGCAGCCGAGAGCGAGAGCTCGTATTCGGCGAGGTCGCTGTGGCCCACCGCGAGCGCGCGCTCGGCGCTGAGGTCACCGGGGGCCTCCTCCAGCCGCGCCCGCGCCCGGGCGCAGAGCGCCTCCCCCCCGAGCTCCTCGAGGACGGCGTGCGGATCGGGGAAGGCTTCGACCGGCGCAGCGCTCACGGCGCCCGGCGCCGACGCGCCCTGGCGGCTGAGGGCGAAGCCCACCGCCCCCACCAGCACCAACCCGGCTGCGCCGAGCGCGAGGCCCGCACGACGTCTCCGGCCCACGGTCCGCGAGTCGTTGCGGGCGAGCTGCAGCGCCCGCGCCAGCTCCCGCGCGTCGGCGTAGCGCTGGGCAGGGTCCTTGGCGAGGGCCTTCAAGCACACCGCCTCCACCGCCGGGCTGACGGCGGCGTTGGACTGGCTGGGGCGGACCGGGTCCTGCACCTGGATCTTCCCCGCCAGCTCGAGGGCGGTGCTCCCGGAGAAGGGGACCCGCTCGGTGAGGGCTTCGTAGAGCAGGACCCCCAGCGACCACACGTCCACCGCCGGGATCTGCCGGTCTCGGCTGGCCGAGAACTGCTCCGGCGCCATGTACTCGATCGTCCCCAGCCAGGCGCCGCTCTGGG
>Ga0070727_10005400_pt1 | contig 10456 bp, 9 predicted proteins | sample tdAd472_FD_66722 | JGI IMG/M metagenome (GOLD analysis project Ga0070727, IMG submission 66722) | Marine sediment microbial communities from the Atlantic coast under amendment with organic carbon and nitrate - tdAd47.2 | ecosystem: Environmental > Aquatic > Marine > Coastal > Sediment | place... | reverse complement strand
CACCGACCGTCCAGGTGTCTCCGAATCCAGACCCGGCCAGAGCGCTGCAGATCATCGCCGCGAGAGAGGAACGAACGAACTTCATGCGGGAACCTCCTGGTTGAGCCCCGATCTGGAGGCGGGGCCAAGGAAGGACAGGGATCGGCCAATGGAGTCCATTATGTCTCGCTCGCGCCTCCTGAGTAACCCCTGCTTGGAGCAAGGCGCGCACCGTTTCGTTTCTGGCACGCACGGCGGCTGCGTTGCCGTCCCAAGGCGGGACAGGACCGGGTACAATCCCGGCGGGCCAGACTCGTTCTCCCCCCCGAGGCAAGCCATGACAACGAGAGTTCTCGCATTCTGCGTTCTGTTTCTCTCCACCCCCGTGAGCGCGGGCGTGCTCTGTGTCGCACCGGGTGACGTGTTCGCCGACGTGCAGAGCGCCGTCGACGCGGCGGTCACCGGAGACACGATCCTCGTGCGCGCGGGGACCTACGCTCCCTTCCGCATCGACGGCAAGTCACTGACCGTGATCGCGGAGTCGCCCGGTGCCGCGACGATCGAAGCGGAGGAGGACACGTCCGCGCTCGTCATCACGAACGTGGCCGCCAATGCGAACGTCTACGTGCGCGGCCTCGAGTTCGTGCTGCCGTTCCTGCCGGACGCGGACAAGACGAGCATCCTCGCCGTCACCGACTGCGCCGGCGACGTCTGGCTCGAGGACTGCACGGTGAGCATGTCCTGTTGCGACGAGGCCATCTGCGGCGGGGTCGTCACCAACAGCGAGAGCGTCACTCTCGTGCGCTGCTCCCTGGAAGGCGGGATGCGCGACGGTCCCCTGGCCGCGGGGCTGTGCGTCTCGAACGCGAGCGTCTACGCCTACGAGTCGGAGTTCAAGGCGCGCAACGACTTCGTTCAGTTCCCACCGGTCGACTTCCTCACGGGAGTCTCCGGGGGTCACGGTGCGCACGTGGCCCAGAACGGCTTCCTCTTCGCATCGGGTTGCACCTTCCAGGGCGGCAACGCCAGCGGGGGAGGAATCCTGTGCTGCTACGCCGGTGACGGCGGCGACGGGATCTTCGTGAGCGGAGTCGGCGCGGCGGTCACGCTCCTCGACAGCTCCCGAGCGGGAGGCGCCGGAGGCCTCGGCGGTATTCCCGGCGTGGCGGGTTCCCCGGACAACGTGGTGCAGGGGACGCTGACTCCCCTGGCCGGCAAGGCGCGCTCGACGGAGGCGCTATCGCCCATCGAGGAGTTCGACTCCGTGCAGGTGAAGTTCCGCGGCGAGGACGGGGACTTCGCTTTCGTCGCCTTCTCTCCCTTCCAGGACACCGTCTACCTGCCGACGCTCTTCGGCGGTCTGCACGTCGGCCCGCCCTTCTCCATCCCCGTGCTGGGAGCGATCGGCGTCTCGGACGAACTCGACCTCAACGTCCCGATCCCCGCGCTGCCGTTGGCGACCTCCACGACGAAGCTCTACGTGCAGGGCGTCTTCCTCAGCATGTCCGGAACGGTGTACCTCGCCTCGCCCTCCGCCATCATCACGATCGACGACGCCATCGGAGTCCCGGTTCAAGTAGGTCTCTGATCGCGCGTTGCTTCCGCGCGACGGCGCTCCTACGGTGCACGCGATGTCCTCGCCCGCACGGCTCCCGCACGTCGCCTATCCCCGGCTGGAAGCGCTCTTTCGGGCCGGCGAGGAGGTGTGGCAGCGCCGCCCCGACGTCCGCGAGGCGCACGGTTCGGTGGAGTCCTGGGGGTACTGGTGCTGGATGATGTTCTCCGGCGCCGTGGAGCACGCCGAGCTTCAGTCGAACCTCTATCCCGTACCGGACTCCTTCCTGATCGAGCGCGTCGTGGGCTCGCTCACGCGCGAGCAGTTCGTGAACTCCGGCGTCATCGACGCCACGCGCTTCCGGGATTGCCTGGTCGAGGCGGGAGTGGACCTCGAGGCCGGTGGACGCATGCTCGACTTCGGGTGCGGTTGCGGCCGGCTGCTGCGGATCCTGGCCCGACTCGCTCACCGCTTCGAGCTCCACGGGGTCGACGTCGACGCGGACGCGATCGCCTTCAGTCGCGAGAGCTTCGACTTCGCCTCGTTCGAGCGGATCGGAACCTCGCCGCCGACGGGCTTCGGTGACGACTCCTTCGACGTGATCTACGCCTACTCGGTCTTCACGCACCTGACCGAGCCCGGCAGCCGCGCCTGGCTGGACGAGCTCGCCCGCATCGCCAAGCCCGGCGCCACGGTCGTCCTCACGACGGGCGGCCGCCGCCTGGTGGAACACTTCCTCGAGGGCGTGACGCACGACCCCATCCCTTCTGCCGCCGCGCTGAAGGCGAGGCTCCCGGAGCTCGAGGAGCGCGGCTTCCTGTTCTTCCCCTACGAGAAGCTCGAGTGCCCGGACCCGCGCAACGTGGAGTTCTTCGAAGCCTGGGACCTGGAGGCCTACGGGATGACCTTCGTCCTGGAGAGCTACGTCCGCGAGCACTGGCTCGAGCACTTCGAGCTCGTGGCTCACCGCGCCGCCCCGGACGACTGGCAGGACTACATGGTCCTGCGGCGGAGGGAGAGGTGAATACGGTGCCGCACACCGCGCTGCACCGCGATCGGTGGCGCGGAAGTCTTCCACGCGTGTGATCGCGGTGCGGCACCGTATTCAACTCCGGGTGAAGGTACGGTGTCATTCACTGGTGATAGAACCGCTCGTCCACGATCTTCCCGTCCTTCCAGACGCTGCGTGAGACCTGGACGCTGTCGACCTCGGTGCCGTCGACGGTCTTGAACTTCGAGCGCGACTCGACGAAGGCCGTGTCGCCGGCAGCGGCGACCGACAGCACCTCGAAGGCCTGCCACTCCGCGATGTCGGCGAGGAAGCCCTCCTCGCGCTCGATGTTCGCCGCGAGCCCGACGGTCGGCGGGTCGGTGTTCTCCTGCATGCTCACGTCGGGAGCGTAGAACTCGTCCATGGCTTCCATGATGCGGCCTTCGGCGATGTAGGTCTGGAGGTCGGTGACGCGGCTGAGGGTGTCGGTGTGGGTGGTGGTGGTCATGTCTCTTTCCTTTGTGGTTTGGCCGTGAACCGGCCGTGGTCTGGGTTCGTGAGTCGGTGAATCAAGTGGTCTGAAGTCGGCGGGCGACGCCGGGCGCCGTGCGCACGGCCCATCGTCCGGGGCCCGCGACACCCAGGGCGGCGACGGCGAAGGCGAGGACGAGCGGGTACTCCATCCCGCCCTGGCCCGCGTCGAAGCCGGAGTGGGCCAGGAACGCGGCGACCAGCATGGTGAAGGTGAGCGGGATGCTCAGCAGGCGGAGCCCGAAGCCGGTCAGCAGGGCGAGGCCGCCGACGAGTTCCGTTCCCCCGGCGAGCACGGCCATGAGGGTGCCGGCGGGGAGGCCGATGCTCTCCATGAAGCCGGCGGTACCCTCGATGCCGTAGCCGCCGAAGAGGCCGAACAGCTTCTGGGATCCGTGGAACAGGAAGACGGCAGCGAGGGGCAGCCGGAGGAGGAGCAGGGCGAGGTCGGTTCTGTGGTGGTTCATGGTGCTAGGGCCTTTCTGTTGGCTAGACGATAGTCGTGGAAACAAGGAATGGATGTGCGGGAGGTGTTTCGTGGGGCTCGAGAAGAGCTAGGACTTGGCGACCGAGAGGAGGAGCTTCGAGAGCGTCTCGAGCTGTCGGGAGCTCAGGCTCGGGAACTGCTTGCGGTGGATGTCGAGCACGGGCTTGTCGAGCTTTCTGAGTAGCTGCAGCCCTTTGCGCGTCACTCGAACCCAGACCCGACGGCGGTCCTCCGGGCACCGTTCGCGTTCGACGAGCTCCAGCTTCACGAGGCCGTCCACGAGCCGTGTGACATCGGGAACGCGGGTGTAGAGCCGCCGGCCGATCTCCTGGCTCGGGAGGCCTTCAGGGCCGGCGTTGCGGAGGATCCGGAGGACGTCGTAGCGGGGTTCGGTCAGGCCGTGCTCCTTGAACAGCTCGAAGAAGCCGTCGGTGACCTGCCGATGGGCCATCAGGAGGTTCACGAAGGCGTCCACCTGGGGCAGGCGGCGGGGGTTGTTCCAGAGGTCGTCGGGCATGTCGCGGGGAACTTTATCGTGCAGACGATGGTTGTGGCAACAGGTAAATAGGATTTTCGGGTGAAGAAAGGTCGGGGGGGGGCGGGGGTGATACCGAACCAGGGTCATCGCGGCACCAGCTGGAGATCGGCGAGGAACTCAGAGGGCGGTTCCTACGGCAGGTGCGGCGATGAACCTGGTTCGGTATCACCCCCGGAGTCGAACACGGTGCCGCACACCGCGCCGCACCGCGATGGATAGCGTGGAAGCCTTCCGAGCGTGTGATCGCGGTGCGGCGCGGTGTGCGGCACCGTATTCGACTCTGCCCTAGAACCGATACCCCGCCGGCACGACCACGATCCCGGACTCGGTCACCTTGAACCGCGCCTCGTCCTCCGCGCGGTCGACGCCGATCCGGGTGTCCGGGGGGATCTCGACCCACTTCTCCACGATGGCCTTCTGGACCCGGGCGCCCTTCCCGACCACGACGCCGGCGAAGAGGATCGAGCCCTCGACCTCGGCGTGCTCGTCGACGAAGACGCGGTTGGAGAGGATCGAGCGCCGGACGTGGCCTCCCGAGACCACGACGCCGGGGCACAGGAGCGAGTCGACGACCTCGGACTTGCGGCCGTCGTCACCGGCGAAGACGGTCTTGGCCGGGGGCTCGTTGTGCCAGAGGGTGTAGATCGGCCAGTCGTTGTCGTAGAGGTTGAGCTGCGGCTCGACGCTGCACAGATCGAGGTTGGCGTCGTAGAGCGCGTCGATCGTGCCCACGTCGCGCCAGTAGGGCTTGTCGTGCCCGTCGCGGTCGACGAAGTTGTGGGCGTAGACCGGCTCCTCGCCGATCATGCGCGGGATGATGTCCTTGCCGAAGTCGTGGCTGCTCTCCGAGCCCAGGTCGGCGTCCTCGCGCAGGCGGCGGATGAGGACGTCCGTCTCGAAGACGTAGATGCCCATCGAGCCCATGCACCAGCCCGGCTCGCCCGGGATCTCGGCGCCCTCGGACGGCTTCTCCTGGAACGACCGAACGCTTCCGTTCGCGTCACACTCGAACACCCCGAAGCGGCTGGACTCGTCCTGGGGGATCTTCACGGAGCCGATGGTCAGCGCCGCCCCGCGCTCCACGTGCTCCCGGATCATGGCCCCGTAGTCCATCTTGTAGATGTGGTCCCCCGACAGGATCATCACGTGGCTGGGGCCCTCCTCCTCCAGGGTGTCGATGTTCTGGAAGATGGCGTCCGCGGTGCCCTGGTACCACTTCTCGGTGCTCTGGTGGTGGGGCGGGCGGACGCTGATGAACTGCTCCAGGCGGCGGGGGAGGAAGTTCCAGCCGAAGCGGATGTGCTCCTCCAGGGACCGCGCCTGGTACTGGGTCAGGACGTGGATCCGCCGCAACCCCGAGTGGATGCAATTGCTGAGCGTGAAGTCGATGATCCGGTAGGCACCACCGAAGGGAACCGCGGGTTTCGCGCGCTGCAGGGTGAGCGGTTTGAGTCGCTCTCCCATACCGCCCGCGAGTACCAGCGTGAGTGTGTCCTTGAGCTCCTGCGTCAGCTGCATAACGTGCGACTCTCCTGGTCCCAAGATGCCCTTTCCGCTGGCATCTGGAAAGGCGCTCATTAACCTATTCGCCCCTCGAACTCACTCGCACTCCCCCAAATAGATCATCATCAGGGTCAGCGGGCCTGCTCGCGCAGGGTCCCCGCGACATCGGAAACCGACTCGCCATGGCTTCACCGACCACCCTCTCGCGCAATACCGTCACCCTCGACAGAGAGAGTTGCATGGACCTCGACCGAGCGCTCGACCTCGAGTGGCTCGAGGTCGACGGTTGCGGAGGATTCGCGAGCTCGACGCCGGTTTTCTGTCCGACGCGTCGCTACCACGGCCTGCTCGTGACGACGCCCGAGGGTTCCGCCAAGCGCCACGTCTTCCTCAGCCGCTTCGACGAGACCCTGCGCATCGGGACCGAGGAGTTCCCGATCTCGATCGCGCGCTACGGGGACACGTACGCGCCGATGGGGCACCGCGCCGCCGAGCGTTTCGAGCAGAAGCCCTATCCCTCCGTCACCTACCGGATCGGCGGAGCGGAGGTCGAGCGCGAGTTCCTGCTCGTGCGCGGGACGCCGATCGCTCTCTCGCGCTACACGGTGCGGGGCACGGACACGCCGATCGAACTCGAGCTGCGCCCGCTGATGCCCTGCCGCGAGGCGGACGCGCTGACGGTGAAGAACGACGTCCTCGATCCGGCCGTGAAGGTCGCGGGTGCGACGGCCACGGTTCAGCCCTACGCCGCGCTCCCCGCCGTCGCTCTGTCCTGGACGGGAGCCGAGGCGACCTGGCACACGGACTCGGTCTGGTACCTCGGGCTCGAGTACGAAGAGGACGCGGCCCGCGGCTACGACAGCAGCGAGGACCAGTGGAGCCCGGGCGTGCTGCGCGTGCGGCTCGGCGACGGCGACTCGATCCTCGTGGCCGCCTCGCTCGAAGAGCCCGTCCCCAACGCCGCGGACCTGTGGGACGTCGAGGTCGACGTGCGCCAGGAGCCGTTCGCGACGGAGCTCGACCTGCAGGACCGGCTGGCGCTCGCCGCCGAGGACTTCCTCTACCACGACTTCACCGGTAGACGCGGTGTGATCGCCGGCTACCCCTGGTTCGGCGAGTGGGGTCGCGACACGTTCATCGCGCTGCCCGGACTGACGCTCTCGCGCGGTGACCTCGAGGGTTGCGGCGAGGTCCTCTCCGGCGCGCTCACCTACCTGCACAAGGGCCTGCTCCCGAACGTGTTCGGCGTCGAGCCCGGGAGCAGCCACTACGGTTCCGTCGACGCGGCCCTGTGGTTCGCGCGCGCCGTGCGCCTCTACCAGCGCGCGGGCGGCGACCAGGGACGCATCCTCGACGAGTACTACCCGGCGCTGCGCTCGATGGCGAACGCCTACTTCGAGGGCAGCGAGCTCGAGATCGACGTGGACGCGGGCGGGCTCCTCAACGCGGGCTCCCTCGAGCTCAACCCGACCTGGATGGACGCGCGCACGGACGACGGTCCGGTCACGCCGCGCCACGGCTGCGCGGTCGAGATCAACGCGCTGTGGTACTCGATGCTGCAGGTGCTGGAAGAGCTGAGCTCGACCAAGGGCGAGCGCGAGGACAAGAAGCGCTGGACGGCGGCGCGACGCCTGGCCAAGAAGACCTTCCTCGAGCGCTTCTGGCTGGAGGACGAGCGCTACCTCGCCGACGTCTGGCGTCCGGACGAACTGGACACGAGCGTGCGCCCGAACATGGTGCTGGCGGCCGCGCTCGAGTACAGCCCGCTCACGAAGGACAAGCGCGCCGGCGTCGTCACGCGCGCCAAGGCCGAGCTGGTCACGCCGGTCGGCTTGCGCACCCTCGCGCCGGCCGATCCCGACTACCTGGGCGTCTACGGCGGCGACACGGAGTCTCGCGACCACGCCTACCACCAGGGCACCGTGTGGCCGTGGCTGATGGGCTTCTTCATCGAGGCCCACCTGCGCGCCTTCGGGACGAAGCGCGTCCAGCGCGACGAGCTGCGCGAGACCTACCTCGACTCGTTCGCGATCGAACTCGGCCGGCACGGCCTGGGCCAGATCTCGGAGGTCTACGACGGCGACCCGCCGCACGAACCGGGCGGAACGATCGCGCAGGCGTGGTCCGTGTCCGAGCTCTTGCGCGCGCACGTCCTCCTGAGGTCTTCACGCCTATGAGGGTGTTGATGCTCGGCTGGGAGTACCCCCCGGAGATCACGGGGGGATTGGGCACGGCCTGCGAAGGCCTGACGCGTGCCCTCACTCGCGCCGGCATCGACGTCCTGTTCGTGGCGCCGCGCACGAGCGCGCGTTCGGAGAGCGAGCACCTCGAGTTGCTCGGCTGCGACCAGGTCCCCATCCCGCGCCGGCGCCTGCGCTACCGGCCGCGATCGGCCTCCCCGTCGCCGGCGAACGAGTCGATCGAGTGGCTCGGAGTCCCCAGCTCTCTGCGCCCGTACCAGACGGCGCGCTCCTACCACCAGCACTTGCGCGAGCTCGCGGAGGCCAAACGCAACTGGCCCGAGCCCAAGGTCGAGGCCTACTGGGAGGAGAGCGGCCCCGGTTCGCCGCACGCCTTCCTCGGTGGCTACGGTCCCACGCTGTTCCTGGAGGTGGAGCGCTACGCGCGAGCCGTGTGCGAGATCGCCGCGCGCCGCGACTTCGACGTCATCCACGCCCACGACTGGATGACCTTCCCCGCGGCGTTGCGAGTGGCCGAGCGCACGGGCAAGCCGCTCGTGTGTCACGTCCACGCCAGCGAGTTCGATCGCCGCGGCGCGCACGCCGATCCGCGCGTGGGAGCGATCGAGCGCCTGGCGCTGGCGCACGCCGACCGCGTCGTGGCCGTCAGTCACTACACGGCGGACCTCGTCTCCCGTCGCTACGAGATCGACCCGGCCAAGATCGCCGTGGTGCACAACGCCATCGACCCCGAGCGCACGCGGTCGAGCTCGAGCCGCAAGCCGGTCTCCGGTCCGCTGGTGCTCTTCCTGGGCCGCATGACGTCGCAGAAGGGGCCCGCCTACTTCCTCGAAGCCGCCTCCCAGGTCGCCGCCGCCCGCCACGACGTCCACTTCGCGATCTGCGGCGACGGCGACGAGCTGGCCGCCACGATCGAGGGCGCGGCCCGGCTCGGGATCGCGCGGCGCGTCTCCTTCACCGGCGCGCTCGATCGAGAGCACGTCGCGCGCATGTACGCGATGGCGGACCTCTACGTGATGCCGTCCGTCTCGGAGCCCTTCGGGCTGACCTCGCTCGAGGCCATGGCGGCCGACGTGCCGGTCATCGTCTCGCGCCAGAGCGGAGCGGCCGAGGTGCTCCGCCAGAGCCTCAAGGTGGACTTCTGGGACACGGTCGACCTCGCCAACAAGATCCTGGGCGTGCTGCGCTTCCCCGCGCTCTATCGCCAGCTCGTCGAAGAGGGACGCGAAGAGGTCGGTCAGCTACGCTGGGAAACGTCTGCCGCGTCCGTGGCGGGCCTGTACGAGGAGCTCGCGGCGTGACGGCCATCACTTTCTACTTCCAGGTACACCAACCCTACCGGTTGCGCCGCTACACGTTCTTCGATATCGGCAAGCGGCACGAGTACTTCGACGACCCGGAGAACAAGCGCATCCTCGAGCGCGTGGCGGAGCGCTGCTACCTGCCGATGAACGCGATCCTGCTGAAGGAGATCGAGCGCACGAAGGGCAAGTTCCGCTGCGCCTTCTCTCTCAGCGGCACGGTGCTGGACCAGCTCGAGGAGTGGGCGCCGGAAGCCCTGCAGAGCTTCGTCGACCTGGCGGAGACCGGCTCGGTCGAGTTCCTGTGCGAGACCTCGCACCACTCGATGTCCTTCATGGGCGACACGGACGAGTGGGCCGAGCAGATCGTCAACCACCGCAAGCGGATCCGAGAGCTCTTCGGCAAGCGTCCCACGACGTTCCGGAACACGGAGCTCGTGATCGACAACCACATCGCGCGAGCGCTCGAGGACCTGCACTTCGAGGCCCTCCTGGGCGAGGGGGCGGACCCGCTCCTGGGCGCGCGCAAGCCGACCGAGGTCTACGGGGTCAAAGGCTGCGAGAAGTTGCAGCTCCTCCTGCGCAGCTACGAGTACTCCGACGACATCGCCTTCCGCTTTTCGAACAAGGAGTGGCCCGAGTATCCGCTCCTGGCGGACACCTTCGCCAAGTGGCTCGACCGCGTCCCGGCCAAGGCGCCCTTCATCGGGCTCTTCATGGACTACGAGACCTTCGGCGAGCACCAGTGGGCCGAGACGGGCATCCTCGACTTCATGGAGTTCTTGCCGCGCTTCGTCCTGCAGAACGAGCGCTTCGAGTTCCGCACCCCCAAGCAGGTCGCCCGCAAGCACGCGGCGGCCGAGAAGCTCGACATCCCGCGCCCGATCTCGTGGGCCGATGCCGAGCGCGACCTCTCCGCGTGGCTGGGCAACCACATGCAGCGCGCGGCGCACGAGGCCGTGTACGAGCTGGGGCCCGACGTGAAACGCGCCGCGAAGCTCGGCCACACGAAGCTACTCGACGACTGGCGCAAGCTGACGACGTCGGACCACACCTACTACATGGCGACGAAGCACCGCTCGGACAACGAGGTCCACGAGTACTTCAGTCCCTACGACACACCCCACGACGCGTTCATCACGTTCATGAACGTGGTCGAGGACCTGTCGGCGGAGGTGCAGCGAGCGCTGGCCGGAGGTGAGGGAGTGACGCTGCAGCCGCAGGCGAAGCCCGCGTCCCGGGTCTCCGGCCGCAAGCGCTGAGCGGCGACCCGCTTCACAGCAGATCCGCCGCGACGACCTGGACCGCGTAGTAGGGATACCGGCCGATCTCGAAGTCGCGCACGACCTGGGCCGCGGGGACTTGCTCGA
>Ga0070727_10005399_pt1 | contig 10456 bp, 3 predicted proteins | sample tdAd472_FD_66722 | JGI IMG/M metagenome (GOLD analysis project Ga0070727, IMG submission 66722) | Marine sediment microbial communities from the Atlantic coast under amendment with organic carbon and nitrate - tdAd47.2 | ecosystem: Environmental > Aquatic > Marine > Coastal > Sediment | place... | reverse complement strand
GTCCGGGATGCCGTCGCCGTCGGCGTCGTCGTCGTCGTCGAAGCCCTCGCAGGCGTCGTCGGGGTCGCACACGCCGTCGCCGTCGGTGTCGGTCTCGTCGGCGACGCACGTGACCGACTCGTCGTCGTCGGCGCACACGTACTCGGCGGCGCAGGCCCCGCAGCTCGCGCCGGGCGCGCCGTCGAGGGGGGCGCAGCCGCCGCAGGCGTTGCGGGCATCGTCGCCGGCGTCGTCGCCGCAGACGAGGGACTCGCCGTCGTCGGCGCAGGCGAGGGCGCCGGAGTCGCACGTGCCGCACAGGTCGCTGATCTCACCGACGAGCTCGGCGCAGCCGCCGCAGGCGTTCAGGGCGTCGTCGCCCGCGTCCTCGCTGCACAGCGCCGTGATGCCGTCGCACGCCCAGGTGCCGCTGTCGCAGGTGCCGCAGGCGGCGCCGACGGTGACGCCGTCGTTGCACGCTTCGCAGGCGTCGGCGGCGGTCGCGTCGACCTCGCAGCCGGTGTCGACGTCATCGTCGCAGTCGGCCCAGCCCTCGTCGCACGCCTCGATCACGCAGGCGCCATCGACGCACGCCGCGGTGCCGTTCGCTGCGGTGCAGACCACGCCGCACGCGCCGCAGTTCGCCGGGTCGGTGTCGAGGTCGAAGTCCTCGTCGACCTCGCCGTTGCAGTCGTTGTCGACCTCGTCGCAGAGCTCGGGGGCGCCGTCGTACACCGTCGGGTTCTCGTCGTCACAGTCGCGGCCGAGGCACTCGGCGCCCTCGCCGTGCTGGTCGTCGTCCTCGTCGATGCACGGCGCGCACTGGCCGTCGTCGGGGGTGCAGACGCCGATGCTGTCGTCGCCGTCCGGGTTCGGCACGCACGACGCGCCGACCGGGCACAGCGGGTCGCGCAGGTCGCAGGGCGGGGCGCAGAACGAGCCCTCGAGCTGCTCGATGCAGAACGAGTCGACGCTGCCGCAGTCGGTGTCAGCGACACATTCGGTGCAGTACGGGTTGCCGACCGGCACGCAGAGCTGCACGGCGTCGCCCTCGCTGTTCTCGAGCAGGCGGCACTCGTACCCGAACTCGTCGCACTCGCCGTCGCAGAACTCGGCGCAGACCCGGCCCGCCAGCGGCGACCGCAGGCAGTAGCCGGACGCGCAGTCCTCGTCGGCTTCGCAGGTGCAGCCGAGGGTGTCGCAGGCCGCGTCCGTCGCGTCCGGGTCGCCGCCGACGTCGTCGAGCACGCCGGTCTCGCTGGCCGTGTCGCCCTCGGCGTCCGGCGCGAGGTCGATGTCGTCGCCGATGTCACCCGACCCGAGGGACGAGCTGGCGGGCGCGTCGGAGCAGGCGGCGAGGGTGAACGTGCAGGCGAGGGCCGCGGCGGCGACGAGCGACGCGCGGGTGGGACGGATTCGGTCGAGCATGGTGCGACTCGGGAGCGTTCGGGCTGCGCGGTGCGACCGGGCGTTCGCTAACGAATCCCCGCCGCACCTCGGCAGCACGGGTACACGGTCCTGCCGTGCGTGTCGACCGAAGATGGCCGGGTCGACGCGGATCAGGCGAGGGCGGACTCGCGCCCGGAATCATGCACGAAGATGCAGGCCGAGCGGGCGCTCTGGACCCAACGGCGCATCGCATGCGGGTCCGGCGACGGCGATACGCCGATGACGGTGACGTCGGGCAGCGGGGCCGCGCGCAGCTCGTCCTCGAAGGCACCGACGTGCACGATGCGCTCGACGTCCGCCGGGTACCGCGCCAGGTCGCAGAGCTCGTCGAGAAAGCGGGCGGCGCGCTCGCGGTCGGCTTCGTCGCGGATGCAGGTGAGGACGCGCACGTGGGCGTTCCATCGGCGCAGCAGGCGGTACCCGGTGAGCAGGTTCAGGTTGAGGTTGCCGGACGAGAACGCGTCGACGGCGTCCCAGGAGCCCGGCGCCGGCTGCACCCACAGGTTGACCTTCTGCCGCTGGCCGAAGCGCGCGCGAGGGTGCGGCGCAATGATCAGCATGCCCACGCCGATCTCGGCGACCGTCTCGGCGTAGCGCAGCATCAGGGCGTCGTCTTCGCCGTCCGGCTCGTCGTCGAAGGGGATGACCAGCACGTTCGGCTGAAAGAAGGCGGCCTGCAGGGCGCGCAGGGCGTTGTGCACCGCGGGGACGCGGTCCTCGGCCGCCACCGTCGCGGCGCTCGACTGCACGCCGGCGGTGCGGAACCGCTCGGCGAGGGGACGCAGCTGCTCGAGCAGCGCCGCGCGGTCGCGCACCTCTTCCAGGCCGAGCAGGGTGACCGAGCCGTCGGGCGCGGTCAGGTCGAGCAGCACGTCGGAGTCGCCGCGCACGACGTCCGGGTCGACGACGGGCACGAGCAGATTCGGGGACCAGGCACGGGCGTTGCGCTGGTCGGTCTCGCTGACCCGCGCCGCCGCCCACTGGGCCATGGCGACGAAGATGCTGGACCGCACGTCGTCCTGCTGGACGGTCATGCGCGCGACGCGGCGCTGCAGCCACAGGTAGAACGCGGCGACGAGACCGAGCGAGAGCAGCCCGAACGTCGGCTGAACGATGAACATCGAGAACATGCACCCGGCCACCCCGAAGAGGGGCACGATGGCCGGGATGCGCAGGGTGGGGCGGAAGCTGACCAGCCCGAGCCCGCCTTCGACGAGCACGACGACGTTCAGCATCGCGTACGTGATGAGGAAGAACATCGTCACGATGGGCGCGATGACGTTCAGGTCGCGGACCATGATGCACGCGAGGGTCAGCGCCGCCGTGACGAGGATCGCCTTGCGCGGGTTGCCGTCCGGGCCGGTCTCGGCCATCGACTCGGCGCCGGGGATGACGCGGTGCTTGCCCATCGCCATGAGGATGCGTGGGCCGCCGACGAGCCCGGCGAGCGCGCTGGATGCGGTGGCCCCGAGCAGCCCGGCGAGCACGAGGGGCGGCCAGAGCGCCTTGTCGATGGCGACGTTGTAGTTGGCGACGAGCTCGTCAGGCGTCGCGACGTGCGCGCACCACGCAGCGAGCGCGACGTAGACGGCGGCGCTGATCGCGATAGCCCACAGGGTGCCGCGGGGGATCGATCGCCGGGGATCCTTGAGGTCGCCGGACATGTTCGCGCCGGCGAGGATGCCGGTCGTCGCGGGGAAGAACACGGCGAACACGCCCCAGAAGTCGGTGCCCTTCAACCCGTCTTCGACGAACCCGGGGAACGCGCCCCACCACACCGTGTCGCCCGCGGACGGCTGAAACGTCGCGGGGCTGGCGAAGATCGAGAAAAGGGATGCGACAATGATCGCAAAGATTACGTACTGAAGGCGAAATGCGGCTTCTGCGCTGACGTACGATACGGCGGTGACGGTCGCGAAGACGACGAGGTCGATCACGATCGCGGGATGGTCGGGGAAGATCCACAGCCAGCCTTCGCGGAACCCGATGATGTACATCGCCACGCCGAGGGGGCGCGTCAGGTACAGGGGCAATCCGATGCTGCCGCCGACCTCGAGGCCGAGCGAGTGCGTCATGATCGCGTAGGGCCCGCCGGCGCCGATGCGCGTGTTCGTCGCGATCGACGAGAGCGAGAGACCGGTGGCGGTCGTGATGCCCATCGCGAGCAGCATGACCAGCCACGTGCCGAGCAGCCCGGCGTTGCCGACGGACCAGCCGACGCGGACGTACATGATGACGCCGAAGATCGTCAGCAGCGTCGGCAGAAACACGCCGGTGAACGTACCGAACTTCGGCGGCGTGGCGCCACCGTCGGGTGCAGCTTCGGGTGTCGCGACCGCGTCGTTCATGGGCAGGCGCCGGGCACCGGGGGAGGCTCGTTGTACCGTTGTCGCTGCGCGCTGTCAGCCGGATCCGCCCGCGACGTTGTGCGAGCAACACCGGGTGGGCCGGGCCTCACCGGGCGCAGCGGGAGGCCGCCGAGACCGGGCGCGTGACCGCCGGACAAGGCCCCCGGACGAGACCTCGGACCGGGGCACAGCTCAGGGCCCCGAGTCCATGCCCCACCGACGCAGCCAGACGTCGCCGCCCTCGGTCCACGCGAGGTAGGCGCCGTTGGACGTCGACGCGGTGACGAGGGACGTCGTGGTGTCCATCGGGCGCAGCAGGGTCGGCTCGCTCCACCGCTTGCGGACGTGGTCCCACTGGACGGCGCTGATGCCCGTCGCGCTGGACCAGACGAGGAACGCGTCGTCGCCGAACCCGCCGCCGCAGCTCGGGCGACGGCACACGCTGAAGAACGCGACGTCGGCGACGCCGCCCGTCGTGACGGTCGTCGCGGCACCGAACGTGTCGTCTTCGGGGGTCTCGAACACGACGCGCAGGGCGCCGTCGGTGTCCTCCCACGCGAAGAACGCGTCGCCGTCGCCGGTGTAGTGCACGGCGTAGTCGACGCGGTCGTCGCCGCCCGCGGGCTCCTCGCCCTCGTAGATCTCGCACTCCGTGCCTTCGGCGGTGCGGACGGTGTCGGACCAGCCCGACGCCGCGTCCCACGTGCGCACGCTCGGCCCGGAGTTCGGGCCGAACGGGCTGCCCACACCGACGTCGTCGCACCAGGCCACGATCGCCTGCCCGCTCGGCCCGACGTCGAAGGCGGACACCACCGCGTACGAAGAGATCTCGCCGGTCGAGATCGTCGCGGGCGTCGACCAGGTGCCGGCGTCCGGGTCCCGGGTGGCCCATACGACGGCGTACGTGTCGTCGTCTTCGTCGTACGCGAGCCACGACGCGTGCAGGGTGCCGTCCACGTCGACGTCGAAGCGCATCGACTCGGCGGCACCCGGCGCATCGAGGGTGACCGGGGTACCCCACGTGCCGTCGCCGGACCGCACGGCGACCCGGGGATCGCGGTCGAGATAGAACCAGCCGGCGACGATGGTGCCGTCGGGCAGGATCGCCACGTCGGTCGACTGCGCGCGTGCGTCCGGGATGGCGGCCGTCGAGACGTCGCCGTCGAGGGCCCACCCTTCGCAGCCGAGACGGGCGGCGTTCGTCGTCGCCTCGAAGCGCGCGTCGGTCCACACCCCGGCGCCCACGTCGCCGCGCGCGTCGACCGAGGCCGTCCACGCGTCGACGCCGTCGTAGTCCGCAGCCCATGCGTCGGCCCACGTACCCGGCGCCTCGCGTTGGACGAAGAACGGCATGTCGGCGGCGTCGACGCCGGCAATGACGGCCTGGCCGTTGCCGAGCACGGCCATGTCGTTCACCGAGGCGCCGCCTTCGGTCACGCGCTCGGCGGGGCCCCAGCCGATGGCGCCGACGCCGTCGCTGGTGTGGCACAGGCGGCACCCGTCGTAGCCGTCGCCGAGGTACGGGTCGGGGCAGGCACCGCAGGTCACGTCGGTGCCGTCGTCGTCGCAGGTGACGAGGGGGTCGCAGCCGCCGTTGTCCGTCAGGCAGTCGTCGATGTCGACGCACGCGCCGCGGTCGTCTTCGGTGGTGCCCTCGGGGCACTCGCCGCAGGTGTAGCTGCCGGGGGCGTTCACGCACTCCGCCGCGCCGCAGTACCCGTTCTCGATGAGGCACTCGTCGATGTCGACGCAGCCGCTCATGCCGTCGCCGGTGTAGCCGCGGGGGCAGTCGGTGCAGGTGAACCCGCCCGAGGTGTTCTCGCAGCGCGTGAGCGGGTCGCAGCCGTCGGCCGCGCACTCGTCAATGTCGACGCAGTCGCCGATGTCGTCGCCGTCGGCGTCCTCGAAGCCGTCAATGCACGCGCCGCAGGTGTGGCCACCGTCGGTGTTCGTGCAGTGGCGGTTCACGCCGCAGTCGAACCGGGCGCACTCGTCGATGTCCTGGCAGGTCATCGCGTCGTTCAGGCGGTCGTAGCCCTCGGGGCACTCGCAGCGGAACCCGGGGCTCGAGCCTTCGCGCGGCTCGTTGATGCAGATCTCACCGGCGGCGCAGGCGTCGCGCACCTCGCCGTCGGCGGTGAGGATGCCGTCGACACACTCGTCCCGGTCGACGCACCGCGATGCGCCTTCTTCGTCGACCTCGCAGATCGACGACGGGAGGCATCCCGGCGGCTGCTCGTTGCGCGGCGTGCGGCGGCAATCGCAGGTGGCCGCGCGGCACTCGCAGGCGAAGCTGCCGGGCGAGTTCACGCACTCGGCGCCTTCGTAGCAGATGGACTCGTCGTCGCACTCGTTGACGTCTTCGCAGGCGACCCAGCCGAGGCCCTTGTATCCGGGCGGGCACATGCCGCACCACACGTCGTCGAGTCCGTCGCCGTCGAGGTCGCGGCGGGCGAGGGAGCACGACACGAGCGGGTCGCATGGGGGTTCGCCCTCGTGCGGATTGCACGGGTCGTCCCATCGGCACGACTCGGCGGGGCAGCCCCAGGCGAAGGTGCCGTCTTCGCAGCAGTGGTAGCCGTCGCACGCGCGCACGACGACGTCGCCTTCTTCTTCGCAGCTCAAGACGACTTCGAGACACAGGTTGTCGCCGGGCGCCGGGCAGATGTGGCTGTCGGGGCAGCACGCAGCGCCGCGGAAGTCTTCGGACTCCCACCGGCAGAACACCGGGCACTCGTCGGTGCCGCCGACCGGGCTCGGGTAGCAGCCGATGCCGCCTTCGATCAGGTCTTCGGGCACCGGTCCGGGCACCTGGCCCTCGGCGCAGCGGTAGCACCCCTCGTCGATGGCGGTGTAGCCGTCGGGGCAGCATCGCCCGGACGACACCTCGGTGTGGCCGTCGGGGCACTCGGAGTTCTCGATCGTCTCGCGCAGCTCGTTGGCGGCGAGGGCGGCCTGCACGCCGGTGAGCAGCCCGTCGATCGCGCGGCTGCAGTGCGACGTCTCGATCGTGGCCGTTCTGCCGTCGACGGTGGTGTCGAGGATCTCGAGCTCGCCGGCGTCGTTCGTCCACGCGATGACGGTGTCGGCGTCGAGAGGTTCGTCGAACGTGAACACGACCTGCATCGGCGGGTCGAACGTCGCGCCTCGGGCTTCGCAGCCGTAGAGGTCGCCACGCGCTCCAACGCCCTCGGGCAGGTCGACGTCGAACCGGGACACCATCAGCGGCGTGATCTCGTCGACGGCGCCGGGCGGGACGATGAACTCGACGTCCCCGATGAGCAGGGAGCCGCCTTCGGGGCCGAACGCGGCGGCGGTCTCGGCCACCGGCGGCGTCGCGACCATGGTGAACGGCTGCCCGTCGATCGGGGCCACGGCGCTGGTCGCGGCGTTCGTGATCCGGGCCTGCCCGTCGTCGACGTCGCTGCCGGTCGTGTCGGTGACGCCCGCATCGGTCGCGTCGGACGACGATTCGCCGCAGCCGGCGCCGCCGATGGCGAGCGTCGCGACCCCGAGGCACGCGAGCAGGGCCGCGGCCGGGGCCGACCGGCGCGGGCGAATGAAGGACCGGGGACGCTCGGACATGGACGCCTCGCAGGATCACGCCGGACCGAAGCCGCCCGCCGATTCGTGGGCGGGGCTCGTTCGGGGTCGACGGCAGCAGGTGGATACACCGCGCCCGAAGAGATCGTGCGCCCCGTTAGCGTACAAGCGAAGCGGGGGCTCCGGCAACGGGACTCGATCGTGGCGCAGCTGGCGTCGTTGGGTTCGATCCGGTCTCGTCCGGTCTCGTCCGGCCTCGTCGCGTCTGCGCGTCGGCGAGCGGCGCCGGTTCGGGTCTCACCAGCCGTCGACGAGGGGGCGCACGTCGGGGCAGACCGAATCCGCGCCGGTCACCTGAGCGAACGCCAGCCCGTCGAAGTAGCTGTCGTTGTCGGATCCGGCCGCGCGCGTGCCTTCGAGCACGATGCGCGCGGCTCGCGTGCCCGCCGGGGCGACGAGGGTGACGTCGTACGGGGTCCACGTGGCGTCGTTCGACGCTGCGGTGGCGCTGGTCGCGAGCACGGCCCCGTCGGCATCGAGCAGCTCGAACCGCATCGAGGGAGTGTCGTCACCGGCCCAGTCGCGCAGCCAGCCGGTCAGTCGCCATCGGGTGCGGCCGGCATCGATGGCGGCCGCCGCGTCGGTCAGGTCGACGACCTGCGTGGCCTGGCCGAATGCGGACTCGCCGCTGCACACACCGCCAACGGCGAAGTGGCGGCCGCCTTCGAACGATGGCCCGGCGGCGCAGTCCCCGCTTTCGATCGACTCGATGTCGCCATCCCACCCGGCGGTCCCGTCCTCGGCGTCTCCGTTCTGCAGCCGATCCGGGCCGAGCGCCGACGAGGCCGTCTCGAAGGCCCGCGGCGCGGACCATTCGGACCAGCCCAGATGCGCATCGCGGACCTTCGCTCGGTAGCAGTACGTGCCATCCGCAGCGAGGCGCGCGGGCACGAGGGGGCGCGTCGCATCCATCGACGCCAGCGTGTCGACGCCGTCCCACACGTTCTCGGCCTGCCACCACACGTCGGCGAGCGGGGCTGTGAAGTCGTCGCAATCCGCGGCGACCTGGATCCGACTCGCGCCGAACGCGTCCCCATCCGGGTCGGACCACGCACCGATGGGTAGAGTCGGGCACTCCGGCGAGACGGGCGCGTCGAGCTCCGGCAGGGACGGCGGATCCGGGGGCGTGTTGTGCAGCCGCAGCGAGAAGGCGTCGAACACGACGTTGTCGAGCGGCACGGATTCGTCGCCGCGCGATACCCGCGTGAAACGCAGGATGGGATCGTCACCGGCGCTCGTCTCGACGACGACGAACCCATAGGCATCGTCCGAGCGGCTGAACTCGGTGTAGTCGGCGCTGGCGTATTCGCCGAAGTAGTCGATGTTGCCGCCCGCGGTCGCGACGTTCATCGCGACGTGCCGGTGGTCCCGGCTCGCACCGCGACTGTACGCGTGCGTATGCCCGAAGAAGTGGACGGACGGTTTGCCGCAATCCGTCGTGAAGTCTTCGAGCGCCTCGATGACGCGCCCCGACCAGCCGGTCTCGCCCGCGAGCCAGAGCTCGGACCGGTGCGGGTGGTGCAGCTGCGCGAACACGAAGTCGATCGCCGTGTCGTCGCATGCGTCGTCGAGGGTCCGGATCAGCCAGTCGATCTGCAGGTCGCCGCGGTATGGGCCGTTGGAGTCGAGGCCGATGAGCCGCACGTTGCCGAAGTCGGTGAACCACCAGTGTTCGGGGTGGTCGGGCGACCCGTTCGTCGGCAGGATGAAGTAGTCGAAGAAATGGGTGTCCCCGCCGTAGTACTCGTGATTGCCGGGCACCGGCCACAGCGCGGCGCTGGCGCCCAGCGGCCCGACGCCGGCAAAGAACCGCTCGGCCCACTCGTCGTACACGCCGCCGTTCGCGGTCAGGTCGCCCGGCAGGATGACGGCGTCGACATCGTCGACGCGATAGTCCTGCGCGCGAAGCCATCCGATGACCCCGTCGGTCACGACATCGGTCCAGGTGGCGACCTCGCCCGGGGTGGGCTGCATGTCGCTCATGACCACGAACTGCTGGTCGGCTTCGAGCGCCGCAGGGGTGCGGGTCTGAAACCAGTGCGGCGTGCTCACCCGGTCACCGACGCGGACCCGGTATCGATACCGCGTGCGCGCGTCGAGGCTGCGGACCTGCGCCTCGTAGCGCCAGGAGTCCGGACCGCCACGCCGCACGGTGGCCGAGACGACGTTGGGCAGGGCATCGGTGCAGCCCCACTCGACGGTGCCGGGCAGCCCGCCGCCGGCGGCGTCTTCGAGCTCCCAGACGACGTACACGCTGTCCTGCTCGTTCTGTTGCAGAAACGGGTGCACATGAAACGACGACCAGGGGCCGTCGATACCCGGGGCGGGCTCGAGGTCGCCGTCGGAGCAGGTGCGGATGATGGGTACGTCGCCCACGTCGCCCACGTCGTCACCGGTGTCGCTGTCGGCGTCCGGTCCGATGTCTGGGCCCCCATCGCCCGCATCCGCGTCCGGTCCACCGGCGTCAGCATCGGCGCCGACGTCCGCCATCGCGTCCTCACCGCCGTCGCCCGTGTCGGCGCGGGTGTCGTCGCCGCTGTCTTCGACGGCGTCTGCGTCGGCGATTGCGTCGCTCGGGGCGACATCGCTCGGGGCGGCATCGGGCGCGTCTGCATCGTCCGGCCGGGTGTCGCCTGCGTCCGAGTCGACGTCGGTCGTCGACCCATCGGCGCCGGACGCATCCCCACACGGCGCGCCTTCGCAGGCGTCTTCGCCGACAGGGGCGGACGCGTCACCGGAGCAGGCGACGCACCCGCACGCGGCGAACAGGGCAATGAAACGAGCGAGCGACGAGCGCGGGACCATCGACAGACTCCGGCACGGGACCCGCGGGCGAGTGTATCGAGATCGCGCCCCGATTGCGCGGGTTCGTTCAGCGGTCGCCCGATGCGGGCGGGCTCGCTGCAGGCGTCGCCGGTTCGCGCAGCGCCTCGACCGCGGCGTGCACGTTCATGAAGAACCGGTCGTGTCCCAGGCGTTCGTAGAGCCCGGACGCCCGCATGACGTTCAGGACGGGCATCTTGACGGTCGCGAAGGCCAGCCGCAGCCCGCGCTGGTCGTAGTCGTCGAGGATCTGG
>Ga0070727_10005397_pt1 | contig 10458 bp, 9 predicted proteins | sample tdAd472_FD_66722 | JGI IMG/M metagenome (GOLD analysis project Ga0070727, IMG submission 66722) | Marine sediment microbial communities from the Atlantic coast under amendment with organic carbon and nitrate - tdAd47.2 | ecosystem: Environmental > Aquatic > Marine > Coastal > Sediment | place... | reverse complement strand
TTGAACGGAGACATTTTCAGGCCTTCGTCAAAGGAGGTTTCCGCCATGGAGGGCATACCGCCCGGCTCGATCGCACCGCACTCGCCTTCGTGCACGGTGGAGGCCACCCAGCATACCAACCGACCTTCGTGGTAGACCGGCAGAATCATGCTCTGGTCGGTGTTGTGCACGTTGCCGTAGCGGGAGTCATTGTGAATGAAGCCGTCGCCCTCGCGAACACCAACGGTTTTTTCCTCGATCCAGTTCTTGATGATGTACTTGATCGGGTGGTGAACCAGCGCGGAGAAGATCAGTACACCGCCGGCGCTACCGATGGTCAGGTCACCTGACGCCGAGTAGATACCGGTAATGATGTCGCCCCACTTTGCACCGGGAGCCGCGCCCATCTGCTCCACCATCTCGAAACCCTCTTCACAGGCAGACTGCAGACGATCGCGAATGGAGGCGATCTGGTTCAGATCGGTGTATTTATCCATGCACTTTTCTTCATCGGCCGTGCGCGGCTCGATGCTGTGGTGGCGCATGATCTCGGGATCGGGACCCAGGAACAGCGTGGTGTCCTTGAGGAATTTTTCAATCAGCTCCTGATCTTGCAGAGCCGGATTACTTGTTTCGTTATTCATAATCAGTTACCCCTCTTAATTCTCTTGATCGACGCGGAAGAACCAAACGGCGCCCTGCTCAGCAGAGACATACTTCCAACCCGGCTCAATCAAATAGGTTGTCACTTCGGAGGCCACGATGCCCGGACCTACGATCTCAGTTCCAGCAGGAATATCTTCTTTACGCCATACCGGTGTTTCAATGGCTTTCGCACCCTCACTAACAAAGTAGCAGGTTTTGGTGGCAGTGGGTTCCGGGGGAGCCACACGCTCACTCTCGGGCACGGGCTTGATGTGCTTGAAGTGAACCGTATCGTGCTCGACATAGGAGGCCACACGAATCGTGTTGATGCGAATACCCGCTTCCGGCGCCTGGCTGCCTTCACCAAAGCGTTTGCCGTAGTCCTCGGAGAACTGCTGCAGGATATTCATGACATCGACAGCAGATTCCAGCGTGTGCTTGGGAATAACCACGGTGGTTTGTACCAGCTGGTTACCGTAGCGCATATCCAGCTCCAGGGAGTGCTGGATGGTCTTGGGATCGGCGCCCTGACGCAGCAGGTCGTTTTTACCGCGATCGCTCAGCTCGTCAACGATCTCATTGAAACGCTGGTAATCGTCGAACACTTTGCGGGTGTTGGAATCGTACAGCACCAGGAACAATGACATTTCGTGAATGTGCATCTGGTGCATGTTGCCCGCACCCACAGCGGAGAACACGGAGCTCATCGGCGGCGCCAGGATCTTCTCGATGTTCAGGTTGCTGGCGATACCACAGCAGTGCAGGGGACCGTTACCGCCGTAGGCCAACATGGTGAAGTCCTCGGGATCGTAACCGCGCACCCGCAGCTCGGTGTGCAGGCCGTTGGCCATGTTGCTGTCCACTTTTTCCTTGATCAGCAGGGCCGCTTCGATCGGCTCGACGTCCAGGTCGTCGCACAGAGTCTCTTCGATGGCGAAGACGGAACGCTTCGGATTCAGCGGGATATGACCACCGGCGTAGTTTTTCGGATCCAGATAACCCAACACCAGGTCGGCGTCAGTCACCGTGGGGCTCATGCCGCCGCGGTCGTAACAGGCGGGACCCGGGTCGGAACCGGCACTCTTGGGACCAACTGCAACAGCGTTGTACATGCGGTCGAAGGAGGCGATGGAACCGCCACCGGCACCCAGGGTCACTAGGTGAACCATGGGCACGGACACCAACCAGCGGTCGATGACCGGGTTGAAGTCGTAGTGCTTGATACCACCTTCCACGACGATACCGATGTCGTAGGAAGTACCACCCATGTCGGTGGCGACCACGCTGCCCAGATCGGCCTCTTTCGCCAGGTGCTCTGCGGCACTGATACCGGATACCGGACCGGAGTGAATGGTCTGCAGGGCATCCGTGGAGTTCAGCTGCGCCATACCGCCAGAGTTGTGAATCACCAGCATGGGCTTGGAGTAGGAGTGCGAACGCAGGTTCTGCTCCAACTGGCTCATGGCGTGGTACATGGTGGAGTGCAGGTAACCGTCCACAATGGCGGAGGTCGCGCGCACATATTCACCCTTACGGCCGGCCACACGGTGAGACAGAATCACGGGGATGGAACCCAGCAGGTGAGAGGGATACTCATCCAGCAGGATTTCTTCCACGCGTTTTTCATGGTCGGGGTTGACCACGGAGTTCACCAGACAGACCACAATGACCTGCGCACCTTTGTCCACCAGTTTGCGAACCTTGTGGCGCACGTCGTTTTCGTCCAGGGGCATCACCAGCTCACCCTGGAAGCCCAAACGCTCGCGAACGCCCTCAATCATATGGGGCAGCACCAGCGGCGCGGGGCGCTGTGCATCGGGCAGGTTCTGCTTGCCCAACTCGTCCAGCCCTTCACCGTAACCACGACCACGGCTCAGAGGAACCATCGCCTCGTAACCGGCGGTCACCAGCATACCGATGCGGGGACCATTGTGCTCGATCAGGGCGTTGGTACCCAGGGTGGTGGCGTAGCGAACAGAGTCCACACCGGCCAGGATTTCTTCCATGGAGAGGCCCAGCTCGGTGTAGGCCTTTTCCACCGCCTCGTTAAAACCGAGGGCCAAGTTCTGGTGGGTTGTCAACGCTTTGGTTTCAATATACTTACCATCCCACACAGTGAAGCAGTCGGTGAAAGTACCACCGATATCTACTGATATACGTTTCATAACCTTGTTTCCTAATACAGTCCTAATTTATTGACTCAACCAGCAAACCAACAGCATTAGTGCTTGTGGGTGTGGCAGCGATCTACGAGCACATTGGGGCCTTTCACCGGCTCGGTGATTTCCTCGCGGTGGCTCCACTGCTCTTTCAGGGCATCGACATCCACTTCCATGTCGTACAGCGGCATATGGTTGGGGAAGGTGTATTCCACCTCCACCTGGGTGCCGCAGGACGGACAATAGAACTCATAGATGTTGACCCACTCCTTATCAGGACAGAAGGTAAACTTGTACTTATCGGGATCGATAATGGACGGGTGAATATCTTCGGGGTCACGGTTGTACACCAACAGCCCCTCTTTGTAATTACCGCGGGCGGAACCAATCACGTGGTCGCACACACGGCATTCCCAGTTTTCCGTATCCAGATCGATACGCATGTATTCAGTCATTAAAACTTTCATTATTTTTCCCCCTTGGTGAGGCGGATATCGCCCAGTTCAGTTACTACGAATTCCCAACCTTCGCGAACCAGACAGGTAAAGAACTCTTCCTCAATAACAGCGGGACCCGCACCGTGAGCCCCGGGCTCCATGGCGTTGACTTCGTAGACAGGGATGTCAATGGATCCCGCATCGCCAACAAGGATGGAGCGAGTCTTGCCGGCTTTGGCCGCATTGCCCTTGCTGACGCCGGCATGGGTATCGCTCTCATGCTTGAGAGGTTTGCGCACAGCAACTTCCAGGGTCACGGAGTCGGCTTTGAGCATATCTGCGGGAACCACAATGGTGCCGTCGATGTTATGTACGCTATCGACGCCATCTTTTTCAGCCACCAGGCGGGCGGTTACGGTGTAGTCATCCTTGCTGTAGCCTTCCGCGAACATATCCCGCTCGCCGCGCTCCAGCAGAGAGACATAGGCGTTTTCCAGCGCCTTCTGGCGATCGCCCATCAGCACTTCGGCATAGTTCTGGCCGATGTCGCAGGAACCGATACCAAAGGCACTGAATACGGCCGCCGTCTTGGGAATGTATACCTCGGAAATGCCACACTTCTCGGCGATACCACAGGAGTTCATGGGGCCGGCGCCGCCAAAGGCCATCAGTACGGTGTCGGAATCGACCTTGCCGTAGTTTTTCAATTCATTGGCAATTTTCTGCTCAAACGCGTCGCGCAACTGGAACAGCGCCTCGTCCACAGAGATACCCAACGGCGTCGCCACATTGTCGGCAATCGCGGTGCGAGCCCGCTCCGCATCCAGTGCCAGACCACCACCAAAGTAGGTAGAGGGATCCAGCAGGCCCAGCAGCAGGTTGACGTCGGTCATGGTGGCGTTCTTGCCGCCGCGACCGAAACAGGCCGGTCCGGGAACAGCGCCCACACTTTCAGGACCTACCTGAATAGCGCCATCTTTCACGGTCAGCATGGAACTGCCACCAACGCCGGGGCTGGCAATTTCGCAAAGGCCGAAGGTAATCGGCACACCTTCCACCAGGCCGCGACGGTCATCATGAACCTCATGACCGATCACCTGGCCGATATCCGTAGTGGTGCCACCCACGTCCATGGACAGCACGTTGGGCAGGTTGTATTGCTTGCTGAAGGTCTTTACGCCTTCCATACCACCGCGGGGGCCGGAGCTGTAGGTTTTAACAGCAATGGTCTTCGCCACACGGGAAGCGTCGCCGTCGTTGCGGAAAATCAGCAGCGGATTCTTGGTGCGGTATTCGCGCAGACGGTTTTCGGCGTTGTAGAGGAAGTTTTCCATCGCCGGGTGCAGGAATGAGTTAATCATCGCCGTCCAGGCGCGACGCTCATTGGAGACATCGTCAGCCAGCTCGCTGGCGAACAGCATGGGTACCGCGCCGAGCAGGTGGCGGGGATAGGTGTCAAACGCCAAGCGCTTGAACTGGTGCTCCTGTTCGTCAGCCTTTTCAGTCTCAAAACACACGACAATGCGGTTGGCGCCGACCGAGGTGAGCTTGGCGATCACCGCAGTGGTATCGGCGCTCTTGGACTCGTCGTCGAGGTCATGCAGATTCACTTCCTCAACGCGGTCACCGATAAGAAAATCGTACAGCTCCACATCCTGCTCACGCAGACGGGCAGGCAGGTCGGAGCCTTTGTTGATAACGAGACCCAGACGCGGCCCTTTACGCTCCACGATGGCGTTGGTGCCCTGGGTTGTGGAATAGCGGATGCGATCCACTTCCGCCAGCAGACGAGCTACGTCTTCCTTGCCGTACATCACGCCGGAGACTTTGCGCAAACCGTCAAAGAAACACTTACTCAAATCGTAAGGTGTGGTCAGCGTCTTGGTTTTATATTGATCTTTGTCGGTGAGCACACAGATATCCGTGAGCGTGCCCCCATTATCGATATTTATCAGCATTCCCATATCGAGTTACCTTAGTTTTAGTGTCTTTACTAGCTGAGATTAGTTTGAGTTATAAACTGCGCCGTTCCGCGTTCGATCAAACAAACACTTCGGCGAGCTATCCCGTCTTGTCTGCAATAGGCGTGCCAACAAAAATTGGCACAAGGAAAAAATTCTATCTTATTGTTTTTATTATATTTATACTGACCGTCCGGATTCAGCAGACCGTTTGACCACCTGTTCGGATATCGTTCACCTGTTTTAAAACGCTATACCCGAAGATCGACCCCGCGAAATCCGCCGGCGCCTCAATCGGCCATAAGCGCCACAAAGTCACGTCCGGACAGCTGAGTATAGTAAAGATATGAGGAAACCCCAGTTAACCTTGCCAAAAAGGGGTGGCGAGCACCCACGGGCAAAGCCCGCGTTCCGCGACCTCGATTAATCGTCGTAGTATTCGATATGGAAAGTCACATCGCCCATTGCCGGACTGAGGCTGTGGGGCAGCCCCGGAGCCATAATGCCCGGGAACTGGGGATCGAGTAAAAAGCCACGGCTGGACGCCTCACCCGGCTCCACCACGAACTGCAGCATACCCTCCTCCACCACGACCTTGCCCCACTGCTCACCGGGTGTGGCAAAGGCCGATTTCATCTGTTCGGGCAGATCGTCACGGGTGTAGGACGGCGTTTGATCGCGGAGGGCCAGATTGTCCGGCATCACAGGCATATCACAGTCCACGCACTCGACCGTGTCGCCGATGTGCTCCTGACGCCCCTTGCCGGTACCAATCCAGCGGCATTCCATATAGGGTGGATTGTGCTTCATCTGCAGTTCGTGACCACATTCCAGCTCCGCCACCCACTCCTGGAAACGATCTTTGTGGAACCCGACTATCGCCCGCTTCATGTCTCGCCCCTTTTCTCTCTGTGAATTCAATGCTCTGTTTTATTCTGGCAGCAACCGGCTCAACTGGCTAACCCGATCCTTGTTAACCACAGCAACCGCTATATCTTTAGGAATATATCGGTGTTAAATTTCACCGGTATACCCAAAGCCCGGGGACAACACCCGCAATGGCAGGAACTGCCCAATGGCCCCAACTCTCAGGAAACAATACCTGCTGGGACTGCTTCTGGCCCTGACGCCGCTGACCCCCCTGGCGCAACAGGTCAGTGTGGCGGTGGCGTCCAACTTTATCGCACCGATGCAGGAGATCGCCGCCGCCTTTGAGCGACAGAGCGGTCACCGGACGGTTGTCTCCTCCGGCTCCTCCGGCAAGCTCTATGCACAAATTCGCAACGGCGCGCCATTTCAGGTGTTTCTATCGGCCGACCGGGACAAACCGGCGGCCCTGGAACGCGTCAGACTGGCTATGGCGAACACACGCTTTACTTATGCCCTGGGCACCCTGGTATTGTTAACCTCCAGCTCACAGGCCGACCCCGAGGCAATGCTGCAAAACGGTCATTACCGCAAACTGGCCCTGGCCAACCCGCGCCTGGCCCCCTACGGTGCTGCGGCCATGGAAGCGCTGTCGGCGCTGAACCTCACCGACCAGGCAATGCCCAGACTGGTGCTCGGGGAAAACATCGCCCAGGCCTTCCAGTTCATCAGCAGCGGCAACGCCCAACTCGGTTTTGTGGCCCGCTCGCAGATTGCCCGGGATAAAAGCTTCGACGGCCGCTACTGGTTGGTGCCCGCCGCCCTCTACCGGCCAATTCGTCAGGATGCGGTGCTACTCAAACGCGGCGCCGACAACCCCGCCGCCCGGGCATTGCTTGAATTTCTCCGCGACGAAACCGCCATCGCTATCATGCGAGACTTTGGCTACGGACAACCGGGCGAGGAGTGACAGAGGGCATGGGGTTTTCGGCAGCTGATCTACAGGCCATCTGGCTTACTCTGCGACTGGCGACCGTCGTCACCCTGATGCTGTTGCTGATCGCCACTCCCATCGCCTGGTGGCTGAGCCGCACCCGCTGCCGCTGGAAAGGCGTGGTGAGTGCGGTGATCGCCCTACCGCTGGTGCTGCCACCCACGGTGCTCGGTTTTTACCTGCTGCTGGCCATGGGTCCCAACGGCCCGGTGGGCCAGCTTACACAGGCCCTGGGCATCGGCACCCTGCCCTTTACCTTCTGGGGACTGGTGGTGGCATCGGTGATCTACTCCCTGCCGTTTGTGGTACAACCGATCCAGAATGCCATGGAGGCCATGGGGGAACGGCCCCTGGAGGTGGCCGCCACCCTCGGCGCCGGTTCCGCGGATACTTTTTTTAACGTGGTGCTACCGCTGGCGCGCCCGGGTTTTGTCACCGCAGCCATCCTCGGTTTTACCCACACTCTGGGGGAGTTCGGCGTGGTGCTGATGATCGGCGGCAATATTCCCGGCGCCACCCGGGTGATCTCGGTACAGATTTACGATCATGTGGAAGCCATGGATTACGCCCAGGCTCACTGGCTGGCGGGCGCCATGGTACTGTTCTCTTTTGCCGTGCTGGCGCTGCTCTACAGCCGCAAGCGGCCACTGCTGCTGAAGTGAGACCGACCTCGTGAGTAAATCCATCCTCAGCGCTCGCTTCCAACTCGACCGGCCCGGCTTCCGCCTCGACGTGGACCTGCAACTGCCCTGCCGTGGCGTGATCGCCCTGTTCGGTCACTCCGGTTCCGGGAAAACCTCACTGTTACGCTGTATCGCCGGGCTGGAAACACCACGCCGGGGAAAGCTCAGCCTGAACGGTGAAACCTGGCAGGACGACAACCACTTCGTCCCCACCCATAAACGCCGACTCGGCTACGTGTTTCAGGAAGCCAGTCTGTTGCCGCACCTGAGCGCCCGGGGCAACCTGAATTTCGCCGCCAGGCGCGCCGCTGAGGTCGTGACGGAAGCCGAGCATCATCGAATCGTCGAACTGCTCGGCATCGGGCCAATGCTGGAGCGCCCCCCGGCACAGCTATCCGGCGGCGAACGGCAGCGGGTAGCCATTGGCCGGGCGCTGATCAGCAAACCGCGCCTGCTGCTGATGGACGAACCGCTGGCCTCACTGGACCAGGCCCGCAAACAGGAAATCCTGCCCTATCTGGAAACCCTGAAAACCGAGCTGGATGTACCGATCATCTACGTCAGCCACTCCCCGGACGAAGTGGCCAGACTGGCGGACACACTGGTGGCCATGGAAGACGGCAAAATCGTCGCCAGCGGCCCCCTCACTGAAACCCTCACCCGCCTGGACTTTCCCATCAAGCTGGGGGAAGAAGTGGGTTCGGTGGTGGAAGCCACCGTGGCGGAAAGGGACGCACAATGGCAACTGACCAAAGTCACTTTCGACGGCGGCGAGCTCTGGTTACGGGACAGCGGTCACGCCATCGGTCGTCGGGTACGAGTCCGCGTGTTAGCGCGGGACGTCAGCCTGTCCCTCCATCAGCACAACGACACCAGTATCGTCAATTCCCTGCCGGCAGTGGTGGAGGAAATTTCAACCGAACAGCATCCCGGCATGGCGCTGGTAAAACTCAAGCTGGGCAACACGCCGCTGGTGGCCCGCCTGACCCACCGCTCTGCCCACCATCTGGCACTGGCACCCGGCAAACCTATCTGGGCGCAGATCAAATCCGTGGCCATTATTCAGTGACGGACCCCTTCACCGATCGTGCCAAAAACTGTTCCCGTTACCAGAGCCTGTTAACACCAATCATGAGATCATGGGGTTTTACAACATGCCCGGTGTAACTCAAAAGTGCGACTGATCGCGGAATATCTGGATTTGATGGAAGCGGAAGACGCGGCGATGCGACTGCGCCGAGAGGGGATACTGACCCATATCTCATCGAAGCACTCATTCGTCATCTCCGGCTATGTCACTGGCGCTTTCCAGGTGGGGCTTTGGGCGGTGCTCGACTCGCAATATGAGGATGCCCGGGCCTACCTGGCGGACGAAAACCACGAGGTTACATCGGGGCTGAGCGAAGAGGAACTGAGCCGACTTGAGACAAACGCCAACCAAAACTCTTACACTGTCTTCAACAGGTTTCTGCTAGTCACCGGCATGCTCGTATTGCTAGTGGCATTGGCACTTTTATATTTTACCCGCCACTAGGCCGCGCAGCAGGAGCGAATAAACCGGTCGTCCATGGAGTCATCATGAAAACCTATACCGTTCACTGCAACTGCCACAGCGTAGAACTGACCCTTACCGGCGATCCCAAGGTCCGGGCTATTTGTCACTGTATTGACTGCAGGGAGCTACTCGACGGCCCGTTCTATCCGGTCGCGGTCTGGAGCGGGGAAAATGCTTTGATCACCCAAGGAGAGGAACATGTCGGTATCTACCAACACCCCAGACTGCAAATGAAAAAATATTTCTGCAGGCACTGTGGTGAAGTGCTGTTTAACACCAACAGCGCGGCATTACGCGTGGTCCCCCAGTGGCTGATTGCCAAAAATCACCACAACCGGCTGCCCCGGGAATTGACGGCCAGCGCACATATTTTTTATGAGCAGCGCATCGTCGATGTCAGCGACAAGCTGCCCAAGCACTTGCGCGGCTTTAGCAGTCCGCTAATTGAAGACTGAAGATAGCGGCTGCAACACACTTTTATGAAATGCCTGTTGTCCCCGAGATCACAACAACAGGCTACCTGACTCGTCTTCGCCTGGGGTAAGCTGCGGTATGACCATCGAAAAACTGTTGCTGACCACTACCGCTATGATGACCTTTAGCGGCAACCAGTTGCTGACCAATGCCAGCGGGTTTTTCTTCGAGAACAATGGCAGGTTGTTTGTCGTCACCAGTCGTCATGTGCTGATTGATGAAGCGAACAATCACCGTCCGGATCGGATCGAGATAGAACTGCATACCGACCACGACAATGCCACCCGCTCGGTGCGTTATTCGATCCCGCTCTACCAAAAACAACAATCGGTATGGCAACAGGGAATGGATTCTGCCGGCATCGTCGATGTCGCCGCCATCGAAATCGATCAAAGTGCTCTGCCCGAAGAAGCCTTTTACGCTGCCTTTAGCCCCCGACATCTCCACCAGGCACTGGAAACCATCGAAATAGGCACCCCCATGCTCGTGGTTGGCTTCCCTCTCGGCTTCCATGACACGCTTCACCATCTGCCAGTGGCCCGCCACGCCATCAATGCTTCCTCCTTCGCACTGCGTTTTCAGGGTCAGGGTTACTTCCTCACCGACGCCCGCACTCACCGGGGTACAAGCGGTGGTGCAGTGGTCATGCGTGCCGACGATGTGGGAGAGGACCTTCCCTGGAAACTGATGGGCATTCACTCTGC
>Ga0070727_10005394_pt1 | contig 10461 bp, 9 predicted proteins | sample tdAd472_FD_66722 | JGI IMG/M metagenome (GOLD analysis project Ga0070727, IMG submission 66722) | Marine sediment microbial communities from the Atlantic coast under amendment with organic carbon and nitrate - tdAd47.2 | ecosystem: Environmental > Aquatic > Marine > Coastal > Sediment | place... | reverse complement strand
TTCTGGGACCACGGTCTGTCCCATGGCGCAGGCATCGTCGCGCGCATGCTCGCGGTCGGACGCGACCGCGGCGAGGTCGACATCGAGGATCTCGAACGGGCGGCGCACCAGTTCTTCGAGCTGACCAAGGCCGGCGTGTTCTACCGGGTCCTGCTCGACCCGAACTTTGAGATGTCGTCGAGCGACGTCGATCGGACGGTGGAGCGTGCAGTGGACGACTTCCTGCGGATGTACAGGACCCCGTGAGATGGCCGCCCCCGAGGACACGATGACCCCCGAACGCACCGCTCTCGGCGCTGCCCAGCGCCAGCTCGACGCCTACAACGCTCTCGACATCGACGCCTTCGCCGTGTGCTTTCACGAGGACGTCGAGGTCTACGACCTGCCGACCGGCGCGCTGAAGATGAAGGGGCGCGCGGCGCTGCACGCCTCGTACGGTGCGATGTTCGCGTCGACCCCGGACCTGCACGCGGCGCTCGTGTCGCGGTCGACGGTCGGCCGGTTCGCGTTCGATCGTGAGGTGGTCACCGGTCGCGGCGACACACCGGTACACGCGATGGCGATCTACGAGGTCGACGACGACGGACTCATCACCCGCGTGTGGTTCGTAATGGGGTGACGCCAGAGCACCGCGCGACGCTCACCGACCGCCGTCAGATTCGGTCGCGGCCCCGGTCGGGCCCCACGCCCGGTCCGCCGCGGCGCGGAGCTCGCCGATGAAGCGCTCGAGGGCGTCGCGGTCGGCGAAGAAAGTCACGGCGTCGTCGTCCCCGTCCGAGTCGTCGGGCGCGACGCTGACGAAGGGTGCGTGTGTGCGGGCGCCATTCATCCCGCCGAGCCAGATGCCGGCGGACACGTCGACGACGAGCGCCTGGCCTCCGGCGCGCTTGAGGGCGAGCGTGCGCGCGAAGAGGGCATCCATGTCGAGTTCAGACGGGGGCATCGCGAACCTCGGGTGGGGCGACGACGCACGCGGTCGCGCGATTGTGGGGTGGGGCGGCGAGCGGCCACGGGCGTGCCGACGCGCCCGCGGTACAACGCGTACCGATCGCCCACCTTTTGATTGCCGGGTCAATCGACCTTCGGTACGGAGAGCCATCGATCCAGACCCCCTCGAACGCCCGTGGTTTCGATGACGTTCTCTCTTCACACGGCCCCTGTGGCTCTCTTCGGTCGCGTCGGCGGCGCGCTGCTTCTCGCGTCGGCGCTGCTCGCCTGTGGCGGCGACGACACCGACGGTGGCGACGACGCCGACTCCGGCGTCGTCACGGATGTCGGCGGCGGCGACACCGGCACCGACACGGCGATCGACCCCGAGTGCACGTCCGACGCCGAGTGCGGCGACGGGCAGATCTGCGCCACCGACGCGGGCCTCTGCGTCGCCATCGCGTGCGCCGACGGCGTGCAGAACGGCACCGAGACCGACGTCGACTGCGGCGGCGACGCCTGCCGCCCGTGCGCGGACGAGGGCGCGTGCGAAGACGACGACGACTGCGCGTCCGGCTTCTGCGCCCCTGACGACTCGACCTGCCAGCCCGTCCCCGCGACCTGCGAGGACGGTGTGCAGAACGGCGACGAGACCGACGTCGACTGTGGCGGCGACGAGTGCCCGACCTGCGACCTCGACGACGCCTGCGCCGCCGACGCCGACTGCGGTGACGGCGCGACCTGCGCCGACGACGTCTGCGTCGACATCGACGAGTGCGACGACGGCTCGGCGGGCTGCGACGCGAACGCGACGTGCGTGAACCTGACCCCCGAAGAGGGCGGCTTCACCTGCACCTGCGACGACGGCTGGGTGGGCGACGGCACCACCTGCGACGACGTCGACGAGTGCGCCGACGAGACGGACGCCTGCGACGCGAACGCGACCTGCGCCAACGAGCCCGGCGGCTACACCTGCACCTGTGACGAGCCCCTCGTCGGCGACGGCTTCGTCTGCGTGCAGCCGAACGACTGCTCCGACGAGCCGCGCATCTGCGACGCCGAGGCGACCTGCACCTCCCAGGGCGACGATACGAGCCTCTGCTTCTGCAACGAGGGCTTCGTCGGCGACGGCCTGGACTGCGCGGACGTCGACGAGTGCGCCGACGAGACGGACGACTGCAGCGATGACGCACTCTGTGTGAACTTCCCGGGCACCTTCGCCTGCACGTGCAACCCCGGCTTCGTGGGCGACGGCGTCGAGTGCGCCACGGTCTGCGGCGACGGGATCCGCGCCGGCGACGAGGAGTGCGACGACGGCAACACCGACAACGAGGACGGTTGCAGCGACACCTGCCGCCGCGAGATCTGCGGCGACGGCATCCTGCAGGCGGCCCTTGGCGAGCAGTGCGACGACGGCAACGACGTCGACGCCGACGGTTGCCAGGCGGACTGCCAGCTGCCGGTGTGTGGCGACGGCATCCTCGACGAGGGCGAGGTCTGCGACGACGGCAACACCGAAGACCTCGACGGATGCAGCTCGGACTGCGGCTCGGACGAGTCCTGCGGCAACGGCCTGCTCGACGTGCTCATCGGCGAGGAGTGCGACGACGGCGAAGAGTCCGCCGGCTGCGACGACGACTGCACGATCGCGATGTGCGGCGACGGCGTCATCAACGCCTCCGCGGGCGAGACGTGCGAAGAGGGCGGCGTGGCTTCGGCCACGTGCGACTTCGACTGCACCGACCCCGTGTGCGGCGACGGTGTGGTGAACGAGGTCGTCGGTGAGACCTGCGACGGCGACGGCTTCGGCATCGGCGGCGAGACCGAGACCTGCGACAGCGACTGTTCGGCAGCGTCCTGCGGCGACGGCCTGGTAAACGAGACCGCCGGTGAAGACTGCGACGAGGGCGAAACGGCAGAGTGCAACGCCGACTGCACCGCCGCGCGGTGCGGCGATGGCGTCCGGAACGTCACCGCCGGCGAGGCGTGCGACGACGGCAACGACATCGACGACGACGGCTGCACGAATGCCTGCGAGACGAACTACACGCCCGTGCTCGTCGACGCGGACGCGACGTTCGACACGGACGCCGGCACGCTCGATGGCGAGGCTGTCGAGTACTTCGTCGACGGCGTGTGGTCCGCATCGACCTTCACGCTGGCCGAGGGCGTCGTGCTCACGGTCGAGGGATCTGCGCCTTTCCTGGTGCTCGGTACCGATGGGGTCGACATCGCTGGCACGATCGACGCCAGCGGTGCCGACGGTGGGGACAGCGGCGGCTGCAACGCGCCCGGTGGCCTCGGTGGCGAAGGCGGACCCGGTGGCGGTCGCGGTGGGGACGCTGGCAGCAACGAGCTGACGATCGACGGCGCCCCCGGCGCCGGCCCGGGCGCCGGTGGAGCAGGCCTCATCGATGCCGCTGGCGGCGGTGGCGCGGGGCACCGGGCGGCCGGCGCGGACGGCGGGCTCGCGTCGTCCGGGCTCGGCACGCCGGGTGCCGGTGGCGCAGCGTACAGCGCCTGGGATGCATTCCATGGCGGGTCCGGCGGCGGCGGTGGCGCGGCCGATGATGACGCGCCGGTCGACGTCGTGGATGCCGGCGACGACGGCGGCGGCGGCGGCGGTGGCGGCGGCGGCGGCGTCCGCATCGAGTCCGGCGACGCACTCGTCGTCACGGGCACGATCGACGCGTCCGGCGGCGACGGTGGCGCGTCCACCTGCGACGGTGGGTCGGGGGGCGGCGGCTCCGGCGGTACGATTCACCTCATCGTGAGCGGCGTCGCCGACGTGGCGGCTGCGACGTTCGACGTCACCGGCGGCGCGGGCCCTACCGATGGTGGCGACGGGGGTGCCGGTTCAGACGGTGAGCTCTATGTGGGCGACGTGCCGACGTGTGACGACGGCATCGTCAATCGCGACGAAACGGACATCGACTGCGGTGGCACCTTCTGCGGCGCCTGCGAACTCACCGAGCGGTGCCTCTCGAACGACGACTGCGCCGACGACCTCTGCGTCGGTGGCTTCTGCGTGGCGGCGGCCTGCGGCGACGAAGCGCTCGGCGGCACCGAGACGGACGTCGATTGCGGCGGCGACGCCTGCGCGCCCTGCGCCGACGGCCTCACCTGCGACCTCGACGACGACTGCCTGTCCGGGTTGTGTGACGCGGGCACCTGCGCGTCGTGCGACGACGGCGTACTGAACGGCGACGAGACCGACATCGACTGCGGCGGCGGTTTCTGTGACGCGCTCTGCGGTGGCGGCGCGGCTTGTCTCGTCGACGACGACTGCCTCTCGGGCGCGTGCGACGCCGGGCTGTGTACCTCGGCGGGCTTCTTCGACGACTTCGAAGACGGCGTGCTCGGCCCCGCGTGGCGCACGGGCATCGACGCCGACTGGTTCGTCTCGGCGCGCCCGCCGATCGCCGGCACCGGGTCGCTCGAGTGCGCGAACATCAACCACAACCAGATCAGCACGATCGAGCTCATCGTCGATGTCGCGGTCGATACGGCGGTGTCGTTCGACTACCAGACGTCGACCGAATCCAACTACGACTACCTCGAGTTCTATGTCGACGGCGCGCGCGTCCAGCGGTGGTCCGGCACGACCAGCGGATCGGCGTTGCATCCCCTGACCTCCGGGCGTCGGACGCTGCGCTGGGTCTACGACAAGGACGGCAGCGTCAACGGCGGGCTCGACACCGTCTGGATCGACAACGTCGAGATCTTCGACGCGGTCCCCGTCCTGCCCTGATCCGAGTCGGTAGACGTGCCGCGACAACCGGCACCGGTTGATTCGTCGAGATCAACCGGCTCCGGTTGTCGCGTCGTCGCAGCGCAGGCGTGACCGCGTGACCGCGTGACCACGGGACCCCGTGACTGCGTGGATCATGTCTGGCTCTTGCGCACCCGGACTTTCATCGTATACCTGCGATATGCGATGGAGGCCCATGTCGAACGACGCGACCATGACCTGTTGCCCACCTGCCGATCCCGCGCCACCCGTGCCCACCGATGTCGGTGAGGCGAACGAGGTGCTCGCGCGGCTCGCCAAAGCGCTGGCGCACCCGGCCCGCGTCGCCATCGTACGCATGCTCGTGCGCCACGAGGGGTGCATCGTCGGCGACATCGTCGACGAGCTGCCTCTCGCCCAGTCGACCGTCTCGCAGCACCTCAAGCAGCTCAAGCAGGCGGGGCTGATCCGCGGCGAGGTCGACGGTCCGCGCGTCTGCTACTGCGTCGAGCCCGGCGCCGTCGCGCTCCTCAAGTCCCTCGTGTCCGCCCTCTGATGCGGTCGCCGGCCGCACCTCGTGCGCGGCACGTCGTCTCACGTTCTCGCCACCTCACAGTCATCGTGCTTCTGCGATGAACGATACAGGAGCCCCGATGGGCCACGTCGAGCCGGACCGACCTGCGTGCACCACGCTCGTCGCCGTGGCCGGTGTTTCGGTCGAAGCCCTCGTCATGTTGTCCCTCGTCGCGTTCGCCAACCGGACGCAAGACAGGGTCCCCGCGCCGGCGTCGCCGGCCCCCTCGTGAGCGCACCGATGCCCGACACCCCCTGGTCGTCCATCCTCTTTCTCTGCGTGGCCAACTCGGCCCGGTCGCAGATGGCCGAGGGCCTCGCCCGCGCTCACTTCGGCGACGCGGTGCGCGTGCAGTCCGCGGGCTCCGCGCCGTCGCGGGTGAACCCGTACGCCGTGCGGGCCATGGCCGAGGTCGGCATCGACCTCGAGGGCCAGACGTCGAAGTCGGTCGACACGATCGACCCCGACGACGTCGACCTCGTCATCACCCTGTGCGCCGAAGAGGTGTGCCCGGTCGTCTTGTCCAGCGCCGCCCGCCTGCACTGGCCGCTGCAGGACCCGGACCGCAACCACGAGGACCTGGCCGACGAGGCGCGCCTCGCTCACTTTCGCGTCGCCCGCGACGAGATCCGCCGCCGCATCGAAGCCCTCGCCGCCGGCCAGCCCACGGAGTCCGCATGACCGCCCCCGACGACACGCCGCCGCGCCTCAAGACGCCGCAGATCCCGCCCGTGGTGCTCCGCGACGACCCGCCGCGCATCCTGATGCTCTACGGCTCCCTGCGCGAACGATCGTACAGCCGCCTGCTCGCCGAAGAGGCCGGCCGCATCCTCGAGGACATCGGCTGCGAGGTGCGGTTCTTCGACCCGACGGACCTGCCGGTGAAGGCCCCCGGCCTCGACGACCACCCGAAGGTGCAGGAGCTCCGCGAGCTCTCTCTGTGGTCCGAGGGGCAGGTGTGGTCGTGCCCCGAGATGCACGGCACGATCACCGGCGTGTTCAAGAACCAGATCGACTGGATTCCCCTGTCGATCGGCGCCGTCCGCCCGACCCAGGGGCGCACCCTCGCCGTGATGCAGGTCTGTGGCGGCTCGCAGTCGTTCAACGTCGTGAACACCCTGCGCGTGCTCGGGCGGTGGATGCGCATGCTGACGATCCCCAACCAGTCGTCCGTGGCGAAGGCGTACAATGAGTTTCACGAGGACGGCACGATGAAGGACTCGTCGTACCGCAACCGCGTCGTCGACGTGATGGAGGAGCTGTACAAGTTCACGATCCTGACCCGCGACCTGCGCGAGTTCATGGTCGACCGGTACAGCGAGCGCCGCGAGGCGTGGGCGAAGTCGGTGCTCGACGCCGACAACCCGAAGCACCGCATCGGCGCCGAGGGGCTCTGACGCGTCGGCTGTCGCTCCTTCGGCGTCGAGAGGGCGTGCAGAGCCACGAAAATGCGACCAGATCGCGGTTCGGGTGGACATCGGGCGGCGACCATGCCAGCGAGACGACCCAGCAGCCGCGGAGCGCCATGACCAGTGAAACGAATGAAGGGGCGACGCCCCACGAAGAGACCTCGACCCCCGACACCGCCGCGGCCGAACCCGCAGAAGCCGGTGGCGACGCCTCCGTGAACGACGCGGACGCCGCCCCGGATGCCGGGGGCTCGGACGCCGCCGACAGCGCAGCCGCGCCGACGGACGCAGCGGACGACCGTGACGACGAGGTCGCCACGGCGGAGGCCGACAGCGCCACCGACGACGGTGCATCCGCCGATGATGCGGACGCCGCCGACGCCGCGGCCGACGCCGATGACGCGGACGACGCCGATGACGCGGACGACGCCGATGATGCGGACGACGCCGATGATGCGGACGACGCCAATGGCGAAACGGCCGCTGCCGCCGCCGACAGTGCTGCTGAGGACGCTGACGACGACGACGACGACGACGAGCCCGAAGACGGCTTCGCCGTGCTCGGGCTGCCCGACGACATCCTGCGCGCCGTGCGCGACGCCGGATACCACACCCCCACGCCGATTCAGGCCGCGACCATCCCCGCGCTGCTCGAGGGCCGCGACGTGCTCGGCCAGGCACAGACGGGCACCGGCAAGACGGCGGCGTTCGCGCTGCCGCTGCTGGCGATGGTCTCGCCACGCCCGGAGCGCCCCGAGGCGATCGTCCTCGCGCCCACCCGCGAGCTCGCGCTGCAGGTCGCCGAGTCGTTCGAGACCTACAGCAAGCACCGCGCGAAGGTCCGCGTGGCGACCGTCTATGGCGGCCAGCCGTACGGCCCGCAGCTGCAGGCGCTGCGCAAGCGCCCGGCGGTCGTCGTTGGCACCCCCGGGCGCGTGCTCGACCACCTCGACCGCGGCACCCTCGACCTGTCCGGCGTGCGCTGGGTGGTGCTCGACGAGGCCGACGAGATGCTGCGCATGGGCTTCGTCGAGGACGTCGAGCGCGTCATGGACGCGACGCCCGACGACCGCTCGACCGTGCTCTTCAGCGCCACCGTGCCCCGGGACATCCTGCGCATCGCCCGCGCCAAGATGACCGACCCGGTCGAGGTGCGCGTCGCCCGCGAAGACCTCACCGCCGACACCGTCGACCAGCGCTGGCTGCCGGTGAACCCCGAGGAGCGGTTCGGTGCGCTGATGCGCCTGCTCGAGCTCGAGGACCCCGACGGCACCCTCGTCTTCGTGAAGACCCGCGCCGGCGCGTCCGAGCTCGCCCACAACCTCACGCAGGTCGGCATCTCGGCGGCGCCCCTCAGCGGCGACCTCAACCAGTCGATGCGCGAGGCCACCGTCGATCGGTTCAAGGACGGCGGGCTCGACGTGCTCGTCGCCACCGATGTCGCCGCCCGTGGGCTCGACGTCGACCGCATCACCCTCGTCGTGAACTTCGACGTGCCCGGCGACCCCGAGTCGTACGTGCACCGCATCGGTCGCACCGGTCGCGCCGGTCGCGACGGCCGCGCCGTGCTCTTCGTGCAGCGCAGCGAGATGCGGGTCCTCAAGTCGATCGAGCGCCACACCCGCCAGCAGCTCGAGCAGATGGCCTGGCCGTCGTCGGACGCGATCAACGCGATCCGCCGCGAGCGCTTCAAGCAGGCGATCACCACCGCGTCCGAGTCGGGGGACCTCGAGATCTACCGCGACATTGTCGATACGTGGATCGAAGAGACCGACGCCAGCGCACACGATGCCGCCCTCGCGCTCGCGCACCTCGCGCAGGGTGGGTCGCCGCTCTACCTGCCCGACGATCCGCCGGAGCGCCTGCGCCGCGGCCAGTACGACGCCGGTCGCAAGAAGCCGCGCGAAAAGAGCAACGACGGCGCCCGCCGCGCCCCCGAAGACGTGCCCCGCGCCGCCGGTCGCCCGGACCGCCCGCCGCGCCCCGGCATGGCCTGGTACCTCGTCGCCGTCGGTCGCAAGCGCGGCGTGAAGCCCGGCCACCTCGTCGGCGCCATCGCCAACGAGGCCGGCATCTCGTCGAAGCAGATCGGCATCGTCGACATCCGGCGCGACCACAGCTGGGTCGAGCTGCCCGACGGCATGCCCGACGACATCGCCCGGCACCTGCAGAAGGTGTGGGTCCGCGGCGGCCAGCTGCGTATTCGAGAGTGGGAGTGGACACGCTGACCAGCATCCATAGGGTTGCGCGCTGATCGGGGTCGAAGTGTATTCCAGATCGTGATCCGGTACGGCTCGGCCCGCGGCACGGAATCGCTGGCGTTTCGCGCGGACTGTCGCCAGGATGCCCTCGATCCCGCGCGCCCGACCTCGCGATGAACCGACCGAATCTCACGCTCGCCCTCGCTCTCGCCGCCCTGACCGCCGTTGTCGCCTGTGGCGACGACGAGCCGTCGGGCCCCGTGTCGACCGAGCCGCGAGCCGGCACGCTCGTCGTCGAGCCGATGATGGACCTGCCGGATTCGCTGGCGGACGTCGGGCTGTATCCCGACCTGCGCGACCTCAACGTGCTCGTCGACACGGCGATCGCGTACGAGCCCGCGTGGCCCCTCTGGTCGAACGGACTGACGAAGCACCGCTACGTGGTGCTGCCCGAAGGCACGACGATCGACACGTCGGACCGCGAGGTCTGGAGCTTCCCGGTCGGCACGCTCGCCTTCAAGACCTTCGTCGTCGCCGACCCCGACGACGCCGACGGGTGGAGGCCCTACGAGACCCGCATCATGCGGCGCCTCGACGACCGGTGGGAGTTCGCGTCCTATCTGTGGAACGAGCGCGGCACCCGCGCGACGCTGCACGACATGCGCCTGCCCGTGCAGGTCGACGTGACCCTCGAGGACGGCACCGCGTTCGTGCACGAGGTGCCCAACCAGCTGCAGTGCCGCAAGTGCCACGAGTCCAACCCGGCGCACGCGCTCGGGCTGTCCGAGCTGCAGCTGAACCACGGCGCGTCCGAGACCGAGCTGGCCCGATTCGCCCGCCTCGGGCTCGTCGAGTCCTCGCCGAGCGACGCCGCCGCGATCGCCCACGAGGACCCGCTCACCGAGCAGGTGCTCGGGTACTTCGTCGGCAACTGCACGCACTGCCACAACGGGTCCGATGGTCCGTCGGCGAGCTTCGACCTGCGCGGTGAAGCCGGGCTGACGAACACGATCGACCAGCCGACCGAGAGCAGCGCGACGATCCCCGGCATCCGCGTCATCCCCGGCAACCCCGACGAGAGCGTGCTTTGGCGCGCCGTCGCCGGCGACGACCGCGGCGCCGAAGAACTGAAGCTGATGCCCCCCGTGGGCGTGCAACACCTCGACGCCGAGGGCATCGATCTGCTCGCCGAGTGGATCGAGTCGCTCGAGCCGACCTCCGAAGACGAGAGCACCGACGAATGAACGCCCACCGCTGGCCCCTGATCCTCTGCGCCGCCGGCGCCCTCGTCATCGGCTGCGGGGACGACGACGGCGGCAAGGACGGCGACATCGACACCACGATCGAGGACGCCCCCGAGATCGACTTCGTCGAGGTCCCCCTCGATGGCGGCGCCGGGGCGATCACCGACCTCGTGTTCGTGCCGGGCACCGACGAGTTCTTCCTCACCGAGCTCGACGGGCGGCTCGTGCACTTCCGCATGGACGGCGACACCACCGAGCGCCTCGGTGAGGTGCAGGTGCCCGACGTCTTCGTCGAGCTCGACTGCGGGCTGCTCGGCGTCGCGCTGGACCCCGACTACGCGACGAACGGTGTCCTCTTCGTCAGCCAGTGCACGTC
>Ga0070727_10005392_pt1 | contig 10468 bp, 10 predicted proteins | sample tdAd472_FD_66722 | JGI IMG/M metagenome (GOLD analysis project Ga0070727, IMG submission 66722) | Marine sediment microbial communities from the Atlantic coast under amendment with organic carbon and nitrate - tdAd47.2 | ecosystem: Environmental > Aquatic > Marine > Coastal > Sediment | place... | reverse complement strand
CTTGGCTGCCGCCTTCTTTCTGGCCGGAGCCTTCTTCTTAGCTACTTTCTTCTTAGCTACTTTCTTCTTAGCTACTTTCTTCTTGGCTACCTTCTTCTTGGCTACCTTCTTCTTGGCTACTTTCTTCTTGGCTACCTTCTTCTTGGCTACCTTCTTCTTGGCTACTTTCTTCTTGGCTACCTTCTTCTTGGCTACCTTCTTCTTAGCTACCTTCTTCTTGGCTGCAGCTTTCTTCTTGGCTGGTGCCTTTTTCTTGGCTACCTTCCTAGGAGCGGCTTTCTTCGCCATTGCAGCACGTTTCACAGCTTTCTTCTTGGCTACCTTCTTCTTAGCTGCTTTTTTCTTGGCTGGTGCCTTCTTCTTAGCTACCTTCTTCTTGGCTACCTTCTTCTTAGCTGCTTTCTTCTTGGCTGCTGGCTTTTTAGCGGTGGCCTTTTTGGCAGCTGCCTTTGCTTTTGCTGCAGCTTTCTTAGCTGCAGCTTTCGCTTTCGCAGCTGCTTTCTTGGCTGCTTTACGTGCCTTGGCTGCTTCTTCTCGATCTCGTTGCTTATTCCACTTGTCTGCGAAAGCCTTAAGCGCTTTCTTCAACGCTGCTTCTCTTTTCTTTGCGGGAGTTAGTTTTTTGATTGCTTTCTTTCGGGCTGGTGCTTTTCTCTTCACCGCCTTTTTCTTTGCAGTAACTTTAGCCATTCTCTTTAATCTCCTAGATTGTGAAACTGTAAGCTTACCCTGCGAGGTAACAAAAGCTTCATTCGCCGGCAACATAGCATAAATAAAATTTAGCTAACAGTAATGAAGCGCCATTTCTTGACATGGATTCAAAACCGCTTCCAATACGAACGCCTGCCGAACACGACACTCAAACAGTATTTCGCTAGAAGCAAAAAAAACTTTAAGAAAAACACTCACACAAAAAGGGCAATTTATTGACCGATCATAATGGTTAACAACTTTACCGACGGCTAATACACCGGACAAAAAAAAGCCCGGGCTAATCCGGGCCTTAATAATATTTCTCCCTGGCGCTAATAATTACTGTATTTTAAGCGCCAAAACAGCTTCAGAGACTTAAACATACTATTCAGACAGTGCGTCAAAAACCTTATCCCGTATGGCTTCAACTGAACCACTGCCAGCTATTTTGACCACCTTAACCTCATTTCCATCAGCCTTCAGTTGACTGTAAAACTTTACCAATGGCTTGGTTTGCTCATGATAAACCTGCAGGCGTTTGCGGACCGTTTCTTCCTGATCGTCTTCACGCTGAATAAGCGGCTCTCCGCTAACGTCGTCGATACCCTCAACAGCAGGCGGATTATTGACTACGTGATAAACACGGCCTGAATCCAAATGCACCCTTCTGCCGCTCATTCGCGTGACGATTTCTTCGTCGTCGACGTGGATTTCCAGCACTACGTCAATCGGCACACCTGAGTCTAACAGCGCCTGTGCCTGCGGTATTGTCCTTGGAAATCCATCAAACAGGAAACCATTGGCACAATCTTCCTGCGTAATTCGATCTTTCACCAGAGAAATTATGATCTCATCGGTTACCAGCCCACCTGAAGCCATTACGGCCTCGACCTTTTTCCCCAGTTCTGACTGCGCTTTTACCGCGGCTCTCAGCATGTCACCTGTGGATATTTGCGGGATACCAAAGCGCTCGGTGATAAATGCAGCCTGGGTACCTTTGCCGGCTCCCGGCGCCCCCAACAAGATGATTCTCATGTGTATGCTCCTTATTTAATGAATTCCAGTCCAACATCGTAAAGAAAATTGCCAGTAGTCAATTATAGTCCCTTCTTTTTCGCTGTGTTCCAGAGTTGATCAAGCTTCTCCAGGCCCGCGTCCTGGGGCTGAATATCTTGCAGTTCAAGCTGCTCCTCAATGTAATGGAAGCGGCGCGTAAAACGTCGATTCGACTCCCTTAGTGCATTTTCGGGTTCGACTTGCAAATGACGGGCAAGATTTACGATTGCAAACAGCAAATCGCCAACCTCATGGTGAATGGCTTTTGCATCCTCCCTGTCCATAGCTTCCTCAAGTTCCGCAAGCTCTTCCTGTACCTTACCCATAACCTGTTCACTATCCTGCCAATCGAAACCGACCCTGGCTGCTCTTTTTTGCATTTTCAATGACCGCTCGAGGGCTGGCAGTGCCTTGGGGATATCCGCTAATACTGAGCTGTTGGAATTTTTTGCCTGGCCTTTTTGTTGCCGCTCCTGGGATTTAATCGCCTCCCAGTTGACTACCACCTCTTCAGCATTCAGCGATTGCTGTTGACCAAAACTTTCTATGCTGCCGGCAGGAAAAACATGAGGGTGTCGTCTCAACAATTTACCGGAAATCGAATCGACTACGTCGCCAAAGGCAAACTTGCCATCTTCTTCCGCGATGCGCGCATAGAAGACTACCTGGAACAGCAAATCTCCCAGCTCATCCTTCAGTGACTCCGTAGTGCCTTCTTCCACGGCATCCACTACCTCATAGACTTCCTCCAATGTATATCGGGTAAGACTTTCCAATGTCTGCTCCAGATCCCATGGACAACCATGCTGCGGATCACGTAATAACGTCATTATCTGCAATAACTTTTCCATAGATCCTCTATCAGCTAGCTCACCAGTTCAAATTGTGCGATGGATTCTACGTGCGCAGTGTGGGGAAACATATCCATAACGCCTGCACGATTGAGCCTGTACCCTTTGCTTAGTAACCTCGCTGTATCTCTTGCCAGCGTGGCCGGGTTGCAGGAAATATAGACGATCTTACTGGCGCCCGACTGTGCCAGCCAGTCAATTATTTCCAGCGCACCTGAACGAGGCGGATCAAGCAGGACTTTGTCGAATTTACGTTTGTACCAGTACTCATTACCAGTAAGGTTATAAAGATCGGCAGCATCGAAACCGACGTTTTCAATAGCGTTATGAGCGGCATTCTCCTCCGCCCTCTTCACCATGACTTCACTGCCTTCAACACCGATCACAAGTTTGCAGGAACGCGACATCGGTAAGGTAAAATTGCCCAATCCGCAGAACAGATCCAGCACTTCGTCCTCAGGCTGCAGTTCCAACAACTCCAGCGCAAGGTCAACTGCTTTACCGTTAATTTTTTCGTTAATCTGCACGAAATCCACCGGGTGAAATTTCACGTCGAGGTCAAAGTCGGGCAGCTGGTAATGCAGGCGCTCCTTGCCATCTTCGGGCCAGATCTTGTGAATACTGTCGGTACCTTTTGGCTGCAGGTAAAAATCGCAGGCCTGCGCTTGCGCAAACCCCTCTAACAGGTCGAGGTCTGTTTGACTCAATGCCTCAAGATGACGCATAACCAATGCAACAGTAGGCTTTCCCGCCTCGTTGCAACCTGATGCTACCTCAAACTGCGGGATCGACATCTTTGCTTGCAGGCTGTTTACCAGCTCCCGTAGAGGCACAATCAGGTTTGCGATCTGCCGGTCAAGCACATGGCAAGTCATCATATCGGTGATGAAGCTGCTGTGTTTTTCACGAAAACCTACTAAAGCACCACCTTTTTTACTGACGTAGCGCACCGCCAGCCGTGCCTTGCGACGATAATGAAATACCTCGCCACACTGGTTCTCCAGTAGTTCAATGGTTTCCGGATTAAGACCCGAGGTATGGCATAACTGATCCAGCAAAAATCCCTGCTTGAAAGAAATCTGAGCCTCAGGTGCCAGGTGCTGCAACGAACAACCTCCGCAGGTCCCGAAATAAGGACAAGTGGGAGATACACGATCGGAGCTGGGGTCGAGTATTTCTACGACTGCCGTCTCGTCAAAGCTTGCTCGTGAATCGACATAGCGGGCCTTTACCCGCTCACCAGGTAATGCGCCGTCGACGAATACAATTTTGCCGTTGTTGCTGGCAATACCGCGTCCTTCGTGACTGATGCGGTCCACTGTCAATTCAACAGCTTCTTCCGGCAAATTTCTCCTTCTGCGTCGTCCGTGTCTGGCCATAATGATCGTGACTAATCAAAGACTCCAGTAGAAAGGTATCGATCACCCCGGTCACAAATGATTGCGACGATGACTGAGTTACTCACTTCTTTACTTAGTTGCAAAGCGCCATAAATACTACCACCGGAGGAGACGCCACAGAATATTCCTTCTTTCCTGGCAAGTTCCCGCATGGTCCGCTCTGCATCCTGTTGATCAACGTCGATCACGCGATCAACCCTTGCGGGATCAAATATCTTCGGCAGGTACTCCTGTGGCCAGCGTCGAATACCTGGAATCCTTGAGCCGTCTTTCGGTTGCAAACCAACGATTTCTACCGCTGGATTCTGCTCCTTTAGATAGCGTGATACACCCATTATGGTGCCGGTAGTCCCCATGGATGAAACGAAATGTGTAATTGCGCCCTGAGTGTCTCGCCAGATCTCCGGTCCTGTTCGCATGTAATGCGCATTGGGATTATCCTGATTGGCAAACTGATCAAGTACCCGCCCTTTGCCTTCACTTTGCATTCTGATAGCAAGGTCTCGCGCCCCTTCCATGCCTTCCTGTTCCGATACCAGAACCAGTTCGGCGCCATAGGCAGTCATCGATGCTTTCCGCTCGTCGCTCATATTGTCTGGCATTATCAAAGTTAATTGATAACCCTTGATCGCGCACACCATCGCCAGCGCAATCCCGGTATTACCGCTGGTTGCCTCAATAAGAACATCACCGGGATTGATATCGCCGCGCAGTTCCGCCTGCACAATCATGTTAAGTGCCGGTCGGTCCTTTACGGAACCGGCAGGATTATTCCCCTCCAGTTTCGCCAGGATGGTATTGGAAGTGTTGCCGGGAAGGCGTTGTAGCCGCACCAGTGGTGTATTGCCAATCAGGCTATCAATTGTTGGGTAAGGCATGAAGATCCCTGGACCGTCCGCATCAAGACGCCGGATTCTATCTTGTTTGATCAGCAGCTTAAAGCCACCAGACGGTTCATTCAGGAACGTCGCACAAAAAGGCTGCGACTGTGCAGCGGTTTGTCCCCCAGATGCGCGCGCAATGCCTGACGGGTGATTTTTTTGGCAGCGGTTCGACCTTCTGAATCAGTAAAGTCCAGTGTGCGAAGTGCCATGATGTGCCTGCCCAGGAATACGTTTTCAGCCCCATCGCCCGCTGTCTTGTCGAGATCAACCTGCTCGAATCCCAGATCGGGGACAAACAGGTAGGCCGCACTATTGACAATGGGCTGCCTTGAAACACAATCCTGCTCCAGATTGATTCCGTAACCTAGCTCGTCGAGCAAAGACAATTCAAAGCGCCTAAGGACCCGGTTCATGTCGTCATTGCCACCGAGACCAACCAGTGCGTCCTGATAGCGTTTGTAAAGCTCGGTGTGCTCCACATTGTTCATCAGCAGACGAATGATCAATTCGTTCACATACAGGCCACTGAATAGTCGCTCGCCTTTCAGGTTAATCGCCCCCACGGTGCTTTCCACGGCGGCAACTGTCTTGACCTCTCCTTTACCGGTAAACGAAACCAGGAGCGGCTGAAATACCTGTAGCAGACTTCGATACTTCGACTTTGAGCGACGAGCTCCCCGTGCTACCGCTTTCACCCGCCCGTAATCAAGACAGAAGAAGTCCAGCAACAGACTGCTATTCTGGAAAGGCTGCTTGTGCAGGATATAGGCAGGTTGCAGATAAACACGGTTGTCCATTAGTCAAAAAGCTGAAGCTTACCCGGAGTAAAAGCTGAATTTGGCCAACAAAGGAGTATGATAGGAGATTCTTTAAAGATAGTCGGTATAGCCCAGGCTCTGCAATGCACGTTCGTTGTCAGCCCATCCGGATTTCACTTTAACCCAGAGCCGCAGCATGACCTTTTTTTCAAAGGTTTTCTCCATATCTTCCCTAGCTTCTGAACCAACGAGCTTTAGTCTTGATCCGTCCTTGCCGATCAGAATCTGCTTCTGGCCCTGTTTTTCTACCAGAATCAGACCGTCGATACGCAGTACATTTCCCTGGTCTTTGAAATTCTCGATTTCCACTGTAATTTCATAGGGTAATTCATCACCCAGCTGGCGAGTGATTTTTTCCCTGATCAGCTCGGCAGCCAGAAACCTGGCGCTGCGATCAGTTACCTGATCCGCAGGAAAAAGGAACTGTCCTTCTGGCAGATACTTCCGTGCGATTTCGTCGATTACTTCCAGATTATGTCCTTTCAGGGCCGACACGGGAATAATTTCAGCGAACGACATCTTTTGTGACAGGACTTCAATGTGTGGCAGCAGGCGTTTTTTGTCCTGGATCTGATCTACCTTGTTGATCAGCAGCAACACCGGCTTGTCCACGGTGCGCAAAGCATTCAATACGAGCTCATCCTCATCGGTCCATGTCATTCGCTCGACGATAAAAAACACCACATCTACATCATGGATAACCCGCTCTACCGTCTCGTTCATCAACCGATTCAGCGTCTTCCTGCGCTCGCGATGCAAACCCGGTGTATCTACATAGATATACTGGGTATCTTCGGTGGTATGGACGCCAAGAATGCGGTGACGCGTAGTTTGGGGTTTGCGTGAGGTAATGCTGATTTTCTGTCGCAAAAAATGATTCAGCAATGTCGATTTACCGACATTAGGGCGACCCACCAGGGCAATGTAGCCACAGCGACTGGATCTTTTTTCAGCTGAAACTTCATTCATGACTGATTTTCGAGAGCCGCCAAAACCTGATTGGCCGCTTCCTGTTCTGCAATTCGCTTGCTTTTCCCGACTCCCGCTTGCGGCTGTACGAGCGAAGCCACCTGACACTCAACGGTGAAAGTCTGATTATGCGCTTCGCCGCTCACTTCTTTTACATGGTAGCTCGGCAGGGGTAGTCCTTGCGCCTGCATAAGTTCCTGCAGGCGGGTCTTGCTGTCCTTGCGGGTTTCACTGATATTCTTCGCAGAGAGTCTTCCTGCATACAGTCGATCAATCACAACGCCGGCCTCGCCCAGACCGCCTTCGAGGTAAATGGCTGCAATCACCGCTTCGACCGCATCCGCCAGGATCGACACTCGACGCTTGCCGCCACTTTTGCGCTCGCCGGCACCAAGTTGCAGGTAGCGGCCCAAACCGAGTTCAGCGGCAATCTCCGCAAGCACGTCACCGTTAACCAGGTTGGCCCGCATTCTACTCAGCTCTCCCTCGGTAGCCTGTGGATATTTGGCAAATAAACGTTCGGCGATAACCAAATCCAGAATGGCATCGCCTAAAAATTCGAATCTTTCATTGTGAATCTTACCGGCACTACGATGAGTCAGGGCCTGGCTGAGCAGCTCCGGATTTTTGAAGGAATAACCTAAACTGGTCTCGAGCTGTTCTCGATCCGGGGTCATTTATTACTGTGCTGTGTGATCAAAAACTGCAACGATATCCAGGTTGGCAAATAGCGGCAAACGACGCTCATAGGCAATTGTGATGGCAGTTTGGCCACCTCCTCGGCGAATTTCGATATCAGCAAGATCAAAATCATAGATGGAATTGAGGCGCAGTGCATCAGCGAATCGCTGCCTGATCTCGGCAACCTGCAATCGGTTCGCCGTGCCATCGCCAACCATATCGTCAGCCAGGCTGGTCAGTACGTTATTGTCCATATAAAGCGGTCCCACCTTTAGACCCACCGTCAAAAACAGCGCGATAAAGATGCCCATAATCAACAAACCAAGTTTGGAGACTCCGCGTTGACGACCCGGACCTTTAAAATCGTTAGCCATAGTGTTCACCATTTTGCAGCGAATTACCTAATTACAGCTATTAGAATACGAACTTTAGCGCAGCAAAACCGCTAATAAAATCACATATTTAAAGAAGTTCCTTGAAGAACATCGTGCGAATGGGGTGCGGCGCTACTTACTGTATCCGCTGATTTCTGGAAAAGTTTGGCAAATTGAGCCCCGGATCCTTGTGCAGCCAGATTGCCACGGCCTTGCCGACTATCTTGGTTTCCGAGGCCGGCCCCCACACTCGGCTGTCAGCACTATTGTCCCGATTGTCACCCATCATGAAATAGTGGCCTTCCGGTACGATCCACGATGTACGACCCTGGCGACCCAGTTGCAGATCTGTCAGTTGCACTGGGTGAGATACACCGCCAAGTTCCTCACTGTAAAGCTGCCCAGGTATTGATTGGGACCCGAACTCAATATTAGTGACGCCCAAATATTCGCGCGGCAGTTCTTCCCCGTTGACAAACAATTTCTTGTCTTCATAACGGATCCTGTCACCGGGCAGTCCAATAACACGCTTGATGTAATATTTGTCTTCATGAGGAGGAATGAACACCATCACCTCACCCCTTTGCGGCTCGCCGACATCCAGAATTTTGGTTCCGATGACAGGTAATCGCAATCCATAGGCATATTTGTTAACCAGTATGAAGTCCCCAACCTGCAGAGTAGGAATCATCGAGCCAGTGGGGATCTGGTAAGGCTCGATAATGAAAGATCTGAGTACCAGCACAATCAGCAGGACTGGAAAAAACGATTTGGCATATTCGACAACAACCGGCTCCCTGGCCAATTGTTCAAGCTCCTGCTCTGCTTGCTTCTGGCTACGAGAACCACCCTGCTTCTGCTGATACTCGTCAATATTTCGTGTTCTGACTTTCTTCAGCAACAGAGAATCCAGCAGCCAGATCACGCCGCAGACAGCAACCAGAATTACCAGCACTAGAGCAAAATCTATATCCATCACGAATCAATCTTCAGCACGGCCAAAAACGCTTCCTGCGGGACTTCAACATTTCCCACCTTCTTCATACGCTTCTTGCCGGCTTTCTGTTTCTCCAGCAGTTTCTTCTTTCTGGTGACATCACCACCATAACACTTGGCAGTAACATTCTTGCGCAGTGCCTTGACGGTCTGCCGTGAAACTATCTGCCCGCCAATTGCAGCCTGAATGGCAACATCATACAACTGTCGAGGTATCAGCTCCTTCATTTTCTCCGTAAGCAAGCGCCCCTTCGATTGGGCGTGATCCCTGTGTACGATTATAGCCAGAGCGTCTACTTTATCACCGTTGATGAGAATATCTAAACGTACCAGGTTTGATTTCTCAAAGCGCAGGAAATGATAGTCCAGGGATGCATACCCCCGACTCACAGACTTCAAGCGGTCAAAAAAATCAAGCACTACCTCGTTCATTGGCAACTCGTAATTCAGGGACACTTGCCTCCCAATAAATTGCATGTCTTTCTGCACACCGCGTTTTTCCACACACAAACTAATGACATTACCCAAGTAATCCTGCGGCACGAGGATACTTGCCAGCACAATAGGTTCACGCATTTCGGCAATATTGGCGGTGGGAGGTAGCCGGGATGGGCTGTCTACCATCACCACTTCACCATTGTTCAGTACCACTTGGTAGATTACGGTCGGAGCTGTGGTAATCAGTGAGAGATTGTATTCGCGCTCGAGGCGTTCCTGGACAATCTCCATATGCAGCATACCCAGAAAACCACAGCGAAAGCCAAAGCCAAGGGCGTCGGAATTTTCCGGCTCGTAAAACAAAGAAGCATCGTTCAAAGTTAGCTTGGACAGTGCGTCGCGGAAATTTTCGAACTCTTCTGAAGAAACCGGGAACAAGCCGGCATAAACCTGTGGTTGAACTTTTCTGAATCCTGGTAAAGCCGGTACATCCGGTGTCGATGCCAGTGTGAGGGTGTCCCCTACCGGTGCACCGTGGATGTCCTTGATGCCGGCAATCACAAACCCAACCTCACCTGCTGCCAGTTCCCCGGTTTCCTTACGCTTCGGCGTAAACATGCCAACGCTGTCCACCAGGTGAGCCTTGCCGATTGATTTGGCGATGATCTTATCGCCTTTGCTGATGGTACCCTGGTTGACCCGCACCAGAGAGACAATGCCCAGATAATTGTCAAACCAGGAGTCGATGATCAATGCCTGCACATGAGCCTGCCTGTCCCCTTCCGGTGGCGGCACCTTTATGACAATCTGTTCCAGTATGTCTTGCACGCCCAGACCAGTCTTGGCACTGGCGCTTATTGCTTCGGTAGCGTCAATACCGATGATTTCTTCAATTTCAGTACGCACCCGTTCAGGATCAGCTTGCGGTAGATCCATCTTGTTCAGCACCGGTAGCACTTCCAGCCCCTGCTCGATTGCCGTATAGCAGGTGGCTACCGACTGGGCTTCCACGCCCTGCCCGGCATCCACCACCAGCAGCGCCCCTTCACAGGCGGCCAGAGAGCGGGACACCTCGTAGCTGAAATCGACATGACCGGGAGTGTCGATAAAGTTCAACTGGTAGCGCCTGCCATCACTGGCGTCAAAGTACAAGGTGACACTCTGAGCCTTGATCGTGATACCGCGCTCCCGCTCGATATCGAGAGTATCCAGCATCTGTTCTGACATCTCGCGATCGGACACCCCACCACACATTTGTATGAAGCGGTCGGCCAATGTTGATTTACCGTGGTCGATATGTGCGATGAT
>Ga0070727_10005390_pt1 | contig 10474 bp, 9 predicted proteins | sample tdAd472_FD_66722 | JGI IMG/M metagenome (GOLD analysis project Ga0070727, IMG submission 66722) | Marine sediment microbial communities from the Atlantic coast under amendment with organic carbon and nitrate - tdAd47.2 | ecosystem: Environmental > Aquatic > Marine > Coastal > Sediment | place... | reverse complement strand
AGCGTGCCATAGGAGGACCTCCGTGAGACCGGCGTCCTTACTCACCGCACGCGTGTCGATGACCTGTCACAGGGCAACTCACACCATGCAGGCCACTCCCTGGAGTGCGTAAGCTTGCTTACGCTTTCGTTCAGCAAGCTTGCTTGCATCCCCGTGCAGACCATTCCGAACCGATATCCATTCTGACGGGAGCAAGCTCCCTCGTTGAGGGCGGCAGCAAGCTGCCACACTCCAAAGGCATTGCCACCGGGCCGGTAGCGCTCCATAGAATGTCCCCGGGCCGGTAGCGTGCCTTAGGAGGACCTCCGTGAGACCGGCGTCCTTACTCACCGCACGCGTGTCGATGACCTGTCACAGGGCAACTCTCACCATGCAGGCCACTCCCTGGAGTGCGTACGCTTGCTTACGCTTTCGTTCAGCAAGCTTGCTTGCGTCCCCACGCAGACCATTCCGAACCGATACCCATCCTGACGGGAGCAAGCTGCCTCGTTGAGGGCGGCAGCAAGCTGCCACACTCCAAAGGCAATGCCACCGGGCCGGTGGCGCTCCATAGAATGCCGACGCGTCGGTGCTCTGCCACGCTTATGTCGTGTCTGACTCGGAGGACTCGGCCGGGGTGCCTTCTTCGGGGAATGAGACGAGACCGCCCGCGGGCAGGATCGTAGCAACCCAGGGCCAGCCCATGGCCCCTTCCTTCACCAGTGCCACCCCTTCATTGCCCTCCATTAGCATGAACAGGCCCAGGGGCGAGGTGGAGAGGTCCCGTTCTTCTGTCTCTCCCTCGAGGGTGTATTTCACTTTGTACTGACGAAATATGAGCGACTGGGTTTCTGTAAAGCGCTCCCCCAAGGTCACGGGAACCTGACGGGGTTCGGAGGTATCCAGAAATCCGTTCAGAAATAACAATGCCGTGCCAGAGAGTAGCCCTCCCATGAGGGGGGCGCCGGCGATAAGGGCCAGGGTAATAAAGATCTGCTGAAGCTTCCCAAACCCTATTTCCGGGGGACGCTCCAACTCCATGACCCCGCCTGATGCCAGGGCCGCTTCATTCCGCGCTGCCTGGTCGCGCTGCTGCTTTCGTTGATACAGATAGCCCCCGATCAGGCAGCCCAAACCCGCGAGCGCGCCCAGGCCCACCACCGAAATGGTGAGGGCATTGATGGGGAAGTCCAGGGTCTCATAGCGCTCCATGGAGTAGAGCGCCATGAATAATCCACCGAAAAAGAGGGCCACGACGACGATGGTGACCATGTCGGTGAAGGCACTGTTTTTCTCTTCCAGCTGGAGATAATTCACTTCGGGATTGAAGCCCAGGAACCCGTAAATCTTGAGCGGTTCACTCTTGTTCTCCGGCAGATAGAGAGCCGTGACATAGTCGCCCACCTGGAGACTGGTGTGGTAGCGGGCCTTGGTATCGGAGGCGAAGTTATCGGACGAGACGGACTCCACCACCCGCTCGCCGGTCTCGGGATGAACCATTTGCACCACGGCCACAAAGGCAAAGTGGGTTTCCGAACCGTTCATGATGACCGTGGGCTGCTTCACCAACTCCAGAATCTGCACCACGACGGGCTGCCCGTGGGTAAAGTATTTCATGGGCCCACTCCCCCGGGTGAGGGAGATCACGGCACCCAGGTAGAAGAGAATGAGCGCGACCCCGAGCCACCCTACATAGCCCAGCGGCAGGATATAGAATGAAAGGTCTTTGATGAAGGGGACGAATTGGAGCCCCATGCAGACGACGGCCGCGATGAGCAAGCCACGCTGAATCTGTTTCGCCTTTTTGACGTAGGCGCTGTCGTAGACAAAGCCTGGGATCTGGCGGGGTGCCGCTTCGAGGAACTCGGGCTCCAGGGCGTAGGCCGGTGGGGGCGAAAATTCTGGCAATGCTTCCTGGGGTGTCGATTCGGATTCCACGCTAGTCCCTCCCTGATGTGGTAAACCGCCACAGCGTAGCAGGGTAAGGTACGGATTGCAAACGACTCGAGGCGGTCTATTTCGGCCCCACGAAACCGAGATGATGCTGGATCAAGGTCACCCCCACCTGGGCCGCCATTTCTGCCCGATAGGTGCAGTCACCCAACGAAACCGGCAGGGCACCCGCGCCTTCCAAGGCAACGAGCTCCCCTTCGCTGAAGTCCCCCTCGGGGCCCACCACATAGGTGACGGGCGATCCGGTGGCCGTTTGGGCAAGGGGCACGTGGGGCCCTTCCATCCGGGCCACCACAAGACATTGGCCTTCCGCCTGGGCCACCACCTCCGACAGGCTTTCAAGGACCGTGAATCGTGGAAGCCAGGACCGCCCGCACTGTTTACAGGCTTCGATCGCGATACGCTCCCACTTGTCCGCGAGGCGGGGTTTCTTCTCGGAATGGGCCCCGCGAAAAAACAGGAACTCGGCCACTCCCAGCACCGTGCCCTGCCGCACGATCTCGTCCACTATTTTGTCGCGATGAAGCCAGGCCTGGGCGAGTGTCAACGCCGGTGCGGGTCGCTCCACGGAGTGGGTAGCAGTTACAGCAACCACGACTTCGTTGCGGTTCAGGGCCGAAATCGTGCCCTGCGCCACCGTTCCGCGGCCATCAAACAGGGCCACGTCATCGCCCTGCCGCGCACGAACGACGCGCATGGCATGGTGAGACTCGTCGCGGGAAAGGGTGATGTCGCCGCTGTCGGGAAGGGTATGGGGATGGTAAAAACGGTGCAAGTGGGCCATGCCCCATGATACCGTAGGAGCGATTCTGGATTACAGATCGACGTACCACGGAGTCCCTTTAACTATGTTACGCCCGCTCGCCCCCTTTGCCCCACTCGTTGCCCTTTTCCTCCTTGCCTTCGCGGGATGCAGCCAACCAGTCCCTGCGCCGGAGACGCTCCCGCCCCCCCAGAAAAGCATGGAAACGCCGCCCCCCTTGAAAGACGGCCCCTTCATCGTAACCCAGACCCTGCCCAACCCTTATCGGCCCGGCGAGGCCAATACCGCTTCGTTTACGATGGACTACCGGGGAAGCGAGCCCGTCACCGCCCTGGCGCTCCAGGTAAAACTCCCGGTCGCCTGGCAATTTGTGGCCCTCACCGAGGGCGACAAACCGGCCATTGTCCCCAAGGCGGAAAGCAGCGATCAGCTTACCTTCGTCTGGATTACGGCGCCAGAGTTCCCCGCGACGCTGACCTACACGCTCTCGGTTCCCGAATGGGCCGAAGGTACCTATGCCCTGGAGGCCCAAGCCCTTTACCGCTGTCTGGGCGGTGAACTTCACTCGGATCCCCACCGAATCGAGTCGACGTTCAGCCCCTGAGCAGCTGTCCGTGGCACCACGGCCAAAATGAATGGGGGCAATCGGTTGCACGGGACCGTCTTCCTTTGCTAAACTAAACGTCCTCTGTCGTGAAAATAGTTTTTCGGGCAGAAGGCGTCTTGTATTCTCTCTCATCGGCTACCGCTGCGGTAACGCTGATGGACTTACAACCCGATGGAAAGTCTCGTACTGTGAGCGAACGTACTTTTGTAATGGTGAAGCCCGATGGCGTAGGCCGTCGTCTGGTCGGTGAATGCATCCGCCGCTTTGAACAGCGCGGGCTGAAACTGGTGGGTCTCAAAATTCAGATCCTGAGCGACACCATCGCCAAGAAACATTATGAAGAACACGCCGATAAGCCCTTCTTCGGCGATCTCGTGTCCTTCATCACTTCCGGCCCCACCGTCCAGATGGTGTGGGAAGGCCCCGACGCGGTTGCCCAGGTGCGGAAGATGAACGGCGCCACCAATTGCGCCAAGGCCGATGTGGGCACCATTCGTGGTGACTTCGGTCTGAGTATGCAGAACAACCTTATCCATGCTTCGGACGCCGTCGACACGGCGGTCCGTGAAATTGGCCTCTATTTTGAGGACAGTGAATTAATTTCGTATAGCCAACCCGACGATCAGTGGCTCATTTAGAGGCCCCCCTTCGGGAATCATATTAAAAAGCAAGCAACGCTTCAGGAGGTAATGCAGTGGCTGGTGGACGTAAAGCCCGTAAGGCGAAAATCAATAAGCATAAGCGCAAGAAGAAACGTCGCAATAATCGCCACAAGACCAAGAAATAAGGTCTTGTTCCTTCTATAGCTTAAAGTCTTCAGACACCCGGCCTCGAAACATTTCGGGGCCGGGCGCAGTCCTTTATAGCAACGGATCATGGGAGTCATCCAACGCATGAGCGAAGAAGAGCCAAAAATCATCATCGACGAGGGTTGGAAGGCCCAGGTCCAGCGCGAGAAGGAAATGGCAACCCAGGCGCCGGAAGAAGAAGCACCGGCCGCCGCACCCGAAGCCCCACTCCCCCAGGAGGAAGCGGAAGGTGTGGAAGAGGGCGCATCCTTTACGGCGCTCATCGGTAGCCTGGCCACCCAGATCATGTTTGCCCTGGGATTGGTTGCCGATCCCGACAATGGGCAGGTCATGGTCAATCTGGATGCGGCCCGCTACACCCTCGATGCCCTCACGATTCTCGATGAGAAAACCCAGGGCAACCTCACCGAGGAGGAAAGCGCCATGCTGACCCAGACCCGCGCCGAATTGGAGCAGGTCTTTGTCATGCGCGTGCAGCAGTTTGAAGAGCAGGCCCTGCAGCAAGCCGGTGTGGATCTGAATAACCTCAAGGGCGAATAAGGCCCTCACCCGCGGCACGTCTTGACTCCATCGCGGGGGAATCAGTAGACTTTGGCCTGCACAGTCAAAACCGTCTCCAGCCTGTAACAGGGCGGGGCGCTGTACACACGGTACAGGTAGTGGGAAGGAATTGTGCTGTTCCCGTCTAACCCGGCAGGTCACCCAGGCGTTTCATGACCTGTTGATGGAGAATTGAATGCTGCGAAAAAGCTTGTGCACCTTGGGTATCCTGTTGGCCAGCGCGACGATGGCCCAGGACGGCAGCGAAGGGGATGTGGTTACGGAAGATGCGGTGGATGCGGTCACCGACGCCGTCGCGCCTCCTCCTGCGGACTTTCAGCCGACCCCCCCGAATGAACTGACCCTCCGTTATGGTGACGAACTCGGTGACGGAGCCGCCATTGATATCCGCGAGGAAATCAGCATCGATCTCATCGATCTGGATCCCCTCCGGGAACGTCTGGGCGGGGCGCTGAACGAGGAGCAATTCAATCTCTCCCTGCAGGAGTGCATCCTCATTGCGCTCTCCGACAACCTGGACATTCAGGTGACGGGCTTCGAGCCCCTCAAATCGGATCAGGATATCTTCTCGGCGAAGGGCGAATTTGACCCGGTGCTCCAGGGCTCGGGCAATTACACCCGCTCCAACCAATCCCAGAGTCAACAGGTCGTGGCCTTCGGCGGCGTTTCCAGTGTGGAATCCTTCACCACCACCACCAACGCCACCCTGGCCGGCAAACTCCACCTGGGCACCCAATATGCCCTCTCGTGGAACATGGAAAAGTCTGAGTCGACCTTCAGTAATTTTATCGAGGAACACAGCGGCACGCTCAGCCTCCAACTGACCCAGCCTATCCTCCGGGGCTTTGGCACCAAGTACAACAAAGTACGGATTTCCATCGCCAACAACACCCGCATCGCTTCCGAGGCCCAGTTGCGGCTCACCGTGCTCAACACGGTCGCCGATGTCATCAAGGCCTATTGGGATCTGGTCGGCGCCATGGAAAACCTCAAGGTGCGCGCCGAATCGTTGGACAACGCCGAACGCCTCTTGAAGGTCAACGAGAAACGCCGTGAAATCGGTACGGCTGCTGATATTGAAGTGCTCCAGGCCAAGGCCGGTGTGGCCACGCGCCAGAGCGAATTCATCAGCGCCCGGCAGAATATTACCGACGCGAGCAACTTTCTCAAAAACCTCCTGAACCTGCGTGATGGCGACCTCTTCTCTAAAGCATTGGTCGTCCCTATCGATCGGCCTAACCCCCGAGACCCCGACGAATTTGACCCCAACGCCTATGAGAACCGGGTGATGGCGAGTATCGACGAAGCCCTGGAAAATCGGCCCGAGGTCTTGATTCGCCAGATTGAAATCGACAACGCCGCCCTGGAAGCATACCGCACGAAAAAAGAGATGCTCCCTCAGTTGGATCTCATCTATAACTACACGTCGGGCGGCCGCGATCATAAACTCCGCGAAACGCTGGACGGCATCTATGAGCGTCAGGATTACGCCTACACCTATGGCATCCAGGGCTCTATCCCCCTCTTTAATCGGGCCGCACGGGGCGCCCACAACCGGGCCCGCCTCACCCAGCGGCAGGCCGAGTTGAGCTTGGAACAGGCCCGCCAGCAACTCATGCTGAGCGTACACCTCGCCGCTTCCAAGGTCGCCTCCAACGCCATCCTCGTTCAGAGCAACAAACAGGCGACGCGCCTCCAGATTGCCAACGTGGCCGCCGAAGAAAAGCGCCTCCAATTGGGCGTCACCACGAGCTGGCAGGTCCTCCAGATCCAACAGGATCTCACCGCCGCCCAGGTGCAGGAGCTCATCTCCAACATCGAATATGAAAAAGCGCTGGTGGAATTGCAGCTCGCCGAAGGCACCCTGCTCGACACCCTCAATATCGAACTCGAAGTGCCCGAGGCCGACGAGAAACCCGTCGGCTACCTCGAGAGCCTCCGCCCCCGCTGGGAATAATCCCCAACGCGGTGGAAGTACCACAGAATTTACGGACGGGATGGATCACCCCAGGGGACCATCCCGTTCCGCTTGTTTTTAGTGCACGAAACGTATACCGCATGGAAAGTCTGTAACAATGAGCAAATCCTTCTCTATCGCGTTGCTGGAAGGCGACGGCATCGGCCCGGAACTCGCTGTGGAAGCGGTCAAGGTGCTTGAAGCCGTCGAAGCCATCAGCGACGTCAAATTCGACATCATGAAAGCCGACTTCGGCGGGGCCGCCTACTTCAAGCACGGCCAGGCCTTCCCCGAAGAGACCAAGGCCATCTGTGACAAGGCCGACGCCATCCTCAAGGGACCCATCGGACTCAGCTTTGAAGAGTCCAAAAAAATCCCCGTGGACGAGCAGCCCGAGCGCGGTGCCCTCCTCCCCCTTCGTCGGCGCTACAACACCTTCGCCAACTTTCGCCCCGTCTACCTCCCCGCCGAGCTCGCCCACTTTTCGCCCCTCAAGGCCCACGTGGTCGAAGGCGGCATCGACCTCATGATGATTCGTGAACTCGTCGGCGGCCTCTACTTCGGCAAGAAAGAAGTGGGCGTCAACGCCGCGGGCAAGCGCTTCGTCGATGAGCACCTCGAATACGACGAAGACCAGATCAACGCCATCATGCACGTGGCCTTCAAAGAAGCCATGGGTCGCAAGAAGGTCCTCCACAACGTGCACAAGAGCAACGTGCTGAAATCCAGCGTGCTGTGGAACGAAGTGCTCGAAGAAGTTTCTGCCGAATACCCCGAAGTCGAAATCAAGCACATCATCGTCGACGCGGCCGCCACGGCCCTCGTCGTCAACCCCCGCCAGTTTGACGTCATGGTCATGGAAAACATGTTTGGCGACATCCTCAGCGACCTCGGTGGCGGCATCCTCGGCTCCCTCGGCCTCATGCCCTCCGCCTGCGTCGGCCCCGACAAAGCCTACTACGAGCCCTCCCACGGCTCCGCCCCCGACATCGCCGGCCAGGGCATCGCCAACCCCTACAGCATGATCGGCTCCGTGGCCCTCATGCTCGACAAGAGCTTTGGCATGAAAGAAGAGGCCCGCAAGGTATGGGACGCCATGCGCAGCGTATTCGGCGCTGGGATTACCACCGCCGACCTCCGCGACCCCGAAGGCAAGCTCACCATCATGAAGACCAGCGAGTTTGGCGATAAGGTGGTTGCTTCGCTCAAAAACTAGGCGGCAACTAGAACTCAATCCACGGCACGTCCATTATCGGGCGTGCCGTTTTTATGTAACAGGGGGATAGGCATTCCTGCCTGTCATAAGGCCCACTCGGGTCTTGGCGGGCACTTGGGGGCTGTAGGGCGACCTTGAGTCCTTCCTCCGTGGCTCACCGTGCGAAAATCAGTCGACGTGAGCATTGCATTGGGTAGGTCCTCGATCCGCCGTGGTGGGAATATCACACTCCAAACTCGCACCCGTATTGTCCAGGTATCGGTTACGTTTTACCTTGGGCGTGCGTGTGCTATCGCGGGCCAGGGGCACGGTGGCTGGATTCTACGTATTCCCCGCCAGAGCAAGTGCGGTGTGAATCCTGAAGTGCGCTCTGTGACAGGCAGGAATGCCTATCCCCCTGTTGGGATGCCTCTCAGGAGAGCAAACTTACCAGCCTGCCACAAAGTAGACTACGAACCGTGCGCGAGGTCGACCAGTATGGACCGATACCGTCGATTCGTCCAAATCCACGCCCGAAACGCCCATTCACAAATGGCGATCCCCACTACCCTCCCATGAACCGAATACTTTGACGCAAAAAGCACAAAGAACAACTTTCTCTGCGCTCATTCCGTTCCTCTGCGGCCAGCGCCTTATTCTGAACACGGTTGACACGCCAAACTTTGCGTAGTAAAGTTCTTCTTGTAGCGATTGTACCAACGGAGTGCCCCCTCTACGATGATTCGCGTTATCAATAGACATTACAATCCCGACAACGACGGCCTCTATAGTTTGTTCTTTGCTCTGGTCGGTCCTGTCGTTACCCTGCTTGGCGCGAGGGCTGTGGAAGGCTCTGGCGCGGGCACGGCTATTGCCTTCGCCATGGCAAACGTCCTTTATATCAGCCACGCGGTAATTGCCCTGCTCTTCGCTACGGCGGTGTTCCTCCGAGATCCCGAGGAGAAACCCGAAGGCACACCCTTCGCCGCCTTGATTGGCTTTTTTCTGACCGCCGCAAGCCTTTTCACCATCATCGTCCTGGGACCTCTGATAGCCCAAGCGAGAGAAGGTGCCTATCGCTCTTGCAGCCAAACCCTCAAACAGTGGGGGCTCGTACATCGGATGTACGCCAGCGGACAGGACCAAGAGCGCTACCCACCGCTAAGTTCGGTGCCGGGACAGTTGATGATGGACATCGGGACGGTCTATCCAGAATATCTGAATGACTTGAGTATGATGCAGTGTCATACCTTGCGGGACGCTCGATTGGCATTGGCTCACGACAACCCACTATTTGGTGTCGTGAGTGACCAAAGCTACTTCTATTTGGGCTATATTATTGACCGCCCCGAGACCCTTCGCGCCTTCCAGGTCGCTTATGAAAAAACCATTGCGGAGGGGGGTGACTTCAAATCCGATCTCGTTGTGCCGAGTGGTCAAGGCACCTGGGGCGGAGACACTATCCTGCGGCTCACAGACTATCGTGAGGCGCTTCTACTCACCGACGAGGCCAGCAACTCGGAAAGAGAAAACCAATTGGCACACGAGATTCCGATCATGATCGAACCTCCCGGCCGCCATCCTGCCCGTGGTGGCTCGTCGAAAAACTTCGGGCAAGTCCTCTATATGGATGGTCATGTGAACGCACTCCCCTATCCCGGCGAATGGCCCATGACGGAAGAATTCATGGCGGTTCTCCAGCACCTGGACCAAATGGGACCCCATATTCCCGAAGGAACCTTCGACGCGCCCCAAAATTCCGCAGGACTTGTTTTGGTGGCCATCGGTATTGGCCTCGGCGGGTTGATTTTCCTTCTCTGGCGTTTCGGTCGATACCCCGCGGTCACCGTGCCCCTGCTCTACCTCCTCCTTGGGGTCGGGCTCTCTCTCGCGGTAACCCTGGCCCCGGACCGCTGTCCCGCGCTAACGGGAAACCTATTGCCTATCGCAGGACCAGACGGCGAGGTCGTCTATCACACGATTGAGACCTCGGGCGGACAGCGGAGTCGCTGAGGCGCAAGCCACAGCAGAGGATTCTAGCGCATATGATTGAAAATCCCGAAAAAGGCGCGTTGAGACCAAGCCTCGACGCCCAAGAAGCGAAAGTGCTCCCAAGAAATCGTCGACTCTGCATCCTCTTCGGGCTGGGCGGCTTCATCTTCGCTCGCTTGAGCATCGAGGCCGTTTTGAACGTCAACAATGCGGTGCTGACCGCCGCATGGACGATACTCTTCTTCGCGCACGCGGTTGCGTCCATTCTATTCTTCCTCGCAAGCAATATATCCGACCCGCACGACCCGAAAGAAACCTCCGGGAGGTGGAGCGCGGGCTGCTGCACACTCCTGGTGTTGTTTGTGTGCGCGGGATTTCTAAATAGGGAGCTTTTCGAAAACAGACCCGTTTCGGAATCCAGAGGACGCGCCCAGAACCTGGGGGGATTGGGTTTGAAGTTTTTTACATATAGCAAGGACCGTGAAGATGGGTACTATCCACCGCTCAGCACCCGGGCAGGAAATCTCATGCCCGAAACGGGCGACCTCTACCCCAAATTTCTCACCGACCTCGATAGCCTGCAATGTCCCTATGGGCCCACAAAACACACCCTGAACGACGATGACGCCGCCGAGCTGTCCAGCGCCCTCCAAGACCG
>Ga0070727_10005388_pt1 | contig 10477 bp, 7 predicted proteins | sample tdAd472_FD_66722 | JGI IMG/M metagenome (GOLD analysis project Ga0070727, IMG submission 66722) | Marine sediment microbial communities from the Atlantic coast under amendment with organic carbon and nitrate - tdAd47.2 | ecosystem: Environmental > Aquatic > Marine > Coastal > Sediment | place... | reverse complement strand
GATCCGCGGCGCGAAAATCGTCGCCTGCTTCGACAACTTCCCGTCGGCGGCTGACAAGTATGCAGACGACATTGGCTGCAGGTCCTATCACGACCTGAAGGACATGCTGGCTGATCCGGAAGTCGACATCGTGACGATCTGCACGCCCAGTGGGGCTCACATGGATCCCGCTGTGGCCGCCGCCAATGCCGGCAAGCACGTCGTCGTCGAGAAGCCGCTCGAAATCACACTGAAGCGCTGCGACAGGATCATCGACGCGTGCCGCAAGAACAAAGTCAAACTCTGCACGATCTTTCCGTCGCGGTTCAGCGCCGCGAATCAGGCGCTGAAGACTGCCATCGAAGAGGGGCGTTTTGGCCGGCTGACGCTCGGCGACACCTACGTCAAATGGTGGCGAACGCAGGAGTATTACGACAGCGGCGGGTGGCGCGGTACGTTCGGCATGGACGGTGGCGGTGCCTACATGAACCAGGGCATCCATAACGTCGATCTGCTGTACTGGCTGATGGGAGACGTTGTTGAGGTCTCAGCCTTCACCGACACACTGGCTCACGAACGGATTGAAGTGGAAGACGTCGGCGTCGCTACGGTTCGTTTTGCAAACGGAGCACTCGGCGTCCTGGAAGCGACCACCAGCGCCTGGCCCGGACTGCTGAAGAAGACGGAGATTCACGGCACGACGGGCTCGGCGATCGTCGAGCAGGACACGATTCTCAAATGGGACTTCGAGAAGAAGGCGCCAAAGGATCGCTCCGTGCGCAGCAAGCTGATGGGTGGCGGCGAAAACACAGGGGGAGCAGCTGATCCGTCGGCGATCTCGCACGCCGGCCACCGCGACCAGCTCAAGGATTTCATCAAGTCGATCGAAACCGGCTCGAAACCTGTGGTCGACGGCGAAGACGGTCGCAAGAGCGTCGAGCTGATTCTGGCGATCTACAAGTCGGCCTGGACCGGCAAGGTCGTCAAGCTCCCGCTGAAGTCAGATCCGAAGCCGCCGAAGGCGAACTAAAGAGCCAGACTTCGTTGCAGATACTCACGGGACAGCATTTCAGTTCGCCACAGTCTGGTAACGAGCGCGGTCGACGGACTGGAAGTTCGTCATACGGTCCAGTCAGCCCCCGGAAATTCCGACATGCCTGATTTCACTCCGGACATTTCTCAGGATGCCAGTCAGGAAGTCGTCGTTCAGGCGGACCTGATTCGGACCCTGATTGTCACGCTGCTGATCCGCAAGGGCATGTTCGAGGCCGAAGCCGACATCGCGGCGGACCGAATGGTCGATGCCGATCTGCGCGGCATCCACTCGCACGGCAGCCGCTGCCTGAAGAAGTACATCGACGCGATGGACGCAGGCGATATTGACCCGCGCGCGATGTCGATCACCGCGTGCGAGACGCCAGCAATTGCTGTCGTTGAGGCCAGCGGCGGCCTCGGCCACGTCGCAGCGACGCGGGGCATGGAACTGGCCATGAAGAAAGCCCGCGAGGTCGGGACCGGCACTGTCATCATCAAAAAGGGGCAGCACTTCGGAGCCGCCGCGACCTATGGCCTGCTGGCCGCTCAACAGGGGCTGATCGGTTTCTGCACGACCAGCACTGGCCGAGCGACCGTCGCCGCATACGGCAGCAGCGAACCGGGCACTGCGAATAACGCCGTGTGCTGGGCGATCCCGACCGGCTCGGGTGCTCCGTTCGTTCTCGACATGGCCATCGCCGAAAGCAGCTGGGGGAAAATCGAAACCGCTGCCCTGTATGGCCTGCCGATCCCCGCTGGCTGGGCGCTCGACGAAGCCGGCAACTCGACGACCGACGCCAGCGCCGCGAAGACGCTCGTTCCGATGTCCGGCGCGCGAGGCAGTGGGCTCGGCTTTGTCGCGTCAGCGCTGACCTCAGCTTTGATCGGTCGCCGCACTCCGATTCACAAAACGCCGAATCCATTCGGCCCTGGTTCCGACCATTTTTTCCAGGCGATCGACCCGGCCCACTTCGGAGACCCGGACCGCTTTCTGAAAGAGATCGACGCGACCATCGCCGACATCCGATCGCTCGCCCCCGCCGATGGCTTCGACAAAGTGCGAGTTGCCGGCGAGCTTGAATGGGAACGCAGCGAACAGTGGAGCAAAGACGGCATCCCACTGCACCGCAACCACGTCAGTTCGCTGACCGATCTGTGCCAGTCCCTGAAGTGCGAACTCCCCGACGGCTGGCCGGCAAGCTGAGCGAGAACCGACGCTCTGGGCGCGGCTGAAGGTCGCAGCTGGCCACATGCCGCGATGACGGCGCGAGGCAGTCGGTCGATCAGACTTTCCGCTGGTTGCTGGCTGTCAGCGCGTTCCCTATCGTTCGCCCCACGTTGCGAATCCTGCGGGACATTCTGCGCAGACTGTCTACAATCCCGCGAAGTTCACTGCCGAACGGACTGCCTCGTTCGCGAATGGACTCTTACGAATCTCAGGAGACGTCATGTCGACCGCCCCGTCTGAAGTGCTGCCGTACAAAGTCAAGAACATCGATCTCGCCGATTTCGGTCGCAAAGAAATCGAGATGGCCGAGAAGGAAATGCCCGGCCTGATGGCTCTCCGCGAGAAATACGGCCCGGATCAGCCGCTCGCCGGAGCACGCATCGCCGGCTGCCTGCACATGACGATTCAGACCGCCGTGCTGATCGAGACCCTGACCGCACTGGGCGCGGAAGTTCGCTGGTCAAGCTGCAATATCTTCTCGACGCAGGATCACGCCGCAGCCGCGATCGCCGCCGCCGGCGTCCCGGTCTTTGCCTGGAAGGGTGAAACCAACGAAGAGTTCGACTGGTGCATCGAACAGACGCTGTTCTGGCCGGACGGGCAGCCGCTGAACATGATCCTCGACGATGGCGGCGACCTGACGGCGATGGTCATCAATCGCTTTCCGGAACTGGTCGAAGGCATCGGCGGAATTTCCGAAGAGACAACGACCGGCGTCATGGCGCTCCGCAAACTGCAGGAAGAAGGCAAGCTGCCGCTGCCGGCCATCAACGTCAATGACTCCGTGACGAAGAGCAAGTTCGACAACCTGTACGGCTGCCGGGAATCGCTTGCCGACGGCATCAAGCGGGCGACCGACATTATGGTCGCCGGCAAAGTGGTCGTTGTGTGCGGTTACGGCGACGTCGGAAAGGGATGTGCAGACGCGATGAAGGGTCTGGGAGCCCGCGTCATCGTCACCGAAATCGACCCGATCAACGCGCTGCAGGCCGCGATGGAAGGCTTTCAGGTCACGACGCTGGAAGACGTCGCTGGCGAAGGCGACATCTTTGTGACCGCAACCGGCGACTGCGACATCATCCGCGGCGAGCACCTCGATGCGATGAAGAGCGACGCGATCGTCTGCAACATCGGACACTTCGATGACGAAATCGACGTGGCCTATCTCAATGGCCGGTCGGATATCGAGAAGATCAGCATCAAAACCGACTCGATGGAAGGTGGCCCGGTTGACAAGTACGTCTACCCCGACGGCAAGACGATTATCCTGCTGGCCGAAGGCCGGCTCGTTAATCTCGGCTGTGCCACCGGTCACCCGTCGTTCGTGATGAGCAACAGCTTCACCAACCAGACCGTCGCTCAGATCGCTCTGTGGAACCCGAAGTATCTCGGCTTTGCCGAAGGCCACTTCTCGAACAAGGTTCACATGCTGCCGAAACGCCTCGACGAAGAGGTCGCCCGCCTGCATCTGGAGAAACTCGGCGTCAAACTGACACGTCTGACCGACAAGCAGGCCAGATACCTCGGCGTGAACGCCGACGGCCCCTACAAGCCGGAGCACTACCGGTACTGATCTGGAGCAATCCCTCAAGTACGATCAAGGCCCGACACTCAGCTGGATGTCGGGCCTTTTTGGGTTTCCGTGGAGCTACGGATGAAGATCTCGTTCGCCTGTGACCATTGTGGCAGACGCTACAAAGTGGACGAGTCAAATGTCGGACAGACTGCAGAATGCCGCGACTGTGGAAACCTGATCCGTGTGCCTGTTCCCGGTCCGGAATCTGAAAGAACACCTGCGGGCGCTGAGATTCTGAGACACACACCACGCGAGCGAGACTTCGAGTTTGCCGCCAGTGATGACTCGGCGATCGAGCAGCTTGAGGCTCACATCGCACAGCATCTCGGCGAAGTCGACCAGGTGTGGCACGAGATGATTTCAGATCTGGTCCACATTGACATCCACCAGATTCCACCATCAGACGAACGCCCGTTCTGGACTCTGGTGACGACGGGCATGAGCGACCGGCCAATGACGGTGCCGGAAGGGGCGGAGGATTGCACGTACGCCGAACTGATGCTCTGTCTGCCTTCAGACTGGCCGTTGACTCAGGACGATTTCACTGACGAGATCAACTACTGGCCGTTGCGACTGCTTAAGGTTCTGGCGAGGCTGCCCCATGAACATGAAACATGGCTCGGTCCAGGGCACTCGATTCCCAATGGCGGCGAAGACGATGTGCCGTACGCAGCAAACACCAGATTCACCTGCGCCCTGATTCTGCCGCCACTGGCACTTGCACCGACCGAATTTGCTCAACTCGAACTCGACGACCGTACGATCAACTTTTACGGCGTCTGGCCAATCTACCCGTCCGAAGTCGACTTCAAACTCAACAAAGGCCTCGACGGCCTGCTCGTCAAGCTCGAACGCAACGGCGTGACAGAACTCATCGACGTAAATCGCACGGACACATGTGCAAAGTCGAAATGGAAGTTCTGGAGTTAGAAACACAACCAGTGAGTGGAGTGTTTGGGGCACACGTCGTGACTTCCCCGCAGTCATGACAGCGGTCACAGGGAGTGCGATGGCCGGCTACTTCCATGCACGACGCGCCTCGAACGAACGACAGGGCGAGGCGATTTGCCGGACGACTCGCTGGTGGACCGTGAACGAACCTTTCGCCGAAGGCCTACTGCTCGTCGCCGGGGGACAGTCGCTGGCGGAGCAGAGCGGCGCGGGCTTTGTTGCGTTCTCCGGAATCGAGTTCCGCGTGCCGCAGTTTCTGCAGATGCGCGGGCTGCGACTGGATGTAAAGCTCGTTGAGCGTTGCCAGCTCCAGGTCGTCGAGCAGCCCCAGATAAACGCCCAGCCGAACGCTCGACAGCAGGTGCATCGTTTCTTCCGAGCTGATGTTCTGAGCGCTCTTCAACAGCCCGAACGACCGTGAAATCTGGTCGTGCAGTTCGTCGCGGTTCTCTTCGAGCATCGCCTCGCGCGACCGGCGTTCGTATTCCAGGATCTTTGGGATGACGCTGCCGAGTTTCTCCAGTACCTGCGTTTCACTGAGGCCCAGCGTGTACTGGTTCGAGATCTGGTAGAAGTCGCCCATCGCCTGACTGCCTTCGCCGTACAGGCCGCGCACAGCGAGGTTGATCTTCTGCAGGCTGTGGAAGACTTTCTGGATCTCGCGCGTCTGCACCAGCGCCGGCAGATGCAGCATGACACTGGCGCGGATCCCGGTCCCAACGTTCGTCGGGCAGGCCGTCAGATAACCGTACTGATCGTGAAACGCGAACGTCAGCGATTCTTCAAACGCGTCGTCAAGCCGGTCGATGCGTTCCCAGCAGTTCTGCAGGTCGAGCCCACTGGCCAGAACCTGCAGCCGCAGATGGTCTTCCTCATTGACCATCACGCTTTCCACCTCGTTTTTCGAGATCGCAACGCCACGGGCTCCGGAGCCTTCGGACAGTTCGCGGCTGATCAACTGCCGCTCGACCAGAAACTGACGGTCGGTGTCGTTCAGATCGCTGACGTCGATGTAGTGCAGCACCGTGGGAACGGCGAGGTCGTCGAGCGCTCCCCGGACCTGCTCGACAATCCGCTCGCGGGTGGCGTCATCGGTCCGCGTGTTGAACGGAAACTCAGAAATGTTCCGCGCGAGACGAATGCGAGAGGAAACCACGACATCGGATTCCGGCCCAGTGCCGCGCAACCAGTCGCCGCTTTGTTGCGTCAGACTGTCCAGATCCACCGTCACTCTCCCTGTTGTCTGTTGGCTGATCGCTCGACCGACTGGCCGGGCGGTGCGGTCTGTTCGATCCGTCGACTGCTGACGGCAATGTGATGCCTTAACGTGGCGGTTTTCCGGTCAGTCGTTCCTGTTGTCCGATTCCGTGGTTTCCGGCGAACCGCCCTGCAGAGTCTGCTCGATCGACTGAATTTCGTCACGCAGCCTGGCGGCCGTTTCGTAGTCTTCGTCTTCGATCGCCGATTTCAGCTCGCTTCTCAACCGAATCAACTGGTGCTGCTGGCGGCTGGAGTCCGGAGCGCGCCGCGGCAGTTTTCCGCAGTGCTGATTCTCACCGTGAATGTTTTCCAGCAGCGCGTTCAGGTCCGACGCGAACTCGACATAGTCGTGCGGACAGCCGAGTCGCCCCTGACTGCGAAACTCTTTGAACGTGATGCCGCAGTTGGGGCAGACGCGATCATCAACGCCTTCCAGCGACTCCTCATCCGCCTCGATCAGTTTGTCGAATTCAAAGTCGGGTGATTCGGTCTGCGGTTCGGGCGTTTGCAGATAATCCTGAGCGCAGGTTTCGCAGAGATGAATCTCGGTCGCTTCACCCTTCCGCACCTCCGTGATGTGGAGGGTGGCGGGTTTCGAACACTGGCGGCACTTCTTCATGGGGAAAATCTCGCGATCCGTGCTCAGTCAATTGGCTCAGGTCGGAACCGCCGCAGGAAGGAGGTTTGTTCGCTGTCGGCAGATCATCCATGAGTGCCGGAAGTGACCCGGAAAACGTCGTGGCCGCTGACGCCAGGTTTGCCATCGCGACCTGTTTTCTCCGATCGCGGACTGGCAAATCGGACGCTCAAGCGGTTCAATCCAGCGGCGCTGGCCGCCCCGACAGCGGCTTCGCAATTCTATTGAGGCCCCTAAACCTGTCAACTGCGTCAGACGCCGCGTGTTGGCGCAAGTTGTGGTCTCGTCGAGAGATCAACGCTCCAGGCACACTGACCGCTGCCTGGCAATCGTGACCACGAACCCGCTTGATGTCCCACCTGTCGGCAGCCAGAAACTGCCTCCCGGTGGATTGAAGACCGAGCGACTTCCTTGTTGAGACAGATGACGCACTACCCGGACTTTTCGACGTTTCAGAATCTTGCCCAGGACGCGGATCTCGTTCCGGTCTATCGGCAGCTGACGAGCGACACGCTGACCCCGGTCGAAGCTTACTGCACACTGCAGCACGGCGATTACTCGTTCCTGTTCGAGAGCGTTGTCGGCGGAGAGCGCGTCGGGCGATACAGCTTCCTCGGAGCTGACCCGTTTCTGAGGATCGACGCGTACGGCCAGCGAGTCGTCGTGACCGAAGGCGCCGAGTCTCGCCAATTCGAGTCCGCGGACCCGCTGAGGGACCTCGAAGAGCTGCTCAAGAAGTACCGGGCCGTGCACCTGCCCGAGCTGCCTCGTTTCTGCGGCGGAGCCGTCGGGTATGCCGGGTACGACGTCGTCCGCTACTGCGAGAACCTGCCGAACGCTCCGGAAGACGACCGCAAACTGCCCGATCTGTCGTTCGCCTTCTTCGATCGGATGGTCGTCTTCGACCATATTCGCAAGACGATCGTCGTCGTCTGCCATGTCGATGCGAACGCCGCCGACCTGAAAGCCGAATACGACCGGGCGGTCGGGCGAATCGACGAAACCTGCGCGTTGCTGCAGCAGGGGACGCAAGCGATTTCGATGAGCGACGTCGTGATCGGCGGCGACCCGGCGCTGACGTTCGAGTCAAACTTCGAGCAGTCCGAATTTGAGGCCGCCGTCGAGGCCTGCAAGGAATACATCAAGGCCGGCGACATCTTTCAGGTCGTCATCAGCCAGCGTCTGAAGCTCGAAACCTCTGCCAGCCCGCTCGACATTTACCGCGCCCTGCGGATCGTCAATCCGAGCCCGTTCATGGTGCTGCTGAAGACGCCCGAGACGCACCTCATCGGCTGCTCGCCCGAAATCATGGTCCGCGTCGAAGAGGGCGAAGTCACAATTCGACCACTCGCCGGCACACGAGTCCGCGGCAGGACTGAGGAAGAAGACCGGGCACTCGCAGCGGAACTGCTCGCTGACGAAAAAGAACGCGCCGAGCACGTCATGCTGGTCGATCTGGCCCGGAACGACGTCGGCCGCGTCGCGAAATACGGCTCCGTGAAGCTCAGCGACGTGATGGTCGTCGAGCGTTACTCGCACGTCATGCACATCACGTCAAACGTCTGCGGCCAGCTCCGCGACGGCCTGACCTCCCTCGACGCCCTGCGCGCGGGCCTTCCAGCCGGAACAGTCTCCGGTGCCCCGAAAGTCCGCGCGATGGAGATCATCGACGAACTCGAACGCCACCGCCGAGGCCCCTACGCCGGAGCCGTCGGCTACATCGACTTCACCGGCAACATGGATACCTGCATCGCCCTGCGAACCCTGGTCATGCAGGGCCAGACGGCCTACGTCCAGGCCGGCGCCGGTATCGTCGCCGACAGCGTTCCCGAGAACGAGTACCACGAAACGCTCAACAAGGCCAAAGGCCTCCTGCGGGCCATCGAACTGGCCGAGAAGCAGTTTTGAGAATGACACCTTCGTTGTAGCTGGATTCGCAAGCGTCTGTGACAGAGTGTCGTTGATCGCTCCGCGATCGATACGAAGTTTGACAGCGAATCACGTTCGTCGATCTCGCAGCCGCTGTGGCCGACACAACTCTCACCGCTCAACTCAATCACCTTCCTTCCCTGTCTAGATCCGCACTTCGATCGCGGAGCGATCAGCGACTTTCTGAATCTGCAGTCTGTGCGCACGGAGGCTTCATGTCCTGCCTGTCGAAACTTCTCACCGATCGCGAATGGCTTGATCACTTTGCGATCGAACTCGCGAAAACTCTGCCATCACAGAAATGGTATGCCCGCAAAGGTGAGGCAGTTTCGTCGGCCTCGATTCGCGACGCCGTCCTGATTCCGCGCGAATCTGGCAGCGAGTCGTTCGGGTTGCTGCTCGTCGAGATTGCCAGCGACACGACCGCCGACGAGCCCGACTGCTATGTCGTCCCCGTTACTTCGCGGTCCGGTGGCGACACCGATTCGGTTGAGCCGTTGCTGGTCGAGAACGGCCACGCGATCTCGGAGTGCAGTGGCAATCCCGAGTTCTGGCGACAGTTGCTTCACCACTCGATGGACCAGACGCTCGTGTCTGAGTCCGGAAGCAGGCTCTCGCTCGTTGCCGGCAACTCGGACGAGTACCTCTCTTTGCGATCTGCTGCTCAGATCACGGTTTCGTCAGCCGAGCAGAGCAACACGGCCGTCGGGATCGGTGGCTGGGGATTTCTGAAACTGTTTCGCCGCGTCGAACCGGGACTGAATCCGGACATCGAGATCGGACGTTTCCTGACCGAAACCGCGCCTCACGTTGCCACTCCTCGGCTTCTGGCCACGCTCGCGCTGCAGTCGGGCTCGCGCCAGGAACCGCTCTGCCTGGGCGTGTTGCTCGAGCAGGTTGACGCCGAATGCGATGCCTGGCAGTTCACTCTCAACTCGCTGGCTGACTTCTGGCAGCGGGTCGCCGAAACGGCAGCCGACTGGCCAAGCGACAGAATCGAACACGAGGCTGCGGCGTCACTGCTCATCGAGCAGATCGGCCCGTACCTCGACGCGGTTCGTCTGCTCGGTCAGCGCACCGCCGAACTGCACTCAGCCCTCGCCGCCGGAACCGACAACGCATTCCGACCGGAACCAGTCACGTCGGTCGCGATCAACGAGCAACGCGACCGAGTCTCCGCCGAACTCGCAGAGACCTGCCGCCTGCTGCGATCCTCAACTTTCAGCAACGAGCCCGACTTGCTGGCCGACGGTCTTCTGATTGCGGGTGAAGCACGGCTGGCCGAGATCGCAAATGAGCTGGCCAACCTGCAGGACGTCTCGCTGATTCGCGTTCACGGCGACTATCACCTCGGGCAGGTCCTGCGAACGCGCGACGACTTCGTCATCATCGACTTCGAGGGTGAGCCCGACCGACCGCTGACCGAACGCCGCGAGAAGCGTTGTGCCCTCAAGGACGTGGCCGGAATGATCCGCTCGCTGCATTACGCATCGAACGCCGCCTCCGTCGGCCTGCTGCCCTGCCCTGCTCCAGCGATCGTTGCCCCTCTGATCTGGCAGAGAAAGTGGTTCGAGAGTTGCCGCGCCGCGTTCCTCGACGGCTATTTCGATGCTCTGGCCGTTCCTGGCATTACTCCGAAGACATCGCGCGCGACCGAGTCGCTGCTGGATCTGTTCGTCCTCGAAAAGGCGCTGTACGAACTGCGTTACGAGATCAACCACCGCCCCGACTGGATCTCGATCCCACTGGCCGGACTGTCCGAACTGTGCCCGCATCGCAGTCCCGCCGACTGAGTTTCGCCGACTGAGTTTCGCCGACTGAGTTTCGCCGACTGAGTTTCGCCGACTGAGTTTCGCCGACTGAGTTTCGCCGACTGAGTTTC
>Ga0070727_10005387_pt1 | contig 10479 bp, 8 predicted proteins | sample tdAd472_FD_66722 | JGI IMG/M metagenome (GOLD analysis project Ga0070727, IMG submission 66722) | Marine sediment microbial communities from the Atlantic coast under amendment with organic carbon and nitrate - tdAd47.2 | ecosystem: Environmental > Aquatic > Marine > Coastal > Sediment | place... | reverse complement strand
CACCGAAGGGTTGTACGCGCAGGTGATCGAGCAGCTGGGCATCGACCTGCCGGTCATGGAATGGGCCGATGAAGAAGGCGTTGACGACGAAGAAATCGCCGAACGCCTGGTCAAGGCCACGGACGAACAGATGGCCAAGAAAGCCATCGACTTTGGCCCCGAGAACATGCGCACCATTGAAAAGCAGGTGTTGCTGCAATCCATCGATACGAAATGGCGCGAACATCTGGTCACACTGGAACACCTGCGGTCGGTCGTCGGGTTCCGGGGCTATGCGAACCGTGATCCACTGAACGAATACAAAAACGAATCCTTCCAGTTGTTCGAAGCATTGCTGGACGGCCTGCGGGAAAGCGTGACACAGCAATTGTCACGTGTGCGCCCGCTGACCGAAGAGGAACAGCAACAGATGTTGGCGCAGATCACCGCGCAGCAGCAACAGTTGCAACAAGCGGCCGACACGCCACAGATCGAGGCCACCCCTGAACCAGAAGCCGAACCGGGCGAGCCCGTTAGCGGGTTCGACGAGAGCGATCCGGAAACCTGGGGCAATCCCGGGCGGAATGAAAAATGCCCCTGTGGCAGCGGCAAGAAATTCAAACATTGTCACGGCCGTCTGGGCTGATTGTCCGAACAGGAAATGCCTGAATGACTCCGCATCGCGGCCATATCTTGGCCGCGATCTCGCACCATCTTCAAAATTGACCCAAAAGATTTTGGAGATGAGCGATGTTGATGGCAAAGAGACTGATAATGTTTGGTGGCACAGTGGCCTGTGCACTCGGGATCGGCTTTGTCATGCAACGCGGAAACGAGGTGCCGACTTCGCTGACTGCGCTGGACCCGGTTCCGATTCAGAAATCCGTTCTTGGCTCTGCCCCGCAAACACCTCAGGCGATCCCCACGCCTGTGGCACCTGAGCTGACCGATGTTTCGCAGGCTGGACAGGACGCCTTGCAACTGGACAGCATCACGCTGACCTCTGCACAACCCGCAATCGTTGCACCACGCGCATTGCCGCCGCTGGAAAAGAAGGCGGCCTACAATCGCGACAGCGCAAACGTGCCCAACACACCTGCCGATCCGAAAATGCCGCAACTGGGCTGTGCTGTCGTTGCACAAGCGCGGGCTGGCGACACGGCCATCGCGCATCTTGATATCTCGGCCCCCTGCTATGGGAACGAACGGCTGACGGTGCATCACAACGGGATGATGTTCACCGCGACAACCGATGCGTCCGGCAAGCTGACTGTGGACGTGCCTGCTCTTGCGGAAAAAGCAGTTTTCATCGTTGCCTTTTCAAATGGAAAAGGTGCGGTCGCACAGGCACAAATCCCGGATCTGGCGCAGTTTGACCGCATCGTGCTGCAATGGCCTGGCGACGATGGGTTTCAGATCCATGCGCGCGAATTTGGGGCATCATATGGCGAAAGCGGGCATGTCTGGTCCGGTCGAAGCGACACGCAGGCCAAACAGGCGACAGGCGGGTTTGTGACCCGTTTGGGGGACGCCGCAACGCTGGCCCCGCAAATGGCAGAGGTCTATACCTTTCCGACACGCTCCACAAAGCAGTCGGGAACAGTCACGCTGAGTATCGAAGCCGAGGTCACGGAAGCAAACTGTGGCAGCGATGTTTCCGCGCAAACACTGGAGCTTCATGCAGGTGACAAGCTGCGGACGCGCGATCTGGTGCTCTCTGTTCCGGCTTGTTCTGCAATTGGTGACTTTCTAGTGTTGAATAATCTTGTTAATGACCTGAAAATCGCGGGCAACTGATCCGCATAACAAGGTCACATTTATGACTTGGCAACGTGCGGCGATTTTCGCCGCGCTTTTTCTTTTGCATGCCGTAAGCCCTGCTTTGGGCCAGGACGTCACGCTGACATCTCGTGACGGCGCGGTGGAAATCACCGGCACGCTGTTGGGGTTTGACGGCGAATATTACCGTGTCGATACCAAGTTCGGCGAATTGACTGTGGATGGGTCAGGGGTGCTGTGCGACGGGCCCGGGTGCCCGAACCTGTCAGCCTTTGTCGCCGAGGTTGCGTTTTCGGGGTCTTCGATGATGGCCGAAGTTCTGTTGCCCGCGCTGATCGAGGGCTTCGCGCTGCGTAATGGGTTGCGGACATCACGGCATGATTTGGATTCGAACCATTTTGTCTACGCATTGATGAACGCGGACACCGGAACGACGACTGCGCGATTTTCGTTTCGGGTCACAAATACCGACGAAGGATTTGCCGACCTTTTGGCGAACGAAGCGGATGTGGTGATGGCGCTGCGCGAAATTCGCGCTGACGAACGCCGCCGCGCGCGCGATGCGGGCATGGGTGACTTGACGGGACCCAGCCGCAGCCGCGTTCTGGCGCTGGATGCGATGGTCCCGGTCGTTGCGCCGTCCAATCCGATACGGCGTGTCTCGATCCCCGACCTGGCGCGGATATTTGCGGGCGAGATCGACAATTGGGCCGTGTTGGGCGGGCCGGACGCACCCATCGCATTGCATCTGCCTGCGAATGGGTTCGGGTTGGCGCAAGCGGTCGAAGACCGTTTGATGGGCCCAATTGAGTTGGCTTTGTCGGCCGATACGGTGCGCCATGACCGCAGCAGCGATCTGGCGCGCGCCGTTGTGTCCGATCCGTTTGCAATCGGATTGGCCAGTTACGCAGAAACCGGTGCGACGCGTGCGTTGACGCTGACGGGGGATTGCGGATTTTCGCTGTCGGCGAACCGGCTCACGATCAAAACCGAAGATTACCCTCTGAATTCCCCGATGTTTCTGTATTTGCCTGCGCGACGCTTGCCAAAGGCTGCGCGCGAATTTCTGCGGTATTCGCGGGGCCCCGCGGCACAGATCGTGATCCGGCGGTCCGGATTTGTCGATCAGACACCAGAAGAGATCTCGGTGAATGCGCAAGGCGACCGGTTCATGAACGCGATTGCATCAGCCGGGCCGGAAACGTCGCTGGAACAGTTGCAGGAAATGGTTGAAACCTTCGATCCGATGGCGCGCCTGACGACGTCTTTCCGGTTTGAAACCGGTTCGGTCCGCCTGGATGCCCAGTCCCGCTCGAATGTGGAACAGCTGGCCCGCGCGATTGAATCCGGAGCGTACGACACGCGCGCGCTGTTGTTTGTCGGGTTCAGTGACGGCGAAGGCCCCGCAGTGACCAACCGCCGGATCGCCGAAGCGCGCGCGCGGGCGGTCCGTGACGCGGTGCTGCGGTCTGCTGAAACCGCCAAGCCGCAGATCGAAATTGCGGCATTCGGTGAAGCGCTGCCAATGGCGTGCGATGACAGCGATTGGGGTCGCCAGGTCAATCGCCGGGTCGAGGTCTGGGTGCGCTGACGGATGTCACCTCTGGTTAGAGATACCCCTGCGAGCGAAAGCTGAGCTCGGTCGATTTCCCGATAATCAGGTGATCATGCAATGTCAGGCCCAAGGCGCTGCAGGCCGCCTGAATCTGGTTGGTCATGTCGATATCGGATTGTGATGGGGTCGGGTCGCCCGACGGATGATTGTGGACCAGAATCAGCGCCGACGCGTTCAGCTCCAGCGCGCGCTTCGCGACCTCGCGGGGATAAACCGGAACATGATCGACCGTCCCCTGCGCTTGTTCTTCGTCCGCGATCAACGTGTTTTTTCGATCCAGATACAGAACCCTGAACTGTTCAGTTTCGCGATGCGCCATTGTCGTCTGGCAGTATTCCAGAATCGCATCCCAACTTGAAATGACATGCCTTTGCAATATCTTGGCGCGCGCCATGCGATGCGCGGCGGCCTCAACGATCTTCAGCTCGGTCACCACAGCCTCGCCAACGCCTGAGATGTCCATCAACCTTTCAACAGGGGCGGTGATGACCCTGTTGAAATCACCAAACCTGTCCATCAAGGCGCGGGCCAGCGGTTTGACATCGCGTCTGGGGATTGCGCGGAACAGGACCAGTTCCAACAGCTCGTATTCCGGTACTGCCGCCGCGCCACCCGCCACGAACCGCGCGCGCAATCTTTTTCGGTGATCGGCAAGGTAAGACGGCATGCGCCCAGTTGGAACCGCAACAACCGGGGCCTCGTCCGGTTCAAACAGCGATGCCGGCGCTTCGTGAAAGGCAGAGTCGTTTTTCATGCCTCAAACGATGCGGTGACTGAATGAATTTTTGGTTAATTGCGCGCCTGCGGCGCATTCCAATTATTTGCATGAGGGACGCTGTCCCTCAAACTCCCTGGAGTACTTCACCCAAAAAGAAACCAATTGATTTCATCTTTGTAAAAATACTCCGGGGGAGGCCGCCGCAGGCGGGCGGGGGCAGCGCCCCCCAGAGAGGACCGGTTCAGCCCTTCATCCCGTCCCAGAAGCTTTTCACCGAGGAAAAGAAGCTTTTGGATTCCGGGTTGTTGTCTTCGCTGAGGTCTTCGAACTCGCGCAGCAATTCTTTCTGGCGGCTGGTCAGGTTGACCGGCGTTTCAACGGCCAGCTCTATGAACATGTCACCGGTTCCGCCACCACGCAGGGCGGGCATACCCTTGCCACGCAGGCGCATCTGTCGACCAGATTGAGAGCCTGCCGGAATCTGCACGCGACCGCGTCCGCCGTCGATGGTAGGCACCTCGATCGCGCCGCCCAATGCGGCGTTCGACATGCTGACCGGCACGCGGCAATACAGGTTGCTGCCATCGCGCTCGAACAGCTCGTGCTGAGACACTTCGACAAAGATATAAAGGTCGCCCGGCGGGCCACCCCGCATGCCGGCTTCGCCTTCACCGGCCAGCCGGATTCGCGTGCCGGTTTCGACTCCAGCCGGAATGTTCACGTTTAGCGCGCGATCTTTCTCAACGCGTCCAGCGCCACCGCAGGACCCACAGGGATTCTGGATGATCTGGCCCATGCCCGAACAGGTCGGGCAGGTGCGTTCAACGGTGAAGAAGCCCTGTTGCGCCCGCACCTTCCCCATGCCGGAACAGGTCGGGCAGGTTGTTGGCTCTGCGCCACCTTCGGCGCCAGAGCCTTCGCAGGCGCTGCAACTGACCGCGGTGGGCACGTTGATGGTTTTCTGCATGCCGGAAAACGCCTCGTCCAGCGTCACGCGCAGATTATAGCGCAGGTCAGACCCGCGCGCAGCGCGTCTGCCGCCGGGGCCGCCCCGTTGTCCGCCCATGAAATCGCCGAACAGGTCGTCAAACACATCCGAAAACGCGCTGGAGAAATCGCCGTTTCCGAAACCCTGACCGGGACGCGGACCACCGCCGCCACCCATGCCACCTTCGAAGGCGGCGTGACCAAACCGGTCATATGCGGCCTTCTTCTCCGCGTCTTTCAGGATTTCGTAGGCTTCGTTGGCTTCCTTGAACTGCGATTCGGCGTCTGGTTTGTCGGCATTGCGGTCGGGGTGCAGTTCCTTCGCTTTGCCGCGATAGGCTTTCTTGATCTCTTCCGCAGAGGCGTCCCTGGACACTCCGAGAACGTCGTAGAAGTCGCGTTTAGACATAAGATTTTCCCCTTTTCCGGAAACGAAACAGGCCGACCCGATGCGGGCCGGCCCTTTTTGCGCTCCGGCTTATGCCTCAGGCACGCTTGTCATCGTCCAGATCTTCGAACTCGGCATCGACGATATCGTCCTCACCGCCCATATCGGCAGGTGTGGCTTCGTCTTCGGCGTCATCCTGGCTGGATTTATAGATGGCTTCGCCAAGCTTCATTGCCGCTTCGGTCACGTTCTGGATGCCCGATTTGATCTTGTCGACATTCTCGGTTTCCAGCTCGTCGTTGAGCGCGGAAATGGCCAGTTCGATCGCTTCGATCGTGGTCGGATCCACCTTGTCCGAATGCTCTTCCATCGACTTCTCGGTCGAATGGATGAGGCTCTCGGCCTGGTTTTTCGCCTCGATCAGCTCGCGACGTTCCTTGTCCGCCTCGGCGTTTTCCTCGGCGTCCTTGACCATTTGTTCGATGTCGTCATCCGACAGACCGCCCGATGCCTGGATCGTGATCTTCTGTTCCTTGCCGGTGCCTTTGTCCAGGGCGCCGACCGACACGATGCCATTGGCGTCGATGTCAAAGGTCACTTCGATCTGCGGCATACCGCGTGGTGCGGGTGGGATGTTTTCCAGGTTGAACTGACCCAGGATCTTGTTGTCCGCAGCCATTTCACGTTCGCCCTGGAACACCCGGATCGTCACGGCGTTCTGGTTGTCCTCGGCGGTCGAGAAGACCTGGCTTTTCTTGGTCGGGATCGTTGTGTTGCGATCAATCAGGCGCGTGAACACGCCACCCAGCGTTTCGATACCCAACGACAGCGGGGTCACGTCCAGCAGAACCACGTCTTTGACGTCGCCTTGCAGAACACCGGCCTGAATGGCGGCGCCCAGCGCAACAACTTCGTCCGGGTTCACACCTTTGTGCGGCTCCTTGCCAAAGAACTTGGTCACTTCTTCGACCACTTTGGGCATGCGGGTCATACCACCGACCAGAACAACCTCGTCAATGTCGCTGGCCGACAGACCGGCGTCTTTCAACGCGGCGGCGCAGGGCTTCATCGAGGCTTTGATCAGGTCACCGACCAGCGATTCCAGCTTGGCACGGGTCAGTTTCATGACCATGTGCAGGGGCTGACCGCCATTCGGGTCCATCGAGATGAACGGCTGGTTGATCTCGGTCTGGTTGGCGCTGGACAGTTCGATCTTGGCTTTTTCAGCAGCTTCTTTCAGACGCTGCAGGGCCATCTTGTCTTTGGTCAGATCGACGCCGTTTTCCTTTTTGAACTCGCCCGCCAGATAGTTGACGATGCGCATGTCAAAATCTTCGCCACCCAGGAAGGTGTCGCCATTGGTCGATTTGACCTCGAACAGACCGTCGTCGATTTCCAGGATGGTCACGTCGAATGTACCACCGCCAAGGTCATAGACCGCGATCGTCTGGGTTTCTTCCTTGTCCAGGCCATAAGCCAGCGCGGCGGCTGTCGGTTCGTTGATGATCCGCAGCACTTCCAGACCGGCGATCTTGCCTGCGTCCTTGGTGGCCTGACGCTGGGCGTCATTGAAATAGGCAGGCACCGTGATCACGGCCTGCGTCACGTCTTCGCCCAGATAGCTTTCGGCGGTTTCTTTCATCTTACCAAGGATGAAGGCCGAAATCTGGCTGGGGGAGTATTTTTCTGTCTTGGCTTCGACCCATGCGTCGCCATTGCCGCCATCCATGACGGTGAACGGCAGGTTTTTCAGGTCTTTAGCCAGGTCCGCATCGTCGAACCGGCGACCGATCAGGCGCTTGACGCCGAAAATGGTGTTGTCCGGGTTGGTGACAGCCTGACGTTTGGCCGGTTGGCCAACCAGGCGTTCGTCGTCTGTAAAGGCGACGATGGACGGGGTTGTGCGTGCCCCTTCAGCGTTTTCGATAACCCGCGGCTGGCTGCCATCCATGATGGCGACACAGCTGTTTGTGGTTCCGAGGTCAATACCGATAACCTTGCTCATTATTTCGATCCCTTTCACGTTAAGGCGATTACCCGAGGCAGAAACCCGTTATGGCATCTCGGCCTCGATCCTGTTGCTCAATGGTGCTCTACACCACGTCGCGTCTCGGCGTATATAAGAAGCACACATGTGGCCTGCAAGCGTTGTAACGCGGCGGATTTCGTGAATCTTTCGGGTTTTTTTCAGGCAATGGTAAGGAATGGAGCGCTTGGCGTGGCACGGTTGAACGTTCGCGGGGTCGAAATCCTGAAATCTCATCTCGGCAAAACGGCGCAGGAAGCGGTGATAGATGCGCTGCGCCCGGTGCTGAAAGCGGCACCGCTGTTTTCGCCCGATACGCCTTATGGCAAGCAGATGAGCGTGCGGATGACGTCTGCGGGGCAGTATGGCTGGTTTTCTGACCGCAGCGGATATCGCTATGAAACACAGCACCCCAACGGCGCATTGTGGCCTGCGATCCCTGATCCGATCATGGATATCTGGCGCGCGACTGCGGGCGTTGACCGCGCGCCGGAATGCTGTCTGATCAATTATTACGGCGAAGGCGCGCGCATGGGCCTGCATCAGGACAAGGACGAAGCGGATTTTTCCTGGCCGGTCGTTTCGGTGTCATTGGGTGATGATGGCATGTTCCGCATCGGCAACACGACGCGTGGCGGCAAGACAGAATCCATCTGGCTGAATTCCGGTGATGTCGTGGTGATGGGTGGCCCCGCGCGGCTGATTTATCACGGGGTGGATCGCATTCGGTTCAGGTCGTCGACCTTGCTGCCCAAAGGCGGGCGCATCAATCTGACGTTGCGGGTTGTCAGTTGAGTGTTGAATTCACCAACCGGAATCAGCGTCGTGCGTTCCAGCTGATCGATGCGTGTTTGCGCGTATAAAATTCGCCCATCAGACCCACCATCAGCAAAATGATTCCAACCCACATCGCGTATTCCCAGTTGGAATAGCGCGGATTGTAATTGATGAACGCATAGCCGCGGGCCTGGTCGATGCAGTGAAACAGCGGGTTCCAGTCAAACATCGCCAACATGAAGCTGGGCAGGGTATTGGCGACGAACATCTTGCCCGACGCGATCATGTTTGCACGTTGATATAGCGTGGTGAACACACTGACCGCCGTTGGAAACCAGGGTTTTATCGCCAACAAGACAAGCCCCAGCGCAAGACCGGTGAACCATGCCAGCAACAACATCGCAAAGGTGCTGACCGGGTCTTCTATTTCGACGGGTGTAAAGGCCACGTGATAGATGAACAGGATCGCCAGCAGCGACAGAACCTGAACATATAGGGCCGCCAGCGCGGCGGCGGTGATCGAAATGATCGTGTTCATCGGCGCGTGCTGCATCATCGGGCTGGCTGGCCCTTCGGAGCCGACAACAGCCCCAAGCGTCTTGGTATGGGTCATGTAAAGGAAGATGCCGCTCATCAAATAGACCAGGAAATCACCGCGGATCTTGGCTCCGCGCAGTCCGAGGATCGAAAACATCACGTAAAAGGCCATCACGAAGATGATGGTTTGCAGCATGTTCATGAAAATCGCCATGAACGCGTTGTTGTGGGTTTTGCGCACATTTCGCACGATCGAGTGAAAGATCAGCTCGAATATGTTGAGCGTCGCCGCAAAGCCGGAGCGTGGTGCCGCCTGTTGAAACATTAGCCTGTGATCCTGTGCCGCTGCTTATCTTGCCACGGAATTCTTGCCGTTCCGCTGCTGGGACACCATAAGGGACCACAAGTAAATTTTCAACAAAACACAAAGCTGGAGACCTTTACGTGAACTACGACACTTTGGTTCCCGTGATCCGCAAATTGGCCATCGAGGCCGGTGCCAAGATCATGGAGATTTACAACTCAGACGATTTTGACGTGAAAGTTAAATCAGATGACAGCCCGGTGACCGAAGCCGACGAAGCCGCGGACGCCCTGATTTCGGCAGGCCTGCGCGCCGCCTTCCCCGACATGATGCTGGTGACCGAAGAGCAGGCGGATTCGCATAAATCCAGCGGGCACACCTTCCTGATCGTCGATCCGCTGGACGGGACCAAGGAATTCATCCACCGCCGTGGCGATTTCACCGTGAACATCGCGCTGGTCGAAAACGGCGTGCCGACGCGCGGCGTGGTCTATGCCCCGGCCAAGAACCGGATGTTCTTTACCACTGCTGACGGCCAGTCGGTCGAAGAAACCGGTGCGTTCGATCCCGATACGCTGGGCGCAACCAGCCCGATCAATGTCGCGTCTTCGGACAACAGCGCGCTGATGGTGGTGGCCAGCAAATCGCATCGCGACCAGGCGACGGACGACTATATCAACAAGTACAACGTCAAGGACATGACCAGCGCGGGCTCGTCGCTGAAGTTCTGCCTGATTGCGACGGGCGAGGCGGATTTGTATCCGCGTCTGGGCCGCACGATGGAATGGGACACCGCCGCCGGTCACGCGGTTCTGTCCGGTGCGGGTGGTGCCGTGGTGCGGTTCGATGACCTGACCCCGCTGGCCTATGGCAAAGACACCTATGCCAACCCGTTCTTCATCGCCTATGCGCCGGGCGTGGACCTGATCGCGGGCTGATGTCGGTCCTGATCGTCATCCCCGCGCGTTTTGCCTCGACGCGCTATCCGGGCAAACCGCTTGTGCCGCTGCGCGGCGCGGGCGGGGTCGCGCAGACGCTGATCGAACGCAGCTGGCGCGCGGCCTGTTCGGTGACCGGCGTCGACCGCGTGGTCGTGGCGACCGATGACACCCGCATTCAACAGGCGGCCCAGGGGTTTGGCGCCGAGGTCGTGATGACCTCGGATCAATGGGTCAACGGCACCGAACGCTGTGCCGAGGCGCACGCCGCGCTGGGCGGCGGTTTTGACATCGTTGTCAATTTGCAGGGTGACGCGCCCCTGACACCCGCGTGGTTCATCGAGGATCTGGTGGCGGGCCTGCGCGCCGCGCCGGATGCCGGGCTGGCCACGCCGGTACTGCGCTGTGACGGCGCCGCACTGAACGGGTTT
>Ga0070727_10005386_pt1 | contig 10480 bp, 10 predicted proteins | sample tdAd472_FD_66722 | JGI IMG/M metagenome (GOLD analysis project Ga0070727, IMG submission 66722) | Marine sediment microbial communities from the Atlantic coast under amendment with organic carbon and nitrate - tdAd47.2 | ecosystem: Environmental > Aquatic > Marine > Coastal > Sediment | place... | reverse complement strand
TGGCCCGGCTGCAGGCACAAGACGGCAGTCTGCAGATGGAAGGTTTCAATGCACCGCTGACCGACATGAACGGTGCAGTCACTATTGAGCGCTTTGACATCAGCAGCAACGCACTCACAGCCACATTCCTCGGCAAACCTGTCTCGGTGGAACTCTCGCAGGCTCCGGAGTCCATGCCCAACTACCGTGTGATCGCAGATGCAAGCGGCAGCGCAACCGCCGAGGCACTGACGACAGAACTCGGCTTGCCGCTCTCGGACAGGGTAACGGGCGAATCGGATTTCTCGGCGCGCCTGTTATTCCCGCGCGGCAAGGTTGAAGATCCATCGCCGTTCACGATCCAGATCGCAAGTGACCTGCAGGGCTTCGTGGTCAACCTGCCGCGACCGTTAGGCAAAGCAGCGGAGCAGACTGTCGACTTCGGTGCTTCGATTTTCCTGCCCAAAGGTGGCGAGCTCGTAGAGACGACAGGTGTCGCGGGCGACGTATTTTCATGGCAGGCGACTGTTACGAAACAGGATGATCAGTGGGATATTGATCGAGGCCTGGTCACGTTCGGCGTCGATGCCGAGATTGAGTCGATGCCGGAGACTCGCGGGGTGCACCTGCGAGGAGACACCGAGTACGTCAATGTGAGGCGCTGGTTTGAGCAAGCGCGAAAGGCCGAAAGTAAAATGGGTATGGTCGAGCGTGTTCGCACCGTCGATCTGAAGGTTGGAAATTTGCACCTGCTGGGCCAACACCTGGTGGGCCATCGCATACGGATGGAAAGAAGTGCGCGCGACTGGCATTTGCAGGTTGACGGAGACGATGTCGTCGCAACGACCGTCATTCCATACGACTTCAACTCCGGGCGCCCCATAGTGGTCGAAGCCGAGCGGCTGGTATTGCCTGGCGACGAAACGGAATCCGAGACGCCTCCGGCAAACGTCGACCCGCGCGCCTTGCCACCGATCTCGATTGTCTCGAAGGACACGGCATTCGGCAGCCGCCATTTTGGCAGTCTTGAGGCGAACTTCCTGCGTACGGCGGACGGTCTTGAGTCGGAAACGCTGACTGCCAACGACGAGACGTTTGAGATCATCGGTACCGGCAAGTGGGTCGTCGACGAAACTGACCTGGCCGGCCACCGCAGCTCAATGACGGCATCGCTGACGAGCACCGATGTGAAAGCGACGATGACAAGGCTCGACTACGAGCCAGGTATTGTCGGCGATGACCTGTCTATGTTGCTCGACGTGAGCTGGTCGGGCGGCCCGAGCGAAAAGATGCTGGAATCACTCGATGGCCAGGTCAAAGTCCGTATCGGCACAGGCCAGCTCGAAGAGGTGAAACCGGGCGCTGGTCGCGTTTTCGGGCTCATGAGTATTGCTGCTCTGCCGCGGCGTCTATCGCTGGATTTCCGTGACGTATTCGGGAAAGGCTTTGGCTTTGACAAGATCCAGGGCACGTTTGCGATCGTCGATGGCGACGCTTACACCTGCGATCTCTCGCTTGAGAGCCCGGCGGCCGACATCGGCATCGTCGGCAGAGCAGGTCTCGTAACACGTGACTATGAGCAGACGGCTGTAGTTAGCGCCAGCTTCGGCAATGCGCTACCGATTGCCGGCGCATTGGTTGCAGGCCCGCAGGTCGCCGCCGCATTACTGATTTTCTCTCAGATCTTCAAAAAGCCTCTGCAAGAAGTGACCCAGGTCTACTACGGCATCGGGGGCACTTTCGATGAGCCGATTATTGAGACCGCGACGGCCGAGATCTTCGCGCTGAGCGGTGCGATGACGGGTTGCATCGATAAGGACGATTCGTAGCAGACAATGCGAGTCGCAGCGATTCAAATGAACAGCCAGTCGGATGTGCAGGGGAACCTGCAGCTTGCCGATGAGCTGCTCGCTGGTGCTGCTGCAGACGATTGTAAGCTCGCCGTGTTACCCGAGAATTTTGCGCTGATGCCAGAGAAAGGCCGCGACAAAGCCAGGTATGCAGAAGAAGAAGGTAACGGTCCGATCCAGGCCTTTCTCGCGGATGCAGCAAGGCGGCATGGCCTGTGGATCGTAGCCGGCAGCATGCCACTGCGTTCGCCCGAAGCAGAGCGTGTCTACGGTGGATGCCCGGTGTATGACACCGACGGTGTGCAGCAAGCGGTGTATCGCAAGATTCACTTGTTCGACGTCAAGCTGCCTGACCGACTGGAGTCCTACCAGGAGTCATGGTCAATGTACCCGGGCGATGAGTCGGTTACGGTGGCCACGCCCGCTGGTTGTATCGGCCTGACGATCTGCTATGACGTTCGCTTTCCGGAGTTGTACAGAACACTCGTCGATGACGGTGCGACGCTCTTCACCGTTCCGGCAGCTTTCACGAAAGTGACAGGCGAGGCCCACTGGTTGACCCTGCTGCGCGCCCGCGCGATAGAAAATCTGGCTTACGTCGTCGCACCCGGGCAATATGGCGAGCACCCGGACAATCGGGCGACATACGGACACTCGATGATCATCGATCCGTGGGGCAAAGTGCTCGCGGAACAGGCCGAGGGAAACTGCTTCGTCGTCGCTGATATTGATCCGGATCTGCCGGCGAAACTGCGTAGCGAATTTCCGGCGCTCACCAACCGACGATTATGAGCCAAACCGACAACTCAATTGAATCTGTGATGACCCGTATGCTCGAACCCGTTGGGCTCGACGAAGGGCACCTGAGCAAGACGCTGGGCTCGATGATGCAGGGCGGCGTGGACTATGCGGACCTGTATTTTCAGGTTAGCCGCCAGGAAAGCTGGACCGTCGAGGATCGCATCATCCGGGAGGGCAGCTTCAGCCTCGACCAGGGTGTCGGGGTTCGCGCTGTCAGCGGCGAGAAAACCGGCCTGGCATATTCCGATGAACTGGTCCTGCCTGCGCTCAAACAAGCGGCTGGCGCTGCCCGTGCAATTGCGCGCCAGGGCGAGAGCAAGGCCCTTCAGGCGTGGCAGCGAACGGATTCGGCATTGTTGTATCCGGCCATCGACCCGTTGGTCAGCATTACTGATGAACAAAAAACCACGTTGCTGGCCGATATCGAGGCGAAAACCAGGGATCTGGACAGCCGCATCGAACAGGTCATCATCAGCCTCTCGAGCAGCCAGGACCTGGTACTCATCGCTGCTTCCGACGGCACTCTGGCGGCCGATGTGCGTCCGCTCGTGCGCCTGAATGTCAGTGTCATTCTCGAGCAGGACGGTCGTCGTGAGCAGGGCTATTCAGGTGGCGGTGCACGGGCCGATCTCAATTATTTCTTGTCCGGTGACGTACCCATAGAGTTTGCGCGTGAGGCCGTACGCCAGGCCGCCGTTCAACTCGAGGCTGTCGCGGCGCCGGCCGGCATGATGCCAGTCGTACTCGGCTCGGGCTGGCCCGGCATATTGCTACACGAAGCGGTAGGGCATGGTCTTGAGGGTGACTTCAATCGCAAGGGTACGTCCGCATTTTCTGGGCGGGTAGGAGAGAAAGTCGCGCCCGACAATTGCACGATCGTAGACGACGGAACACTGTCCGATCGCCGCGGATCACTCGCGGTAGACGATGAAGGCACCCCGGGTAAATACAACGTACTGGTCGAGAATGGCGTCCTCAAGGGCTATATGCAGGACAAACTCAACGCACGACTGATGGGCGTCGAGCCGACCGGTAATGGTCGCCGTGAGTCCTACGCCTACATGCCGATGCCGCGCATGACCAACACCTACATGCTGGCCGGCCCGGACAACCCGGAAGACATTATCGCTTCGGTCGACAATGGCCTCTATGCCCCCAACTTCGGCGGTGGCCAGGTCGACATCACGTCCGGCAAATTCGTATTTTCTGCGAGCGAGGCCTACTTGATTGAGAACGGCAAAATTACGACGCCGGTCAAAGGCGCCATGCTGATCGGCGACGGCCCCGAAGTGCTGACGAAGATTTCGATGATCGGCAACGACCTTGCGCTCGATTCCGGTGTGGGTACCTGCGGCAAGGAAGGGCAGTCCGTACCGGTCGGCGTCGGTCAACCTACCCTGAAGATTGACGAACTCACCGTCGGCGGTACGGGTTAGCCTTTACATAACTCCCAATCGGCGCATTTCGCATTTAACATTGTGAGGTTGTTCACCGAAATCGACTTATGTTCGATGTAGTGTTCGTTTGTCTTTTCAAGGAACACGATGATGGCTTTCGAAACTACAATTACTGAGAATGATCTGGACGCCAATTCGCAGAAATTCGTGCAAGGACTGCGCGCCGACAGCTTCGATTCCGAGCCTGATCTTACCGTTGACGGTCTTTCAGACTCGATTTTGTCGCGATTGCTGGGCCTTTTCGGCATTGGGCGCTCCAAGCACTGAGCGATTCCCGGGGCTCCCCTCCCACCCATAGCGACTGGACTCCATGGCACTCGCCATGGAGAATGATCTGCTATGTGGGTTTCACGACCAATCTATGAAAGCCTGCCGTACCTGTACATGCTTGCCGGTGCGATATCGCTGGCTGCGTCTATGTACATCAACCACGGCTACTGGCCCACGATTTGCTTCGTGACCGGGGTGATCTGCCTGGTTGCCGGATTAGCGGTATTGCTGAAGCGTCGTGACTATCGCGTCACCGACAAACGTGTCGGGCAGCGCCCGGATCGCTGAGCCAGGTCGCTGAGCGAGATCGCTTAGAGATCATTCGCCGACGACCGAAGCCTCGTCATCGCGATCAACGTCATCTGAAATATCTTCCTCGTTCGCCGATTCCCTTTGGCGCAAATCGGTGTAGACGAGTTCGTAGGCACCGAGTGTCACGACGTCGCCGTCCTTCAGCTGTTGTTTCTTGACCTGCTTCTCGCCAATAAATACGCCATTGGTGCTATTCAAGTCCTCGATCGCGCAACCGTTCTCATCGCTGACAAGCTGCGCGTGATGTCGGCTGACGAATTTGCTCTTGATGTAGATCTCATTGTCCGGGGAGCGACCGACGATGACGCGTCCGGCGGGGAACGTCTGCACCGAGATGCGCTCACCATCGGTACGCAACTCTATTTGCGAGATATTGCTGTGATCACTGAGGCGCTCGGTTACCTGTTGCATCTTCTTGTACCGGCCTGTGGTGCTCTCGTGTTCTTTCCAGTCGAGCTCGGCGACCGCGGTCATGATGTCATCACCACTTACCGTGAGCTTCTCATCTGCGAATGAACACAACATCGCCGTGTCGCATAAAGTGTTGATCAAGCGTGGTACGCCGCCCGAGTAACGTTGAATAATGTCGAAGGCGTCTTCCTCAAACAGTTCGCCATCAGCGCGGCCGGCGATGCTCAGGCGATGATTGATGTATTCCTTCATTTCGCGGTCGTCGAGCGGCCCGATATGAAACCGCAGCCGGACACGTTGCACAAGCTGTTTAAGCCCCGGCGAATCGAGCGTGTCCTTGAGTTCCGGCTGGCCGGCGAGAATGATGCGCAGCACCTTTTCTTTATGCGTCTCGATTCCTGACATCAGGCGAATTTCCTCGAGCACCCTGTGCATGAGGTTTTGCGCTTCGTCAACGATTAATACTACCTTCTTGCCGTTGGAATACTGCTCAATGAGAAACATGTTGAGCATGTCGAGTAGTTCAACTTTGCGCTTGTCGAACGGTTTGAAACCGAATTCAGTGAGCACGGCCTGCAGGAACTGCGTCGGTGTGAGCTGCGTCTGCGATACGACCGCATAGACAACGTCGTCGTCCAGTTCATCGAGAAATGACTGCAAGAGCGTCGTCTTACCGGAGCCGATTTCGCCCGTAATGACGACAAAGCCATCCGCGAGCCATATGGTCGACTCCATATAGGCTTTGGCCCGGGCATGCTGCTTGCTCCAGTACAGGAAATCCGGGTCGGGAGTCAGCCGAAACGGCTGCTCCCGCAAATTAAAGTGTTCCAAGTAAGGCATATAGTGTTCTTTCGGCTCAGTTTACCCGCTTTTTCGGGGCTCCGGCTATATCGTAGTTCCTTACGTTCTGGTGAATTACGTCACACATTGGCTTAAGCGTTCGATCACGGTGTCGCGGCCCTCGGCTGAGTCGGACACCACGGTGATATGACCGAGTTTGCGATCTGGCCGAGCAGACTTTCCATAGTCGTGCAGTGTGCCGTCGCCCAGCTCCCTGGCCGCATCCGGAATGTTCCCGATCAGGTTAATCATGCCGGCATGACCTACTGTTGCAGTCGACCCTGGCGTGGCATTGGTCACGGCCAGGATGTGATTCGAGAACTGGCTGGTCTCGGCACCCTCGATCGTCCAGTGCCCGGAGTTGTGAACGCGAGGCGCGAATTCATTGGCAAGAAGCTCGTTACCGACGACGAACAACTCAAGCGCAAGAACGCCGACATAGTCCAGATGCTCGAGCATGCGGTGCATGTATCGCGTTGCCTTGTCGGTCAAAACATCATCTTCAACCGGTGCGCGTGACACGCGCAGGATTCCGGCGGCATGTTCATTGTGTGTCAGGCAATAGGTTGCGTTGTCACCGTTCGGGTTGCGCACGCCGATCGCTGAGACCTCGTAGTCGAAATTGACCCATTGCTCGGCGACTAACGCCTTCCCGCCGAGCTCTTGCCACGCCGCGCCGACCTGCTCCTCGTCCTGCAGAACGAATTGCCCCTTGCCGTCATAGCCCATGCGCCGCGTCTTGATGACGAGCGGCAAACCGATCGAATCGACTGCCTGCCTCAGGTCATCCTCCGAGTCTATCTGAAGATATTTCGGAACCGGTATGTCGAGTTGCTCGAACAGCTGCTTCTCGGTCAGCCGGTCCTGGGCAAGGCGCAGGGCATCGTTTGGCGGGTAGACAGGCACCCTGTCAGTGATATCTTGCAACGCTTCGACGGGGACGTTCTCGAACTCGTACGTCAGGACGTCGCATTTCTCGGCCAGTATGGACAATGCGACGGGATCATCGAACGCTGCCTGAATGACCGGTCCTGCCTTGGCAGCGGGTGGCTCATCGGACGGGTCCAGGAAGTAGCATTTGTGCCCGAGCTCGCGGGCAGCATAACCGAGCATCTGGCCGAGTTGCCCGGCGCCTATAATGCCGATGCGCACAGGCTAGATTCTTGGGTCGGGGTCGGAGAGAACCTTGTCAGTCTGGTTCTGCCGAAAATTATCGAGCGCGTTGGCGACAGCTTCGTCATCGTTGGCAACAATGGCCGCCGCGAGCAGTGCAGCGTTTGTAGCTCCGGCCTTGCCGATGGCCATTGTGCCTACCGGGATACCGGCCGGCATTTGGGCAATCGATAGCAGTGAATCCATGCCATTCAGCGCTTTCGACTGCACCGGCACGCCGAGAACCGGCACACGCGTTTTCGCGGCCGCCATACCCGGCAGATGGGCGGCCCCGCCGGCACCTGCAATGATGACCTGCAGTCCGCGTTCAACAGCGGACTCTGCATACTCAAACAACAGATCGGGCGTGCGGTGTGCAGAAACAACCGTCACTTCGTAGTGCACGCCAAGTGTGTCGAGCATGGCGCTCGCGTGCTGCATCGTTTCCCAGTCAGACCGGGAGCCCATGATGATTCCAACTTTGATACTCATCTACGCAATTTTACCCAGAATCTCGTGAATACGCCGGAAAATCTTGCGACGCACTGTTTTTTCGTCTTTCTCACTGAATGCGACATCGAGTTCGGCAAGTAGTGACCGCAAACCCGGGTCTGGCGTGCCTGTTTCCGAAGTTAAGGCATCAAGTGCCTCTGCTCCTTCTCGAACGATCCGGTCCCGCCACTTTTCGGCGCGTGCGAATATTTGTTTGTCACGCGTGTCGTCAGCACGCAATGCGACAAGGGCGAGACGTATTTGCTCCGGGTCGAGGTCGCGCATCAGTTTGCCGATGAGTTGTTTTTGTCGCCGCAGCGCGCCATGCGCGTTCATGCTCCGTGCGTTCTTAACGGCATCGCAAAGACGCTCTTCGAGCGCCAGAGCTGCGAGCTCGGCGTCATTTAGTGCAATCAGCTGCTCGCCGAGTGTCTGCAACTCGAGCTGCTCGCGTTTTCTCGCGCTTTTGCTGGGCTTTGAATCGGTCACCGGATAAGCTTACCTCATGGGACGAGAGGAACTTGAAGCCCTTGTGCGCATAGCGCTCGAGGAGGCGAAACAGCGCGGCATGGATCAGGCCGAAGTAGCGGTCAGCAGCGACACCGGACTGTCCGCGACAGCGCGTTTGGGCGATGTGGAGAATCTTGAGTACACGAACGATCGTGGCCTCGGTATCACCGTATTCAAGGACAAGCGTAAGGGCAGCGCGAGTACAACGGATATTCGCCCGGAGTCGATTTGTGAAGCTGTCCAGAAGGCCTGCACATTCGCCGACTGCACGGAACAGGACCCACACTCCGGCTTGGCCGACGCGGATTTGATGTGCGCGGATCCGCAGGATCTGGATCTCGATTTCGCTTGGCCGATTGAAGCGGCCGACGCGATCGACATGGCGATCGCCTGCGAAGACGCCGGTCTGAAGTTCGACAAGCGGATTGATAACTCGGAAGGCGCGACCGTCTCGACCAATCGTGGCTCGCGTGCTTACGGCAATACGCACGGCTTTATCGGCAGTTTCTCCAGGTCGAGCCACAGCATCAGTTGCGTTGTGCTCGGTAGCCAGGACGGGGAAATGCAGCGCGACTACTACTACAGCGCAGCGCGGGACGCGGCAGACCTCGAGGACGCGAAGTACATTGGCGAAACCGCGGCAAAACGCACGATCGGCCGCCTGGGCGCGCGGAAGCTCAAGACGACGAAGGCGCCCGTGCTGTTTACGCCTGAATTGGCGCGCGGTTTCATCGGCCACGCCATCGGTGCGGTTGCCGGTGGTGCCCAGTATCGGCGTGCGACATTTCTCCTCGATGCCGTGGGAGAGACCATTTTTCCGGAGTTCGTCCGTATCGAAGAACGGCCGCATATGCCAAAAGCCATGGCGAGCGCAGCCTACGACGCCGAAGGCGTAGCAACCTACGATCGTGACATCGTTGCCGACGGCGTGTTGCAAGGCTATGTGCTGAGCAGCTACTCGGCGCGCCGGCTAGGTTTGCAGACAACGGCAAACGCCGGAGGTACGCAGAACCTGATCGTGCCGGGCACCGGCGGCGATCTCGAATCGCTGATTGCCGAAATGGGGACTGGCCTGATTGTCGAGGAACTGATCGGGCATGGCTTGAATGCCGTCACAGGCGACTACTCGCGCGGCGTTGTCGGTCAATGGGTTGAGAACGGCGAGATTCAGTATCCGGTGCACGAGGTCACGATTGCAGGCAATCTGCGTGACCTGTACCAACGCATCGCGGCGATTGGCGTGGATCAGGACATACGCGGCGGGATTCGCTGCGGGTCGTTGCTGGTCAGCGAGATGACGATCGCCGGAGCGTAGCGCTAGTCGCCGGAGCGCAAATCCAGGCGCCCAACGACTGCTATGCCCCCTAAACCGGCCGTCCGTGCGACCGGTTTGAGTGCATCCTGAGCGTCTGGTAATGACCCAAAGCGGACATTCAGATAGTAGCGTTTTGAATTGTGGGAAACGACCAGCGTCAGAGGTATCGACATGTGCATTAGAACCTTGTCTGAGATTGCAAACACTGTCGGTGTAGCCATTGTCATGACAGTAATTGCACTGGCGATAATGGAACATGCCAGGGCCGCCGCAGAAACCTGCGAATACTCGATCAAGAACGTGACCGACCCGCGCGGTGGCAATACGCTGTTGATGACAAAATCTCATTTTCTACAGACACCAGTCGATATCAATTCAAGTCACGCCGTTCTGTCCGCCGCCCGGCTCCAGCGTAAAGACCCGCCAAGCGAAAGACGTTACCTCCGCGTTAATTTCGTTCTGGTCGAGTTTGTAGAAACAGAAGACGACGCCAAAAGCCGGCGCAACCTGACGAAAATCCCGGAACGCATGCCGCTCGTCATCAAGCTGGCGGACGGGTCAACGATGACATTGACATCCTGGGGCCAAGATAGTCGTCCTAGTGGTCGTAATAACGGCAAAATCTACCGGCCATCTGAATTGGGCAACAGCAGCAATTTCTTCCGGGTTTCTCATTTTGTCGGCGGCAGTTACTGGCTCGATGACGCCCAAGTGGGCGTCCTTCTCGATCAGCCCGCCACCATGCTGCAGGTCACCACGACGCAGGGCGACTTCAGCTTGACTATCCATTCGTCGCGCACTGACCGAATACAGCACGTGCTGGGCTGTATATAGTCCCTGGCTCTCCAGAAATTGATATGTCCGTGTCGTGGACCACAAATAGAGAGTCTTGGCGATTCGACGGCCTGAATGACTGTCCGCTTTTGGCCGAAACCAGCCGTTCGCCTGGGTGTAGAATGAATGGCTGGTAATGACCCGAAGCAGACATTGGTGCGAGGAAGCACCAAATGGACAACTTTTGGTCGATGTAGACTCCCTGGAGCACAGAGAAAACCACAATGAAAAGCATACGTATTACTGTTTTGACTCTG
>Ga0070727_10005385_pt1 | contig 10481 bp, 9 predicted proteins | sample tdAd472_FD_66722 | JGI IMG/M metagenome (GOLD analysis project Ga0070727, IMG submission 66722) | Marine sediment microbial communities from the Atlantic coast under amendment with organic carbon and nitrate - tdAd47.2 | ecosystem: Environmental > Aquatic > Marine > Coastal > Sediment | place... | reverse complement strand
CGACATCGAGCCGGATACGGAGCGGCGGCTCCAAGGTGTAGAGCTCGGGCGCGCCGCTGGCGTCGCCGAGCGTGTTGGTCAACGGGACGAGAATTCCCGTAGCGATGTCCTCCAGCGCAGCGCCTCCGACCAAATTGTGCCTTGCTGCTTCGGCGCCGTCGGCAAGCCGGCCCGACGTGCTCCAGACGGCGCGGTTCGAGAGCTTTCGCGCGAACGAAAACGTCACCCACCACAAAGCCCCCGACCCGAGCGCAACCACACCAAGCTGCCATCGCTGAAGCGGAACGTCTGGTGCAAACACAAACGTCACGACGAAGCAGACCGCACATGCGGCAACCGCCGGCACGCCGACGCGTCGCAAGGACCGCCACCGCGGATCGAGCCAGGCGAGATGCCCGAGCCAGAGCAACGAGGCAACCGCGAACTCGACGGTGGTGGCCAACAAACCGCCAAACGGACCGAACCACGAGTAGGCCAGCCCGACCGCAAGGCTCACGAGCGCAATGCCCGACAACGCACCCTCAACGACATGGCCTCTTCCGACGAGGACGATCTGGTGAAGCGCACCGGTCCCGAGGATGCCTGCGACCACCACGACGCCAAAGGTCGACTCGGGAAGGAGACCGTCTCGCGCCAACGCCGCACTCGCGAGCGCCGCAGAGGCAAACCCTCCCAGCACCCCGGCTCGCACGACGAGCCTGGTTCCACGCGGCAAGACGAGGTCGAGCATCACCAGCGCCACGACCAACCAAGCGATGTCATGGGTGCGGTCGAGAAGGGGCGAAGCGGTGCGCGCTGAGGCAATCGCGACGGCGAGGCTCACGCCCAGGAGCGACAGCCTCGAAGCTCCCCGGCTACCCGGCCGCGCCCCCAACACGGCAAGCGGTGTCAGCGAAAGCGCGAGCGACAGCAACGCCACCAGCCACTCGGGCGACGATGCAGTGTTCGAAGAGGCCCGCGCCGCCAGAACGTAAAGAACGGACGCAGGACCCAGTATTGTCAGCAGCCTTGGGATTCGCACGTTTCGAGCTCGTCTATGCGACGCCGCCGAAGTCTATCACTGGCCATGCGCCTGGCCAGAGCCGCTGGGGTTGGATTGGACGAACATACGAAAACCGACCCGCACCCACCACCGCCGATACGTCTGCTGTGCGGCGGCGCGCTCCTTCTTCGAGAGCCCTGGGTCGTAGCCGAAGTCCTCCTGCGTGAGGTGCTCGAGCTCGTCGCCGGCACGCCGCCGAAGCCGCTCGTCGGAATGCATGAGCCCGTCGATCAACCATTCGACCCGGTGCCGGTGACCTTGCTTGTCGAACCAGGCTGTCCACTTCTTCTTGTTCGTACCGAAGTCTTGGCAGCTCAGGCGGACCAAGCTCGCATGGGCCGCGCGGATCACCTCGACCTCCGGGCTCACGAGCAAGGAGACGAAGAATTCGAACGAATCCGTATCCCGCAGCCTTCCGAGGGCTTCGATGGAAGTCACTTGTGGGGCCGGTTTCCGGTCATCGCGCGCCGAGGCCCTGAGGCGCTCGATCAGCTGCATGAACTCGACCTCGCATGCGTATAGAACGCTCAACGCCCGGTATGCGCTGCTGCGAACCCCGGGATCCGGGTCGAACAACCGCCGGCCGACGGGCTGTAAGAGGTCAGGGTGTACGAACTCCGACGCGAGGACGGTGGCGTAATAACGGATATCCGGGTCCTCATCATCGAGCAGAGGGATCAGGTACGGGACCGAGCGGCTCCCGAACGCGACGAACGTCCTCGCGATAGGTGACACGTCTCTGCCGGCCGGGACCCGCGCATGGGGCTCGTTGCGATCGAACCACAGCTTGCCCGGAAACTCGCGAGCGAGGGCAGGCAGCGTAGCCTCACCGACCGCCAACAGCGGAAGGATCACCATTTCGTCCTCGGGGCCTGCGTTGCGGAGCTCGGCCACCAGCTGCTCGACGTCGTCGCCGACGTCGACGATGACGCTCGGAAGCGAGCCCCCAAGCACGTCGGGCGCAGGTGCGGGCGCCCACTTTCGTCCGGCGGGCTCGCTGTCGGCGTTGGGCGGCGCGGAGCTCGGCGCCTGCGGACCGAGGGACACGACGTCGTGGGTCATCGCGCTGCCGTCGTTGTCACGCCGCGGATCCGACGGGACTGAACGTCGATGACGGGTCGAAGGTTCGGGCGCTGGTTGCCAACTGGTGGCCGGCTCAGGGGGGGCCGACGCGGGTCGCCAACCGGCAGCCGGCTCGCGGTGCGGGGGCATGCGTGAAGGGCCGCCTGCTCCCGGAGGGTGGGAAGCCCTGCGCCGCGCCGACGGCCGCCCGAGGACCTCGGGCGGGCGCGGGGGAAGACTATATCGGGCTCCGTCCACAAAACCCGACCTGGGCTCAGAGCGCTTGCGCTGAGGCGTCGCCGGATCGGAATCTCGAAACGTGCCAGCCGGAACGGAAGTGCCGATCTGGGGCAAAACGGCGGGCGGGGGCTCGGTATCGGCAATGGCGACCGGCGCCGGAATCGAAGAGTCGACGCGCGGATAAGAGCCGGAGGTCGCCTTCTTTGGGGGGAGAGAGCTTCGTTTCCCCACCCCTTCGAACGGTGCCACATAGGGGATCGAGCCCGGGTCCGCAGCTTCCAGACGGTCGTTGAGTAGGCGCATTCGAGCGGTCATCTCGATGTCGTAGTGGCGAGCCAGCCCCGCTTCGACGCGCACGGAGCAGACGATGCGCTGCACGGGGTCGATACCGAGCTCGAAGGAAATCTCGCGAAGGGTCGCGTCCGGTAGAGGGCGGTCGACGGCGAGGACGACGGCATCTTCGGTGCGCGCGACCGGAATCAGTCGATGCCGAACGGCAAACTCCCGGGGCAGCACGCGAATCGTGCTGATCGGCGCTTTGATCACTTCGTCGCGGGTCGCCGGCAGAAGCCCGTATACAGCCGCGCAGTAGGCGTTCATCTCGTTCTCGCGCAAGCAGCCGATCTCGAGGAGCACGGTGTCGAGATTGCCTCCACGAATCACTTGTTCCTGGATCGCTTCTTGGACCCGATCGACAGGGATCACCTGGTCACGGACCAGGAGCGAGGCGAGAACCGACATACCCACTGCATGGTGGCGCTGCTTTCATCGGCCTGTCAACGAGCTTGCAAAGGGACTTTGAGGCGGTCCTGCACGATGGTCAGGGCGGCGGCCACCGCCGTGTCGACCCGCAGGACCCTCTTTCCAAGGCTAGCGACCACAAAACCCGCGGCCTCGAACGAGGCGACCTCAGCGTCGGTGAACCCACCCTCGGGCCCGACAGCACACCATACTTGTTCAGGGGTCTCATCGAGATTCAGCGCCCCCTGCGCACGCGCTCCAAAGAGGACCCCACGCGCGTTGTCGGGCATCTGTTCCAGCCAGGCGCCGCAAGGTTCGGGGCGATGCACGATTGGGACATCATTTCGCTCGCACTGCGCCGCTGCTTCGCTGGCGATCCGCGTCAGTCGATCGACGCGTGACCGCGCGCGCTCGGGGTCCCACCGCGGGATGGTGCGCTCGGTCTGCATCAGCGCCACCTCGTCGACGCCGAGCTCGGTGGCCATGCGCACGCACTCGTCGAGCTTTGAGCCCTTCGGGATCGCGAGCATCAACACGACTCGGGCAAGCCCCTTTTCCACGGCCACCGGTCCCTCCGCCTGGCACACGACCGGGTCCCCGACCGATTCGAGTCGGGCCGACGCCGTCCGGCCCTTGCCGTCAAAGAGCACGACCTGGTCCCCAGCGCGTAGACGGAGCACGCGAACGTGACGGCTCGGCGTCTCTGCAAGCGTGATTTCCCCACCTCGCTCGGGCAGATCGGGCACGTAGAGCCTTCGGACCGTCATGGCGCTCCCGGCCGGAGCAGGCACGCACACCACTCGCCTTCCTCGAGGCATTCCTCGAGCCGCATCGGGGCATAGGCGGCAAGCAGCTCGTCCCGCTCGGTGCGGAGGATGCCGCTCAAGACCAGGATGCCACCGAGCGCGATTCGCGCTTGGAGGTCTTTCGGCATGTGCATCAGGACTCTGGTTTCGATGTTGGCGAGGACGATCTCATAGACGCCGTCGATGTCGCTCAAAGGCCGGGTCGAGACCTCGACGCGCGAAGCCACGCCGTTGAGCTCCGCGTTTCGGCGCGCAACGACGGCCGCATCCTCGTCGATATCGATCGCCACTGCCGAGGCCGCGCCGAGACGAAGCGCTGCGATCGACAAGACCCCGCTTCCGCATCCGACGTCCAGCACGCGCTCACCGCCGGCAACCCGCTGGTCGAGGAGCCGCAGCACGAGCCTGGTCGTTTCATGGTCGCCGCTTCCGAATGCGTTGTCTGGATCGATCGTCAGGACTACGTCGCCAGGCTTGCTTTGCGCCTCCTCCCACGAGGGACGCAACAAGAGGCGCTTGCCAATGCGCTGTGCGCCGAAGCCGCGGCGCCACTCCGTGGCCCAGTCTTCGCGTGGGACGTAGACGATCTCGGCTTCGTAGTCCTCACGGATTTCTTCCAACGCGTATTGCGCCGCAGCTTCGTCTGGGAACGCCGCAACGACGACGGCCTGGCCGGACGCCTCCTCGCGTACCAGCGTGGTCTCGTCCCGTTCTTCGAGGCCGGTCGCGCCAAGCTCCCAAAGCCTCAGCTGTGCAAGCTCGAGCTGTTCGGGCCGAAGGCGGACGGTCACGAACGGATGGCGCAGCACATCGGACATCAGACCTCGACCATGCGAGCGGAGAGATAGATCACCAGGAACAGAACCCAGGTGATCGGGCCGAGGCGGTTGCCCCCGCGCCACGCGACGATCGGGGTGAAGATCGGGACTAGGAAACCCAGGTAACGCCACTGCGCCGCGAGCGGACCCGCAAGCACACGCCAAGCCATCAAGAGGTGCGTGAACAGAAGCGCGGCGCCAGAAAAAGCCCACAGCGCGAGCAACCAGAGTTCCACACCCCGTTTCTAGCCCATCCTTGGGTAGAAGCCGAGTTCCACGAACCGCGTGACTGGCTCTGCTTGTCCGCCACAACTTGCCGGGCGCGCAGCACCAGTGTTTTCGAGTCGTACACGAACCACTTCCTCGCCTGACCCCGATCGAAACCGCGCCTCCCAAGTCTGCTCGGGTTCCGCGGAGGTGGTCAGCCACTCGACAGCGCCAGCGGCCTGCTCGCCCAGGCGCTTCCGCAAGAAGATCTCCGCTGCCTGTGTCGGACGGTCATAGCCGCAGCGGCCTCGAAACGAGCTCAGCTCGCCTATCTCGCCGGCCTGGCGTGCGGCCACAAACGCACCCGCGTCCTCGGCGCGGAGCCGGCCGTACATCAGGCCGTCCGGAAGCCATAGAGCGCAGGCGGCGAAACGATGTCCGCCTAAGTGACTCGTCTGCCACACATCCACCCCACGAGCTTGAACGGCTCGAAACACCGCGCTTCCATGGAGTGCGCAACACCGGTCGCGGCGCCCATGCACGCAAACCAAACACATCGGCGCACCGATCTCTTCGGGAAGAGCGCTCAGATCGACGTCGAGGAGATCCTCGTGCCGGTCGAGCTCGACCTTGGAGGTCGTTTGCAGATCGGTCGCCGACGAAACCACCATGAACATAGGATGCTTCCCGGAACGGCCTGGACGCCGAACGAGCTGCAAACGTGATCGCGGCGTCTGCAACCATTGCGCGAGCCGGGCTCGCACCGGTTCGGGCAACGCCTCGGTTTGAAGTGCCTTCGGGGCCCAAGGGTCGGTCACTTCCAGCAGCAGCCAGCGGTCAACCGATTCTACCGCGGTGCCGGCAAGCGACTCACCCACTTCCAGCGACGCAACCGAACACTCGGGAAGGGCCACCGCTAGTCCGCTGGCACGGGGAGAGGCCGCGCCATCTCTTCCTCGGCTTGGTCGATCGTACTCTGACGGCGGGCGGCGATCTCGGATCGCCAAGCTTCGTATTGGGATTCCATGCTCGCGAGTTGCTCGTCGGCTCGCGCTAGGTGACGTTCGAGCCGCTCCCGTCCGGTTGGGTCGGACGCTGCACCGAGTGCCTCTCGGACCGAGTTTCGCACGAGCCTCACCCTCGCGACGGCATCGGTGAAGTTCTCTCGCTTTGCAAACCTACGGGCTTGCACCATCCAAACGGCCCAACGCTCTTCGTCGCTCGTGAGATCCATCACTCCTCCAATTTAGGGCGTTTCGCCAGGGGGTCCAGTCGAACCGCCGCCGCGATGGTAGAGCCACCAGTCCTCGAAGTGCGCGACTCGCCGGATCGACGGATCGGAAGTGAAGAGGCTGTCGGGCGAGCTCACTCGGCGAACCAGAAACCAGTCGAAAAAGTCGCCGTGCGGGTCGAGCTCGAACAGCTGCGGGCTCCATTCCCACCGCACTGGGGTCTTCGGAGGAATCACAGCGCTGGGGTCTGCGGGGTCCCGATACCTGAACGGGAAGGGCCCAGAGTGTGCGAAGTGGAAGCTCAGCCACCCACCTCGCTCCGCCTGCGCATATGCGGGCAGATGGATGTAAGGACTGTTTTTAGCCCGCGAACCTTGGTGGTCGTACACCAAGTAGAGAAGCTTTGGCGACTTGGGGAGCTCGCGGATGATTTCGCGGAAGTGGACGGTCGTGGTCGAGAACTCCCGGTGGGCATCTGTGACGAGCTCGCCGAGCGGGGCGACCCCAACCGCCGTCCAAATCACAAAAGCGAGATGGGCCCACGTCTTGCGCGGCAGGTTGGGCAACAGCGCAGGCAGGAGGAAGAGCGCCGCGGTGAGCTCTCGGGGAAAGACGTACCACCAGATCCCGATCTCCATCGGAAGTATGAGGTAGAGCCCGAGCGAAACCAGGATCGCGACACCCACGACGAGATGAGCGGGCACCACCCAACCTCCCTTGGGCCAGGAGCGGAGGCGGGCAACCGCGATCGCCAGGAGGGCAACCGCCGTCAACAGAAATAGCAGCACGACGCGCCGGAACATCTGCGCGTCCTCATCACCAATGAAGATGTCGAACGCGTACTCGTACGCGCCTGCGCTCGACATGCGACTCCAATCGGGAGGCAAAGCCCATCGGATCTCCGGAACGAGCGCGTCTGCGCGGGAAAGCCCCCAGGCGACGAAAAGAGCGATCGCCACGCCAATCGGAATGAAGAGCCCTCGGACGCTTTCGACCCGCCCGTGCATCACCACTGCGACGAGAACGAGCATCCCCAGCGCAAAGGGAAACCGGAAAATGTGAGTGAAGAAGAGCAGGATCAACACCGCGATGAGCGCGCCCTGTGTCTTGACGCTCGGGCGATCGACGACGCGAAGGGCCAGACCTAGAGTCATTGCGAAGAGCCCAAGCGCGGCCACGAAGTTGACGAACCCCCAATGCGTGAGGACCCCCCACACCGGGACGAGGCCCCACAAGCCGAGCAAGGGAGACTTCCGGAGCCCCCAACAAAGTACCATCAGCCCCATGGGCAGAAGTGCCAGGAACAACGCCGCTGCGAGTTTCGTCGCGACGATGGGCGGAAGGACGATCATGAAAATCGCGGATACCGCATAGAAGGTCACATACGGGACCGTGAACATCTGAAACACGAACTGCTCGCGAAAGTGCCACCCCGCGTCGGTATAGTGGCGAAACACCGACGACGACGACGCGTGAAACGGGAAGTCCGTCATCATCGGGTAGTCGGCCACCCAAAACGGCGCGCCAACCACGTATACGATCGTGGCTGCGGCGCAAACCCAAGCCAACCACAATAGCGGTTGCGGACCCGTCACCCGTGCAGCCGGCTCTATTCGCCCCCCCGGCATCGGCGCTACGGTATCATGGACCTGAGCTTAGGCCTTGAGAGCTTCAGCGCCGCCGATGATCTCCATCAATTCCTTGGTGATGGCGGCCTGGCGGGCCCGGTTGTACTGCAGCGTCAATCGATCGATCATGTCGCTTGCGTTGTTGGTCGCGGAGTCCATGGCGGTCATTCGCGCGCCGTGCTCCGAAGCAACGGACTCGAGCAGGGCCCGGTAGATCTCGACCTCGACGTACATCGGAAGGAGGTTGTCGAGGAGCGCGTCCTGGCTCGGCTCGTAGATGAAGTCCCCGAGCTGATCGTCGGCGAGCTCGAGTGGCTTGATCGGTAAGAACGGCTCGATCACGACCTGCTGATTGATGGCGCTCTTGAACTCGTTGTAGACGAGATAGCAGGCGTCGAGATCGAGCGAGGTGTAGTCCTCGACGATGTAACGCCCGATCTCGCCAGCCTTATCGACGCTCAAGTCCTCGAAGACGCCGAGAAAGTCATGGCGGATGTTCGCGTCTCGGCGGTTGAAGTAATCGCGACCCTTGCGGCCGATGACGCCGAAGCAAACCTGACTGCCCTCCGCCTCGAGCTCCTTCCAGCGGTTGTACGCCGCCTTGCAGATGTTCGAGTTGAAAGCGCCCGCCAAACCGCGATCGCTCGTGAGAACGATGAGCATGACGCTCTTCGGCTCGCGCCGAGCAAGCAGAGGATGAACGTCCTCCTCGGGGCTGACGCGCGCGGCCACACCGCTCAACACCTCGTAGGTCTTGAGCGCGTACGGACGGAGGCGCTCGATGTTCTCTTGCGCCTTACGCAGACGAGCACCAGCAACCAACTTCATGGCGCGTGTGATCTTCTGCGTACTCTTGACGCTTCCGATGCGCTTTCGAATGTCCTTGAGGTTTGCCATTGCCGGTTAGTCGCGTTGCTTGGGCTCGAAGATCTCTCCGAATGCCTTGAGGGCATCCTCGAGCTGGCTTTGCAGCGTGTCGTCGATCTTCCCCTTCGACACGATGTCGGAAAGAATCGAAGCACGCTCGGCCTTGAGGTACGAGATGAGCTCTTGCTGGTAGCGGCCGATCGACTCGGGCGGAAGCGGGTCGAGGAAGCCGTTCGTGCCCGCAAAGATCGAGACGACTTGCTCTTCGACCGGCCAAGGCACGAACTGGCCCTGCTTGAGCACCTCCACGAGGCGCTCACCACGGGACAGCTGCTGCCGGGTTGCGGCGTCGAGGTCGGATGCGAACTGCGCAAACGCCGCCATTTCGCGGAACTGTGCGAGCTCGAGACGGAGCGTGCCGGCAACCTGCTTCATCGCCTTGATCTGGGCGTTGCCGCCGACACGCGACACCGAGATGCCCACGTTGATGGCGGGACGAACGCCGGAGTTGAACAAGTCCGACTCGAGGAAGATCTGACCGTCCGTAATCGAGATGACGTTCGTCGGAATGTATGCGGAGACATCGCCTGCCTGCGTCTCGATGATCGGCAACGCGGTGAGCGAGCCGCCCGAATCCGGAAGCTTCTTTGCGACGAAACCTGCGCCCTTCTCTTTCGCGGCAGCATCGGCCTCGTGCTGCGACTCGGGACCGCTGAAGACCTGATTGCCGAGACGGCCGGGCTCCTGGTCCTCTTTCACGACGACCCAGTCCTCGGCCATCTTGGCGGCGCGCTCGAGAAGGCGGCTGTGAACGTAGAAGACGTCGCCCGGGTATGCCTCACGGCCGGGAGGACGACGAAGAAGAAGTGAAAGCTGGCGGTAGGCAACGGCCTGCTTGGAAAGGTCGTCGTAGACGAGAAGCGCGTGCTGACCGCTGTCGCGGAAGTACTCGCCCATCGTGACGCCCGTGTAAGGCGCGATGAACTGAAGCGGCGCGGGCTCGGAGGCGCCGGCCAAGACGACGGTGGTGTACTCCATCGCACCGAACTGGGTGAGCTTGTCGACAACCTGGGCAACCGTCGACTGCTTCTGGCCGATCGCGACGTAGACGCAGAAGACGCCCTTGCCCTTCTGGTTGATGATCGTGTCGAGCGCGACGGCGGTCTTACCGGTCTGGCGGTCGCCGATGATGAGCTCGCGCTGACCGCGGCCGATCGGAATCATCGAGTCGATCGCCTTGAGGCCGGTCTGTAGGGGCTCGCTAACCGGCTGACGAGCAACGATGCCGGGTGCCTTCAGCTCGACTCGGCGCGTGAGCTTGCTCTCGATCGGGCCCTTGCCATCGATGGGCTGACCAAGTGCATTCACCACGCGGCCTACGAGCGCCGGCCCGACGGAAACCTCGACGATGCGACCGGTACGCTTGACCGTGTCGCCCTCTTTGATGCCAACGTCGGAGCCGAAAATCGCGCAGCCGACGTTGTCTTCCTCGAGATTCAGGACCATGCCGTACACGCCACCAGGGAACTCGAGGAGCTCGCCCGCCATGGCGCTTTCGAGACCGTAGAGGCGGGCGATACCGTCACCCACCGACAGAACGGTGCCCGTCTCGACCACGTCGACCGACTTGTCGTACGAAGCGATCTGCTGCTTGATGATGTTGGAAATCTCTTCGGCGCGAAGTTGCATTTGGCAAGGCTCCTGATTCGATGCGTTACGGCGTGTGGCCGTTCGCAAGCAACGTCTCTCTAAGCTCACTCAGTCGGTCGCTGAGGCTACCGTCGAACACTTGGTCGCCAACGCGTGTGACCACGCCACCGATGAGCGAAGGATCTTGT
>Ga0070727_10005383_pt1 | contig 10486 bp, 7 predicted proteins | sample tdAd472_FD_66722 | JGI IMG/M metagenome (GOLD analysis project Ga0070727, IMG submission 66722) | Marine sediment microbial communities from the Atlantic coast under amendment with organic carbon and nitrate - tdAd47.2 | ecosystem: Environmental > Aquatic > Marine > Coastal > Sediment | place... | reverse complement strand
CGGGGTTTTTTTGTTGCGGCGCGATGTAAGGAGAAGTCGATGAGCAAGACCTGGAGTGACGCGACAAAGCTGGTTCACGCCGGCATCCGCCGCAGCCAGTACAACGAGGTATCCGAAGCCATCTTCCTGACGCAGGGCTTTGTCTATGACAGTGCCGAACAGGCCGAGGCGCGGTTTATCGAACCCGGCGAAGATGAGTTCATCTATGCCCGTTATGGCAATCCCACCGTGCGCATGTTCGAAGAACGGATTGCCGCGCTGGAAGGCGCCGAGGATGCTTTTGCCACCGCCAGCGGGATGGCTGCGGTCAATGGGGCGCTTTTTTCGGCATTGAAAGCCGGTGATCACGTCGTCTCGGCCAAGGCGCTGTTTGGCTCGTGCCTGTTCATCATTGAAACGCTGTTGCCCCGGTTCGGGGTCGAGGTCACCTTTGTCGAGGGCACCGATCTGGAGGCCTGGCGCGCAGCGATTCGACCCGAGACGAAGCTGTGTTTTCTGGAGGCGATGTCGAACCCGACACTGGAGGTGGTCGACATCGCCGGCGTTGCCGCGATCGCCCATGCCGGCGACGCGCTTCTTGTGGTCGACAATGTGTTTGCGACGCCGATTTTTCAACGGACCCTGGCCCTTGGCGCCGATGTGGTGATCTATTCAGCGACCAAACATATCGACGGGCAGGGGCGTTGTCTTGGCGGCGTCGTGTTGGCCTCGAAGGCCTTCATTCGAAAGACATTGGAGCCCTATCTGAAACATACCGGCGGGGCGCTCAGCCCGTTTAACGCCTGGGTCCTGCTGAAAGGCCTGGAAACAATGGCGCTCAGGGTCAATACCCAAGGTGATGCGGCGTTTGCCCTCGCTCAGGCGCTGGAGGGGCACGAAAAACTGCCTCGCGTGCTGTATCCGTTCCTGAACTCGCATGCGCAGACGGATCTGGCGCGTCGGCAGATGACCAAGGGGGGGACGGTTCTGTCATTTGAGGTGTCCGGCGGAAAAGGCGGTGCGTTCCGGTTCCTGAACGCGCTGGAACTGATCACGATTTCCAACAATTTGGGCGATTCCAAGTCGATCATCACCCATCCCGCCACCACGACCCATCAGCGTCTTACGCCTGAACAACGCAGCGCCCTTGGAATCAGCGACGGGCTGGTGCGTTTGTCTGTGGGATTGGAGGATATTGGCGATCTCCAGTCGGATATCACCGCGGCATTGATGGCTGTATGATGGGACGTTCCGCAATTATACCCGCAAAAGGGGTATTGCCATTAACTAACATTCGGTAAAGTTGCAATTTCGGGCCGTTCTATGGTAATTGTGGTCCGACTGCTTCAAATAGGCGTAGCAACGGTGAAACCAAGGGGAAACATCCATGAATGTTCACGACCCGGCTATTGAAACCGACGATATCTCTGCGGAGATGACCGGCAGGCCAACCCGCGCCGAGGCCGAAGCGGCCGTGCGGACGCTTTTGCGCTGGGCGGGTGAGGATCCGGCCCGTGAGGGGCTTCTGGACACGCCTGGCCGCGTGACGCGCGCCTATAGCGACTGGTTCCGGGGGTATGACGAAGATCCTGCCGCCATGCTGCAACGCACCTTTGAAGAGGTCGAGGGGTATGACGAAATGGTTGTCCTGCGGGACATCCGTTTCGAGAGCTATTGCGAGCATCACATGGCGCCGATCATCGGCAAGGCCCATGTCGCCTATATCCCGACCGACCGGGTTGTTGGCATTTCGAAACTGGCACGTGTGGTTGATGCCTTTGCAAAACGCCTGCAAGTGCAGGAAAAAATGACGGCGCAAATCGCAAATACACTGCAAGGGGTATTGCGCCCCCAAGGCGTGGCTGTCGTGCTCGAAGGTGAACATCACTGCATGTCGACCCGTGGCGTGCACAAACCGGGGGTCTCCATGGTGACCAAAACCCTGTTGGGCGCGTTCAAGGATGACGTGGAATTGCGGCGTGAATTCATGGCCGTCATCGGCAATCCGACCAATCGCGGCGGCTGACAGGCCCCTGCAAGTGGCGCTGTTCCGGTCTTGACTTGACCCTCGCAAGCGGCGAACCCTCGCGCATGATTGATCTGCGCCCTGTTGGATATGTGATCGGCCTGGCGGTTGCCGTTCTTGGCCTGTCCATGCTGTTGCCCATGGCGGTCGATATGCTGGACGGCAACAACCATTGGCCGGTCTTTGCAATCTCGGGCGTCGTCTCGGTGCTGATCGGTGTGCTTCTGGCCATTGCCAGCGCCAATGGCACCACCGAGGGCCTGAACATCCAGCAAACCTTCCTTGTGACGACATTGGTCTGGGCGGCGTTGCCGGTTTTTGGAGCCTTGCCATTTGCCCTTGGTGCCACCGAGGCCCGGTTTGTCGACGCCTATTTTGAGGCGATGTCCGGCCTGACCACCACCGGTGCAACGGTGTTTTCGAAGCTCGACGAACTGCCGCGGGGCTTGTTGCTGTGGCGGGGGTTGCTGCAATGGTATGGCGGTGTCGGGATCGTGGTTGTCGGCATGATCTTCCTGCCGACTTTACGCGTTGGCGGGATGCAGATTTTCCGCTCGGAAGGGTTTGATACTTTGGGCAAGATCCTTCCCCGCGCCGGTGAGATGGCGCGCCAGATCGGTGTTGTCTATCTGCTCCTGACCGTTGCCTGTGCCCTGTCCTATGCCGCTTTGGGGATGGAGCCGTTCGACGCGCTGGTGCACACATTGACCACGGTTTCGACTGGCGGTTTTTCCACGCGCGATGTCTCGTTCGGGTATTATCAGGGGCCGCTCGAATATGTCTCTGTGATCTTCATGGTGCTGGCCAGCCTGCCGTTCATTCGGTTCGTGCAGCTCATGTCCGGTTCGATCCAGCCGATGTTCCGCGATGTGCAGGTGCGCGCCTATGTCAGCCTGATCCTGCTGTTTTCGGCAATGGTCACGATCTACCGGATCGTTGCACATGGCGACCATCCGGAGCATTCCTTCCGGGAGGCGATCTTCAACATCACTTCGATCTTTTCGGGCACCGGGTATTCGTCGGTCGATTACCAGCTTTGGGGGCCGTTCCCGGTTGTTTTGTTCTTTATGGTCGGGCTGATCGGCGGCTGTGCCGGATCCACCGGCTGCTCGGTCAAGATTTTCCGATATCAGCTGCTCTGGGCCTCGATCAAGGCGCAGATCCGCAAGATCCATTCGCCCTCAGGGGTATTCGTTCCGAAATATGATGGCCGGATCGTCCCGGAGGAGGTGATGAGCTCGGTCATGGCGTTTTTCACCATGTTCATGGTGGTGCTGGCGCTTCTGGCCGCCGCTCTGGCGCTCACGGGTCTGGATGCGGTGACCTCGATCTCCGGTGCGGCGTCTGCGCTGGCCAATATCGGGCCGGGGCTTGGCGACACTATCGGTCCATCGGGAAATTTCGGACCGCTGAACGATACCGCCAAATGGCTTTTGATTGTCGGTATGCTGATCGGCCGGCTGGAGCTGATGTCGGTACTTGTCCTGTTTTCCATCAGCTTCTGGCGCCGTTGACGCCAGATGGCGGCCCCGCTCGAATGCCGAGCAGGGCGCGTTTTTATCGGTAGCAGGCGATTTTGACGGTAAAGTCAGCGGCCATATCCGCCAGATCCACGGCATGGACCGAATCAAAGCCCTTTGCCTCGCCCCAGGTGACGCCGATGGCATCGAGACGGGCCGTCACTTCGGCCGTTCTGAGCGCGAAATTCACATATTCCGGCAGTTCCAGACCGGCGGCAGGTTTGCCAAGCTGCATTCCGATCACCGCGCCACGGTCGTCCAGGACCGGCCCGCCAGTATCGCCCGCCTCCAAAAAGGCAGAGACCCGGATCTGTTCCGGTTCACCGCCCGGTCCGGTCACATCCGTAAGCGTGCCATAGTTCAGAACAGCGGTCAGCATCGACGCGGGATACGAGAAGCCCGAAACCGTCACATCCACCCCGATTTCCGGCTTTTCCGAGGACATGAGGGCAAAGCTATCCGGCTCAACCCCCGCTTCTGCCGCTTTCAGCACCGCAACATCCGACATGTCGGCTGCGGACACCACGGCAAGTTCGGTGCCGTCATCCAGCGTCAGGCGCCCACAGCCTGCGATATTCGCGGCATGGGTCACGATATGCCCCTCGGCATTCACAAAGAAGCCACTGGCCGCGCGCAACGGCGCTTCGGTTTCCGTGCCGCTCAGCAGATCTACCTTGTCGTCGGGATCGCTGCCGAACCCGATGGTTTCGTCGAGAACATAGTCGTCCAGCGCAGTAAAGCTTTCGTACATGATCGTCGCCACCCGACGCATCACGGCATCGTTTTCGGGCGGCCAGATCAGGGTGAAGCCCTTTACCGTATCGCCATTGGTCTTTGCATAGGTATAGCTGACGACAGTCTCATCCTTGCCGGACAGAACGAACCAGTTCTTTTTCTGCACCCGATAGCCTTCTGCGGGAACATAATCGAAGGTTTCCAAAATGGCATAAAGCCCGTTCATCATGTCCCGTCCGCCTTCCTGGCTGATCAGGACCATCTTCACACCGGCATCCGTGGCTGGCTTGAAATGGATGAAGGGCGAGGTGATCCGGTCAAACGCCACCAGCCCGGAGGGATACATGATCTCGATCCCGGCCGATGTATTGCTCATCTCTGTCATGCCCAGGGGGCCATATAGCTCGTCATAACGCTGTTGCAGAAGGCTGACCTGGGTTTCTGTCAGCCAGCCGGTCGCCTCATAGCCTTCGCGCTCCTGAAAGCTTCTGATCGCGCCACGGGTTCCCTGGCCGTAAGAGCCGTCGATCTTCGCGGTATAATCTCCGGTCCAGACCATCCAGGTCTGGACTTCTTTCTTGAAGTCGCGGGTCCATTGCCGTTCGGCCCGCTGGGTGGCACGCAGATCCGGGTCCTTGATCGGACTGACCGGTTCGGGTTCCGGCTCGGGCGTGACAGTCTCGGCCGTGCTGGTCTCAGACGTTTCCGTCGTGGTCTCGGCTGTCACCACCGGGTCGCTCGTCGCCGTTTCGGTTGCTGTGGTGGTTGTTTCAGTCTGTGCGGCCAATGGCCAAAGCTGGCTCAGATGAGCCTCGCCCAAGGTGACAAAGCTATCTGCCGGGATGCGCCCTTCGGCGATCAACTCGGTGGTCTGGCGAAGGGCCTCGGCCTCGTCCATGGGGCCAAGCACAATTGCATAAAGCCCAGACCGGGTCAGAAAGGCATGCGTGTCGGGAAATTTCGCGCTCCACCCACCGGCTTTTTCCTTGGTTTCAAGGATGGACCGGGTCGCTTCCACCTGGATCCACGCCGTGTCTTGCGCCTGTGCCTTGTCCGTAGCCAGGCCAAGGCCCAGCATCGCCGCAAGGATGGCTGAAAAAAGAATGCGCCAATAGTTTGAATATTGGCCTGTCAGTCTGGTCACTGAAAACATTTACACCGCTCGCAAAGCTAAATCTCGCGCGACCTTACCAAATGCACGCCCACAGGAAAGCCCCGCCGCGCCAAAACAGCCAAAAATGATCGCCCCATGTTACATTTTGGGCTGTGACCCGGTTGGGAGACCGCCAGACGGCCCATTTTCCCCGCCGCCAATTGACGCTGCCAATTGCCTTGCCTATTGAGAGCGCGCTGACGCGACCCCACCGACGGAGCCCGAGACCCATGGCCGAGACAACCAGACCGACCTGTTTCCAGGATGTCATCCTGCGCCTGCAAACCTATTGGGCGGAACAGGGTTGCGCGATTTTGCAGCCCTATGACATGGAGGTCGGCGCCGGCACGTTCCATCCGGCCACGACGCTGCGCTCGCTCGGCGAGAAAGCCTGGGCGGCGGCCTATGTGCAGCCGTCACGCAGACCGACCGATGGCCGCTATGGCGAGAACCCGAACCGTTTGCAGCATTACTATCAGTATCAGGTGCTGATCAAACCCTCGCCGCCGGATCTTCAGGCGCTGTATCTCGGCAGCCTTGAGGCGATTGGGATCGACATGGACCTCCATGACATCCGCTTTGTCGAAGATGATTGGGAAAGCCCGACCCTTGGGGCCTGGGGCCTGGGTTGGGAGGTCTGGTGTGACGGGATGGAGGTCAGCCAGTTTACCTACTTCCAACAGGTCGGTGGCCATGATTGTCACCCCGTCTCGGGTGAGTTGACCTATGGTCTGGAGCGTCTTGCGATGTATGTCCTTGGCGTTGATCATGTGATGGACATGCCGTTCAACGCTCCGAACGCCCCCATCGCGCTCAGCTATGGGGATGTGTTCAAGCAAGCCGAAGAGGAATATTCCCGGTTCAATTTCGACGTGGCCGACACGAAGATCCTGTTCACCCATTTCCAAGAGGCCGAGGCCGAATGCCAGGCGATCCTGGCCAATCCGGTGGACGATCCGAAGACCGGCAAACATATCGTCATGGCGCAACCCGCCTATGATCAGTGCATCAAGGCCAGCCATCTGTTCAACCTTCTGGATGCGCGCGGCGTCATCTCTGTCACCGAGCGCCAAGCCTATATCGGCAGGGTGCGCGCCTTGGCGAAACTCTGTGCGGACGCTTATGTGGCAACGGCAGATGGCGGGCAGGCGTCATGAAGGGCAAACACATCATGGGCGGCATGCTGGGTTTCACCGCGGTTTTTGCCGGCTCCCTCTGGTATTTCCAGAACTACGCTTTTTATGAGGTGGACACCCCGGACCGGTTCGACATGACGCTTGTGTCAGTCGTCTCGGGCGCGCCGGAAACCATCGCGGCCAGCGGCTTTACCGTGCTTGATGCCGAGACAAGCCCGCTCAAGTTCCGGGCCTGTTTTAGGGTCCAGAATTCGATCCCGATGATGACCGAAAGCTACGAAATCTACGATGCCGCAACGCCGTTGCAGCCGCCGGCCTGGTTCGACTGTTTCGATCACGTCCGGATTACCGAAGACCTGGCCTCGGGCGAGGCCGTGGCCTTTCTGTCGCAAAAAGAGATCGAGGACGGTGTCGACCGGGTCGTGGCCGTCTATGATGACGGGCGGGCTTATGCCTGGCATCAGCTGAACGACAAATACGCCGAAAAAACCGACAAGTTCGAGGAGTAACAGATGGCGGACCTTCTGATTGAACTTTTCTCGGAAGAGATCCCTGCGGGCATGCAAACCCGCGCCGCGGCGGATCTGAAACGGCTGATGACCGATGGGTTGGTCGAGGCGGGCATCACCTATGCCGCCGCCGAAAGCTTTGCGACCCCGCGCCGACTGGCGCTGGTCGTCCATGACGTCCTGAAGCAAAGCCCGGCCACGCGCGAAGAACGTAAAGGTCCCCGCATCGATGCGCCGGAAAAAGCCCTTGACGGGTTTCTGCGGGCCACCGGACTTGCCAAGGATCAGCTGGAGATCCGCGACGACAAGAAAGGCCAGACCTATTTCGCAGTGATCGAGCGGGCTGGCCGCGCCGCCGATCAGGTGATCGCCGAGGTTCTGGAGGGCACGATCCGAAACTTCCCCTGGCCAAAATCCATGCGTTGGGGCGCCGGCAGTCTGCGTTGGGTGCGGCCACTGCATTCGATCCTCTGTATTCTGTATGATGAGGCCGGGGCGGAGATCGTGCCCCTTGAGGTGGATGGGATCAAATCCGGCAACACGACCGAGGGGCATCGTTTCCTTGGCCATGGCCGTTTCGCCGTCGCTTCGTTTGAGGACTACGAGGCCAAGTTGAAGGCGGCTCATGTGATGCTGGATGCCGCTGAGCGGGCCGACCATATCAAGGCGGATGCAGACAGCGCGGCCTTTGCCCAGGGGCTGGAGGTTGTCGCCGATGCCGGCCTGTTATCCGAGGTCGCGGGGCTGGTCGAATGGCCGGTCGTCCTTATGGGTGAAATTGCCGAAGATTTCCTCGGCTTGCCGCCGGAGGTTCTGCAAACCTCGATGAAAGAACACCAGAAATTCTTCAGCGTCAGGAATCCGAAAACCGACCGCATCGAGAAATTCGTCACCGTGGCCAACCGCACCACCAGTGACAATGGCGCGACCATTTTGGCAGGCAATCAAAAGGTGCTGTCGGCGCGTCTGTCCGATGCCAAGTTCTTTTGGGAAAACGACCTGCGCGTGGCACGGGGTGACGGGTTGGGGGCCTGGACCGCGAGGTTGCAGAACGTGACCTTCCATTTCAAGCTCGGCAGCCAAAAGGCCCGGATCGACCGGATTGCCGCCCTGGCCCGCGAGATTGCCCCAATGGTCGGGGCTGACCCTGACGAGGCTGCCGAGGCAGCGGCCATCGCCAAAGCCGATCTCAGTTCGGAAATGGTGTATGAGTTCCCGGAGCTCCAGGGCCTTATGGGACGCTATTACGCCGAAGCCGCCGGCCACAGCCCGGCCGTCGCTGCCGCCGCACAGGAACATTATGCACCGCTAGGCCCATCGGACAGCGTGCCCGAGGCGCCCCTGTCGGTCGTCGTGGCATTGGCCGACAAGCTGGATACCCTGACCGGGTTCTGGGCCATCGACGAAAAACCGACAGGATCGAAGGACCCGTTCGCTCTCCGCCGCGCGGCCCTTGGTGTGATCCGTCTGATCCTCACCAATGGCTTGCGCCTGCATCTCGACCGGCTGATCGACGCCCAGCTTCTGCGCCACAGGATCGAACCTATCGACGACGCCAAGGAACGCGCCCTTTTGAACTCCATTCTGGAACAGATTGCCCGGCATGGCGTCTTTGGGTCTGCGGTCAAGGCAGTGGTCGACCGGATCGACGGCGAGACGCCGAAATGGCTTGAGAACATTGTCGGCCACAGCCCGGATACCAGCGACGATCTCCTGGGGTTTCTACATGACCGGCTGAAAGTGCATCTTCGCGGTGAGGGGCTGAGACATGACGTGCTCGACGCCTGTCTCGCCATGCCAAACCGCGACGACCTGACCCTTCTGGTGCGCCGGGCCACGGCTTTGCAGGATTTTCTTGGTTCGGATGACGGCGAAAACCTTGTCCAGGGGTTCAAGCGGGCCAATAACATCCTGACCCAGGCCGAGGCCAAGGATGGCGTGGCCTATGAAGGCGCACCTGAGGAAAGGTTTGCCGAAGATCCCAGTGAAACCACGCTGTTTGCCGCATTTGACACTGCCGAGGCGCAAATTCTGCCCGCCATCGAGGCCGAGGATTTTGCCGCCGCCATGGAACATCTTGCGGCCCTTCGCGCACCGATTGACGGGTTTTTCGAGGCGGTCCAGATCAACACTGACAAGCAGATCCTGCGCCGGAACCGTTTGTGCTTGTTGAACCGGATCCGGGAAATCACGCTGAAAATCGCCCATTTCGAGGTGCTGGAAGGCTAGGTTTCCGGCGCGAGCGCCGCCGGACCATGCCGCGTTGCAGCAAAACCCTTGCCTCTTGGAGCGGTGGGTGTACTGTTCGCCGGCAAGACAAAGGCGCGCCATGACCGAGACACCGACATTTCAGCCACTTGTGAACGAGGCCGACTGCCCCATCGCCACCTATGGCGCCCGGGCAAACCGTTTGGCCAAGCTCCGGTCGCTGGATCTGCCGGTGCCAAAAGGGTTCGCCCTGTCCATCGACACCGTGCGCGGTATTGCCAGCGGCCAGATGCCGAACATCGCCGCGTTGTTGAAGGAATTTGGCGAACGGGGGATCGTTTCTGTACGGTCCAGCCCGATAGATCGCAATTGGGGCGGGCCGCCGACGCTGCTGAATGTCGGTCTGAACTCAGATATCGCGGCCAAACTGCGCCACCGCCTGGGCCCTGAGGTCGCTGCGACGCTTTATATGCGTTTCGTGCGGGATTACGCGATCCATGTCGCGCGTCTGGACGATGAGGCATTCGTCGACGCGCTGGACGGCATAAGTGACCCCGATCAGCGCCTGCAGGCCGTTCTCGCCACTTATGAGGCTGAGATGGAGGATCCGTTTCCCGAGGATCCCGTGCGCCAGATGACGCAGGTCCTGCGCTCCATGGCCCGCGCCTGGGAGGGCACGTCGGCCCGGATCTTGCGCCAGGCCCGCGGCGCGCCGCCCGACGCGGGGCTGGGGCTTGTCGTTCAAAGGATGGCGCTGGGTCTTGGTGCCGGGGAAAGTGGCGCAGGCCTGGTCCAGTTTGTCGATCCGGTCAGCGGTGCTCCCACGGTGCAGGGGCGTTATATGCGCAAGGGTCAGGGCCGCGACGCGCTGGCGGCCGGGGCCTCGGCCCAGTTCATTGCCATCGACAAACGCGGTGCCTCGCTGGAAGATGCAAGCCCCGGTGCGCTGGAAGACCTGCGCCGTTTTGCGGATGTTGCCCGGTTTGGCTGCCGCGACTCGCTCAGCTTCGAATTTACGATCGAGGCTGGGAAAACCTGGCTGCTGGATGCGGCACCCGCGACCCGGAACCCCCGCGCGGCGGTGCGAATTGCCGTCGATCTGGCCCAGGACGGGGCGATCAGCCGGGATGATGCCCTGATGCGCGTCGCTCCGCGGAACCTGCATCAATTGCTTCACCCGCAGGTCGATCCCGCCGCCGAAACCGATGTTTTTGCCACGG
>Ga0070727_10005382_pt1 | contig 10488 bp, 13 predicted proteins | sample tdAd472_FD_66722 | JGI IMG/M metagenome (GOLD analysis project Ga0070727, IMG submission 66722) | Marine sediment microbial communities from the Atlantic coast under amendment with organic carbon and nitrate - tdAd47.2 | ecosystem: Environmental > Aquatic > Marine > Coastal > Sediment | place... | reverse complement strand
TCTGCCGGACTTCCCATGTCCGGCAGCTTGATATCGTCAGCGCCGGCGACGCTCGCAATAACAAGCGTTGCCGTTGCGGTCAGAAGTGCTGCCTTTTTAAGTGTCGCTACGAACAAATCTGTATCCCTGCGTTCCCTGTTGTGTCCGACTAGGACTGTCTGAATCCGTTCCCAATGATACCCGCTGTGCGGCGCGATTCGTTGCCTAATTTCGGGGCTTCCCGGTGAGGATATTACCTAAGCTAATGAAAAAACAGGGTTTATCAGTTCAGGTCTTTCGCGGCCTCGAGCACCTCGGCGGCATGGCCCTTGACCTTCACTTTGCGCCATTCCCGGCGCAGCTTGCCGTTGGCGTCGATCAGGAATGTGCTTCTTTCGACGCCCATGAACTTGCGGCCGTACAGGGTCTTTTCCTGAATCACATCGAATTTCCGGCACAGTGTCTCGTCCGGGTCGGACAGCAGGTCGAACGGGAAATTCTGCTTGGCGCGGAATTTTTCGTGAGAAGCAATGCTGTCTCGGGACACGCCCAGGATGACAGTTTTCTGGCGCTTGAAGCGCGCGTGAAGATCGCGAAAGTCTTGTCCCTCCAGCGTGCAGCCGGGTGTGCTGTCTTTCGGGTAGAAATACAGGACGACATGCTGACCACGCAGGTCACGCAGCCGAATCTTCTTGCCACGGGTCGACTCTGCCGTGAAGTCGCCTACGACCCGGTTCATTCTTGGTCCACTCAATGCAGTCTCCTATAGCGAGCGCCCCTAGCTCTTGACGGGCTCGAGGATGGCGTCGAGGTTAAGCCTGTCGCTCAATTCCATAAACTCCTCTCGCAACTGGGCGATATGTATCGACGATGGCACGTTAACGGCCATCTGCACTGCAAACATCGGTGCCCCGGTATGTGCGGCCGCGTAACTGCGCGTCGCCACATCCGCAATCTCGATATTGTGGGTCGCAAAGAAGTTGGCGAGATTGTAGACAATGCCCTGATGATCGAGGCTAACGACGTCAACAGCGTAGGGCATGCGATCCTCCTTGATCTGCCGCTCGCCGGTCTTGCGAATCGAGAAAGTCAGGTTTTCATCGCCCAGTTTCTCCAGCCCTTTTTCAAGGCGATTCAGCGTATGCCAGCTGCCGGAAACCAGCAAGAGCATCGCAAACTCCGAACCGAGCGTCGTCATGCGACTTTCTTCGATGTTGCCATCACAATTGAGGATGACCTCTGTGATGTCCTGGACCACGCCTGTACGGTCGGACCCAATAGCTGATAAAACAATAAGTTGTGACATTTATCTCAAACTTCTCTAATTTATTTTTCTGTTGCGTTGCGTGCCATCCGGTGGGCGGCGGTTTGCGCCGCGCGGCCCTTGCCGGATTCCTTGCCAGCACCGACCCTGAACAGTAACATCGCCGCCTTATTTGAGGCGAGGACAAGTTGTGCTGAAGGGGAGTCTGGTCGCGCTGGTAACGCCGTTCGATCAGAGCAATCGGGTCGATTTCGCATCTCTCAAGCGGCTTATCGATTTTCACGTTGCAGAGGGCAGCAACGGGCTGGTGATTGCCGGCACGACAGGGGAGTCTGCGACGCTCGCGACCGGCGAGCACGTCGAACTCATTGCCAGGGCGGTCGAGATCGCTGCTGGTCGCCTGCCAATCCTTGCTGGCACAGGATCGAATTCAACGGCGCAGACTATCGAGCTCTCTGTCGCCGTGGGGAACCTGGGCATCGACGGTTACCTGGTTGTCGTGCCGTATTACAACAAGCCAATGCAGGAAGGCATGCTGCGGCATTTTTCGGCAATCGCCGATGCAGTCGACAAGCCAATTATGCTTTATAACGTCCCCGGGCGGACCGTCGCGGACCTGCTTCCTGAAACGGTGGCGAAGCTGGCCAGGCATGACAATATTTTCGCGATCAAGGAGGCGACAGGGGATATAGGTCGATTACGCGATATCCAGGCTCTCGTCGACGACGATTTCGGCCTGTTCAGCGGCGACGATTTCACGGCGTTGTCGTTCATCGAGCAAGGCGGGCATGGTGTGGTGACAGTGAGCGGCAATGTAGTGCCGGGGAAAATGGCAGAGCTGTGTCGGCTTGCGGCGGCCGGACGACACGACGAGGCGCAGACGATTGACGACAGCCTGCAGCCGCTGAACGCGGCCTTGTTCGCAGAGTCAAACCCGATACCGGTTAAATGGGCTGTCAACAAGATGGGCTTGATTCCCGCGGACATCCGTCTGCCTCTTACAGAGTATTCGGCGGACTATCATGAACAAATGTTGTCGGCCATGTCCGGCGCAGGTGTGGAGTTGGTGAATTGATACAAAGTAGTTCGTCCAGAGCACTGGCGCTCTCGATTTTAGTAGCTTTCTCTTGTGGGCTATCTGCCTGCGGCGGTACGCCGGACCTCACGTGTGACGAGCCGCACCGCTACCAGGAATCGGTGGACCATAGCAGGCTGAAGGCGCCCGAGGATCTCGATCAGCTGGAGCCTTTGCGGGAAATGCCGTTGCCGCAGGCGAATCCAACTCCGGAGCGTCCCGTGGGGTCACCGTGTCTGGATCTGCCGCCGAGGATATCGACAACGAATTAAGCAAGGAATTCGGAGAGATGGCTGAGTGGTTTAAGGTGCTCGCCTGGAAAGCGAGTGTACGGTGATACCGTACCGAGGGTTCGAATCCCTCTCTCTCCGCCACGAAATAAAAAGGGGCCCCACAAGGAGGCCCCTTTTTAGTTCTTGCGGTAGAAAGATGGAGATGAGAGCCGTTGTTCGACGGGCACAGCGACACAGTCGCATTCCCGGGCGCGAAGCGCCCATCCCGCCCCCGGGGCGCAGGTTCACGCTTGCACAGTTTCTATTGTATAAATGTTGCCCCGAGTATCGATCAGGCCAGGAAAACTTCAGATGAACCGGGAAGCCGATTCCGCGAGTGTCTTGTAAATGGAGTATTTGTCACTGCTGATCGGTCTCGCCGGGCTCTGGTTTGGCACCGAAATCACGATTCGGGGAGCCGTTAGCGTTGCTGAGCGCCTTGGCGTGTCCGAGTTCATTGTCGGCGTGGCAATCCTTTCAATCGGTAGCGATTTGCCGGAACTCGCAATCGCCATCGATGGGGCAATCAAGAACCTGCACTCCGGAGATACTGCGGACATCATTGTCGGCACGGCGCTCGGCAGTTCCCTGGGTCAGATCGGATTTGTACTCGGCGTCGCTGCCCTGTTTTCCTACCTGACGCTGCCACGCAGTACGATATACCGTCACGGCAGTGTGTTGCTGGGCTCTGTTGTTCTCCTCGGTGTGTTCGGTTTCGATGGCCACGTATCGCAGACCGAGGGAGTTGCGCTTGTCACTGTGTATCTCATCTATTTCGTCGCCCTGTTCGGGGACAGGAGCAAGAGCGCGGCGCATCAAGAGGACGGGGCGCCTGGCACGCTACGTGCGTGGGTCTACCTTGTTGTCGGCCTCGCAATCGTCGGTGTCAGCGCCGAGTTCACCGTGGATGGGGCCATTGCCGTCGCGGCGGCACTGAATGTCAGCGAGGCTTTCATTGCCGTCATAATCATCGGGCTTGGGACCAGCTTGCCGGAGCTTTCGATTTCAGTCGGTGCGGCCATCAGGAATCGAACAAGGATGTCCGTCGGCAATCTTGTCGGCAGCAATATATTCGACACTTTGGTGCCCGTCGGCGTTGCCGCTGCGATCGCGGGATTGCGATTCAACCCGGGATTGCTGGAGTTCGAGGTGCCGTTCCTGTTTGCGTTGACCCTGACCGTGCTGTTTTTCTTCGTGCGCAAACGCGGTATCCAGAAAGGTGAGGCGGTCACCATCCTCGCGCTTTACGGTGGCTACGTAATCCTGAAATTCTCGAACGCGTTAAACTGACAATAATCCGGTCTACGTACTTATACGTATATAGGGCTCTTGATCGGTCTGGAAAATTGATCGATTAGCTGTCATTCAGGAGATTTCACTATGTCGAAGAGCGACCCGGACGCGAGTAACAAGCTGGATGTTCGACCGATCGCCGGCGCCAAGGGGCGGGCCACCGGCAGCGAAAATCCGTCGCACATATTCGGTGAAATCCGACATAACCCTGAAAAAATCCGGGAATTATTCCGTACTGGCACTTACCCGTACAAAAACAGGATCAGGCGCACCGTCTACGAGTCACACAAGGAAGAGCTGCAGGTCGAACTCCTCAAGGTGCAAAACTGGGTCAAGCAAACCGGGGAACGCATCGTCGTACTCTGCGAAGGGCGTGACGCGGCCGGCAAGGGCGGGACGATAAAGCGATTCATGGAGCACCTGAATCCGCGTGCTGCACAGGTTGTTGCCCTGGAAAAGCCCACCGACCGTGAGCGCGGCCAGTGGTATTTCCAGCGTTATATCGAACATTTTCCGGGCAGGGGTGAAATGGTGTTCTTTGACCGCTCCTGGTACAACCGCGCCGGCGTCGAACGCGTCATGGGGTTCTGCAGTTCGCTTGAGTACCTGGAGTTCATGCGCCAGGTCCCGGAGCTCGAACGCATGCTCACACGGTCAGGAATCCGGCTCTTCAAGTACTGGTTTTCGGTAACACACGAGGAACAACTCATGCGGTTTGGCGCAAGGCAGCAGGACCCGCTGAAGCAATGGAAGCTCAGTCCGATCGACGAACTGTCCATTGACAAGTGGGATGAGTACACAGAAGCGAAGGAGTCGATGTTCTTCTATACGGATACCGCGGACGCTCCCTGGCACGTAATTAAATCGGATGACAAGAAGCGTGCAAGGCTGAATTGCATGCAGCATTTTCTCTCGAACCTGGATTACACGGACAAGGATAAACGTGTCGTGCGCGGTCCCGATCCGCTCATCGTCGGTACGCCGTCACAGGTAATCGAGAAGGATCGCCATCTCTGGGACTAGACAGCGATTGTTTCCGCGATGCTGAACGGGGATAATCGCCGCCGGTCCGCGTCGGCATCCCCGCGACGGCCAACCGTAAACTCCGTCAGGCCCGGAAGGGAGCAGCGGTAGCGGCGACGCCGGGTGCCGGGGAGACGCTGGCGCGGGCCACTTCATAATCTTGCGCCGACCGGGCGCTGTTTGCCACTTGCGACAACAGGTCGGTGAGTTACACTGAATGACCTGCGTGATGGGTGTTCTACGCCTCTTGGTTTCACTATGAGCTATCTCGTTTTGGCCCGAAAATGGCGGCCAAAAGACTTTTCTGACACGGTCGGGCAGGAGCACGTGCTCAAGGCGCTGATCAATGCGCTGGATTCCGGGCGGCTGCATCATGCGTACCTGTTTGCGGGTACGCGCGGTGTCGGCAAGACGACCATCGCCAGGATTCTCGCCAAGGCGTTAAATTGTGAGACTGGTGTATCGGCTCAACCCTGCGGGGAGTGTAGTTCCTGTCGTGAAATCGACGAAGGACGTTTCGTCGATCTGATCGAGGTCGACGCCGCGTCCAAGACGAAAGTGGATGACACGCGTGACCTGCTCGATAACGTCCAGTATGCGCCGTCGCGAGGTCGCTACAAGGTGTACCTGATCGACGAGGTGCACATGTTGTCGACGAGTTCCTTCAATGCGTTGCTCAAGACACTCGAGGAACCGCCGCCACACGTGAAATTTTTGCTCGCGACGACCGATCCACAGAAATTGCCGGTAACCGTCCTGTCGCGATGTCTGCAATTCAACCTGAAGCGCCTTACGCCAAAGCTCATCCAGGACCGTTTGGCACATATCTGCGAAGCTGAGAAGATCGAAACCGATCCGACGGCGCTGGCGATGCTGGCGCGCGCTGCAGACGGCAGTTTACGTGATGCACTGAGTTTGCTTGACCAGGCGATTGCTTATTGCGGTGGCAAAGTCGATGAGGCCTCGGTTGCGCACATGCTCGGTACGATCGACCGTGATCACGTCATTCGGCTGCTGCGCCTGCTGTCAGCGGACGATGCGCCGGGCATCATTGACGCAGTTGCCGAACTCGATGAGCAGTTTCCGGACTATTCGCGCCTGCTGGAAGACCTCGCGCGAATGCTGCAACGCATCGCCGTGTTTCAGATCGTGGGCACGATCAACGTTGATGACGACGTTGCGGAAGACGTGCTGGCGGAACTTGCCGCGGTGATCGATGCAAGCGATGTGCAGTTGTTCTATCAGACTGCATTGATCGGGCGGCGCGATTTACATTTGTCGCCGGACCCGCGCAGCGGCGCGGAGATGACATTGCTGCGTATGCTTGCTTTCAAGCCGGCGAAGGACATTGCAGCTGCTGGCGGCGGTGATACCGTTGCGGACGTGCGTGACAGCGGGGACAAAGCCGTCACGGCACCCCGAGCTGCCGTGAAACGCGCCAAATCAAGCCCTGTGAAGAGCGAGTGGCAAGACCCCGACTGGGGGCAACTGGTGGCTTTACTCGATCTCGCAGGGTCGGTGCGCATGCTGGCCAGTAACTGCGCGCTCGAGAGACGCGATGGCGATACTGTCTATTTCAGTCTCGACCCTCGTTCGGAGTCGCTGCTCACTGCGGCGCGCAAACAAGCGATTGCAGAAGGCTTGTCGCGTCATTTCGGAGAGCAATTGAGGGTAGAGATCAGCGTTTCCGTGGATGCCAGCGAGACGCCGAGCCAGCTGCAGGTGCGCGAGGCAGATGAACAGATTAGTGCAGCGCGAGCGTCACTTGAGTCGGACCCGAATGTGCAGACGCTCAAAAATATGTTCGGTGCGGAACTGAATCCGGATTCGATCGAATTGATAAACCCGCCGCAATCGGATTAACCAGGAGTTCGCGATGAAAGGTGGCATCGGCCAGTTGATGAAACAGGCGCAGCAGATGCAGGCCAATATGAAAAAGGCCCAGGAAGAAATGGCGTCCATGACAGTGATCGGTGAATCCGGCGGTGGCATGGTGAAGGTAACGATGACCTGTCAGCATCGACTACAGGCATTGGAGATCGACGATACGCTGATCGGAGACGACAAGGAGATGCTCGAGGACCTCATCGTGGCCGCTTTCAATGACGCCGCTAACAAAGTCGAGCACACGGTACAGGAGAAGTTCTCCGGGATGACGTCGGGTATGGGCTTGCCCCCCGGTATGAATCTGCCCTTCTGAAACTGCCATGCCGTATTCGCCGATGCTGGTCCAGTTGATCGATGCCTTGCGTTGCATGCCGGGTATCGGCAAAAAGTCTGCGCAACGTATCGCGTTCCATTTGCTGGAGCGCGATCGGGATGGCGCCTCGAACCTCGCAACTTCACTTTCCCAGGCCGTGGAAGGTATCGGCCACTGCGGCCGTTGCCGCATGCTCAGTGAACATGAGCTCTGTTCGATCTGTTCTGCGAACGGGAGAGACGCGTCGCAGCTATGTGTTGTCGAATCGCCAGCCGACGTCATGGCTATTGAGGATGCGACGGGCTTTCGTGGGCTCTACTTCGTGTTAATGGGGCACCTGTCTCCGCTGGATGGAATCGGACCACAGGAGCTGGGCTTGTCGACGCTCGAGGAGAGACTTGCTGGAGGCGCTGTCGGCGAGATGATTATTGCAACCAATCCGACAGTAGAGGGAGATGCGACGGCTCACTATCTTGCGGATCTCGCCGGCCGAAACAATATTCAAGCCAGCAGAATTGCGCATGGCGTTCCGCTGGGTGGTGAACTCGAGTATGTCGATGGTGGCACCTTGTCGCATGCATTTTACGGACGTCGGGTTGTCGAGTAGAGGATTGATATGAACGAGAATGACTGCCTGTTCTGCAAGGTCGTTGCCGGTGAAATACCCGCAGAGATAATCTTCGAGTCAGATACCGTTATCGGATTTCGCGACATTAATCCGAAGGCGCCGACTCATGTCCTGATGATCCCGAAGCGGCATATCGCAACCATCAACGATCTGGCCGATGTCGACAAGGACACGGTGGGTGAGTTGTTTCTGGCCGCGGCGAAGGTTGCTGCCGAAGAAGGACTTGCGGAAGATGGCTATCGCGTGGTTATGAATTGCAACGCTGCCGCAGGCCAGACGGTATTTCATATTCACCTGCACCTGCTCGGTGGCAGGCAGCTAACCTGGCCGCCCGGATAAGAGCGCTGTTACGACGCTGTGATCAGTATCGCCCGGCGCTGAGTTTCCTGGTTAGCGCGAGCAGGTGTCGATAGCTGTCATAGCGTCGCTTGCTGATTGAGCCGTCATCGACAGCCAGTTTGACGGCGCAGCCGGGTTCCCTGAGGTGATTGCAATTTGCGAATCGGCACCTCTGAGCTGTCATCGCAATTTCGCGGTAGCCGATCACGACGTCATCAGACTGCAGGGCGGGCGCATAGTCGCGCACCCCCGGGGAATCGATTACCGCGCCGCCGTCAGGAAGTTGTAGTAACGCGGAATTTACAGTCGTATGGCGTCCTTCGCCGCTCTTTCCGGATATCGTGGCAGTGCGCAGTTGTTCGTCGCCCAATAGTCGATTGATCAGGCTCGACTTGCCGACGCCGGATTGACCGACAATGATCGATACTCCGCTTCTTAGCAGTGAGCACACGGCATCGATACTGTCGCCAGACCTGGCACTGCAACGTACGACGACATAACCGATTCGATCGTAGTCCGAGAGGATCTCGTCGAGTGACGACGTGGCTGGCAGATCCGATTTGTTGTAAATCACCGCAGCAGCGACGGACATGACTTCAGCGGCGCACAGATAGCGGTCCACAATCTCCCAGTCGGGTTGCGGCGTCCCCGCGGCCATCACTAGCAGTCTGTCGATATTGGCCGCCAGGACTTCAACCTTACCGCGCAAATTCGGCCTGCTGAGTTCGTTGTCGCGCTCAAGAATGCGCGTGATCAGCCAGTCCGATTCATTGGGTATCGGCTCGACCTCGACGCGGTCGCCACAGACAGGCCGCAGGCGCTTCCCTTTGATTCGGGCGTCGACTTCCTGACCGCCGGGCAGGCGTAAGCCCATGCGGCGGCTGTAGGTGGCGACAACCAGGGCCTGTTGGACCGTCACTGCGGGTTTGAATCCGGGAGCATGGTATGGAGTATGCCGTGGCGCATCGCGCCATGCACTGTCGGTCGATGTACACTAGCGCCTTGATTTTGGGTAACGGTGGAGACCAGATGAACGACGTGGCGCCTGCTGGCGATTTCAGTGGCAACCTGATCTGGATCGATCTGGAGATGACGGGTTTGGACACAATGTCCGACACCATCATCGAAATCGCAACGATCGTCACCGACAAGCACCTGAACGAACTCGCGGAAGGCCCTGTGCTCGCAATCGGCCAGCCCAGGGAGATTATGGACGCGATGGACGAGTGGAATACCGAGCATCACGGTGCATCCGGTCTGACGGCAAGGGTGCTCGAGAGCGACGTTTCGCTGCAGCAGGCACAGGCGAATACCCTGGACTTTCTGGCCAGCTGGGTCGCCCGGGGCGCATCGCCGATGTGCGGCAACAGCATCTGTCAGGATCGTCGATTTCTCGCCAGGCAAATGCCTGAACTCGAGAGCTTCTTTCATTACCGCAACCTCGATGTCAGTACGTTGAAGATCCTGGCGCAACAGTGGGCGCCTGACGTTGCCGCCGGCTTCAAGAAGGAATCCTCTCATCGGGCGCTCACTGATATTCGGGACTCGATCGAAGAACTCGCCTGGTATCGCGAGCACCTTCTGGATCACTCCAAACTGTTGTCCTGAGGGCCGTGAGTACGAAACCTTATGCGACGTCATCTGCGCGCAATGCGAAGGCGATCGCGGGCGTCCTGTCGCATGAATTTCGCAACTGTAAAACCGTACTCGAAATCGGATCCGGAACTGGCCAACACGCAGTCACTTTCGCGCGTGAACTCAATCATCTGAATTGGCAAACCAGTGACCTTGAGCCTAGCCACGCGGGCATCCGGGAATGGATCATGGATTCGAATCTATCGAACGTTCGCGAACCTGTGGTGCTCGACGTGCTGAAGGATGTGGTAGAGCCGGGTGCTTACAACGCGGTCTATTCAGCGAATACAGCACATATCATGAGCTACGCCGCGGTCCGTCGAATGTTCGAGCTTGTCGGACAGACGCTCGAAAAGGGCGGCGTATTCTGCCTTTACGGTCCCTTCAGTGACAGCGGGAAATTCAGTACTACAAGTAATGCCGAATTCGATGTGTCACTGCGCGCGCGAAATGCTGCGATGGGCATTCGTGACCTGAAAGAGCTCGAGACGATGGCTTGCAGCAACGGCATGAAGCTGGCAAAACGCTATGCGATGCCTGCGAACAACCTGACGGTTGTCTGGAACAAGACAGGGGAGAGCTGATTGCCATGATTACACACAAGGGCGGATGTCACTGCGGTCGTGTCGAGTTTGAAGTTGACGCGCCGGCAGATATCTTAGCGACGCTGTGCAATTGCAGTGTTTGCAGCATGACCGGCTTCGTGCACCTGATCGTCAGCAAGAACGACTTTCGACTGATCCGTGGCGAGGACGCGATTTCCACGTACACGTTCAACAC
>Ga0070727_10005380_pt1 | contig 10489 bp, 9 predicted proteins | sample tdAd472_FD_66722 | JGI IMG/M metagenome (GOLD analysis project Ga0070727, IMG submission 66722) | Marine sediment microbial communities from the Atlantic coast under amendment with organic carbon and nitrate - tdAd47.2 | ecosystem: Environmental > Aquatic > Marine > Coastal > Sediment | place... | reverse complement strand
CGACAACGTACCCGTAGAACGCCGAGATGATGAACAAATAACAGACTGCTCGCAGCGCGTGCAGGGACAAGGAAACCAATCGCGTGAAATGCCGGTCCTCGAGCACCCAGGTTTCGAGTTCGAACATCAGCAAGAGGATCACCCAGGCCGCCGTGTCAACGGTTGCCGCGTACGCCTTGAAAAAGTCACCCGGCGCGATGCCGTCCGGAAACTCGAGCCTCGTTGCCAGCAATTCTTCGCCGAAGAACAGGAAGACGTTGATTGTCAGCAAGCCGTATATGGAGTACTTGAAAAGCTGATACAGGGCTTTGCCATCGATTTTCAAGTAACGGCTCCAACCGGCAGGTCGGTCGATTCTAAGCCGGCCGTGAGTTTTTTGGCAACGAAACACTTAAACTACGCTTGCCATGGCAGCCACCAACCGAATTACCAAGTTCATTACCGATCGTGACTGGCGCATCTGGTTCGGGCTGGTCGTGACCTTCTTCTGGATCGCGGGTGGACTATGGTTTGTGAGTTCCTCGGTCCGGGCAGATCCTGATCAAAGCCTGACACTCGGCGTCATCGGCAACTTCCTCGAAGGGGCGTTCGCGCCGCTGGCTTTTCTATGGCTCGTGCTCGGACTGTTCATGCAGCAACGGGAACTGGCGAATAATACGGAAGCGCTGATGCGCACGTCCGAACAATCCGAGAAGCAAACCCAGGCGATCGCCGCAACGGAAATGAACGCGCGGCAGGAGACATTTTTCAAGATTGCAGAAAGCGTCAAGGGGCAACTCGGCGGCATTACCGGGATGCTGTTTGCTTCCGGTCTTGGTCCGGTCGGCAGTAATCGCTACAGCCGCGAGGAAATCGCTGACATGTTTCAGCAAGCGGGAAATGGTGACGATGGAGTGTTCGCACGGCAGTTTCTGTCGATGGACTTTCTCGAAGAGGGCGGGCTACAGTCGCTGCTCTACGAAACCGACATCCGGCGCCGCCACACGCGCAATTTCCGTTGTACTTTTGAGCGCCTGCGCGAACTTGCCAAGGGCTGTGACGTCGCCGGCATTATCGTCGATTCTCTCAACCAATCAGCGTTCGGGCTGCTCTACCAGAGAACCGGTGTGTACATGCCCGAGGATTACAGCGACAAGCCCGGTTCGGTGGCAGAGGACTAGACGGCGATAACTGCGTCGTCCGTATCGACACCCGAGTAATACACCCAGACATTTTCTTCTCCGGTGAGAAGCTCGATGTACTTCGGGTGTACGAAGATGTTCTCGCGGCCCGATTTGACTTCCTTGAGCACGCCCAGGTCGCAGAGTTGTTTCAGATACACTGATGCCGTCTGGCGCTGGGCGACCTTTGCATCCACCAGGTTGCCGATGCGGCAGTAGGGCTGCTTGAATAACAGCTCCACCAGTTCCCAGGAATAGATCTTCGGCAGGCGGCTCTGTACGAAATGCCCGGTGTGCTCCATGAGCTCACGGATCGCCTTGATCTTGTCCGTGGTCCAGATACAGGTTTCCTCGACGCCTTCGAGAATGAAATTGATCCACGGCTCCCAGGACTGCTCGTGCGTCACCTTCTTCAGCAGCTGGTAGTAGGGCGCCTTGTTGCTGATGATGAAGCGGCTCAGGTAGAGGATCGGTGAATCGAGGAGGCCGTGCTCGACCAGGAACAGGATATTGAGGATGCGGCCCGTGCGGCCATTGCCGTCCGCGAACGGGTGAATCGCTTCGAACTGGTAGTGCTGCACGGCCATTCGAACGAGGGGGTCGATGTCCTTGCTGCGATGCATGAAGTCGGCCCAGTTGTCGAGCAGCTTTTGCAGCAGCTTTTGTCCGACCGGCGGTGTATAGATCACCTCACCGGACACGCGGTTTTTCAGCGTTGTTCCAGATTCTGCTCGAAGATCAAGCTCTATACCTTTGACTGTACTAACAATTTGCAGAGCCATGTCGGTCGTCAGCATGCCCCGTTGCACCATCTTGGTACCTTCGTACAGGGCCGTGCGGTAGCGCAGGGCTTCTTTTGTCGCGGCGTCGGCCTTGTCCTCGGCGATGTCGGCGAACTCGAACAGCTTGTCCGTGGTCGTCACGATATTCTCGATCTCGGAGCTGGCGCGCGCCTCGAGTAGTGGTATAGCGTTGACCAGCACGGCGGAGTTGGGGATCAGCTCCGCGGCCTGCTTCAATTCGGCCAGGGCCACGCGTGCCGCGATACACTTCTTGAGAATGTCCTTGGTCTCGATCAGGTCGATCGGAGGCGGCAGCAGCGGCAGGTCGTTGTACGGCAGTTTCGGGTCAAATTCGGGCATTTCGGCGTCTCCCGCGCGTGATCAGGTCGATTTCATCGACATATCTGTCAAATATGTCGATGAAATAGTCAAGAATCGACATATTCCTGGCAAATGTCGAACCTATCGACACGTCTGGTCAATATGTCGACAAAATAGTCAAGAACCGACATATTTACTCGTTGTGTCGAAATCATCGACACATTTAGTCAATATGTCGAAGAAATGGTCAAAAATCGACATATTTTCTCCTCGTGTCGAAAACATCGACATGTTTTGACGATATGTCGATTTTCCAGCCGTTTTTCGACAGATTCGCAGTATAGGTCGATAGGATCGACATAAACGTGAACCATGTACAGGAATGGCCTCACGGTCGCTCTATGCTCCCCTGAACGAGATCGGAGAGATCGCTATGGGCAGACGACGACTCACCTGGCTCGTGTCCGGGTTGGCACTCATGCTGGCTGCGTGTGGTGGCAGCAGCAGCAGCGGCGGCACGTCGCCACCGCCACCACCGCCCCCGGCGGCCACGCCGTCAATCGACGTGGCCCAGGTGTTCCCGTCGCTGACATTCGCCAGCCTGGTGTCGTTGCAGCAGGTTCCTGATGATGCAGCGCGCTGGTTCGCGGTTGAGCAAGGCGGTGTCATCCGGGTATTCGCGAACAACCAGAGTGCCTCCGCCAGCACCGTTTTCCTCGATATCAGCGTGCGCGTGACTTCGGGAGGCGAGCGTGGCCTGCTCGGGATGGCTTTCCACCCGAATTTTCCCGCGACGCCGTACGTGTTCGTGTCGTATACGGGTCAGCTGAGCGGACTGACGTCATTCGTGTCGCGCTTCAGCAGCAGTGATGGCGGGCAAACGCTCGATCCGGGCAGTGAGCAGGTCGTGATCAGTATCGCGCAGGAGAATACGAACCATAACGGCGGTCACGTCGTGTTCGGTCCCGACGGCTATCTGTACCTTGGGCTCGGCGACGGCGGCGGTGGCGGCGATCCGAACGAGCGGGGCCAGGACAACCGGCGTTTGCTTGGCACGATGATCCGCCTGGATATCGACGGCGGCTCACCTTATGCGATACCGACCGGTAATCTGTTCGAGACAAACCCTGTATGTCCGCTTGGATTTTCGGCGACCCAGGATTGCCCGGAAATCTATGCCTGGGGACTCAGAAACCCCTGGCGCTTCAGCTTCGACAGCCAGACCGACGTGCTCTGGCTCGGTGATGTCGGCCAGGGAAGTTGGGAAGAGATCGACATCATCACGGCCGGCGGCGACTACGGCTGGGACGATATGGAGGGCGCCCACTGTTTCGAACCCGGAGCGGGTTGCGTCATGGACTCGATCGACCCGATCACGGAGTACGGTCGCTCGCTCGGCGCGTCGGTTACGGGCGGCTTCGTGTACCGCGGGTCGGCCATTCCCGATCTCGTCGGTTGGTACGTCTATGGCGACTTCGTCAGCGGCCGGATTTTTGGCATTCCTGCGAACAGTCAGACCGGTACCGAGACAATCGAGTTGTTAGATACCACGCTGGGAATATCGACATTTGCTGAAGACGCAAACGGCGAACTTTATGTCATTGACTATGGCGGCAGCAGCACCATACACAGAATTACGGATGCCCCCTGACAGCCGCTTTGCTATAGAATCCGCAGCCTCCAAGAGCTGCGCATTCATGAGGTGGCAAAGTGGCAGTCAAGTCAGATATCGAGATCGCACAAGCGGCGAACGTCCTTCCGATCCAGGAGATCGGTGCCAAGCTGGGAATACCGTCAGAGGCCCTGGTTCCGTACGGGCACGATAAGGCGAAAATCAGCGCCGACTTCATCAACTCGAAAAGCGGTGAGAAAGACGGCAAGTTGATCCTGGTGACTGCCGTGTCGCCGACGCCGGCCGGCGAAGGCAAGACGACCACGACGGTCGGGCTGGGCGATGCGATGAACCTGATCGGTAAGAACGCAACGATATGCTTGCGTGAGCCGAGCCTCGGTCCCTGTTTCGGCATGAAAGGCGGCGCAGCCGGCGGCGGTTACGCGCAAGTCGTGCCAATGACCGACATCAACCTGCATTTCACGGGCGATTTTCACGCGATAGGCGCGGCAAACAATCTGCTCGCCGCTTTGATCGACAATCACATGCACTGGGAGAATCATCTCAATATCGATCCGCGCCGGGTGACCTGGCGGCGGGTCGTCGATATGAACGACCGCGCGCTGCGCATCATTACCTCGGGTCTCGGTGGCTATCACAATGGCGTTGTGCGTGAGGGCGGCTTCGATATCACCGTGGCTTCGGAGATCATGGCGATCTTCTGCCTTGCGACGAGTCTTTCCGACCTCGAAAATCGCCTCGGCAACATCGTTCTCGGCTACACGCGCAAGAACGAGCCGGTTACGGTTCGCGAACTCAATGCACAGGGTTCGATGACCGCGCTGTTACGCGATGCCCTGCAGCCCAATCTCGTGCAGACGATGGAAAACAACCCCGCACTGATGCACGGCGGGCCGTTTGCCAACATCGCTCACGGTTGCAACTCGGTGATGGCGACCCAGGTTGCGTTGAAGTTGTCGGACTACGTCATAACAGAAGCTGGCTTCGGTGCCGACCTCGGTGCGGAGAAGTTCTTCAACATCAAGTGCCGCAAAGCCGGACTGAGACCCGATGCGGTTGTGCTCGTTGCCACGATCAAGGCACTGAAAATGCAGGGCGGGGTGCCCAAAAGCGCGTTGAGCGAGGAAAATACCGAAGCACTGGCTGTTGGCTGCAGGAACCTCGGCCGCCACATTCGCAACCTCGGAAAGTTCGGGGTACCCGTGGTCGTCGCGATCAATCGTTACACGGCCGATACCGATGCGGAGTCAGACGTCGTCAAAAACTTCTGTGACGAATTCGGGGTGCGGGCGATCGACTGCACGCACTGGGCGGATGGTGGCAAGGGCACGACGGGCCTGGCCGAACATGTCGCGGGTCTTTGCGACAGTGGCCGCGCGCAGTTTCGTACGCTCTACAAGGACGATCTCAGCCTCTGGGAGAAAGCACGCCGGGTTGCACGAGAGCTATACGGTGCCGACGACATCATCGCCGACAAGAAGGTACGCGACCAGTTTGCGAAATTCGAAAGCGAGGGCTACGGACATTATCCGGTCTGCATGGCGAAAACACAGTACAGCTTCTCGACGGATCCGAATCTTCTCGGTGCGCCGGAGGGGCATGTCGTACCCGTTCGCGAGATTCGGCTCGCGGCAGGCGCGGAGTTCATCGTTGTGATCTGCGGCGCAATCATGACTATGCCGGGACTGCCGCGAAAGCCCGCCGCCGACAACATTCGCGTCAACAGTGACGGGCGCATAGAGGGGCTGTTCTAGGCCGCCAGTTTGTCCGGCAATACGAATGACTGCCTGGCGCGGTCGGATGCGAGCGTCTCGCTGTCGTAGTATCGCTGCAAGATCTTGCCGTCGCGGATGAGGTCGTCGTTGTCCCGACGGAACCGGAACCAGTCCGATACGTCGGCATTGTTGCGGCGTTCGGCGATCAACAACATGAAAAACCATGTAATCGTCGCGTGGTATTTCCCCGGAATGCCGAGTTTCTCAGTCAGGCGCCGCAACGCGGCATCGAACCTCGTGACCGCTTCGGGCAAGGAAAAATGCTCGAGATAGAGCCACGCGACGTAGACATGAGCTTCGTGATCGAACGCGTCGGGATCGAAATCGCCGGCTTCGAAGGCGGCGACGGTCAATTCGGGCTTCGTGGCGGCGTTCATGATTACTCCTCCTTCAGCTTATGGCTGTCATCCGCCGTGAGGGCGCAGCCGTAAACGGATTTGAGCTTGTCGATGACTTCCCGGGTCTCGGCAGAGAAGGGCGCCTTGCCCTCGAAGCTGTGCAGGACAATCCCTTCGAGCAGGTCGCCCAGTGACAGGTTGGCGTACTCGGCCAGGCCTTTGAGCACCTTGAGAAGGGAGGACTCGATGCGAACCCCCGTCTGGGTGCGCTGTATGACACGTTTCGGCATTGTGTTGACTCCGCATTGTAAGGATGTTACCAAGGTACCACAGTAACACTCTATTTTCAAAGTGAATCGGCCGCGAACGCCCAAATCTGTTGTGTATTGACCAGTCGCGTAATATCGTCGTTCGCCAATGGCGGCGTTGGTGTCCGGGACCGGCTGAATGCTCACAGACGAGGAACTTAGACAAGGTTTTACGCTCGGTGAGTGGGAGGTCTTGCCGCTGCGGGGGGTCCTGCGCTGCGGCGACCAGGAAGAGCGCCCGGAACCGCGTGTCTTTGGTGTATTGATCGCGTTGGCCAAGCGTAATGGCGACCTGGTGACGCGTGACGAACTGGTCGACGAATTGTGGGACGGACGTCCGACCAGCGACGAGCCGATCAATCGTTGCATGTCGCAGTTGCGTGGTCACCTGGGCGACAAATCACGACCGCACGAGTATGTCGAGACGCTGACTCGGCGCGGTTACCGGCTCCTCAAACCCGTCGAGCTGCTGCACCCGGCAGAAGCTCAGGCCGTAGTCGCGGCTGACTCGCAAGTGGAAACTCCGTCGCCTCGCTGGAAGGCGATATCGGCGGCAGTTATCGTCGCTGCCGTCGCCTGGTTCGCCTGGACGCAGATTCCGCCCGGTGACTTCCGGTCCATCGGCGTGATGCCGTTCGAGAATGCCAGCCTCGATCCCGCCAACGATTACCTGGTCTCCGGGTTCAAGGACGAGTTAGTCCACACACTCCACAACATCCCGAACTTCACGGTCAAGAGTAGCCGCCTCGTCAGAGAGAGCGAGGAAACCCGGGACATCGCACGTGATCTCGACGTCGATGCGGTCCTGGCGGGTCGTGTGCATCGCGATGGTGACATGCTGCAAATTTTTTACACGGTCGAAGATGGCCGCACCGGACGTGTCATCGCAACAGCCGAACTCGATGGGCCGGTCAAGGAAATATTCAGGCTGCAGGAGGATCTCGCGCGAATGGTACGCGACGACCTGTTTGGCAAGTCGTCGCAACAACTCATTACAAGGACCCGTCCCGCGAGCTTCGGCGCGTATGATCGTTATATGCGTGGGCTGTACGCTCTCGCCAGACGTCAGGACAGTGGCAGGAGTCTCGAGGAAGCGATCGAACTGTTCCAGGACACGATCCGCCTGGACAAAAAATTCGGCCCTGCGTATCTGATGCTCGCGACCGCTTACCTGCTCATGCCGACTTACAGGGACGCGCCCGTCGAGGAGCTCAATCGGCTGGCGATCAACACGGTCGAGCGGGGCCTCGAAGTCGACGAGAGCATCGCTGATGCAGTGAATGCCGTGTTCGGTTTCGTTCATCACCAGGAGAAGGAGTGGGCGGAGTCCGAACAGGCCTACATTGCTGCCACTACGGCGGATATCGTGGACCCCAACGCGTTCAACTGGTACTCGCATATGCTCGCATCCGTGGGGCGTCTTGACGCCTCTCTCGAACAAGCGCTGATAGCGCTCGAGTTAGATCCGACGTCGGCTGTGCTAAACAGTCGCGTTGCGCTGGCCCACCTGTGGCTGGGTGACAATGCGAACGCCGATGTGTTCTTCGAGCGTGCGGAGAAATATGGTGCCACCGGCCGGACGCACTTGATGGGACACGCGTTGTTCCTCGCGCGCATCGGCCGCACTGATGAGGCCCGCGCGATGACCGAGCAAGCAGCCGCAATCGCCGGCGTATCGCCCGGCTGGACCGTACCGTTTTTTGCGGCGATGGACGATCCGGCTCTGCGCCCGCAGGCAGTGGTGGCCATCGATGCCGCAGCTAAAGCGGCAGAGGTAACGCAGCAAGTCGAATTCATGGCCCGGGTCCTGCTCGAGGACCTGGACGGTGCGCTGCGCGTGGCGCAAGGGCTCGAGCGGCCCGGTGAGGTCTTCGAGATGGACCTTTTATTCATCCCCGAGGTAGAGCCCCTGCGGGCACACCCCGGTTTCGGTGAGCTGATGACATCGCTCGGTATCAGGGAGTATTGGAGCGAGCGCAATTGCGAGTGGACGGGTAACAGCGTGCGCTGCGATAGTGACTAGCTCGACTGATGCGACTATTCGTCGTCGATCTTGCCTCTGGAGCGTTTAACCTGGCCCCGTCGGCGCTTGTCGTCGACACGTTTCCGCAGTGACTTCTTGCCGGGGCTGGTCGCTATGCGGGGTTTCCTCTCGACGAGCACCTGAAGCACGAGTTCGCGCAGTCGCTCGAGCGCCGCTTCTTTGTTTCTTGCCTGGGTCCGATGCTCCTGTGCTTTGATGACGATGATGCCGTTTGACGATATCCGATGATCGTCGAGGTCCAGCAAGCGTGTTTTGACATCGTCCGGCAAGGACTCACTGGCGCCGATGTCGAAACGCAGGTGGATTGCCGACGCCACCTTGTTGACGTTCTGGCCGCCGGCGCCTTGTGCGCGTATTGCGGTGAGTTCGATCTCGTCCAGCGGGATCGACAGTTCGTCTGTTATGGAGAGTGCGTCTGCCATGTGTCCCAGACCGGTCTGACGCCGGCCGGCAGCGGTTCGAAGCCACCGGGCCTGGACCACGCGAAACCGGGGTTGTGAAAGTCTGAGCCGCAGGATGCGTCCAGGTCGAGTTCGATTGCCAGGCGTGCCAGGTATGCGGTCATGGAGCTTTGCTGCGAACCACACACGACCTCGATGGCGCGGCCGCCAGAATGCCGAAAGTCCTGTGCCAATGCTCGCGTTCTGCTTTTCGTCAGACCGTACTTGGCCGGGTGAGCAAGCACCGCGGTGCCGCCGGCGGAGTTGATCCACTGCACGACCTCATCCAGCGAAGCCCAGCCGTGCCTGACATCGCCGGGTTTGCCGGCGCCGAGATACTTGCGAAACGCAGTCTTGCTGTCCTTGACGATGCCTTCGGCCACAAGGTGTTCGGCGAAGTGCGGCCGGCCGATGTAGCCTCCGCCTGCGATCTCGACAACAGCGTCAAAGGGATCCGGGATGCCGCACTTTGCCAGTCGCTGGGCAATAGTGCGTGCGCGCTCGAATCGTATCCCTTTCTGTCGCGTAACCCCGTCTCGCAAAACCTTGTTCGCCGGGTCGATGTTCAGTCCCACTATGTGGACGCCGATGCGATTCCAGGACGTCGATAGTTCGATGCCCGTTATCAGCCGCACGGCCGGTAACTGCTCGTCCAGTGAGTCGTAGGCATCAAGAGTATCGTGGTCCGTGATGGCGAGGACGTCAACACCGCACTTCGCGGCGTGGCACAGCAGATCGGCGGGGGCGAGGGAGCCGTCCGATGCGTTGCTGTGCGAGTGCAGGTCATAGATCACTGCGCAGCATTATACGTGCTCGCCAAAATGCGCAAAGTACCGCGGTGGATATGTGAGAATGCGCCCATCGAATCTGGCCGCCGCATTCCGCATGAAAAATGGCAACCTGCTTGTTCTTGTTATCTGCCAGCTGATATCGGCTACGGGCTCGATCGTCGTTGTAACTCTGGGTGGAATCATCGGCTCGACGCTGACGAGCAACCCCGCGTGGGCCACATTACCTGTCTCGATGATGGTGATATCCGTAGCGGCAACGACCGTCCCCGCGACGCTGCTGATGCGCCGGGTTGGACGCAGCCGGGGTTTCGCGATGGCATCGATGTCGGCCGTCGTCGCAGTTCTGGTTGCAGTGCAGGCGTTGTCGACGAGCAGTTTCGCGCTGTTCATCGTTGCGACAATGCTGTTCGGGATCAATTTTGCATTCACTCATCAGTACCGTTATGCCGCAGCGGAAAGCGTATCCTCCCGCTATACGGCGCGGGCAATCTCCTTCGTGTTGCTGGGTGCGATCGGCGGCGCTTTCATCGGACCGGAACTCGCGATCCGCGGGCAGGACTGGGTCGACGGCGTGCCGTATGCCGGATCGATGTACGCCCTGGCGGTGCTGTACTGCTTGCAGGCGCTGTTGTTTCTCAGGCTGCGCGGGGTCGAGTTCGCGCACGATCACGATAATCCACACAGCGACCGGCCGCTTGGCGATATCGTGCGGCAGCGCGTGTTTCTTGTCGCTGTGCTGGGCACGACGGCTGGTTATGGAGTGATGGTCCTCGTGATGACGGCGACGCCAATCAGCATGCATGTGAACGATGGACACTCGCTGGAGCAAACTGCCGGCGTAATTCGTGCGCATGTCCTCGGCATGTATTTACCGTCGCTCGTTTCGGGATTCCTGAT
>Ga0070727_10005379_pt1 | contig 10490 bp, 10 predicted proteins | sample tdAd472_FD_66722 | JGI IMG/M metagenome (GOLD analysis project Ga0070727, IMG submission 66722) | Marine sediment microbial communities from the Atlantic coast under amendment with organic carbon and nitrate - tdAd47.2 | ecosystem: Environmental > Aquatic > Marine > Coastal > Sediment | place... | reverse complement strand
TCTCCAACCAGAAAGCTGCAGCCGCTCAAACCCGGTAGGGCTAATACAAGCAACCCAGCTTTATTCAGAATCCCCATACGCTTGCCAGTATCCATAATCATAATCAAGAATTAAGTTCTATTTTCGCTGCGACCATCGCTTGTTTCACTTGGGCATGAAAATCTGGATTTAGTTCCACCAGTGGCAAACGTATACCACTGCCTATTTTACCCATAGTTTTCAATGCCCATTTGACTGGTACTGGATTGGACTCCAGAAAAAGATTCTGATGTAACATTGCTACGTGACTATTCAATTCCCGAGCCGCCCCAGCCTGTCCACTAATACACAGCTGGCAGACCTCATGCATTATCGATGGAGCCACGTTGGCAGTAACTGAAATATTGCCCATGGCTCCCCCTAATATTAATTCGGCTGCAATAGCGTCGTCACCACAATAGACCGTCAACTGATCACCAAGTTCCTGCACCAATTGCAAGCCTCGGGGAACGTCGCCCGTGGCTTCTTTAATGCCCACGATATTGGGAATCGGCGCGAGCCTTTGCAAGGTCTCCGGCAACAGATCGCAACCCGTTCGAGCGGGAACATTATAAAGAATTTGCGGAATATCCACGGCTTCAGCAATAGTTCTAAAATGCTGGAATAATCCTTCCTGACTGGGCTTGTTGTAATAAGGTGTCACCAGCAGGCAGGCATCAGCTCCGTGCGATCGCGCTGATTCGGTGAAAAACAAAGCCTCCTGGGTGGAATTGGAGCCGGTACCGGCAATAACAGGAATTCGCTGATTCACTCTTTCAACACAATGTGCGACTAGCTGGCAATGCTCTTCCACTGTTAAAGTCGCAGACTCACCAGTGGTACCTACAACGACAACGGCATCTGTACCTGAGTCGATATGCCACTCCAACAGCTGATCAAACGCAGTATAGTCAATATCTCCGTTTTCATGCATGGGAGTTACGATGGCAACTATACTACCTTGAATCATAAGTTAGGCACCTAATAAGTCATGACGAGTCTTTAAGAGTCGCGTAACGGCGTCTAGAAGTTGATTAGCTCCTCAACTTCCGTTGTCGGCAATGAGAGATTGTACCTTTGATGGCCACGCATTGATAATTGCCTTGATAAAGGTAGCCAATGGAATCGCAAAGAAGACACCTGCGAATCCCCAAATGCTACCAAACACGAGTACTGCGACAATTATTGCCACCGGGTGGAGGTTATTGGTTTCTGAAAATATTATCGGGACCAGAACATTTCCATCCACCAGTTGCAGCACCCCATAGGCTAGTGCCACAGTATAAAATTCTCCACCAAGGCCCCATTGTACATAGGCAACTGCTAGAACCGGCACGGTAACCACTGTAGCTCCCAGATAGGGTACCACTACAGACAAACCAACCAGAACAGATAACAACAGCGCAAAGTCAAGTTGTAACAATGCAAAAACTATGTAGCTGACACTACCGACAAGAAATATTTCCAATGCCTTGCCTCTTATGTAATTAGATAGCTGCAGGTCCATTTCTCGCCAAATACGGCTCATCAGTGGCCGGTTTCTGGGTAACAAGTTTCCAACCCATTCCACCAGCTGGTTTTTGTCTTTCATGATGAAAAAAACCAGGATTGGCACCAGAACAATGAAAACAATTGCAGAGAAAACTCTGGGAATACTCGAGATGGAGTAGCTGACAGCTGCCTGGCCAAATGTGGCCAGTTCACCCCTGACACTCTGCACCAGATCACCAACCTGCTGTTCGGTAAATAAACTTGGATAGGAGTCAGGCAACAACATCAGGGCTTCCTGTGCCTGGCTTATGAGCCTGGGCAACTCATTGACAAAGCGGCCAAACTGATTCCAAACCTGGGGCAGTAAAACCAGCAAAATCAGCATAAATGTGCCAACAAAAATTGTGTAAACCAGCGCAAACGCCAGTGTTTGTGATACTCCCATGCGAGCAAAGGTACTAACCAGACCCTGTAGCAGATAGGCCAGGATAATAGCCGCCAGAACCGGCGCCAATGCTTCTCCCAAAGCCCACAATATAAACAGTGCGACGGCCAACAGGATGACGAGAATTATCGATTCTTCGTCATGGAAGTAACGCTGATAAAAATCGTGCAGTAGCTTGCGCATCAGCAACGAATCCGAAGGCGAGAGATAGGCTTATCCTTTCCTAATCCAGTATTGATAACTGAGGCTGTCTTTTTGAAAATCGATGATTTGGTGACTACTCTGAGCAACGAAAAGATGAAAATCCTTTTCTGAACCTGGATCTGTTGCAATTACTTTAAGCACCTGATCGGCATCCAGGTTATTCAACGCCAGCTTGGCCTTGAGCAGAGGCATTGGGCACTGCAGCTCACGTACATCAAGTTCCAAATCTACGTTAATTTCCGACATTGGGTGATTTTAGCAATCATTACCTTGTTATGCACTGCACACTTCCCCATATTTAAGGGTGGAAGGAATGAATAAGAAGCCAATTCTGCTTAACCTGGAGGCGGAAATTTCTTATGATGGAAGCGGTCCTTATATTCCAATGAGGGTTTTATGGCCAAAAATGCACTAATTTCATTGGCTTGCGGTATGTTACTTGGCATATCGGCAAGTTTGATTGCACAGACTCAATTACCTACTCTGGGTGATCGAATCTCAGGCTATATCAGCATTGATGAAGAATATCGCCTGGGGCGTGAATTTCTTCGCTCCTTGCGTCGCTCTACTCCAACAATTTCAGATCCCCTGCTTAACACCTATCTCGCAAACCTGAGCTATCGACTGGCTTCCAAGAGCGATCTCAGGGATCACCGCCTGGCATTTATAGTCGTAGATAGCGAAGCACTAAATGCTTTTGCTGTGCCTGGCGGGGTAATCGGGGTAAATACCGGCCTGTTTCTCAGCGCACAAACAGAAGGAGAACTGGCATCAGTGCTAGCGCACGAAATTGCCCACGTAAGCCAACGCCATTTCGCTAGAAGCATTGAGGAAGCACAGACGTCTCGTCTTCCCAATATGGCCGCAATATTGGCCAGTGTGCTGATTGTGGCCACCACGGATACGGACAGTGGTGCGGCGGCGATTATGGCAGCACAAGGCCGCGCTATAGAAAACCGCTTACGTTTCAGTCGCAGTAACGAAGCTGAGGCAGACCGGGTGGGCATCCAGACGCTGTTTGACGCCGGCTATGACCCCTACACTATGCCCGCACTATTCCAACGCCTGGCAGCTAATAACAGGTTTAGCAGCAGACCCCCGGAGTTTCTGCTCTCTCACCCTGTTACCGAGTCAAGAATTTCGGATAGCCGCGGACGTGCGGCTCGCTATCCCAGCCAGGAATATCCGGAAAGCCTTGAGTATTTAATAATGCGGGCACGGGTGGTGACCCACTATGCCGACAATAAGCAGGATGTGATAACCGAATACCAACGCTTGCTGGAATCAAGTGAGGGAGAAATACAACAAGATGGGGCCAGGTACGGTCTGGCTATGAGCTATTGGGAAGATGGTCAATACGGCATGGCCAGTGAAACACTGGCACCGCTTTTGGAAAAAGACCCTAACCGTATTAGCTATGTAGTAACCCAGGCTGAAATATTTACCGCACAGAATGAAGCATCACTGGCGTTGGAATTTCTTAACCGTCATTTAACAATTAATCCTGATAATCACCCGTTAACTATGGCTTATGCGGATGCACTGATAGAGTCACGCCGCTACGAGGAAGCGGTGACAATTCTGGAGCAACACGCCAATACGCGACCTGAGGACTATTCCCTCTGGTACCTTCTGGCAGAAACCCACGGGCAGGCGGGTGATATCAGCAAGGTGCATCAGGCTCGAGCTGAATATCTGGTTCTTGTGGGCGATTTCAGAGGCGCACGCCAGCAGCTGCAGTATGCAATCAATCTTGAATCCGAAAAAGCTGGCAACGCGGCAGCAGTATCAGCTCTGCGTCAGCGAGTCCGTGACATACAAACTCTGGAAATGGAACTGGCCGGCTAGCTTTGCGTTAATTCTCGTCACTATCTAGCCAGGTGTAAAACTATAGTCATCCTGACAACTTCCAAACTCCCACCACAATAACTAGCCTTGTTACAGCACTGTGAGCTAGGAATTTGAAGCTGCGAAATCGAGCATTCGTTGCAACGGCAACATAGCTTTTTCTCCCAACGACCTTTCTATCGATATCAGGTTTGTATTATTTTGCAGCGAATCATACAGTCGCGGTAAAGAATTCATGGCCATCCAAGGGCAATGCGCACAACTTTTACAGGTTCCACCGGATCCAGCAGTAGGTGCGGCAATGAAACTCTTCTCGGGAGCCACCTGACGCATACGGTGGAAAATTCCTTTGTCAGTAGCCACAATAAAAGTGTCAGCTTGCATATTGACTGCGGCATTGATCATTTGTGTCGTTGACCCGACAAAATCTGCAATTTCCAAAACTTCAGCCGGTGATTCCGGGTGCGCCAATACCACTGCCTCTGGATACAAACGGCGCATGTCCTGCAACCCTCTGAATTTAAATTCTTCGTGCACAATACAAGCGCCATCCCACATTAGCATGTCCGCGCCTGTCTGTTGTTGTATGTAATGACCCAAATGCTTGTCGGGAGCCCAGATTATTTTTTCACCCTTCTCAGCAAGGTATTCAACAATATCCAGCCCGATGCTGGAGGTGACAACCCAGTCTGATCGCGCCTTCACAGCTGCTGATGTATTAGCATATACAACAACAGTTCTATCGGGGTGCTGATCGCAAAATTGTGAAAATTCCTCGACCGGGCAGGCAATATCCAAGGAACAGGTCGCCTCCAGAGTGGGCATCAAAATTGTCTTGTCCGGACTCAGAATTTTGGCTGTTTCACCCATAAAGCGAACCCCTGCCACGACCAGAACTTCCGCATCGCAATCACGCCCATAACGCGCCATTTCCAGTGAGTCACCCACAAACCCGTCAGTTTCAGTAGCCAGATCCTGTAATGTGCCGTCAGTGTAGTAATGAGCCACTATCACAGCACGCTTATCTATCAGAAGCTGTTTGATTTTGGCCTTGTACTCCGTAATTTCCTGCCCATTAAGTGGTGCTGGTAAATCCACGGCATCAAGATAACTTTTTACCAGATCACGATCAGCAGCCAGTTGCGTTATTTGTTCATTCATTGGCTTTAATAAGGACTCTAATGACAAGTTTCGGAAATCATACCATACACTGATACCGACCCCAGGGGCCCTCAGGCACTACTGAGAAAGCTCTATTGGCTGGATAAGGTCATCAGCCTGATTTCTGGCATTATTGACTTGGCGGCTGACTGGGTGGAAATCAAGTTCCGCATCGCTATTACCAAGTACTAATTGCATGGCTTCATCCGGGTCGGCGCCAAACCAACTTGTACTTGATTCCAAAGACAGCACTACCGGCATTCGCGGATGTATGGCCTCTAGCCGTTGATTTGCTTCACGGGTTAGCATGGTGCATGAGATGGGAACAGTAGCGTTTTTAGCTGGCTCATACAGACCTGCAAACAACAACGGTTCACCGCTGCCGGAATGAATAAAATAAGGCTGTTTGCCGTGTTTTCCAGCCTGCCATTCATAATAACCTAAGGCGGGAATTAAACAGCGCCTGGATTCGCGCCAGGCATTTCGATATAGCGGCTTATCAGCCACAGTTTCGATACGAGCATTAAATGTGGAATATTTGGTAGAAGGTTCGTTTGACCAAGGCGGCAGCATACCCCATCGCATAGCAAAGCCACCTTGTTGACTAAATGCCGCTATCATCTGACCAGGAGCTATATTGTGACTTTGTGCGATTTCTTGCGGCCAGCGCCCGAGGATTTCTTCCCAGGCAAGCATTGCTTTCACGTGATTTGAATAGCGGCCACACATCAGTACATACCACAAAACTACTTAATGCTATTTAGCAAGATTTCCTGCCGTCTGGCAATGTTGTTTTGAGTGCGATTTATGCCATTTGCAGTGCTAAACAATAACTAGCCAGCAAAAATGCAGGATCTTGCAACCAGGGGATGGTGAGCCCGCAAAAGCGGTATGACGCTGATATGTATTAGAGTTTTAATGCAATGGACTCAGCAAACACGAGTCCGTGGACTCGCGCATACTGACGGGATTACTCGAGAAATTAATGGTGGGTCGTGTGCGACTCGAACGCACGACCAATTGGTTAAAAGCCAACTGCTCTACCGACTGAGCTAACGACCCGAAGAAGGGCGGTATAGTACTACCAAAATAAAAAAACTCAAGTAATCTGCAATAATCCCAACGTGAAAGCAACAGCCGGATGAAGGATCACACCAGGATAAAGCACCGCACCCGGCTTGAAATTGCTGCTCTATTGCCGCTCCTGGTACTGCGTCGGATCAGGAATATTTGCATCTACAAATCCGTTGCGCCGAAAACGGCAGCTATCACAGACACCACAGGCCTGACCTGCTGAATCCGCCTGATAACAGGAGACTGTCTGACTGAAATCTACCCCAAGACTTGAGCCCAGTTTAATTATGTCGGCTTTGGATAGATCTATAAGTGGCGTGCGAATGCGAATTCCATGCCCCTCAACCGCAGCACGTGTCGCCAGGTTCGCCATATTTTCATAGGCACTAATAAATTCCGGACGGCAATCTGGGTAACCCGAATAATCTCGTGCATTGACACCGATGTATATTTCTTCTGCTTCCAGCACTTCCGCCCAGGCCAAGGCATAGGAAAGAAATAACGTATTCCGCGCTGGAACATAGGTGACTGGAATTCCCTCTGATTCATGTTCAGGAATCGGCTGCTTGAGATCTGTTAATGCTGAACCTCCTATCTGGCCAAAGTCCAGGTGTACGATACGATGCCAATCGACATTCTGGGAATCAACTACCGCCTTCGCTGCATCCAGCTCACTGCTGGCACGCTGACCATAATCGAAGCTGATAGCATGGCACAGCAAACCATTTTGCTTAGCCACTGCCAGGCAAGTCGCGGAGTCCAACCCCCCGGATACAAGTACCACTGCACGTCTTACACTAGCCTCAGCGCTCATAATCAGTGCCCGGGTTTATCGCCCCAGATAATTTTATGAAGTTGTAGTTGCATTCTAACTTCTAAGTTGTCCTTCAGGATCCATTCTGCGAGTTGTATAGGCTGTAAATCTGGTGTTGACGGTGACATGAGAATTTCGTCAACACGATCCGGTAGTCCCAGTTGTAACATTTTAGCCTTAGACCATTCATAATCTTTACGATCACAAATCACAAATTTTACCTGATCCGATGCTTTTAACTTGCTGATGTTTTCAGGCAGGTTTTTGTCACTCTCTAGCGACGCTGGAGTTTTAATATCCAGTATTACCGATACTCTTGGGTCAACTACCCCGATATTTAGGGCACCACTGGTTTCAAGAGACACGTTGTATCCCGCATTACAAAGCCGTTCCAGCAGTATAGAACAATTTGGCTGTGCCAACGGTTCTCCCCCGGTGACCGTCACATAGCCACATTTATATTGACTTATAGTTTGCAAAATATCGTCAATCGATTGGATCTCTCCGCCGTCAAAGGCATAAGCAGTATCACAATACTGGCACCGCAAAGGGCATCCTGTCAGGCGAATAAATATTGTCGGCAGACCCGCTGACCGTGTTTCACCCTGCAGAGAATGAAAAACTTCTGTAATTCTTAATGTTGGCGAATTGAGAGGCGGCAACATGGGAAGAAACTATCACGCCTTGAAGATGTTTGAGAACCGGTGGTAGGAAAAATCGACGCTATCAGCGCTAATTCAATGAACGAAGTCGAGTATCGGCAAGGTTTGCCACCCCAGTGTTAGGGTAGCTGCGCATTATGTCCTGCAGAATTCGGCGTGCTTGGGCAGTATTGCCCATGCCTTCATAAGCCAGACCGAGGCCGTACATGGCATCGGGAACTTTCGGAGAATCAGAAAAGGTCTGCAAGATGAGATTGTAAGACTCTATAGCTTCGTTATAACGCGACAAATAAAGATATGCCTGTCCTTTCCAATAATGGGCATTGGCGAGAAAGCGCCCGGCAGGATAGGAATTAAGATACTGATCAAACTCTGCAATTGCCCGGTCAAACTCACTGTTAATTACAGAATCATACGCCATCTGATAAAGCTGCTGTTCACTCAGCACCGCGGGTTCTAGGGTAGGTCTATCCGGTGTGACCCGAGACAACTGCGATGGAATATTTGGGGTGTTATTCACGGGTGTTGATGACACCGCAGGTGGGGCTGCTGTGTTATCTATAATTGCAGACGACTGACGCGAAGCCCCATCATTACCAGATGACGATGTTAAGCTGTCCGGTCCTGACACAGTTCCCTGGCTCGGTGCAACTGCTGTAGGTGAGGTGACTCCGGCAGAACTGGCAGGCGTCTGCTCTAAAGAACTGAGGCGGGAGTCTATATTCGTGTATCGATCAAGTGACTCCCGTTGTAATCGCCGTAGTTCATAACCTTGCTCTTCCACCATTGCTCGAAGCGTCTGTACTTCCGTGCGCAGATTGCTGATCTGATCCATCAACAACACCATGGCATCATTGTTACTGCCAGCAGCACCAGCGACATTCACACTATAGGAAGAACCTTGTCCAGGTATCACAGCTTGTGATTCCACCACAGAACCGGCTGCTAGAACTCCGGCACTTGCCAGGCATAAACTGCCCGCTACGATAAACTTATAAAACCTGGTGGTGGAGTTCACAATTTTGCTATTCCTCTAAGTACTACTGTCGGATTACTTCCACACGGCGATTCGCCTGATAAGCTTCTTCATTGGTTCCGGTACGGGAGGGTCGCTCTTCACCATAGCTTACGGTTTCAATCTGAGACCGAGCTGCACCATTAACAATTAGAAAATCGCGAATACCGTTGGCCCGTCGTTCACCCAAAGCCAGGTTGTATTCCCGGGTTCCTCGCTCATCGGCGTGGCCTTCAAGGCGCACCCGGTTATTAGGATTGCCCGCCAGATTACGGGCCCAGTAAGTAAGGGTTTCCCGATCAGCTGGGCGAAACTCGGCTACATCAAAATCGAAATAATATGTAGTCCTGTTTAATGCTCTTTGCATTGCCAACTCTTCAGCTGTCGGCTGAGGGTTCCGCGTAACTGGTGCAGTTGTAGCAGTCGTATTGTTCCCTGCTCCACTACCGTTCATGCCGGAGTCATCTTCCATCTCTCCGGAAGAGCGACAAGCACCAAGTACCAGCAAAGAGATTAATATACCTAGTTTAATAATATATGTATTTTTCATTCCCACGTGATAAGTCCTCCAAAGACTCTAGCCATTCAAACTTTAAAACCCCTCGCTGCTAATTAAAAAACGGAGACCAAGAAGGTTCCCGCACATCGCCCTGCGAAGATGGTAAACGGAACTTTACACGGCCGTCAATGGATACAGCATCGAGTATTCCACGGCCATTATATTTGGTTGCATACATAATCATGCTGCCATTTGGGGCAACACTCGGAGATTCGTCCAGTGATGTATCAGTTAATGTGATCACCCGCAAGGTCTCGATGTTCAAAATTGCAATGCTATAGCTGGAACTTTGACGAGTTTCACGCCTTACGTGTACTAAATTAACACCATCTGGTAAAAATCTTCCTTTTGAGCAATAGAAGCAATCGTAAGTAAGTCGTTCCACATCCCAGGTATCCGCACCCAATGCAATCTGATAAAGCTGTGGTTGTCCGGTTCTGTCTGACATAAAAACGATTGACCGACCATCTGTTGACCAACTTGGTTCTGTTTCAATGGCAGGATGGTCGGTAACCCGTATCAGTTCATTTGTAATAAGATCTTGTACATAAACATCTGGACTGCCGTCCTTAGACAATACCATGGCAAGTTTGGTGCCGTCGGGTGACCATACCGGCGAACTGTTGATATTGGGGTAATTCGTTATCTGCCGTCGTTCCCCGGTGGCAAGAGTCTGTATATAAATGCGTGGTAAATTAGTCTCGAAGGAAACGTATGCAACTTGAGTGCCGTCTGGCGACCAGGTCGGAGACATGATCGGTTCTCGAGACTCCAATATCACTTGTGCCCGGCGCCCATCGTAATCAGCTTTTTCAAGTCGAAAATTAGTCAACTCCGGTGAGATAAAGTCGGCAACAATATAGAGAATCTGGGTTGTAAATGCGCCTCGTATACCCGTTACCTGCTCAAACACAACGTTGCTGATTTCGTGAGCAATATCCCGCAACTGGTTGGCATTACCGGTCAATATTTCACCCGCCAGTTTCATTTCCCGATTTACGTCGAAAAATTCATATTGCACCTGAATCAGCTGGCTTCCTGGAGCCTGGTTGATCTTGCCGACGAGCAAATAGTCCTGAGCCAGGATGCGCCAGTCTCGAAAAAATACCTGATCTTCCTGAGTAGGCAGGCTCAACATATTGGACGGCGATAAGGGCAAAAACTCGCCCACCTGCTGCAGGTCTGCCGCCACGATGTCA
>Ga0070727_10005377_pt1 | contig 10491 bp, 9 predicted proteins | sample tdAd472_FD_66722 | JGI IMG/M metagenome (GOLD analysis project Ga0070727, IMG submission 66722) | Marine sediment microbial communities from the Atlantic coast under amendment with organic carbon and nitrate - tdAd47.2 | ecosystem: Environmental > Aquatic > Marine > Coastal > Sediment | place... | reverse complement strand
CGCCCGTATCGACCCGGCCAGCGCGCCAAATTACGAGCTTCCGAAAATGACATGGCGCGAAAGGATCACCCCGTTCATTGTCTATGTGTTGCCACTGTTTTCTATCTTTGTCGTCGTCATTGGCGGCATCTTGTCAGGACTGGCAACAATCACCGAAGTATCTGCCATCGGGGCTGTTGGAACCTTTTTGCTGACGCTGGCGTACCGTCGGATGACATTTCAGGCATTCTCGGAATCAATGTTCGCCACAACAACCGTGACGGTCATGATTTTCTTCATCATTGCCGGATCAACAACGTTTTCCCAGATTCTGGGAGTCACCGGGGCGACCAGCAATATGTTAGCGCTGTTGACCGAGTTCGAGCTGACCCCGGTGACCTTTGTGCTGCTCTATGTCGCCGTGGTTCTGGTGCTCGGCTGTTTCATTGACCCGATCGCGATCTTGATGCTGACCTTGCCATTCTTTCTGCCGCTCACCCGTACCGTTGGTGTCGACACAATCTGGCTTGGTGTTATTTTGATGATCGCGCTTGAGCTCAGCTTTATCACGCCGCCATTTGGTGTTTCGATCTTTGTGATGAAAGGGATCACACCGCCTGAGGTGACGACAACCTCGATCTATGCCTCTGTTGCGCCTTTTGTTTTGCTGCAACTTGGGGCGATCATTCTGCTCATCGTGTTTCCTGGGCTTGTAACATGGCTGCCGGATCTGATGCGATGAAGCGCCGGTGCGGTGCCCGACAAAAGGCCCGCCAGTGCGGTGATTGATCGACTTAGGACACTCGATCTGAACCTTCTAAAGGTTTTCGTAGCAATCTGCGAAGAAGGCAGCGTCACGGGCGCGGCAGAGCGGCTTGGTCTGGCGCAAAGCTCGGTCAGCCATGCACTGACACGGTTACGTGCTGCCCTTCAGGATCCGCTGTTCGAGAGAACGACCTCGGGGATGGAACCAACAGCCTATGCTCTTTCACTCATTGATCCGGTTGCCGAAACGTTGCGGGCGCTTGGCCGGGCGTTAGAAGAAGGTCAAAGCTTTGATCCGGCGACGGCGCAAAGACGGTTCACGATCATTACTACCGATCTGGGTGAAAATTCACTTTTGCCGCGTTTGCTGCCGTACTTCGCCAGGGTCGCACCGGGCGTATCGTTGTCGATAAAACAGCGTCGACGCGGCGACTATCGCGAAGCGCTCCAGAGTGGCGAAGCCGACCTGGCGTTGGGTCAGCTACCTCAGAATCACGCTGATTTTTTGCAGCAGGTATTGTTGCGTGATCGTCTCGTTTATGCGACGCGCCGGGATGCACCCTTGCCCCATTCGCCCAGTCGAGATGATCTTTTTCAGGTTCCGCATGTGATTGTGCCGGATGCGATGATCGAGGTTCTTGTGCGTCGCGCGCTGGGGCGCCATGCCCGGCGGCGGAAAATCGTGGCCGAGACGAGCCATTACCTTTCGGTGCCGCCGATCCTGCTCGAAACCAACTTTGTATCGGTCTTGCCAGCCTCTTTGGTGCAACGGTGGCCAGACCTGCGGACGGTCGAGCCACCGTTCAAAATCGCTCCGTCCGAGGTCCGATTGTTTTGGCACAGGTTGAGCGATGGTGATCAGGGCTGTAAATGGCTTCGCGCGACGATCATGTCACTGTTTCGGACAAGCCGGGCCGCCGATCTAACCTGAGCTAGGTTGTGAGATCCTTGTGTGTAAAACCGGCAATGCGTTTGTAGCGCGCCTGCCATTCGAGCATTTCTTCCTTGGACACAACATCCTCAATCCGCTCGAACGGTTTTCCTTCGGTCCGCTCTTCTACGACCCGCAAAATAGCGTCTGGCGATTTGCCCCGCGCGGCCATTACCACACCTGATGTCGCGGCAAGCCGAATACGTTCATATTCGACCAGCGCCTCAACCCAATCGTCGCGCGTCTCCAGTAACTCTGCCAATGTTGTGGCATCGATGATTGCCTGCGCTCCTCCGTTGGAGCCACGCGGCATCATCGGGTGCGCGGCATCGCCAAGCAGCGTAATCCGGCCTTCCGTCCACCGTGTCAGCGGGTCCTGGTCAACCATTGGATACTGAAAAACCAGATCGGCCGCTTTCATCATTTCCTCGATATTGAGGAAGTCGAAATTGGCGTCTTTGAAGTTTTCGATGAAGTTATCAATGCTGCTTTCTTCGTTCCAGACCCGCCTGGTCGAGGCGTCGGGCCGTTCCAATTCGACCACCCAGTTAATCAGCTGGCGCCCGTCTTCGTCGATGGAATCGCGGATTGGATAAATTATTGCAACGCCCAGTTTCTGAGTTCCAAAATAGAGCATTGTGTTGCCACCGAGGAAGGGTGGCCAACGCGTAACGCCCCGGTACTGCATGGTCCCCTCGTAACGCGGTTTGGCCTCGTCCGGATGGAACTGCTCACGGGCAACCGAATGCACGCCATCGCAGGAAATCGCGATCGTTGCGCGGATTGGTTCGACGGCTGCGTTTGTTGACGTGGATTTGAAACTGATGATGGCTGCATCGTCGTCTTGTGCGACATGCGTTGCGCTGCGATCGAAGACAATGGCGTCTTCGCCACACCGTTCGCGAACCGCGTCAAACAGGGCCCCGTGAAAATCGCCGCGATGTATCGAGATTTGGGGAAATGGCAGGTCCGCATAGCGACCGCGTAACTCGGTCTGAACCAGCTGTCCGTTGCGGGTGTAGAATCTGTATTCGCGGGTTTCGATCCCGTGCTCGAGCAACGTATCGACAAGGCCAAGCCTGGTCAGTGTGCGAACTGCATGCGGGAGTAGGTTCAGCCCGACACCTAGGGGTCGGAATTCGGGCGCGGCCTCATAGACCCGGAATGGGATGCCACGCGAGTGGAGTTCAAGCGCAAAAGTCAGACCCCCGATGCCCCCTCCAATGATTGCAACTTCTTCCATTTTCCGTCCTCCTCCAACAGGTCTGATCAACGTCGCTCGTTATCGTGAGTGATCATAATTCTGCGCGGCCGAACTGTAGTTCGGGCAGTGATCCAGTAATATTACACTGTTCAACGCTATACAATCAGTATAATGACTTTATGGTATTGACGGCGAAAAGATTGCTGTCAGGGAGGACGCAGAGGAGACAAAACATGGACGATGTGCAGAACCAGCTTGCCAAGCCGAGCTCTGACGAGGTTCGTCGGCTTTGGAAGATGCAAAGCCTGGAGCCGCTTTGGGAAAGTCCGACGGCGCACAAGCCCGACCCCGGGCCGGAAGCTGCGCATATTTGGCATTGGAGCGATGTACGTCCACTGATTGAACATGCGTTTCATGAAACATCTCCGGCTGCGGTCGAACGCCGTGTTCTGCAATATATCCCGCCGCGCGCCATAGAAGCGGGCGAGGAAAGAACGGTTGGAAACCTGACCGCCGCGCTGCAATGTCTGCTTCCGGGTGAAGTGGCGAGACCGCACCGCCACACAATGAACGCAGTGCGTTTTGTGATCGAAGAAGGCGGCGTGATTACAGAAGTGGACGGCAAGGACTGTCCAATGGAATACGGCGATCTTGTGCTGACGCCCGCGTGGTGCTGGCATGGTCACCGTCACGTAGGGTCAAAGCCGTCGATCTGGCTTGATGTGTTGGATGTGCCGCTTCACATGGCCTTGGGCACGGTTGTGTTTCAGCCGCCACCAATGATGAACATGCCTAAAACAATGGCCGATGCGGCATTCATGGTGCCCAACATCCTGCCGGTTGAACGGCTCGAAACGCGCACCCATTCTCCGATTTACCGCTATCCCTATTCCGATGCGTTAAAGGCATTGGCCGTCGCACCCGCATCACCGGACGGTGCACGCCGTGTACGATATGCCAATCCCGAAACCGGCGGTCCTGCGATGTCGTTGCTGGACAGCCTGATGATCGAAATTGACGTCGGCACAACCACATTGCCGACCCGTTCGAACGCGTCGATTTTCTGCCTTGTCGTTGAAGGCGAAGGCGCGGTCACAATCGGAGATCAGACCCTATCGTTTGCGGCGCGGGATACGTTCACGGTACCACCTGGAAACTGGCGGACCATGACGGCCATTTCGGACAAGGTACGGATCTATCAAGTCAGTGATGTCGACATGTTGCAACGGTTGGGTTTGTTGCGCGAAGAAGCGGGCGACGCGGCCTAGAGAGATTTGACCAGAAACTGGATCACTTTTCGCGGATTCCGGTAATGCCAAATACAGCAGGGCGGCACACTGGTCCGCCCTCTTTTTACTTCGCTGAGCTGACGGCGACGCCGACATGTTGTTCCATCATCTCAATCATATGGGTGTAATCAACCTCGGCCCCCAATGTGTCGATGGCCTCTTGCCAGACGCTGACGGTTTTCGCGACCATCAATTCGGGCATTCCGGCTTTGCGCGCGACCTCGAGATACAGGTTCAGATCCTTTGGGACGGTACCAAGCGACCCACCACCCCGGAATGTGCGCGGAATAATCGCGCGTGGGATCTTGTCTACAGTTGCCGAATTTCGTCCAGATCCGTTGTTGATAAAATCCAGCAGCGTTTCCGCCGGAACCCCGGCCTTCACGCCCACCGCCAATGCTTCGCAGGAGACTACGAAGGCCGAGAATGAGATCGCGTTGTTGACGAGTTTGCAGGTTTGCGCCGCGCCGACCTTATCGCCGGCCAAGGTAATATTGACTGAAATCTCTTCCAGTATCGGACGCGCGCGCACCAGGATCTCGGGCGGGGCCGAGACGACGATGGCTGCGTCCCCTTCCAGCATCCGTTTGATGCCACCGCTCACGGGGGCGTCAACGACTCCAATACCAGCGGGGGCCAGCAAAGTTTCGATCTTTTGCACAGTTTCAAGCCCGATTGTCGACATTTCCAGATAGGTGCACGGGCTGCGCTGTGCCGCAACTTCACCGGCCACGGCCACACAGGCCGCAGAAGATGGCAGGCAGGCGATAACGACATCGCAGTCGCGGGCCAGGTCGCCAGCGCTTGCCGCTGACCGTGCGCCTGCCTCTACAAAGGGTTTCATAATTGAAGGCCTGGTGTCATAGATCACAACCTGCCTGCCGCCAGACAATAGCCGGTGAACCATAGTACCGCCCATTTCACCGACGCCGATGATCCCGACCCGAGTTTGTGCACGATCAGTCACTGGGTTCACCATTCATACGATCCTTTGTCAGCACTTCTATTTCGTCAGGGCGTAAGTCAATCAGGCCGTTGTGGGCGGGTTTACAACAATTCGGCGCATTTCGCGGCGGTGCCCCTGATAGTCGTTCGAGGCATAGTGCCATGTCTGCCGATTGTCCCAGATCGCAACGGTGCCCGGTTGCCACTTCACGTGGCACACGAATTCCTGCCGCAGCGCATGGCGATAGATCACATCAAGCAACGCCCGACTGTCGTCTCTCGTCCAACCGACAAAATGCGATGTGTATCCGGGGTTCACATAGATCACCTTGCGTCCGGTTTCGGGGTGTTTTTTCACAACCGGATGGATCGCACGCGCAGTTGCTTTGGATAGATCAAAACGGTTGTCGTCATTGCCCATGCGCTCAATCGCGTTGCGCAGAATGAACTCGCTTGAATGTTCTGCTTCCAAAGTTCCAAGCAGGGTTTTCAGGCTCTCTGGCAGGGCATCATAGGCGGCAGCGGTGCTGAGGAACGACGTGTTGCCGCCAAAAGGCGGAATATCAATGCCGTGCAGAATTGTCATCCAACAGGGATGTTCCTTGTTGGATTGGTCGGTGTGCCATTCATCGCCAATATTGGTTTTTTCGTCGGCTTCTTTGCGCATATCCTCGACCATTGGATATCCGGAAATTGCCTTGGTCGCCGGGCTATTGTTAACAAAGAGTGGTCCAAATCCCTGACCAAAACGCATGAACTGCTCTACATCCATTTCCTGATTGCGGAATACGATGACGCCATGTGTGTTCAGCCCCTCGCGCAGCTCCTGAAAGACCGAAGGGTCGTTTTCGATCCCGAGAGTCACGCCCGTAACTTCGGCGCCAATGAACCCACCGATCTTGTTAAACTTTATTGACATTCTGGAACCCTCGTCTGTTGCTGTTAGGCGTTGCCGCAAAGAATGGCGCAGAAGCAAACATGCATCAAATTGGTTCTCGCAATGTGGCATATGTGAATTTTGCATACACCTTCAGGCATTAAGTGTTGGGCCGAATTGGCGCGAAACCAAGCCGCGACAGGACTGTAGTCTGTCGTGTGAATTCTATTGTGCCTCGTGATCTTGGATGATCATCGACGCCCCTTTTTCACCAATCATCATGGTTGGTGCATTGGTATTCCCCGAGCTGATCGTCGGCATAATTGATGCATCAATGACCCGCAAACCGGATATTCCATGGACCCGAAGGCGTGGATCAACCACTGCATCGGTGCCGATGCCCATCTTGCACGTGCCAACAGGGTGCAGAATTGTCGCCCCATTCTGTCTGGCGAATTCTTCTAACTCTTTGCCGTTCACATCCGCTGTCGGAAAGGTCGCTTTTTCAACATAAGGAGCGATGATACTTGCCGTCATAATACGACGGGCTTCGGCGATTCCGGCCAACATCACCCGCATGTCGTCAGGATCAGACAGGTAGTTCGTCAGGATTTCGGGCGGAGTTAACGGATCGGTGGTGGTGATTTTTACGTGCCCCCGGCTTTTGGGGTTCGCAATGACAGAGGTGACAAGGGAGCCGGGCAAGCGTTCAAGCTGGCCAAACTGGTCCAGATCAAAACTGCTGGGTGAGAACATCAGTTGAATGTCCGGATGCGCAAGGTTTTCACGACTTCGCGCATAGACCATGGCCGTCGAAACGCCGGTCGTGAGAACTCCGACGCCTTTGACCACCCATTTCCCGATCTCCCAAAAAAGCCGCGGCATTTTTGCCAGGTCGTTGACCGTTTTGGTATTCTTGATGCGATAGGTCAGCCGTAACCCATAGTGATCCTGCAGGTTTTGCCCAACAGCGTGCATTTCCTTAATGACAGGTATGTTCAGTGTTGCCAGCAGGTCCGGATCGCCAATCCCGGAGCGTTGCAAGATACTGGGTGAGCCGATTGCACCAGCACTTAGAATAGTTTCTCGCGCAGACCTGAGGGAGACGGTTTTCCCGGATTTGGTATAGGTAACGCCCGTGCAACGCGCACCGTCAAAATTCAGCTTCTGAACCGTTGCGCCGGTGACAACCGTTAGAAAACCGCTTTCACGTCCACGTCCCAGGAATGCCCGCGCGCTGGACCTGCGAAAGCGGCCCTGCCGGTTCATTTGGGTGAACGCCGCACCTTCGGGATGGCCGCTGTTTATATCGGGTTTGTATTCGTGGCCCATCTCAACCGCAGCTTTCACGAACAATTCGGTGATCGGCAAATTCAGTCGGTGATGCTGAACCGGCAGCGGCCCATCTTCGCCGCGATGTTCGCCAAGGGTCCTGTCCTCGCGATTGCCTTCGTACTTTTCCAGCGACCTAAACGACGGCTCGACGTCATCATAGCTCCAACCGGTACAGCCCATCTGCGCCCATTGGTCATAGTCGCCGGCCTGACCCCGAATGAAAATCATACCGTTGATTGAACCTGACCCACCCAGAACCCGGCCGTGCTGCAACCCAATCTTGCGATCACCGGCAGCGGGGCCGGAATCGGCGGCGTCCTGCCAGGCGACCTTTGCTTTGCCAAACAGGTAACGCACCCCGGCAGGGACGTAGATCATCGGGTTGAGATCGCGCGGTCCGCTTTCCAGCAAAACCGTTTTAAAACGTGCTTCGGCCAAACGGGCAGCGACGATGCAACCGGCGGAACCGCCGCCGATAACAATGAAATCCGGGTTGTTATTTTCGGTCATCTGTGCCTCATTTCTGTATGGGTCAAGTTGGGCCCCGACGGAAAATTCTTGCGGGGACGGACGGCATGGGCGGCATTGTTGTATCAATAGAAGACGCGACTTGCCTGATCCGGTTGGACGCACCTCCGGCGAACAGCTTTAACTCTGAAATGGCGACGACGCTTCTGGCTACGGTGGCCGACATCCGCAATAATTCTGCGGTGCGCGCTGTCGTTATCACCGGGACCGGAGACAAGTTGTTTTGCGCCGGATCCGATTTGAAAGAACTCGACAGGCTCGCCGCGGACGGCAAAGGCCCGGCACATCTGTTGAATGCCGAAGCAGCCGCGTTTGAAGCGCTCGCCGCGTTGCCGGTGCCAACGGTTGCTGCAATCAATGGCGACGCCATTGGCGGTGGGCTCGAGCTGGCGCTGTGTTGCGATTTCATTCTGGCCGCTGACCACGCAAAGCTTAGCTTGCCAGAGATTGCCCTAGGCGTCTTTCCCGGCCTTGGTGCTACCGCGCGTCTGCCTGCGCGAATTGGAACAACACGCGCCATCGAGATGATGATGTTGGGCCGACCTATCGTGGCTTCCTTGGCCGAGAGCTGGGGTTTGATCAATCGCTGCGTTGCCGGAGCCGAACTGATGGGCGAAGCCCTGAAGCTTGGACAAAAAATGGCCCGCGGGCCATCGGCAGCAATGGCGGCAATCAAAGCATCGGTTCGTGCGGCGGAGCAATTCCCGATGCGCGAGGCAGTAGAAATTGCCCGCGAATACGCGATATCCCATGGTGCATCGCCCGAGGTGGCCGAGGGTTTACGCGCGTTCCTGTCCAAAGAACGGCCCAATTTCACGGCAATAAAGCGTGATGTGCTGTAATCTGATAAGTAGCTAACGTCAGTCAAACTAAGTCAAATGATCTGCAGGTTCGACATGCCCTGCGCGATACATTTATCCTCTGCAAAGAGCGAGGCGGACGAGAAGATCACGCGCCGCCCAACCCTTTCAACTTTACCTTCCGCAACCAAAACACGCGCCTTGGCAGGCCTTAAAAAGCTGGTGTTGCTGCTGGTCGTTGCGATTGACTGGTCCTTTTCCACCACCAGAAACGTTACAAGTGCCATCGCGAAATCCAACATTGCTGTCACGGCTCCGCCCTGTATGAAACCGGCGCCCTGGCGGAACAAATCGCCTGGCGAAAACTCAAACCGGATTGTGGCCTCGGCCTTGTTCGCGTCGACCAGAACCGCGTTTAGCGCGGCGAACAGCGGGCTGCTGTCCATCGTGACAGGTTTCGTCGGGTCGCTCAGAAACTGGTTCAACAAAATCCGGTCGGGGTTTTCCATCCGTGCCAACCCTAGATGTCGATGACAACTTTGCCGATATGGTTTCCGGATTGCAGGTATTCCAGCGCTTCCCTGAGCTGGTCCAACGTGAAGCGTTTCTTGTCGATCACAGGCTTAATGCCATGTACGGACATTGCCGTGACCAAACGATCAAGCGACGCGCGACTGCCTGCCGTGCTCCCCTCCAGCCGGGTTTCCTGCATGGAGATGACGCCGATATTCAACTCTGTCCGCCCACCGGTTACGACCCCGATCATGGAAATCACGCCGGTTGGGCCCATCGAAAGCATGGTCTGTTTTAGCGTATCAGCCCCACCGATTTCGATGGCATGACTGATGCCGCGCCGGCCGGTCAGTTTCTGGATGGTTTTGCCCCATTCCGGGTCATCGCGATAATTGACAACGTGGTGCGCGCCCATCGCTTTCATCATCGCCAGTTTTTCGGCCGACGATGAGATGGCAAAAACTTCGGCACCCGCCATGACCGCGAATTGCAGCGCAAAAAGCGAGACACCGCCAGTGCCCTGAATCAACACGCGATCACCTGGGCGGATACGTCCCTTTTCGATCAGTGCGTTCCACGCAGTTGCCGCAGCGCAGGGCAAAGCAGCACCTTCCGCGTATGACAGCGTGTCAGGCAATTTCACCAACGCGTCGCGGCGAAACACGCGTTTTTCTACGGCGACACCATCGGCCATGCCGCCAAGATCGGTCATAACATGGGGGATACGCAGCGGGCCGTCTTGCCAGTCGGGAAAGAAGCACGAAATCACCCGATCTCCTTCTTTCCACTCGCGCACACCTTCACCTACCGCGATCACCTGACCCGCGCCGTCGGACAACGGAATCAGATTTTCGTGTTTTTGCATTCGCCCGTAGCCACCTTTGGCGACCAGCGTGTCACGAAAATTAAGCGAGGCGGCCTTCATCGCGACCAGCACCTCGCCCGGCCCGGCGATCGGTTCGGGAATGTCTTTGATATGCAGGTTTTCCAGCCCGATCGGATCAATAACTGCGGCTTTCATGTGTGTCTTCCTTTTGAATCAAAGAGCGTGAAACTTTGCGCTGGTTTCCGCCATTTTCCGAAGTGACATGGGTACTGTGAACCGGTCGCCAAACTGCTTGGTCAGAGCATCACACTGCGTGACAAACTCCGCCGCGCCAACGGTATCGATATAGGCAAACGGCCCGCCCAAATGCACAGGATAGCCCCAACCGATCACCGCCGCGACATCGGCGGTCTCCGGGTTCAGGACAGTGCCATCATCCAACGCACGCACAGCCTCAAGCGACTGGGTGTTGACCAAACGTTGCCGCACAGTTTCAGCG
>Ga0070727_10005375_pt1 | contig 10492 bp, 7 predicted proteins | sample tdAd472_FD_66722 | JGI IMG/M metagenome (GOLD analysis project Ga0070727, IMG submission 66722) | Marine sediment microbial communities from the Atlantic coast under amendment with organic carbon and nitrate - tdAd47.2 | ecosystem: Environmental > Aquatic > Marine > Coastal > Sediment | place... | reverse complement strand
TATTGGATGCACGGCGGCGGGCTGAGCAGTGTCGTCGCCAATCTTCTGGATGACGGCACCGTGGCCATCGCCACGGGGAACCCGGATATCGGCGGCTCGCGCTCGTCGATGCGGGCCATGGCCGCCGAGGAACTGGGCGTCGATCTGGAAACCATCAAGCCGATCGTCGCCGATACCGGCTCGATGGGGTACAGCCACCTGACCGCGGGCAGCCGCACGACCTTCGCGACCGGCATGGCGGTGATCAATTCGGTGCAGGAAATCATCGAAAAGCTCCGCGCGCTGGCGGCGAAGAAATGGGATATCCCCGTCGACGAAGTCACCTGGGAAGCCGGTCAGGCCGTGACCCAGCGCGACGGTATCGAGGCACTTACGCTAAAACAGCTCGCCGGTATGGCGACGAAAATGGGCGGCGCAATTGCCGGGCATTCGGAAATCAACGCCGGCGGTGCCGGTGCGGCGTTCTGTGCGCAGATCGTCGATGTCGAAGTCGACCCGGAGACGGGCTTTGTTGCGCCGAAGCGCTACACGGTCATTCAGGACGTGGGCCGCGCGGTTTCGCCGGATTACGTTGAAGGCCAGATGCAAGGCGGTGCCGTGCAGGGGATCGGCTGGGCCTTGAACGAGGAATACATCTACGACGACAAAGGGCGGCTGCAGAATACCGGCTTTTTGGATTATCGCATGCCGGTGGCCTCCGACCTGCCGATGATCGATACGGTCATCGTCGAGGTGCCGAACCCGAACCACCCCTATGGGGTGCGCGGTGTCGGCGAGCCGCCGCTGGTCCCGGCCCCGGCGGCCGTCGCCAGTGCCGTCGAGAACGCTGCCGGTATCAAGGCGGCGTCGTTGCCGCTGTCGCCGCCGAAAGTTCTGGACGCCATGGAGCGCGCGCACGGCGAAGGCTGATCGCGCGCATACGTCGTTGTTGCGCGCGTAGTTTCGGTTGAATTGACGAGTCGTGACCTGCGGCGGACAGCTGCCGCAGGCCCGGCGCCGTTCGCCGCGCGTCCTTCGCGGCGATGTCGGCGCATGCGATCACTTTAAGCAATGCGTGCTCCGATGCGGCATGGTGTTTTCTGGGCCGTTACAGGAAGCGACTTATAAATTTACAGTAATTATGTAAAAAAACTTATTATATAAATATAGTTTTATAATTGATTCGATTTAATTTTAAAAAATACTATAGTTAATTGTTTTCGTGTATTTCTTTGGTATTTCAATGAAATATGGTGTATACCTCATGATGAGGGTAGGGAGTGAGTAAAGCCTAACTGAAAGGCGGGCGCTCATGACCGAGAATTCAAAGCCTGTGGTAACCGGCGTACAGCTTTCGCAGTCTTTTGCGCCGAGCGAATCTTTCTATAGCGCAACAAAGCCTGGCCCAAAGCATGGCAATCCGCTGCTGAACGCACTTCGCTCAAAGACAATCCGCCAAATTCAGGTTTTTAGTGTCGTCACCTATGCCGTGGTTGCCGTGCTCTGGCTGGTTGCCATTGAAGCACTTCAGCACACACTCGCGTGGGTTAATTCCACGGAATTCAGCCTTTTTCATCATGGCGCACATGTGCTGTTTGTCGCCATCACGAGTGTTCTTTTCTTTGTTGTTCTCCGCACTACACAAGAAATTCAGGCCCCGACGGTTACCGAGATGGACGCGGCCATCGATGCGACGCACAGCGGTTTGTGGAAATGGAATGTTGCCAGGGATCAGATCATTACGACCGCTGGCGGGAATGACGACCTCGGCTGGGCTGCAAGCGATAGCATTCGCGATCTGCAAAGCTGGCAGGAAATTGTTCACCCCGACGACTGGAAGATCGTCGATACGACGCTGCAACGTCTGAACGATGGTCTTCAAGATCGTTTCTCTTTCCAGCAGCGGCTGAAAAGCATCGACAATAGCTGGCGCTGGTACAGCATAGAAGGCCGGGTCGCATCACGTAGTGCGGACGGTAAAGTCAAAACGCTCGATGGCGTCTATCACAGCATCAACGATATCAAACATACGGAATTACAGCTGCAACACGCCAACCGGGCACTGAGCATCCTGAATGCCGCGCACAATGCCGTTATCCGTTGCGAGAGCGTGTACGATATGTTTTCCGCTCTCGTTACCGACCTGGCTTCGGATAAGAGCTATGCCGTGGTCGCCGTCATGGAAGTTAAACATGACAGCGAGAAGAATATCGTGCCGCTGTTTGCCGACGGTTCTTCGGTCGATTTCATTCATAATGCCCGGATAACCTGGGGGGATACCGAGTGCGGCGGCGGCCCGTCCGGCACTGCGGTACGAACGGGAAAGCCGTGCATCATCGACGATGTGAGAGCGGATCCGTTGGCACAAAACTGGATCGATTTGCTGGAAAAATATTCAATCCGCTCGGCGGTATCGATCCCGATCATGCTGGACGGTAAAGCCAGGTATGTCCTGCAGCTGGATTCACCCGAAGTCGACGCTTTCAGCCGCGATGAGGCCGATACCTTTGATCTGATCGGGACGACGCTGTCCGACTCGATTTCCGGCATCGATACGAAGGGTAAATTATTGCGCTCCGAGCAGGCAAGAAACATTGCCACCGAAAAGCTCAATACGGCGTTGGTTGGATCCGTGAACGCCATGGCGAAGATTGTCGAAACGCGTGACCCTTATACCTCGGGCCATCAGCAACGGGTTGCCGAAATCGCGACTGCCATTGCCAAAGAAATGGGCATGAGCAACGAGGCAATCGAGGGAATCCGTATCGGTGCCTGGATGCACGATATCGGTAAAATCGGGGTGCCTGCCGAGATTCTGGTCAAGCCGGGCCATCTCGACAGCACCGAGCTGGCGTTGATCCGCCGTCATGCATCGATCGGCTATGAAATCGTGAAATCCATCGACTTCGGCTGGCCGGTCCAGGCGATCGTGCTCGAGCACCATGAACGGTGGGATGGTTCCGGATATCCGAATGGCCTGAGAGGCGAGGAAATTTCGATTGAAGCGCGGATTGTCGCGGTTGCGGATGTCGTTGAATCGATGGCCACGAACCGCCCGTATCGGGCAAGTATCCCGTGGGAAAAAGTTATGGATGAACTTCGTACGGGGCGGAGCATTCGCTACGATCCCAAAGTGATCGATGCGGCGATGGTGGTTTTCGACCGGAATGTCGAGCGTTTCGGATTCACGGTGAATTAGCGGCAACGCCTTGCTCGCCTGATTTCGAGGCGTCGGAGCCCGTGTGCATCCTGCGCAAGGAGGCGCTCTACGCCGATAATTGAGCATGTGCCTTTCCTGAGCGTTGCTGGTGCCGTAAAACTGTGGGGAATATTAGAGACAGCAAATACCCATTCGGTCGTTACGTGCCGAGAACCGGCAAGATCAAGCTACATGCAACAATACATTGAACGCTGGCAGGCACTGTCCGGCAATGTTCGCGGCTCTATCATTATTTTGGTCGCGTCATTGGTCTCGGTGCTGATGTCGTCGCTGATCAAGCATGTCGGCCAGACGATCCCGGTCATCGAAATCCTGTTTTTCCGGCAGGTGCTCGTGCTGATCATCATTTCGCCGGTGATCTTTCGCAACCGGACGACGGTGTTCAAGTCGAACATCTATGGCATGCATTTTCTGCGCGCGGCGCTGTCGATCTTCGCCATGTACACGGGGTTCTCGGCGGTTGTGAACATGCCGCTTGCCGAAGTGACGGCGATTTCCTTCGCGCGCATTCTGTTCACGACCGTTCTGGCGATTATCTTCCTGAGCGAGGTCATCGGTGTCCGCCGCTGGACCAGTATTATCGTCGGTTTCGTGGGCGTGTTGGTGGTCATCCGGCCCGACCCGGACAATCTCAACCTGTATGCCCTGATGGCGGTCGTCTCGGCATTGTTCGTGTCGGGTGTGCAGATCCTGCTCCGCAAGCTGTCGCAGATCGACAAGGCCTCGACCATTTTGGTCTTTCATTCCACGACCGTGACCCTCGTCATGGCCGTGCCGACCTATTTCCTGTGGGTCATGCCGAGCCTGGATGAGTTGATTTACATTCTCATGATCGGCGCGCTGATGTCGCTGATGCAATGGATGTTCATTCAGGCGCTGAAGGTTGGCGAGGCGGCGGCGATTGCACCAATGGAATACGTGCGTCTGCTCTATGCGGCGATCATCGGGATCATCTTTTTTGCCGAGATACCGACGGTGTGGACGCTTTCGGGTGCGGCGATCATCGTCGCCAGTACGCTTTACACCATGCACCGTAACACGCTGAAGGCGGCGCAGAAATAAGCCGGCCGTCGGCGCGGTCCTAGCGGCAACCCATGGCGTTGAAGTAATACAGGGTCGACATTTTTTTCTCGCGAATGCATTCGGCAATCGGCCCCATGCATTCGTTGATGCGGAAGGTGTGCCGGTTCTTGCTCTCTACGCCACGTGCGCCATTCTGGAAGGCCAGTATCTGCCGCTGCATGTAAGGCACCTTTTGTCCGGCGAGGTTCGGGATGTTCGGATCCGTGCTGCGTCCGTTCGCGCCGTGACACGTCGTGCAGGCGTTATCGACCTTGGCGCTCCGCCAGGTATATGTGCCCGGTACGCACGCCTGTTCGGAAAAGTACATGGCAAGCCGGTCGTAATCGCGTTCGTCGATCCGATGAACGTGCCATGCCATCGTGGCGTTGCCGCGCGTATCGCCCTTTTCGGCGGTGGTGCGGAAATGGTGAAGCTGATTGACGATATAGGCGTGGTTCTGCCCGGCCAGATGCGGGATGTCGTATTTGTATGAAATGCCCGTCGATCCGTGACAATCGGTGCACATGGCCAACGGATCGCGCTTGGCAGTTTCCTGCTGATCGACGCAGGAAACGATGGCCAATAGGCCGAATAAGAATCCGGCGGTCGTAAAAATCGATCGCGTCATGTGCGATGTTGAGATCAGATCAGAATTAAGCGGGCTTGAGACTGGTTCGGTTTTTAGACCCTCGGGTCATCGCCGCGCAAGCGGCAATCCACCGCTATGGCCATGACGCGCTGACGGGGCAAAAAAATGCCCCTCCCGAGGGAGGGGCAAAGGTCAGGGTGGTTTTTGGGGGTACAGGAGGGGTAATGGTGTTCCTTAGCCGTTCGGGCCAAGCGCCGGACGCAGCCGTGCGAACGCGTTGCGCATCGCTTCGGCCCGGAGCCGGCGGCCTTCGCGCAGTGCATTTTCCACTTCGCCGGTCGTGAAGATGTTCCGCGCATCCGTGCGGCCCGATCTGTGTTCCGTATTCATGTCGATATTCCTTTCAAATCGTCGAATTTAGGGGCGGACCAGAAACGGGTTTCTGTCTCCGCGCTGTTGAAAGGACCATAGTCGATTTCCAAAAATCCCATAATGGATAAAAAAAGACTAGGTTTCGTGAAATTTCTTCATTAATATACTGGCATGGATCGTTTTGGAGAAATGGAAACCTTCGCCCGGGTCGTCGAAAGCGGCAGCTTTTCGCGTGCCGCGCGCGATTTGCACATGACGCCGTCGGCGGTCAGCAAGATGATCGGCCGCCTCGAAGACCGGCTTGGTGTGCGTCTGCTCAGCCGCACCACCCGCAAGCTCAGCTTGACCGAGGAAGGCCGGGTCTTTTACCAGCGCATCACGCCGATCCTGGCGGAAGTCGAGGAAGCCGAGGAAACGGTATCGCTGTCGACGGCGGAAGCGCGCGGTGTGCTCAAGGTCAATGCCTCGACGGCGTTCGGGCAGTACCAGATCGTGCCGCTGATCCCGGGCATGCTGGAAAAGTATCCGAGCCTGCAGGTCGAACTGACCATGACCGACAGCATCGTCAATCTGGTCGAGGAAGGTTTCGACGTGTCGATCCGTATCGGCACGCTGACCGACTCGACGCTGATCGCACGCAAGCTGGGCACGGCGCACCGGGTGCTGGTGGCCTCGCCGGATTACCTGAAACGCCGCGGCGTGCCGAAATGCCCGGTCGATCTCAAGGGGCACGAATGCCTGAAACTGAGCATCCCCACGTCATTGAACAAGTGGGAATTCATTCTCGACGACGGGCCGAGCACGGTCGAGGTTTCGGGCCGCTTCGAGGCGGACAATGCCATCGCCCTGCACGAAGCAGCGCTGGCTGGGCTTGGGCTGTTCCGCGCCGCGACGTTCGTGGTCGGCGACGACATCAAGGCCGGGCGGTTGGTGCCGGTGCTGCAGGAATTCGAAATTTCAGGCGATCCGGGGATATTCGCGGTGTGGCCGCATAACCGTAATTTGTCGGCGAAGGTTCGCGCCTTCGTTGATACCCTCGTCGACGCCTTCAGCCCGATCCCGCCGTGGGAGCGGGACGACTGAGACAAGGCGCGGGGCTGTCCCTCATCCTTCGAGACGCGGCTGCGCCGCTCCTCAGGATAAGGAAACTGTTGATGCCTCATCCTGAGGAGGCCTGAAAGGCCGTCTCGAAGGATGAGACACTTGCCGTGAAAAATTGAGAGACCGCATGGTTTTTTGATACGAAGCAATGCTGCAATGCAAAAAAGTCAGTGGTTATCGCGGTCAATAATGCTATCAACCGCATGCTTTTGATGATGCAGCCATTTTCTCCCACATGCGGGTGGAGAGCACGATGAACAAACTCAATTCGTCGACCCCGGTTTCCGAACCGGACGCCACCGATGCAAAGCCCGGCGCCGGGTCCGCGAAATCGCACACGAAGCGGTCTTTGATTCTGGCGGCGCTGCTGGCGTTGGCGGCTGTTGCGTGGATCGCATCCGGCGCGCTCGAAGACAGTGCGCCTGCGGAACAGGAAACGGTTGCCGCGCGAAACGCCGGTGAGGCCGCGCCGGTCAAGGTCCAGGTCATGGACATTGCCGCCGTCGATCATCCGCGCACGCTGATCGTCACCGGACGCACCAACGCCATCAAGGACGCCGAGATCAAGGCCGAAACCGCCGGCCAGGTCGTGGCCCGTCCGGCGCGCAAGGGCACGATGGTCGAGAAGGGCGCCGTGCTGCTTGAACTGGCCATGGACGACCGCGCCGCGCAGTTGCGCGATGCTCAGGCCCAGCTCGGCGCCGCCAAGATCACCTATGAGGCCTCCAAGGATCTACAGCGCAAGCAGTTCGAATCGCAGATCAAGCTGGCCGAAAGCAATGCCGCGCTTGCCGCCGCCGAGGCCCAGGTCGCGACCATCAAGCTGGATATCGCGCGCACCAAGATCCGCGCGCCGATCGACGGTTTTGTCGAGGAACTGTTGCCCGGTCCCGGCGATTATGTCGAAAAGGGCGAGCAGGTGGCCATGGTCGTCGATCTCGACCCGATGCGCGTCATCACCTATGTCACCGAGCGCGAGGTCGGGTACTTGCGCGTCGACGATCTGGCGACGATCAGGTTGCCCAACGGTCGCGAGGTCGGCGGTACGGTGCATTACATTTCCAGGGTCGCCAACGACGTTACTCGGGCATTCCGCGTCGATGTCTGGACCGACAATCCGGATGCGTCGATCCCGTCCGGACTGACAGCAGAGGTGCATCTCAACGGCGGCTCGCGCAAGGCGCACAAAATTCCGACGTCGGCGCTGACGCTCAACGATCAGGGCAAGCTCGGCGTGCGCACCATCGTTGACGGCGATGTCGTCAAATTCGTCCCGGTCGCACTGCTTGAGGATACGCCCGAAGGGGCGTGGGTCACGGGGCTTCCCGATCCGGTGACGCTGATCGCCGTCGGCCAGGAATTCGTCGTCGAGGGACAGAAAGTGCAACCGTCGAAGGCGGGCGGAGAGCCGTAATGAACGCCCTGATCGACGCCGCCGTCACGCATAGCCGCACGGTGCTCGGTTCGCTGCTGCTGATCCTGATCGCCGGTGTCTTTGCCTTCAACGACATCCCCAAGGAAGCCGACCCGGACGTCAACATTCCGATTATCTATGTGTCGATGCACCACGAGGGGATTTCGCCCGAGGATGCCGAACGCTTGTTGATCCGCCCGATGGAGCAGGAACTGCGCGCCATCGAAGGCGTCAAGGAGATGCGCTCGAAAGCCTATGAAGGCGGCGCCAACGTAACACTGGAATTCGACGCCGGTTTCGATGCCGACGAGGCGTTGACCGACGTGCGCGAGAAGGTCGATCTGGCGAAGCCGGAACTGCCCAGCGAGACCGACGAGCCGGAAGTGCACGAGGTCAATATCTCGTTGTTCCCGGTGCTGGTGGTGACGCTGTCGGGCAATCTGCCGGAACGCACGTTGCAGAATCTGGCGCGCGACCTGCGCGATGAGATCGAAGGCATCACGCAGGTTCTGAAGGCGGAAATCGCCGGCGACCGCGAGGAACTGGTCGAAGTCGTCATCGACCCGGTGGCTATCGAAAGCTATGGGCTGTCGCCTTTGGATACGGTCGCCAGCATTTCAAGTTCCAACCTTCTGGTTGCCGCGGGCGCGCAGGACACCGGCAAGGGGCGCTTCGCGATCAAGGTGCCGGGGCTGTTCGAAACCGTCGCCGACATCGCGGGTATGCCGGTCAAGGTCGACGGCGACAGCGTCATCGTGCTGGGCGACATCGCGGAAATCCGCCGCGGCTTCAAGGACCCGGAAACCTTTGCGCGGGTCGACGGGCATCCTGCGGTGGCGCTGGAAGTCTCGAAGCGCACCGGCCAGAACATCATCGAAACCGTCGAGGCGGTGCGCGCCACGGTCGAGGCCGAGCGCGCCGCATGGCCGGAAGCGCTGCGTCAGTCGATCAGCGTCGAATACCTGCAGGACAAGTCCGGCGATATCCGTCTGATGCTGGCCGATCTGCAAAACAACGTGTTGTCAGCGATCCTGCTGGTGATGGTCATCGTCGTCGCCGCGCTCGGTCTGCGCACGGCGGGGCTGGTGGGGATCGCCATTCCGGGGTCGTTCCTGGCGGCGATCCTGGTGCTGTATTCCGTGGGCATGACGGTCAACATCGTCGTGCTGTTCAGCCTGATCCTCGCCGTCGGCATGCTGGTCGACGGGGCCATCGTCGTCACCGAATACGCGGACCGCAAGATGATCGAGGGCGATACCCCGAAAGACGCCTATACCCTTGCCGCGAAACGCATGGCGTGGCCGATCATTGCATCCACCGCGACGACGCTGGCGGCGTTCCTGCCGTTGGTATTCTGGCCGGGACTGGTCGGCGAGTTCATGAAGTTCCTGCCGATCACGCTGTTGATGACGCTGACCGCGTCGCTGGCGATGGCGCTGATCTTCGTGCCGACGCTGGGCGCGCAGATCGGCAAGGCCGGCGGCGCCGTTGATGCCGATCTGATGCGCGAACTGGCCGGGGCGTCGGCGTTCCGTACCGAGAAGATATCCGGCGGCACCGGTACGTATGTCCGGGTTCTGGATGCCGCGCTGCGACACCCGGTGAAAATTCTGCTGGCTGCGCTGACGCTGCTGGTCGGCGTGCAGGTGGCTTACGGGATGCTCGGCAAGGGCGTCGAGTTCTTCCCCGAAGTCGAGCCGGAACTGGCCAAGCTGCAGGTCCGCGCGCGCGGCAACCTGTCGGTTTGGGAAAAGCACGATCTGATGAAGGACGTCGAAAGCCGCATTCTCGACGTGCATGGCATTCGCGACACGTATACCCGTGTCGGCCAGAACGAACGCTCCGAGGACGCCGAGGACATCATCGGCGAGGTGACGCTGGAATTCGAGGAATGGTATCTGCGCCGCAAGGCCTCCGTGATCCTTGCCGAGATCAATGAGAAGACCCGCGACATCGCCGGGATCGTCATCGACCGCCGCACCGCCGAGGCCGGCCCGCCGGTCGGCAAGGACATCCAGGTCGAACTGTCGAGCCGCAACGTCGACTTGCTGGCGCCGGCGGCGGCGCGTCTGCGCGCCTATATCGAGAGCGACGGCGAATACGAAAACATCGAGGACAGCCGTCCGCTGCCGGGTATCGACTTCGAGATCAACGTCGACCGCGCCCAGGCGGCCAAGTTCGACGCCAACATCGAGATCGTCGGCCGCGCCGTGCAGCTTGCCACCAATGGCCTGAAGCTGGGCGAATACCGCCCCGACGATGCCGACGACGAAATCGATGTGCGCGCGCGCTATCCGGAACGTTTCCGCACTCTCAACGAACTGCAGCAGATCCGCATCGAAACCGGTGCCGGTTCGGTGCCCATCGGCAACTTTGTGACGGTCGAGCCGAAACCGAAGACCGGGACGCTCAACCGCACCGACACGCGGCGCGTAATGGCGGTGAAGGCCGACGTGATCGACGGCGTGCTTGTCGACGCGAAGGTCAAGGAAGTGACCAAATGGATCGCCGGGGCCGGGTTCGATCCGCGCATCACGATCCGCTTCAAAGGCGAGGACGAGGAACAGAAAAAAGCGCAGGACTTCCTCGTCAAGGCGTTCGGCGTGGCGCTGTTCCTGATGGCGCTGATTTTGGTCACGCAGTTCAACAGTTTCTATTCGGCGTTCCTGATTCTCTCGGCGGTGATCATGTCGACCATCGGCGTGTTCATCGGGCTTTTGGTCACGGGCCAGCCGTTCGGGGTGGTGATGAGCGG
>Ga0070727_10005374_pt1 | contig 10495 bp, 10 predicted proteins | sample tdAd472_FD_66722 | JGI IMG/M metagenome (GOLD analysis project Ga0070727, IMG submission 66722) | Marine sediment microbial communities from the Atlantic coast under amendment with organic carbon and nitrate - tdAd47.2 | ecosystem: Environmental > Aquatic > Marine > Coastal > Sediment | place... | reverse complement strand
CTCGCGGGCCAGCATGCGCCCTATATGGTGAAGCAGATGAAAGACTTCAAGTCCGGGGCGCGCAAGGATCCGGTCATGGCGCCGATGGCGAAGCCGCTGAGCGACAAGGACATGGAAAACCTGGCCGCCTATTTCGCTTCACAGAAGCAGAAATAGAGAGCTGACCTCCATGAAAATCCGTTCCCTCATTGCCGTGCTCGTGGCATTGGCCGGCGTGCACACGGTTGGCGCCGCCGGCGATGCCCAGGCGGGCAAGGACAAAGCACAGGTCTGCGCGGCGTGCCACGGCGCCGACGGAAACAGTGCGAACCCGCTCTGGCCGAATCTTGCGGGACAGCACGCTGCTTACACGAGTAAGCAGCTGGCGGACTTCAAGGCCGGCGAAACCCGAATGGATCCGGTCATGGCGGAGCAGGTTAAGCAGCTCAGCCCGGAAGACATGGCGGATCTCGGCGCCCACTTCGCAACCCTGACACCCGCCGGCGGATTCGTAAGCGAGGAGCACCTGCCCTTGGGGCAACGCATCTACCGCGGCGGCAACCAGGAGACCGGCGTGCCGGCGTGCATCGCCTGCCACGGGCCCAGCGGCGCCGGGGATCCCATGGCCGGTGTGCCGGCCCTGACGGGACAGCGGGTTCCCTACACGGTCAAGCAGCTGAACGCCTTTCGCGGCGGCGATCGGAAGAACGATAGAAACGGCACCATGCGGGATGCGAGCCGCTTCCTCTCCGACGCGGATATTCACGCCGTGTCCGAGTACATCGCCGGCCTGCACTAGCAACGTTTCGCGCCGGACCGTGAAGTCGTTCACGGTCCTGGTATCTCATCGGAACTTCCCCGCCATGGCGGCACCTAACGCTGTACCGGCCGACGTTGAGCGGCTGGGAGAGTGGAGAACCCAGGAATGATTCGCCCAGGTATGAAAAGAACATCATCCGTCCTCGCGTCCCTGACGCTTCTCGTGTCGGTGACGATGCTGCCTTTCACCGCGGCGCTCGGCGCGGGAATCGATCCGGCGGGGAAGTACGACCAGATCAAGCCACCGCAGCCCACCGACACCCCCGACAAGGTCGAAGTGGTCGAGGTCTTCTCCTACGCCTGCCCCCACTGTTTTACGTTTCTTCCGTACATGGAGAAGTACGAGGAGAGCAAACCGGACTACGTGGCCGTTCGGCACATGCCCGCTGTGTTTCGCCCCAGTTGGGTCCCGCCCGCCCGCGCCTTTTACACGGCCCAGGTGCTCGGCATCGAGAAGCAGATGCATCGTGCCATCTTCGAGGCCATCCACGTGCACAAGCAACCGATGGACACCCGCGAAGACGTGATGAAGTTCTTCGAATCTCGCGGTGTGAGCAAGACGGATTTCGACAAGGCCTATGATTCCTTCGCGGTGGAGACGCTGATGCGCAAGTCCCAGGTCATGCAGAAACGCTACGGCATCCGCGGAACGCCGTCGGTCGTCGTCAACGGCAAGTATCGCGTGTCGGGCACGCTGGCGGGACCGCCGGAAGGAGTGATCCAGGTGACCGGGGCGCTGGCGGAACGCGAATACGCCGAGATGAAGGCGCAGTAAGGATACCCGTAGGTTGGGCTGAGCGCAGCGAAGCCCAACCTACAAGACGATATCCGGATGAGAACTCAGGCCTCGATGGGCGTGTCCGCGAGGTTCCCCCACTCGGACCACGCTCCCGGATAACCCTTGATGCGGGGGAAACCCAGGGACTTCAACACCACGTAGGTGTGGGACGAGCGGTGATGGGTCTGGCAGTAGGCGATCACCTCCCTGCCCGGCGTCGCACCCACCCCTTCCAACAGGACCTCTAACTCCGCCGCCGGCTTCAAGCGCAGATTGCGCTGCTGATCGATGGCGTCCACCCAGTTGAAGTTCACGGCGCCCGGGATGTGACCGCCGCGCTCGGCGCGCACGTTGATGCCGAGATACTCCTCTGGCGTGCGGGTGTCGAGGAAGGTCACGTCGGGATTGCCGATGCGCTCGAGAATGTAGTCCCTGTCCGCCGCGGCGTCGCCGCGGATCTCCGCCGCGTAGCCGCCCGGGCTGACCGAAGCCGGCCCGTCCGCGAGTGGATGGCCCTCGTTCGCCCAGGCATGGATGCCGCCGTTCAGCATGGACGCCCCGACGTGGCCCAGCATGTCCAGGGTCCAGAGCAGGCGGCCGGCCTTTCCGCCGCCCTCGTCGTCGTAGGCGACCACGTGATGATCCCCTGTCATGCCGATGGACGAGAGCGCGCTGCTCAGCTGATCCACTCCCGGCAGTAACCCCGCCACCGGTGGGCTGCTCGCGATGATGCTCGCGTAGTCGAGATGTACCGCGCCGGGCACCTGCGCGGATGCGGACGTCTGCGGATTACACAGATCGACGACCAGCAGATCCTCCGCGCCCAGTGACTCCGCGAGCTCCTCCGGCTCGACGATCAACGGGAGTGCCATTGCCCTACTCGTCGGAGATCTTGACCAGCGTGCGGCCGGTGTTCTTGCCGGTCACATAGTCGTCGAAAACGTCGGAGAGCCCATCCAGGTCCACCGTGCGGGTCACGATGCGCTCGAAATTCCTTGGCCGCAGATCCGTCCCCAGCCGGGCCCAGACCCGATCCCGGGTCTCCGCGGAGATGTACACGGAGTTGATTCCGAGCAGGTTTACGCCGCGGAGGATGAAGGGCATCACCGTCGTCTCGAGCTTGATACCGCCGGCGAGGCCGATGGAGGCGATGTTGCCGCCGGGCATCGTCGTGCGCGTTATCCAGCCCAGCTGATCGCCGCCGACGCTGTCCACGGCCCCGCCCCACAGAGCCTTTTCCAATGGACGCGTGCCCATCTCCACTTCGTCCCGGTAGCAGATTTCGCTGGCGCCCAGGCCCTTCAGATAATCGTCGGCATCGTGCTTGCCGGTGAACGCCGTCACCTGGTAGCCGAGGCCGGCGAACATGTCGATGGCATAGCTGCCGACGCCGCCGGTGGCGCCGTTGACGAGAATCGGCCCGCCGTCCGAGCTCTGGCCGTTGTGCTCCATCCGATCGACGGCGATGCCGGCGGTGAAGCCCGCGGTGCCGAGCGCCATGGAGTCGCGGAGCGAAAGCCCCTTCGGCAGGCCCACCACCCACTCGCCGGGTACGCGCACGTACTCCGCGTACCCGCCATCGTGCTCCTCGCTCAGACCGCAGCCCGCCACCAGCACGGGGTCGCCTTCCTTGAAGCGTGGATCGTCGGAGGCGTGCACGCGTCCCGCGACGTCGACGCCCCCGATGAGCGGGAAACGTTTCAGGATCCTGCCCTTACCGGTGGCGGCGAGGGCATCTTTGTAGTTCACGTCCGACCACACCGCGCGTATGACGACATTGCCCGGTGACAGTGAATCGAGATCGGTGGTCTCCAGACGCGCCTCGATGGCACCGTCTTCTTCGTATATCCGGTATGCGCGGAAAGACTCCATTACTCCTCCAAGGGGTGTCTGCCGTGCCCCCGAAACGCGCATCCTATACTATTGCGGGCGACGCGCTAACCCGCATCCGGTCTGGCGGCCATGAGCCTTTTCGAGAATCAAAAACAGAGCTTCGAGCAGCTGCGCCGGGATTTCCGCTGGCGCATTCCCGAGTATTACAACATCGGCGAAGACGTGTGCGACAGGCACGGCGCTCGCGCCGACCAGACAGCGTTGTTCCTCGAGGACAGCGCCGGGCGCGCCTACACCGTGACCTTCGGTGAGCTGAAGACACGCTCCGATCGCTTCGCCAACGCGCTCCGCGGCCTCGGCGTCGGGAGAGGCGACCGTGTCGCCATCATTCTTCCGCAACGGGAAGAGACCGTCATCGCCCACATCGCCGTGTACAAGCTCGGCGCCATCGCCCTGCCGCTGGCGGTGCTGTTCGGACCCGACGCCATCGAGTACCGCCTCGGGAACAGCGGCGCCAAGGTCGCCATTAGCGACGCGGGCCACATGGAGATGCTGAACGACCTCCGGCCGGATCTGCCGGATCTCGAGACTCTCGTCGTGTGCGACCCCGAGGGCGGCGGGCAACCGTTCTGGGAGCTGCTGGAGTCGGGATCCGAACAGTTCGACTGTGTGCAGACCCGAAGCGACGACCCGGCCCTGCTCATCTATACCTCGGGGACCACCGGCCCGCCCAAGGGCGCCCTCAATGCCCATCGCTGCCTGCTCGGAAACCTGCCGGGCTTCGAGCTCTCCCAGAACTTCTATCCCCGGAACCGCGATCTCATGTGGACGCCCGCGGACTGGGCTTGGACCGGCGGGCTGCTGGATGCGCTCCTGCCGGCGCTGCACTACGGCGTCCCGGTGCTCGGTTACGTGGGGGGCCGCTTCGACCCGGAGCAGGCCTGCGGGCTCATCGGCCGCTACGGAGTGCGCAACGGATTCATTCCGCCCACCGCCATGAAGATGATGATGCAGGTGGAGAACTCGAAGGAGAAGCACGGCATCCAGCTCCGCTCCATCATGTCCGCCGGCGAGACGGTCGGCGCCGAGGTCGTGCGCTGGGCCGCGGAGGAGCTCGGCGTCGAGGTGAACGAGATGTGGGGACAAACGGAGTTCAACTACCTTGTAGGCAACTGCTCGGCGGTCATGCCGGTGCGCCCCGGCTCCATGGGCAAGCCCTATCCCGGTCACAACGTCGAGCCGGTGGACCCGTCGGGCCGTCCCATGGCCGACGGCGAGGTGGGCGAGCTCGCGGCACGGCGCGACGACCCGATCTTCTTCCTCGGCTACTGGCAGCGCGACGACGCGACCCGGGAGAAATTCGTCGGCGATTACTGGGGAACCGGCGACCTGGGTTACCGGGACACCGACGGCTATCTGTGGTTCGTCGGGCGCAAGGACGACGTCATCTCCAGCGCGGGGCACCGCATCGGGCCGGGGGAGATCGAGGACTGCCTTCTGAAGCACGAGGCCGTCGCCCAGACCGCGGTGATCGGCAGTCCCGACGATCTGAGAGGCGAGATCATCAAGGCCTTCGTCATCCTCACCGAGGGGAAGTCGCCGTCCGATGCGCTCGCCCGGGACATTCAACTGAGCGTGAAGCAACGCCTCGCCGCCCACGAATACCCCCGGGAGATCGAGTTCGTCGAGACACTCCCCATGACCACCACCGGTAAGGTACGCCGCATCGAGCTGCGGGAGCTTGAGATCGCGCGAAAGCGCGGCGCCTAGAGAGTAAAAGATGGCATCGAATTCGGACGACTCGTTCAAAACGTCATCCCATGACGTCGTCGTAATCGGCGCAGGACAGGCGGGCCTCGCCGCCAGCTATTTTCTCGACCGGCAGGGTGTCGATCACGTCGTCCTCGAGCGTGGGCGGACCGGGGAGAGCTGGCGGACCCAACGCTGGGACTCATTCGTCGTCAATACTCCCAATGCAATCAACGCACTTCCCGGTGCGCCTTACGATGGCCCCGCGGCGGATGGATTCCAGACGAGGGACGAGCTCGTGGCGTCCTTCGAGCGTTACGCTGAGCGCTTCGAGCTACCGATTCGCGCCGGCGTCGAGGCTGAAGCCGTCGAGAAAGACCCGGCGCACGGCGAATTCACCGTGCGCGTACGGGACGCCGACGGCGCGCGTCAATCGATCGCCGCGAGATGCGTCGTCGTCGCTTCGGGAATTTTAAACAAGCCCCGGGTGCCCGCTTTCGCTGCGTCGCTGCCGCCCGCCATTGCGCAGGCGCACGCCGGGAGCTATCGCAATCCGGAGGCCCTGCCGCCCGGAGCGGTGATAGTTGCCGGGAGTGGACAGTCGGGATGTCAGATCGCGGAGGAACTCGCCGAGTCCGGTCGAAAGGTTTTTCTCTGCACCAGCAAGGTGCCGCGCCAACCCCGCCGTTATCGTGGCCGTGACATTGTCGAGTGGGAATGGGATGCCGGTATCCTGCATGTGAAGCGGGGCGATCTCGAAGACCCGTCGATAATGAACTCCGCGCAACCGCAGATCTCCGGTGTCGGGAGATACGGCCACACCATCAGCCTGCAGCATCTGTCGAGCATCGGCGTCGAGTTGCTTGGACGTATCACCGGAGTCCAGGACGGCACCCTGAATCTCGACGCCAGCCTGCGGGACAACATCCGCTTCGCCGACCGTACGTCGGAAGACGACAAGCGCGTGATCGACGAATACATCGCGCGCAAGGGCATCGACGCGCCGGCCCCCGAGGAGGACCCCGCAGATACCCCCTGGGAGGATCTCGACGGGCTGCCGATGCCCTCAAAGCTCGATCTCGCGGCGGCGGACGTCGGCAGCATCGTCTGGTGCACGGGCTTCAGCGCGGACTTTTCATGGATTGCCCCGCCGATTCTCGACGACGCCGGCAAGCCCGCCCACGATCGAGGCGTCTCCCATGTCGATGGCATCTACTTCGTCGGCTTCCCGTGGCTGCACAGACGCAAGTCCGGCATCATCTGCGGCGTAGAGGAGGACGCATCCCATATCGTGGATCACATCACCTCACGGCTGGGAAACAACGCGTAGTTCGCGCGCCATTGCATGCAATCGCCGCTCAAGTATGACCCCCGGGCCGCCATCGCCCACCTGAGGACCGTGGACCCGAAGCTCACCCGGCTGATGGAGCGGGTCGGATCCTTTGCCATGCCGACCCGGGAGGCCATGAGCCCGTTTCAGATGCTCCTGCATGCCATCGTCTACCAGCAGATAACGACCAAGGCGGCGGCGAGCATCCACGGCCGGCTGGTGGCGCTGTTCCCCGGCGACAAACCGGGTCCTCGGCGGCTGCAGAAGCTCTCCGACGAGGAACTGCGCGGGGCTGGCCTTTCGCGACCGAAGCAGAGGGCTGCCCGGGATCTCGCGGACAAGTCCCTGGATGGCACGGTTCCGACCCGCCGCCAGCTCGAACGCATGGACGACGGGGCGATCATCGAGCGGCTGATCCAGGTGCGGGGCATCGGTCAATGGAGCGCCGAGATGATGCTGATTTTTCAGCTCGGCCGACCCGACGTCCTGCCGGTGACGGATCTCGGCGTGCGCAAGGGCTTTCAGTTGTCCCACGGCGGCCGCGATCTGCCCGAGCCGAAGAAGCTGCTCCGCTACGGCGAGCGCTGGCGGCCTTACCGGTCCGTGGCCAGCTGGTATCTGTGGCAGGCGAACTATCTACCGTAGAATGCCTCTCATGTATTTCACCCAACTTTCGAGCAACCACACATGATCGATCTCTACACGTGGCCCACACCGAACGGCCACAAAGTGCACATCATGCTCGAGGAAGTCGGCCTCGAGTACCGCGTGATTCCCGTGAATATCAACGAAGGGGATCAGTTCGACCCGGAATTCCTGGCCATCAGCCCGAACAACAAGATGCCGGCGATGGTCGATACCGACGGCCCCGACGGCAAGCGCTACTCGCTGTTCGAGTCCGGTGCGATCCTCATGTATCTCGCGGAAAAGACCGGCCAGCTGATGCCGACGGACATGGCGGCGCGCTACCAGGTCATCCAGTGGTTGATGTTTCAGATGGGCAGCATCGGCCCCCTGCTCGGCCAGACCCACCACTTCCGGGTATACGCGCCGGAGACGATCCCCTACGCCGTCGATCGCTACACCAATGAAGCGGCCCGGCTCTACGGCGTGATGGATAAGAGGCTCGCGGAGAGCGCGTACCTCGCCGGCGACGATTACTCCATCGCCGACATCGCCTGCTTCCCCTGGCTCCGCCGACCGGAGCGCCAGGGACAGCAGCACGAGGACTTCCCCAACATGAAGCGCTGGTTCGATGCCATCGCTGCGCGCCCGGCCGTGCAGCGGGGCGTCGAGGTCCTGGCCGAGCACCAACGCACCGGTCCGATCTCCGCCGAGGCGCGGGAGAACCTCTTCGGCGGCGCCCAGTACCAGAAACACTGACAACCCGCCATGAGCACCGGGGCTACTATCCTCGCTATCGACCAGGGCACGACCAGCAGCCGCGCCATCGTCTTCGACGCCACCGGCAAGTCCCTCGCGGTGGCCCAGCAGGAGTTCGCCCAGCACTATCCCGACGACGGTTGGGTCGAGCACGATCCGGAGGAGATCTGGTCGACGACGCTCAACGTGTGCCGGGAGGTGAGCACGGCGGGTGGGGTCGACGCCGGTTCCATCGCCGCCATCGGTATCACCAATCAGCGGGAAACGACGCTGGTCTGGGATCGGCAGACGGGCAAGCCCGTGTACCGGGCAATCGTGTGGCAGGATCGCCGCACAGCGGAGCACTGCGACACGCTTCGCGCCGCCGGTCATGAAGATCTGATCACCGGCGCGACGGGGTTACTGCTGGATCCTTATTTCTCGGCGACCAAGATCGCATGGATTCTCGACAACGTCGACGGCGCGCGGGAGAAGGCGGAGCGCGGCGAGCTGGCCTTCGGCACCGTGGACACGTTCCTGTTGTGGCGCCTGACCGGCGGGCGGGTGCACGCAACCGATGCCACCAACGCGTCGCGCACCATGCTGTTCGACATTAATTCCCAGACCTGGGACGATCGGCTGCTGGAAATCTTCCGCGTCCCCGCGTCGCTGCTGCCGGAGGTGCGTGACTGTGCGGCGCACTTCGGTGATACGGACGCGGAGCTCCTGGGGCGTTCCATACCGGTGACCGGGATCGCCGGCGACCAGCAGGCAGCGGCCGTCGGTCAAGCGTGCTTTTCGCCGGGAATGATCAAGAGCACCTACGGCACCGGCTGCTTCGTGATCGTCAACACCGGCAAGGAAGCGGCATGTTCCCGGAACCGCCTGCTGACCACGGTCTGCTATCGGCTGGGGGGCGAAGTGACCTATGCGTTGGAAGGCTCCATATTCATCGCCGGCGCCGCCGTGCAGTGGTTGCGGGACGGCATCGGACTTATTCAGTCCGCGGCCGAGACCGAGGCACTCGCCGGCAGTCTCCCGGACAACCGGGGCGTCTACCTGGTGCCGGCATTCACCGGCCTCGGGGCGCCCCATTGGGATGCGCGGGCACGGGGCGGAATCTTCGGCATCACCCGAGACACCGGCGTCGCCGAGATCACCCGCGCCACGCTGGAGTCGATCTGCTACCAGACCCGAGACCTCCTCCAGGCCGTCACCGACGACGGCGCCGCCGATCTGGCCGCCCTGCGGGTAGACGGCGGCATGGTGGCCAACGACTGGCTGATGCAGTTCCTCGCCGACATCGTCGATCTGCAGGTGGAGCGGCCCGTGGTGACCGAGACCACGGCGCTCGGCGCCGCCTACCTCGCGGGGGTGCAGGTGGGCGTCTTCGACTCCCTGGACGACGTCACCGCCAACTGGCAGAGAGATAGTGCGTTCACACCGTCCATGGGCGCCGGCGAGCGCGAGCGGCTGGTGACCGGCTGGTCGAATGCCGTCTCCCGCGTCAGGGAGACCTGAGAAGAATCAAGGGGGTCAGATCCACTTGAATTCATTCGACGGCAAGTCTCCGCTTGGCCTCGGGCGAATTCAAGTGGATCTGACCCCCTTGATTGACCCCCTGATTTACGTTCGCCGGCGGGCGCGGGATACCTTGGTGTAGCGGAAACAGTCCAGCGTGTGGTCGTTGATCATGCCCACTGCCTGCATGTACGAGTAGCAGATGGTGGATCCGACGAACTTGAAGCCCCGCTTCTTCAGCGCCTTGCTGAGCGTGTCGGACTTTTCCGTGGACGCCGGCACGTCGGCGACCTTGCGCCAGCGATTGACGATGGGCTTCCCGTCGACGAAGCCCCACAGGTATTTCGAGAAACTGCCGTACTCATCCACGACTTCGAGGAATGCGCGGGCGTTTCCTATGGTGGAATTGATCTTGAGGCGGTTGCGGATGATCCCCGCATCGTTCAGAAGCGTGCGCTTCTTACGCGCATTGTAGCGGGCGATCTTCTCGACATCGAAGTCGTCGAAGGCGCGGCGGTAGTTCTCTCGCTTCCTGAGGATCGTTATCCAGCTGAGCCCCGCCTGGGCACCCTCGAGGATGAGCATCTCGAAGAGTTGGCGATCGTCGCGAAGCGGCACGCCCCATTCGCGATCGTGGTACTCGAGGTACAGCGGGTCGTTCCCCACCCAGCTGCAGCGCGGCTTGTTGGAACTCTTTGCGGGCATTTGTCCGGTCACCTTTCCCTCTGCTTGGTATTGATTGTCCCGCCGGCGGCACTGCAAGATGCATGCTTTCGCGGCGAGGCAGGACGATGATAGCGAGCCAACGGCATCTGTTCGATATCCCCGAGGATATTGCGTACCTGAACTGCGCGTATCTGGGTCCGTTGTCGCACGGGGTCGTGGACGCCGGCCGACAGGCGATGGGCAGAAAGGCACGGCCGTGGGAGATCGGCAGCGTCGATTTCTTCACCGATACGGAGATCGCCCGCGCGCTGTTCGCCCGGATCATCAATGCCGACGAGGACGACATCGCCCTGGTTCCGGCGGCCAGCTACGGCGTCTCGGTGGCCGCGCGGAACCTGCCGCTGGCCCGGGGACAGACCATCGTGATGCTCGCCGAGCAGTTCCCATCCAACGTCTAC
>Ga0070727_10005369_pt1 | contig 10505 bp, 6 predicted proteins | sample tdAd472_FD_66722 | JGI IMG/M metagenome (GOLD analysis project Ga0070727, IMG submission 66722) | Marine sediment microbial communities from the Atlantic coast under amendment with organic carbon and nitrate - tdAd47.2 | ecosystem: Environmental > Aquatic > Marine > Coastal > Sediment | place... | reverse complement strand
AACAAGAACAAGCCGAATACGACGGACATGGGGATCTCTCGGAGCAAGCCTAGGAAAAGAAGGGAGCCACCGATCAGAAGGTGAACCACGAGAGGCGTCAGGCGGTTCTCCGTCACCGAGATGATGTGCTCGCCCCGAGCATGATGCCGAACGGTTGCCAAGCTTCGAACGTGGTTCAAAGACCGCACGGTCGCAGCCACGACCCAGGGTAAACCAATCACCGCACAAATGGCGACGAGCACCGCGATCACCGCCATGTCGAGGTTGTAGCCGGCGCCTTTTCGGAGCCGGTGTTGCGGACTGTTGACGAGGCGGACCGTGATGTTCTGATCCAAGAACAGCAACACCGCGGCGAGGCCGGCAATCGGGATCGACGCGAACCAGAACCACGTCGGCGCCGCCATGGGGTCGACCAACCAGGGCCGTCCACTGGTCGTAGCGAACTCGTGCGGAACGGCGAGATGCTCGAGCTCGATCGGTCGGAGGGCCCACGCAGCCGCCGTCATCCCGAAAATCGCAATCGTCGGACCAAAGTCGGCCAAGAACTCCCGCGCCGTCTTGGTGAGCAGCGGCTTCTGCCGCACGCGGGACAGCTGCAACGCGATCATGAACGTCCCCAGGGCCAGAATCAGTGCGAGCAACTCGCCGCTCGTCGGCACCTCTGGCCCAAAGAAGCCGCCAAAGATGTCGCGAAACGCCTCGGTGATGAAGATCAGCGCGATGAGGGCACCGAAAATCTCGTCGGTAAAGCGCGTGAAGAATCGAATGTACCGGCTCGTGTTGGTCAGAGCCAGGAACATCATGATCGCCGCGGTCCACATGCCGATCCAAAACAACCCCGGAAGGAACGGTACATCGAGCTGCCTGCACAAGACGTAGAGGAGGGCCAAGAAGATCGTGACAGGACCGGTGCTCCCGACGAGCGTCAGTGGTTGCCCCGAAAAGAGCGCGTACACGATGCCCCCGACCGCGGTTGCGAGAATGGCTTCGACCGTTCCTATCTCTCCGTCGGTCAGAAACGCCAGCAGGCCGCCAAAAGCAATGGAGGGCGCCAGACACGCGAAGAACAAGAACAGGATCGTCGCGAGCCCCTTCGTATTGAACCCATCGACGAGGTCGCTTGGATAAAAGGGCAGCTTTCGCCGTACGTCTGCAAGGAAACCCGAAGCAAAGCCGGTTTCAGGTGGCGGAATGCTCGGATACGTCTGAACGAGCGACGGTCTTCGCTCATCGGGCGGTGCCTCGACGTACTCCAAGTAGAGCTGGTACGTCGCGAGCACTTGCATCGGGTCGTTGGCGCCGATGATCGACGCGCTGAACCGCTCGTCGTGCAACATCCACCCGAAGGGCTCGAGATCCTCGTTGAGAGGGGTCGGAGCTCCATACGGCGCGACGATCAGCCAGACGTAGTGAACCCTCTCGTGGTCACTCGCGCGAACGCCATCGGGAACACGCACCAGCGCACAGCGGTAGGAATCTCCGTTCTGAGCCTCGTAGCGCACTCGAAGTACGCCGACACCGCTGCCGAGGTCGAGAAGCTCTCCCTCGCCCCGCTCGTCGAGCGTGTCTCGAATCGCTTCCCGTTGACCGTCGCGCAGCTTGCCCAAGCGGACGAGCTCATCCACGGCCTCCTGAACCAAGCCCTGCAGATCGCTGGCGGCCAGGTCGAGTAAGATCTCGCTGTCGTGAAGACGCTTCTGCAAGCCCATCCCCCTAGGTTTCGATACAGCGGCGGACGACCTGCATCAGCGTTTGCGTGCCCCACGCCAGGCCGTCCACGGGAATGCGTTCGTTGTGCCCGTGGAACATGTCGGCGAAGCGCAGCGTAGGGGGAAGCTTCACGGGGGCGAACCCGTACCACTTGGCCCCGATCGACGTGAACGCCTTGGCATCGGTGAATCCTTGCAAGATGAACGGCACCATCGGCGCGTCGGGCGCGCGCTCGGCCATGACTTCGTGGATCAGCGAATACAGGGATGACTCTTTCGGCTCGGTCACGACCGGCGGCAGCGAGTGCATCACCTCGAGCTCGATATCCTCGCCCAAGACGTCGCCCAGCTCCCGCATGAAGTCGTCCTTCGTCTGACCTGGCAGAATGCGACCATCGATCTCGGCCTCGGCGAAGCCCGGAATGACGTTGGTCTTGTTGCCGGCACGGAGCACGGTCGGCGACGCCGTGTTGCCGAGCAGCGCGCGAAACGCGCGCTTCACCGAGGGGTCGGGCAACAGGTTGAGCATGGCGGGCCCAAGCGTCGGGCTAGCCAGCATCTTGATGAGCGGCCGCATAGGCACGGGAAGATGCGACGCCAATGCTTCAATGAAGCCTTCGACGGACTCCGAGGAATGGCGTGGCAAGCCTTGCTTCCCCAAACGCGCAATCGCCTCGCTCAGCTGAACGACCGCGGAGTCCTCGCGGGGCATCGAGCCGTGGCCTGGTTCCCCGGTTGCGCGGGCCCGCACCCAACACACACCCTTCTCCGCCACCTGCACTGTGAAGAAGCTCTTGCCAGCAACTTGGATGTTAAAGCCCCCACCCTCTCCGACTGCAAACTCGCTGCGCACGAGATCGGTGTGGTTCTCGCACAGCCATAGCGAGCCGTAACGGCATCCGGCCTCTTCATCAGCCACGCCGGCGAAGATGAGATCGCGCTTTGGCTTCAGCCCTTCGCGCGCGAGCCGAGTGATGATGGCGACCGACATCGCGGCCATGTTCTTCATGTCGATCGCGCCGCGGCCCCACAGGCAACCGTCGTGGACCTCGCCACAAAACGGCGGATGCTCCCAAGCCGACGGATCCGCCTCGACGACATCGAGGTGTGCCGTGACGAGCAGCGGCGGCTTTTCCCCGGACCCGCGCAATCGGGCGACCACGTTGCCTCGCCCCGGCGCACTCTCCAACACCACCGGTTCCAAACCGGCGCCGCGCAGCTCTTCGGCGAGAAGCTCCGCAGCGGGCAACTCGTTGCCAGGCGGATTGGTCGTATCGATGCGAAGCAGTTGTTGGCAAAGCCGAAACGCGTGCTCCGCCAGCTCCGGGTCACCCTCGGTCATGGCGTGCTACTTGTTTTTACTAGAAGCGGCCTTCTTTTTGCGCGTTTTCTTTGCCGCTGCCTTTTTTGGCGGCTTCAGTTTGCGCTTTCCGGTCGCCTGCGACTGCTCGACGCTGGCTTTGAGTGCCTCGAAAAGGTCGATGACCTTGGCCTGAGGAGCCTCTGGCGTCGTCGTGATCTCATGCCCGGCGATCTTCTCCTCGACGGCCTGCAGAACGCGAGCCCGAAACTCATCTCGAAACTTGTCTGGCTCGAAACGGTCTACGCTGAGCTGTTCGATGAGCTGTCGGGCCATCTCGGTCTCGGTGTCTCTGAACGCAACGTCGTCGCCGATGTCGATATCGCCAAAGTCACGCACCTCGTTCGAATAGAAGACCTGATGCATCATCAGCCCATCTTTGTAAGGACGAACCAGGACTAGGTGACTCTTGCCGCGCGCGATGTGATGCCCGAGTGCTACCCGTCCCGTCTCCTGCATCGCTTCAGAAAGCAGTCGGTACGCCTTGTGCCCGCCCTTGTCGGGACCCAGATAGTACGACTTCTCGATGTACACGAAGTCGACGGTGTCGAGGGGAACGAACTCGATGATCTCGAGGTTGTGGGTCTTCTCTTCTTCGAGCTCCTTCAGCTCGTCCCCTTCGAAGCGCACGTACTGCCCCTTGGCATACTCGTAGCCTTTGACGAGATCGGAGCGCCCGACGACCTCGTCATCGGTCGGGCAGTAGACTTGGTACTTGATGCGATTGCCACATTTGTCGTGCAACTGATGGAACTTCACTCCTTCAGCGCTGGCCGCCGTGTAGATCTTGAACGGGATCGATACGAGACCAAAGGACAATGTCCCCGAGCTAGTGGCACGCGCGGGCATTGGATCATGATAGATCGCATCGTAGGATAGGCGAAGAGTTGAGTAAGCCACGTGACAAGGGGCTCTCGCAGTACCGGAAAAGGCGCGATCCCAGCAAAACGACGGAACCATTCGAAGCTGAACCTGCGCGCAGGAGCGGGGTAACAAAGCGTGGGCGGTTCGTCGTGCATTGCCACGACGCGAGCCGACTCCACTACGACTTGCGTCTCCAGGTGGGCGGAGTGCTCGAGAGCTTTGCCGTGCCGAAAGGCCCGACCTTGCGCGTGGATGACAAGCGCCTCGCGGTGCACACCGAAGCGCACCCGCTTCGTTACCTGGATTTCGAAGGCGTGATCCCGGACGGGAACTACGGTGCCGGTGCAATGATCGTGTGGGATCGCGGACGTGTTTCGTACCCGCGGGATCCGGCCGAAGAAGGTCTCGACAAAGGCGCACTGTCTTTCGAGCTCGATGGTTTCAAGCTCAAGGGCCGATTCAGTCTGGTGCGCCCCAAGCAGCAAGACGAGAAGCAAAGTCAGTGGCTCCTGATCAAACGCGACGACGCGTTCGCAAGCGACGACGAGGTGACCGAGTCGAAACCGCGCAGCGTGCTCTCGGGGATGACGGTGCGAGAGCTCGGGGACGCCGCGAAGCTCTACGACGAAGCGCGGGGAGAGGCAGCAGCCGCGGGAGCACCGAAGGGAGATGTCCATGCGAGCCGCCTGACGCCGATGCTTTGCAAGCTGGAGGACGCCCCGATCGACAGGGATGGATGGATCTACGAGCTCAAGCTCGACGGCGTACGCATTCTTGCGGAGCGCAGCGACAAGGAAGCCCGGCTTTTCTACCGCACACACCGGCCGGCGACGGCGAGCTTCCCCGAAGTCGTCGAAGCGCTCAAGACCTTGCTCGCGAAAGACGTGGTCCTCGACGGGGAGATCATCACCTTCGACGAAGAGGGCCTTCCTTCCTTTCAGAAGCTCGGAAGACGCATCCACGCGCGCCGCGCCGAGGACATTCACTTTTTGCGCGATGCAGTCCCGGTGGTGTTCGTCGTCTTCGACATTCTGCGTCTCGGTGAATACGACCTTCGAAAGCTGCCACTGCTGCAACGCAAGGCGTTGTTGCAGAAAGTGCTCCCGGGCGGAGCGGGCGTCATTCGCACGCTCGACTACTTCGAGAATGATGGCCGCGCGCTCTACTCGTTTTGCGAAGACAGAGGGCTCGAAGGATTGGTCGCGAAACGCAGCGATTCGACCTACCAGGCCGGACCCCGACGCACCGGGAAGTGGCTCAAGGTCAAACGCGTTCGCGAGGACGATTTCATCGTGAGCGGCCACACGACCGGCAAGGGTAGCCGAAACCGACTCGGCGCACTGGAGCTCGCGTCGTTTCGAGAAGGCGAGCTCCAGCCATGCGGGCGCGTCGGCAGCGGCATCTCCGACGACGAGATCGACGCGTTGCTGCCACAGCTCGAAGCCGGCAAACCGGTGGTCGTCCGAGTCCGATACGCGGGCTGGACCGATGACGGAAGCCTCCGTCACCCTGTCTACCTCGGGATGCGCAACGACGTGGTCCCCGAAGAGGTCGTGCTCACCCCCAAGCCGGACGACGCTACGATGCTCGACGACGGCGGCGCCGCCGAGTCCGGAGCCGATCGCGTCGTGGGCAAGGCTCGCCTCACGAACCAAAGCAAGGTGTTCTGGCCCGACGACGGCATCACCAAGGGCGACCTCTGCGACTACTACGAAGCGGTCGCTCCCGCGCTCCTGCCGCACCTCCGTGATCGGCCCGTAACGCTGGTCCGATTTCCCGACGGTATCGAGGGCAAGAGCTTCTTTCAATGGCGTATTCCCAAGCAAGCCCCGCCATGGCTGCGATCGCTGCGCCTACGCTCCGAGGAGGAGGACGGGAAGGAGGTCAACACGATCCTCATCAACGACCTCTCTTCGTTGATGTACGTGGCGAACCTCGGATGCATTCCGCTTCACGTCATCGCGTCACGCGCGAGCGCGCTCGACACGTGTGACTTCCTCACGCTCGACCTCGATGTCGAGCTCGCATCACTGGAAACCGCCATCCCAATCGCATTGACCGTCCGCGAGGTGCTCGAAGAGGTGGGTCTGACGGGGTTCCCAAAGACTTCGGGCAAGACAGGGCTCCACGTCCTCGTGCCGCTCGGCGACGGCCTGCCGTTCGACGTCGCCAAACAACTCTTGGAGCTCATCGCGCGCATGGTCCTGCAACGGCACCCCGAACAGGCCACGATGGAGCGGCGCAAAGACAAGCGCGGCGCCCGCGTCCTCATCGACGTCGGCCAAACCGGCCGCCATCGCACGATCGTCGCGCCCTACTCCGTGCGAGAAGTCCCCGGAGCACCGGTTTCTACACCCCTGTCCTGGGACGAAGTGAGCCTCTCGCTCGACCCGTCGTCCTTCAACATCTTCACAGTTCCAGAACGAGTCCTGTCGGTGGGCGATCCGATGGCCGCTGCTTTGTCCGTCGAGGTGGACCTCGAACGAACGCTGGCCCGGCTCGGAGAGCTGATCACGCCGAGTGACGCAACTTGATCGGCCCTCGACATTGCATCAGGGTCATCGACTAGATGAGCCTGTTCGAACAGCTTGGTGGAGAGCCAAAGTTGCGAGCGATCGTGGATGACTTCGTCGACCGGTGCTTTGACGACATGATGATCGGCTTTCTGTTCGCGCGCGCGGAGCGCGACCGGATCAAACGCTTCGAATACCAGCACGCAGCAAAACAGCTCGGCGCGCCGATCGAGTACAGCGGCCAAGCCCTCGGCGAGGCCCACCGTCCGCACCGTATCTTCGGCGGGCAGTTCGACCGACGGCGGCAAATCTTGATCGAGACCCTGCGAGACCACGACGCGCCGGACGACGTGGTGCATGCGTGGATCTCCCACCAGGACTCTCTGCGCTCGCTGATCACCAACGACCCCGACTCGAACTGTCAGGGCTGATCATGACCGAGACGATGCAAGGCCTCGTTGTTCGCTCGACCGCAGGCTTCGTCGACGTGCGCGTCGACGGGGACGTCGTCCAGGCTCGAATGCGAGGGAGACTCAAGAACACACCGCGGACGACGGACCTATGCGTCATCGGCGACCAAGTCGTGGTTTCGAGACCGGACGAGCGGAGCTACGTCGTCGTCGAGGTGCTGCCCAGGAAGAGCCGCTTCTCGAGGCGCCAACCCGGGAGAGGCCCGAACAAAGAGGACGTGCTCGTCGCGAACCTCGACCAGCTCCTGATCACGTTCTGCCATGGGCGACCGGTGCTCAATACGCGCCTTCTCGATCGGTTTTTGGTGATCGCCGAACACCAGCACGTCCAGCCGGTCATCGTCATGAACAAGGCGGATCTTCGCGAGCCGGGTGATCCAACCTGGCAGAGGACGTACGAGTCGATCGGATATCCGATCTTGACGGTGAGCGCGGGCACCGGCGAAGGGATGGACGCGCTCACGGGCGCTCTACAGGGCAAGATCTCAGCGTTCGTCGGCCCCTCGGGTGTGGGCAAGAGCAGTCTGATCAATCGCATCCTCCCGGGCCTGGATCTCAACATCGCGAGCGTGAGCAACCATCATGGCAAAGGCCGCCACACGACTCGAGTGGCCTCGCTGCATGCGCTCCCTCGGGGCGGGTTCCTCGCCGATACCCCGGGAATCCGGGAGCTTGGTACTTGGGCGTTGCCGATCGAGCACCTCGACCAATGCTTCCCCGAGCTCACGGCCTACCGCGAACAATGCGCCTTTCGGAGTTGCAGCCACACGCACGAGCCAGGGTGCGCGGTGGTCGACGCCCTGAATGAAGGCGTCATCGATCGCGAACGATACGAGAGCTACGTGCGGCTACGCGAGGAAGCGAACGCCTAGCGCTTCGCACTACCGAGGTTGAAGCGCGCGCGCGCGACGTCGTCGGATTTGACGACGACCTGGCGACTGACCTTACGGCCGTCGGCAAGCTCGAAGTCCAATGTGACACGCCCAAGTGGAGCATAGACGGTCTGCATCGGCGTTCGTCCAACCAAATCGCCAGCCATGTACACGTCGGCCGGGGGCGTCGTTTCGATGTTCACGCGGCCGAACGCCCCTGGCTTGGCGCCGCCTTGTTTGCCGAGAAGTCTCGCGTTCACGCCGGCGGTCTCGCCATGGGAAACGTTGACCTCCGTCGACCACGATGCGAAGCCCGCCGCCTCGACGCGGACCCGATAGTCACCCTGCATCAACCCGGTCAACGCGACGGGTGTCAGGCCTTGCTCTTTGCCGTCCAAGTAGACCTTGGCGCCGGGCGGCGAAGAGGCGACCAAGATGCGCGCTCCGTGCTGACGTAGAAGTGGGTTGTCGTCGACTGCGACCTCAGGCGGGCCCTTGTCCTCGAACATACCCGTAACGCTTCCAACCGCGTCTTTGGCGCTTCCAACTGCATCTTTGACGATGTCGCTCTGCTCGTAGGCCACAGCTCCGCCGCCGAGCAGTAGCAAGAGGAGTAGACCGATCTGCTTCCAACCGAAGCTAGACGCCTTCTTCGGGCCTACAGAGTGCCTGCTAGGCGCGGCCCGCTTGGGGATCGCTTGGGGAGGATCCTGAGTCGGGCGCTTGCTTAACTGCGGATCCGGTGTCGCAGGCTCGGCGGAAGGCAGCGGAGCAACGATCGGCGCATCGAGCAGATGCCCCAGGTCGACCCCATCACCGAGCCCGGCGACCTCGAGCTCCCGAATCGCCCCTGGAATCTGCGATACGTAGGACTTCGACGAGGCGGAGTCGTTCGCGTGATGCATGTCGAGGGTGATCGACGCCCCGAAAGGCACCGTATCGACGCGCGGGCCGCGGGTGAATTCCTCCGGAAAGACCTTCTTGACCAAGTCGGCGACCTCGCGCTGCTTCCCAACCTGCTCGATCGATTTGCCGAAGCGCTCGAGCTCGTTGGCAAACTCCTCGGCGGTCGCAAAGCGGTCGCCGGGCTCTTTCGCCAGGGCCTTCTGCAGAATCTGGTCGAGCTCGTCTGGAACGTCGGGAAGGCGCTCTTTGAGCGTGGGCACCGGATCCATGATCACGGCCCGCATGGTCGCGGCTTCGGTCTGCCGCCGGTAGAGCGACCGCCCGGTGAGTGTCTCGAAAAGGCAAACGCCGAGCGCGAAGATGTCGAGCCGATGGTCGGCTTGACCTGCCGTGCATTGCTCGGGCGCCATGTAGGCGAATTTGCCTTTGACCACGCCGGCTTGGGTCTTGTGCGCACGATGGTCCGCCTTCGCGATGCCGAAGTCGAGCAGCTTCACCGCGCCGGTGTAGCCAATCATGATGTTGTGCGGCGACACGTCGCGGTGAATGATGTTGAATGGTTCGCCATGCTCGTCGTTCGCGATGTGCGCGTAGTGCAGCGCCCGCGCGACATCGACGCCAATGCGAATGGCGATCGGAAGCCCCACTCCGCCGGACTTGCGCGCCTTGCGGATCAACCGCCCGAGCGGCATTCCGTTCACCCACTCCATCACGATGAAGTGCGACCCTTCGTCCGCACCGAATTGATGAAACTGGATGATGTTGGGGTGCTTGAGTTGCATCCCGATCCGCGCTTCGTCGAGGAACATCTGTACGAAGTCGGTATCCTGCTCGAAGTGCGGAAGAATCCGCTTCACCACCAAGTAGCGATGGTCACCGTCGGTGTTGGCATGCCGCACGAGCAGAATTTCGGCCATTCCGCCCAGCGCGAGGCGCCCAAGGACGTCATACCCGGCGAACTTTCCGAGAACCGGGAGGTCGACTGGTGGCCTGGGTATCTGGTTGGCTGCGGCTTCTTGCGTCACTTCGTCCCCAGACACCTTCCCGCCGGACCAGTCCTACCGCGCGATCGGCCCGGTCGCTGGCTATCCCCCCGAGGGAAAGTGCCACTCGGAACAGCATAGCGGTTCGGACGAGCCATCGGCTACTTAGGAGGGCAAAACCCGGGCGGACGCTGGGCGAGATGTGGGATTTCTCACAAAATACGTTCGGTGCGGCTGAGCTCCCGGCACATGTTCTTTTGGTGCGCTTCGAGCGTGCCGCCCCCGATCTCGAGGAGCTTGGCGTCGCGCCACAGCCGCTCGACGGCGTACTCGGCGACATAGCCATAGCCGCCCAACACCTGAATTGCGCGGTCGGCGACGTCCTTGCCCATCGTCGAGGTGAAGAGCTTCGCGCCGTCGGAGTCAAGACGGTGGCCGGGGGTGTCCAAGCTCATCGTCGACGCCGTGTAATAGGTGTACGCCCTCCCCGCCATGTACTCCGCGTACGACTGCGAGATGTAGCGCTGGATCTGGCCGAAATCGCGCAGTGGCTTGCCAAACGATGTCCGCTCACTCGCGTAGCGATTCATGACTTCGATCGACCTGCGCGCAATGCCAAGGCTCATTCCGGCAAGGGTAACGCGCTCGAGCTCGAGATTCCGCATCATGTGAAGTGTCGCGGCCCCTTCGGAGCCAACCAGGTTCTCCGCCGGAACTTCGCAATCCTCAAAGACGAGCTCGGCGGTGGTCGATGCGCGCATCCCGAGCTTGCCTTTGATCTTCTGGCCTAGGCTGAACCCGGCGAAGCCTTTTTCGACGATGAACATC
>Ga0070727_10005368_pt1 | contig 10508 bp, 6 predicted proteins | sample tdAd472_FD_66722 | JGI IMG/M metagenome (GOLD analysis project Ga0070727, IMG submission 66722) | Marine sediment microbial communities from the Atlantic coast under amendment with organic carbon and nitrate - tdAd47.2 | ecosystem: Environmental > Aquatic > Marine > Coastal > Sediment | place... | reverse complement strand
ATTCTTTTCGTTGCAAATGACGAAATTCGTAACTTCGTTCGTGAGCGTTTTGTTGCCGAACCGGCCACCAGCCCCCTGGACAAGAACCTGTTTATAGACTCCCAGCGAGAGCGCAAAGAATTTATTGTTCAAACCAACTACAACTTTCCGGTCAACGACAATCAATCTTTGCGGATAGGATTAGAACGGGCTGTGAATCAGTTGGACTCAGCCTTGTTTATCGCCACCCCAACTGGCAGTGAACCCGCGTCCCCGGTGTTCGGCGGCCTGTCACTGAATCCTTCTCGCTCCAATGCGGGTACTCATGTCGAAGAAGAGCGATACGAAGGTTTCGTATTTCACAACTGGACTATCAACGAAAAGAGTGCTCTTGAGACCAGCCTGGTCTATGAGACTTCCGAAATCTTCCAGACGGGGGAAGTCAGCAAGAAAAGAGATTTTCAGTTTTGGAGACCCTCCCTGGACTATCGCTACAACTTTACCGATAACTTTCGATTCCGCGGGACAGTAACCCGCAATGTCTCGCAGCTTAGCTTCGCTGCTTTTGCAGCTACCGCGAACAACGATGATCGCGATATCGATGGTTTTGCAGGTAATCCCGAATTGGAACCGGAAACAAGTTGGAACTATGAAGGCGAGCTTGAATACCGTTTTCCCAATGATGCTGGCGTGCTCTCTACCAGCCTGTTCTACAACGAAATCGATAACCGCATCGGGCGAATCAACGCCACCGTCGATCCCAATAGACCACAGTCGGCTACTGGTAACGTTGGCCCGGCCAAAGAGTACGGTTTGTCCACTCGAGCCAGCTTGCGTCTTAATCAGTTCAATCTGCCCAATGCCATCGTAAGTTTAAGGATGAATCTGTTGGACTCAGAGATTCTCAATCCATTTATCAATGAGAAGATACGCACCGATGACCGTGGTGCCGCCAATATCGACTTCCGACACGACATCCCCTCGTTAAACCTGAGTTACGGTTTTGACTACAGCCATGCCTTCTGGGGTGGATTCTATGATGTTGACATCATCACTCGTACTCGCAATGACCGAACGCGATCTCTAGACCTGTTTGTGCAGAAGGTCTGGTTTGATGATTGGGTCTTCAGGCTGGAGTCTGACAATGTCTTTGACGCGTCCAGCTGCCGATACCGCGAGCGTTTCGAGACAACCACCATCGCTGGCGATGTAAAACTTATCCAGGATTCCTGCAGCAGCCGGTACAGGCGAGTGGTCTTCAGTATTCAGACTACCTTTTGAGTATTGGAAGTGGTTAGTGAAGTCAGGACCAGGCAATTGCTACGGTCGGCTTTTAGAGATTTGGGAGATACCGCATTGAAGCGAAGACAGTTGATAAAAGGTGGGCTCGGATTGGGGGCGTTGACGTTGGCGGGCTCGGGGCTCATGGTTTCCCTTGGCGCCAGAAACTCAGGAGCAGTTGCACGTTCCATCAGCTCCGCTAAAAGACAGATGCCAATACCGATGCAACTCGAATCCATTAACGACGCGCAGCTCGAGCTGACAATGGGCGCGGGTGAGTGGGAAATACTGCCGGGGATAAAAACGCCTACCACCGGATTTAACGGCCCCTGTCTTGGTCCGACCGTCCGGGTGCGCAACGGGCAGGACGTGCCTGTTATTTACAGGAACACGCTGACTGAATCCATAGCCGTTCATGGCCACGGTCTTCACGTGCCAGGAGAGGTGGATGGCGGCCCGCAGCGGGAGATCGAACCGGGTGGAAGCTGGTCTCTGGAACTGCCAATTCGTCAGCAGGCATGTACCTCCTGGTACCATCCGCACACGCACGGCAGAACGGGCCCGCAGACTTACAAGGGGCTCGCCGGTTTTATTATTATCGATGATGAAAACAGTGACTCACTGCCCCTTCCTAAAACTTATGGCGTGGATGATCTGCCTGTAGTAATTCAGGATCGTGCTCTAAATAGCCAAGGAAGATTGATCTACTCAGTGGAGGATGCCGAAGATGGACTTATGGCGGAAACCATCACCGTTAATGGAATTGCCAATCCGGTAAGAGCAGTACCCGCAGGGCTGGTCCGGTTGCGTCTCCTGAATGGTTCCAACGCCCGATACTACCGGTTTCGTTTTTCCGACGACCGGGTTTTTTACAAGATCGCAACGGACGGCGGTTTCCTTGAAGAGCCAGTGCCTATCCGCGAAGTTGTCATGTTGCCCGGTGAACGAAACGAGATCGTCGTGGATTTTTCCGATGGCAATCCCGCTATGCTGGTAAGCGGCCCCGGGCTCATAGGTGCGGCTAATACTGAGCGAAGAGATCGGGATAATCGGGAACGCGGGGACGGGGATAGTCGTGAGCGAAGGGATGAAGACAGTCGAGAGCGTCGTAATGGAGATGGCCGGCGCAGGCGCAATGACTGGGAACCAGGCGGGATGAACGATGCGTTCGACATCCTGGAATTCACCGTCGATCCGAGGCTGCCTGCATTGCGTGGCCCTTTGCCACGCAGCCTTAATACTATCAGCAGGCCAACCGTGCGAAACGACTGGCCCGTGCGTCGGTTTGAGCTGTTTATGGACGATGATGACAGAAGACGGCGCCTCTTGTTTGGACGACGAGAAGACGGGGAGATGTCCATGGGCATCAATGGCCGTCCGATGGATATGCAGGTGATAAATGAACGCGTAAGGAGAAACCAATGGGAGCGCTGGGTGGTTCGATCTTATGACGGCAGCCATCCATTCCACGTGCACGGCTGTTCTTTTCTGCTGCTATCCCAGGAGGGGAGACCAGTCTCAGATGAAAACGCAGGCTGGAAAGATACCGTCAGGGTAGACGATCGGGCTGAATTCATCGTGCGGTTCGACCATGAAGCGAAGGACGAGTATCCCTACATGTACCACTGCCACATACTAGAACACGAAGACCGGGGTATGATGGGCCAGTTTACGGTAACGTAAAACCGCATAAACGGCCTAGCGTCATGAATTCCCTTTTGTCGCTTTTGGACCGTGCCTGACATTCGGATTTTTCGTTTGATTACGAACTACTGATGTTCTATGTGTAGCAAAAGATGTACTAATTCATGCTCTATGTAGCACTTTTAGACTCATCTGAGGTGATAACCAAGGCCGTAAGTCATTGTTATATATAAATAAAATAATTACCAGTTCAACCTACGAACTAGGGGGTCAGAGGTTCGAATCCTCTCGGGTGCGCCAAACACCTATTTCCTGCGGCTCTACCCCATTAACGGGGGACGGGTATTCATGTTGACGCGATTGATTATCCCATCCCACCCGCAGTGGGTCAGCACTCTCAATCGATAATTCTCAAAGATTTCAGGTATATGAAAACTGACTTTTTTGTACGAACAGTACTATTCATATTCGTAATTATGATTGCTGTGCCTTGCTGGGTCAGTGCGCAGGTTAATGTGCCGATGTCCCAGTATGATCATAACCGCACTGGTGCCAATCTTCAGGAATTTATTCTCAATCCATCTAATGTAACGCCTGATAAATTCGGTAAGCTTTTTTCAAGGAAAGTGGATGCGGATATCACTGCCCTGCCATTGGTCATCTCTAACTTAGAAATAGCCGGTAAAAAACGCAATGTTGTGTTTGTAGCTACTGCCAGAAATACGCTCTACGCGTTTGATGCGGATGATCCTTTTCTATCGAGGCCCTTGTGGAGAAAAAACCTTGGCACGCCTGTTGGTGGTATTGGCATTCTTGGGACGCCTTATATCGATGTAACTTCGGGTACTCTTTATGCGGTAGCAATGGTAGGTGGAAGAGTCGAGGCCAATTTTCGGGTGAATGCCATCGATATCAGTGATGGCAGCCATAAGTACAATTCACCTCAATCAATGTCATTTCCTTTCGCAGATTCCGAGGGAACGATTACCCACGTACCCTATGCGTTACAACGGTCCGGCTTGTTGGTCGACAATGACGCGTTGTATATCGCTTTCGCAAATATAGTACCGGACGCGGCTGATCCGCAATTAACCCAGGAAGGATTTGTGCAGGCGTTCAACGCCAGAGATTTGACTCAGCGGTTGGGTGTGTTCCAAGTAACACCTACCGGCCAAAAGGGTGGGATTTGGCAGGCTGGCCGCGGGATAGCGGCAGACGGCCTTGGAAATATTTATTTTTCCACTGCCGGAGGGTCATATGACGGGATCAGCAACTTTGGCAGCAGCACCCTGAAGCTTGCAGGACCCGACCTCGAGCCTGTCGACTGGTTTGCACCGAGCAATCATGAACTTTTATTCCACCGCAATATCGATATCAGTGCCGGTGGTGTTACCTTGATCCCTGATTCTGAACTGCTGTTTTCCGGTGGCAAGGAAGGCGTCATCTATCTCCTGAATCGCAATGACATGGGCAAACTGGAAACAGTTGATAGCGCTCCACTACAACGCTTTAAAGCGACCGATGGCTGCGGCACCAGAGATTGTTCGCAGACTCTCGGAACGGCATACTGGGGTCGTCAGGCATCTGGAACGCTCTATGTCTGGGACAAAGCAGACGTTCTGCGTGCCTATGAATTCATCGACAGCCGTTTCGAGATTGAACCTTCAGCACTAAGTGCAGCAGAAGCCGGCATGACCGGGGGACCCAGCGTTTCAGCAAATGGCACTGATGAACAGAGCGGCATAGTCTGGGCCGTGACGACAGCATCAACAAACAACTTTGGGCAAGCATCATCAGGAACGTTGAGAGCCTTTCCTGCTGACGATATCAGCCAGGAAATTTACAATTCAGACATGGTCGGCAAACGGGACTCGCTGGGTGATTTCACTAAGTTTGCACCACCGGTAGTAGCCAATGGCAAGGTTTATGCGACGTCGAACGCGCTGACTGTATTTGGTACCCTTTGCGGTCACGATATCTCTTCTACGGTGGATATTGAATTTTCAGATTTGAAATTGGAGAGAAGAAACCGCTACACGCAAACAATTACCGTCACGAACCTGTCTTCACACGCGATTGGTTCACCGTTCGATATTGCTCTGGATAAGCTCTCGCCGGGAGTAAGGATCACCAATTCGAAAGGGAAGACCTCGTGCGCCGAACCTGAAGACAGCCCATTGATTCGGGTTAACGACGCACCATTGTGGCTTGCTGCAAACCAATCTATTTCTGTAACACTCAGGTTTCGTTCTCGGACTGACGAAATCAACTTTGACGCGCGCGTACTTAGTGGCTCCTCGCCGCGGTAACGTTCTATCTGATCCTCATGAGGTGAGTTGGAATTATTTTCAGAAAGGTCAGTCTTCTTTACATGGCAAAACAATCCAAATGATTCTCATTAACCTCTTAACTTATTGTTAATGAAGGAAATAATATCAGTTACATGGATAGTTAGTACGTTCTGGCTTTTTCACCCCTGGACTGGTGTCAATATTCTTTACAGATATCCATTAAGATATAGCTCTTACTTTAAAATAACCTGTTGTTTTTAAAGAATATATAGATACTGGCACAGGTTTTGCTAATAATTCACTGTGTTCGCAGTAAGTAGTAACTAAACTAGGCAATAAGAGTTAAGTTACCTTGTTTGAGGACACAGGATTGAATTACAGCTTTGGTTATCACTGGAGGAAACCATATGAAAATTTTAGCCATCCTAAAGAAAGTAACGAGCCAGCTACCTAAACTGCTTTCCGTAGTCGCAGTCGCTGGTTTATTTTCCGGCAGTGCTATGGCAGCACACATTACCGGCGAGTTCAGCTACTCAACAAGTTTTATTCCGGTCAACGCAGCAGGTACCCAGGTTGCTCTTGGAGCCGCTACCGGACTCGATTTCGACCTCGACGACAGCGTTGCTGCATTTCCATTAGGGGTAGAAGTTGGTGTCGGTTCGGTTGTAGGAAGTATCGACACTCAAACTGGTAGCTTCGCGCCGATTACCAGTGTCAATATTCTAGACTTGGTCATCAATCCTTTCGCAGGGAATAGCGGCAATCTGGTAGGCGTTTGGGCGGCAACTGGAGCACCGCTTCTGTTTGGTCTTAATAGCCTGAACATTGCATTCCAGACTGATTCTGCGATCGTAATCAACGGTATTGGTCAGGTACTTGATTACACTGGCGTGGACCTTACTCCTTGTGCTGGTACTGGTGCTGGTCTCACCAACTGTATTGCAGGCCTTGATGGTGTTGATGCGAGCGAGTACCTGTGGGATTTTACAGGCAACCAGACTGGTGGAACGATCAATTTTTCTGCTACTCAGGCACCTGCCCCGGCACCCGAGCCAAGCGCTTTGGGACTCATGGGACTTGGCATGCTGTCAGTTGGCTTGCTGGCACGTCGCCGCAAGGCCGCCAGGCCAGCATAACCAGAATTAAAGCTGGGTAGATTCAATCCACCCGGTGGCTGGCAATCATCCTGTCAAGTATTCGACAGTAGTCAGATTCCGGGATAAAGCCGACCGCGATAAAAGCGGTCGGCTTTTTTGTGCTTGTTGTAAATCTCTGAATAGCAGGGATACTGCAGTTCCACTTACTGGCTAGGATAATCATTGTTATTGCGTCCGCTGTCTATGTACTCAAACATTGTCGGACAAGTCTCCAGCTGAGCTAAGAAGCAGCACCGTCGTTGTTATTATTACTCCTTTTTGAGCATTGCCCGGGGACTTGCGGGCTGGATTCAGCATGGCGGCCACAGCTGCAGTAATTGAAAAGGAAAAGGAAAAGAAGGGCGCGGCAGTTAACGACTTTCAAGCTGAGTAACTAACCATTCTGTTAGAAAGCTTGTAAATCGATTACCTGTCGGTCAAGTGACTTCGCGAAGTCGTCAAAAAGCCGGGTCACAACAGGCAAATTCACATCCGACCTAATAGTCACGTGAACCGCTTAAAGGGAGTGTGGCAATATCATCTGGAGGAGGGGACTGCTAAATAAGTGTGGTGCGATGTACTTTCAATTATCAACTCTACTGAATTCAGTTCACAGGAAAATCCTGATCTTAGAGAGACGCTCTGTTGTAGCTTCGAGCCTACTATTGTTCAATCGTGAGATTAATTGCCTCATCATTGTAGGTAAAGATGCCTGTTCCACTGCTAATATCATCGATTGTGTATCCTACGAATATTTCGTAGCTTCCCAGTTCTTCAACAGTCAAGGGCAGTGATCCGCCTAGAAACTGCAGCAAGTTCAGATTCACGCGCTCGGTCAAGGTCAATTCCGCGAATGGAATGAGACGCGGTACTGTTTCTTCGATAGTAGTAATTTCCAATGGTATAACACCTATTGGTGTAACCTGAACATGGTTGCCTTCTGATCTTACCACAACAACTATGCTTGCATTCTTGCCTATTTCTTCGGGTGTTGGTTTAAGGGTGACATAAATAGCTATGTTCTCTCCTACGTTAACCAATTCGATGTAGAAGCCACCCATGTCTGTAGAAACCCCGCCATAGGTAACAGCGCTTGTATCCAAACCATCGGTACGCAGGGTTCTAAGGGCTGGCGGAAAATTCTCGTCGTTATCGACTATTGTTATCTGCGTGCTGCTTGCTCCCAGCTCAACGTTTACCGGATTAGTCAAGGACACCGTAAAAGTTTCATCTGGTGGTGATTCATTCAGAGCATCGTCTACGATCCGCAGCAATATACTGGCCGAAGTTGCGCCAGGACTAAATGTCAAGGTACCGTTGTTTGCAGTGTAATCCTCTCCAGCGACCGCTGAACCTGCCGTCACTACATAGTCTACACTGGCGGCCTCACTGGTATCACCGCTTCTTGTCACGCTCAAGAAGAATGGACCGGTGTCTTCCTGCACAACAAGGGTTGCAGGGTCCAGGGCTACAGTTGGCCGCTCTTCGACAAAAGGGTCATCGCTGACGATTCTGACTTTCGATTCTCGATATTCACCCAAACCTACTTCTGGTGATGACTCGATTTCAGTCAGAATAACAGCCAGAGTTTCCTGTGGTTCAAATTCTTGGTCGTCTATGATCGCTATGGTGATAAAGGCCATCGTAGCGCCTTCGGGTATCGTAAGAATCTCAGGACAATTACAAGGAACAAAATCCTCACCGGCAGTTGCGCTGCTTGCTTGTACTTCATAGGATACTGAAATCGATTGCGGTGCCGGTTCAGAGAGATTGACCTGCAATTTAGCAGTCCCGACCGTTTCGTTTACCTGTTTGTTGAAAGAAGAAGCATCAAAATCTACAAAGATGGTCGGGATTATATTGGTTTCGTCATCAACAATTCTTAGGATTTTCTGATTTGGTCCCAGGACGGCGTCAACAGCCTTACTAAGAACCAGCGTAAATGTTTCATCGGGCGCCGGTTCTTCAACAGCGTCGTCGATGACTTCCACGGCTACCGTTTTTACGACTTCTCCAGGCTCAAAAATCAATGTACCCGCTTTAGCTATAAAATCTTCTCCTGCCGTCGCACTTCCGCTAACAAGGGCAAAATCAACACTGCTCGTCAATTGGTTCTCTCCAACTCGAATAACAGAAACTATCGTGGTGCCTGAATCTTCCCTGATTTCGGTTGCTTCTGTATTTAGTAGAATCGTAGTTTCCACCTGCTCTGATTGCAGCAAAACTCCCACGGTACTTGTGTTGGATTCAAAGTATCCAGCGTCGATATCCGACGCACTGGTAAAGTTTGCGTCACCAAACCAGGGATCAAAATGCCAACTTCCCCCATTCGCAGGAACTGCATTGAACCATCCTTCCGTAATCCTGCCCGATCCATCGCTGGAGAAATCAACGAGCCACTCTGTGATTTCATCAGGTCCTATGATTTGGGTATAGAAGCCGCTTGTGAGAGAAGCCGACACAAAGTCAGATTGGGTGTAAGTCTGCGAGGCCGGTGAGGTTGATCCGTTGTCAAAAACGATGCTGGCAGTGTAGGAAGAGGCAAATGGAAAACTGAAGAAGCTGCTCCAACTCCCAATCCAATCGAATCGAATTGGTTCCGCATTTGAAATTGTCGGAGCAAGTAAGAATGCGCAAAAAATCATTCTCATTGTCTTGCGTACGTTATTTCTGAACATTCTCGCAGCTTTTGTCAAATTGCTGGAAGTGCCTTGAAATATGTCACATTAGTCAAGCTATAACAAGTGTCATTGAATGAACAGTCTCATTCGGTTGAAAACCAGAATAGTCTCTATAAACTACCGATCAGTTCAAGGCTCCACAGAGTAGCCAGGATGACTTTGACGGAAAGAAAATGGCGAATATGGGGAATCTTTCCATTTGCATGATCAGGTATTCCCTAGATAGCGCCCGAATCCTTTATCAAAATGGGCAACGGGCGAGAAACGAGTATCCATAAACTTCAAACTGCCTAGCATTGGCTTCTCCGGAAGCGCCGCCGAAAGTATCGACCGCTTCCCCGACGCTGACTTCAATGAAACCTGCGTCAGTGAGCATCTTTTCCCAGCCTGCACACGGCAGGCCACCGGCGATTCAGGCAGTCCAGAGGTCGATGTTATTCAATGCTGCGGAAGGCACAGGCTTGCTGTTTGCTATATCGGCAAACTGGAAAAAGCCACCGGGCTTCAGGACCCGCAGTATTTCACGGAATACGCTCAGCTTGTCGTTACACAGATTGATGACGCCGTTGCTGATTACGGCATCGGCCCAATTGTCTTCTACCGGCATTTGCTCCAGTAGACCTTTACGGAATTCGACATTGGTTAAACCAATTTGGCTGGCTGACAGGCGAGACTTATCCAGCATCTCGTCGGTCATGTCGATGCCGATGACCTGACCGCTTCCTCCGACCAGGGATGCGGCCACGAAGGCGTCGAAACCAGCGCCAGAGCCTGCATCGATTATTCTTTCACCTTGTTCCAGGTCGCGCTGGGAGAATGGATTTGCCACACCGGCAAACGATTCCACCGCGGCGTCGGGCAGCTGATCAACGCCATAATCGTCATAACCCAGCTTGCTTGCCAGGAAGCGGCCGGTATGGAAATGAAAGTTACTGTCCGGCTGCAGGGCAACTTCCCGGTATTTGATTTTGATCTGGTTGCGCAATGCGTCTTCGTCCAGGTTTATTGTTTTTGACATGTTGTTCTCCTTCTTTAGCTCAACACTTTGCCGCTACCGTCAAGAATTACCATATTATTTGGTGCCCCGGCAATTTTGGCTTCGGCAATAAAATCCAATTCGCGGATGTTCTTGGTCTTCGCACAGGTAGGACAAAGCCAGACTTTTCCACCATTGCTGCTGAATGTATCCTACAGATTGCCGATGCAGATATATAGCCATGTCGACCCCTTACGGCTCGAATGGGCTTTTATGACCTTATGTGCGAATATCGAACGGTCAAATATAGACAACAAGTCAGTGCTGCTGGATGAAGCGCGCAAGTGACTGGCAAATTACTAATTGCAAGACCTGTAGTGAGTCACAGCTTCTCATAAGGTCATAGGGTCATAGGGTCATAGGGTGAAGGATTATAGGGTAATAGGCTTAAAGAATCACAGGGATGTACGTAGTGCTCAGGCAGGAGTTTCTTGCTGTTGCTGACGGAAATGAAACTCTT
>Ga0070727_10005367_pt1 | contig 10509 bp, 7 predicted proteins | sample tdAd472_FD_66722 | JGI IMG/M metagenome (GOLD analysis project Ga0070727, IMG submission 66722) | Marine sediment microbial communities from the Atlantic coast under amendment with organic carbon and nitrate - tdAd47.2 | ecosystem: Environmental > Aquatic > Marine > Coastal > Sediment | place... | reverse complement strand
GGTTCAGAGCGGAAATCACGAAGTTATCCGTGATGCGGCTGCCGCAACCGGCGCCCAGACACAGCGGCTCCGGCGCACCCTTGGTGGCTGACGAGCGGTTCGTGTACGACGCACGTGCGAACAAGTCCACGTTCGGCGCCAGTTCGTGGCGAACGTTGGCGTAGACATTTACACGCTCGTTGGGGGTACGCAGGTAGTTGAATCCCGAGCCGTTGTAGTTGAAACGATCCGCCGTCGAAAACGCATGGAAATCCGCACCGCCGTCCGCATCGTTGGGATCCCATTGCGGAATGTTTGCACCGCCGTCATTCAGGACGCCGTCGTTTAGCGCGATGTCCTGGAAACCACCACCAGGTCCGATATTCGGCCCGAAGACCAGGCGCGCCTGCGGTGTGAACGAGGAGCAGCCACCGGCCGCGCAACTCGTCGCATCCGGGCTCGGATATGCGGAACGGGCGCGATCCCATGTCTCGACGCCGCGCTCATCCCGGTAACCCATGCTCAGTACGAAATGGGTGGTGTCATTGCCACCGCCCCACAGACCTGAGATTTCGTAAGACTCGCCGTCGTTGTCGTCCAGGTAACTGCCGGCCTGCGCATCCAACCTGAATCCCTCATAGGTTTGTCGGGTGATGATGTTGACCACGCCGCCAATAGCGTCCGACCCGTAGATCGCCGACGCACCGTCCTGCAGGATTTCGACACGCTCGATGACGTTGTCGGGGATCGTGTTCAGATCAACCGCGTTCGGAACGCCGGATGCCGAAGCACCTGCGATCCAGCGCCTGCCGTCGACGAGGACGAGCGTGCGCTTCGCACTGACGTTTCGAATTGCGAGCTGTGCCGCGCCGGCGCCGATGCCGGAACCATCCTGCGGAAAGCCCGAGTTACCAGGAACATTAAATTGTGAATTGATCGCCGAACCCGAAATTGGCAGCTGCTGCAATGCATCAGCCAGGTTCGTCAAACCGGTACTCTCGATGTCACTCGCGCCGATCTCCATGATTGCGACTGGCTGATCGAGTGGGTTGCGCCGAATGCGCGATCCCGTAACGACCACTTCTTCCATTGCGTCTGCTTCCTGGGCCTGCGCTACATCGGCAGGCACAAGTGACAGACTAAAGACCAGTGCGGAAGCCGCCCCGGCTATTACGATTGGAGTTCTCATTGACCCCCCTCCTTTGGTTACCAAGCGTTGTATTTCGACAACGAAATAATTATATCGCGATCGAAACCAGAACCGATCCGTACGTTTCTGTTTCTAAAGTGACAACAGGACCGGTTATTAGTTTCGAACCGTACCTGAAAATATTAGTAGATGCTCGCTGCAATGTATTGTTGCTTTTTGGCAACAACTTAGAAGAAGCAGAAATAGGGGTCCGACGCGACTTCTCCGTGCGCCTTTATCCTCACGCCGATGCAGACTTCGTCGTGGCGCTGCGCGATACGAATCATGTCGGCGACGTTCCGGATCGGCCATAATCGCCGCATGTCTCTGCACGGACACAAACGCCGGGGATTCCGGCGCCCCGCCGTCATCGTTCTCGCACTCGCGTTGCTCATGGTCGGCCTGTACTGGCTGGAACTTGCCGTGCCCAAGCGCGATTACTTTCTCGAGCGACGCGGTACGCTCGTACGACAGGATCTTCTCGCGGCCAGTGAGAACGGCGTCGTACGGCAAACCGTGCAGCTCGAGTCGTCAACGGGACTGCAGGTTGACCTGCGCCTGCTGCGCCCGGCCACCGCGCCGGGCGAGATGCTGCCTGTCATCGTCGTGATGGGTGGCGAAGGCACCGGCAAGGACGCTGTCGATCTCGTCGGCGACCCGCAAGGTGTCGCCTACCTGGCGCTCGACTATCCCTACCAGGGCGACCAGGAACTCGATGCTTTCTGGGTGTCCATCGCCGCCATTCCGGCCATTCAGCAGGCGTTCCTGGACTCCCCGCCCGCGATGTCACTGGCCGTGGACTGGGCTGAACAACAGGCCTGGTTCGATGCCGACAACGTCGAACTCGTCGGCGCCAGCCTGGGCGTGCCGTTTACGGCCGTCGCCGGCGCGATCGACGAGCGCTTCACACGCGTCTGGCTGTTGCACGGTGGTGCGGAAAACGTTCCCTGGGTGATGCACGCCGGGCGCCGCTTCATTGAAAATCATTTCCTGCGCGGCATCGTTGCACGTGGTGCCCTTTTGCTCGTCTATGGCAACTCGTTTCGCACCATGGACTGGATTCCGAAAATCGCACCGCGCCCACTGGTGATCGTGGCTGCCAGGGATGACGATTTCGTACCACGCGAAGCACAGGAACCGTTCATCGCGGCGGCCGAGAGCGAGTACATCGAGCTCGTCTGGACCGAGGGCCAGCACATACGGCCAACCCGCCGGAACGAACTGCAGCAATTGCTCGATGTGGTCCTGAGCCGCGTTGCCAAACAGTGAGTGAGCGTCGCAAGAAGCCGGGGTTCGCGATACGCGTGATGGCGGCAGCGCTGCTGCTCGTTTTGTTAGTCGCGATATTTGTCGTCAACCGTTACCGGGACACGATTGCGCTCGAGGTCGCCAACGCTGCGCTCGGCGGGACAGACATCACGGTAACCGACGTTTCGGTCGACTCGATCCGCGCGGACTTCGTACGCTTCGATGAAATCATCGTTGAACTCGCGAGCGGCACGATCGTGCGGATTGATGGTGTATCTCTGCCCGTCAAGCTCCGCAGCTTTGCCGGCAGCACGCTGCACATCGAGAAAATAACCGTGCTTCGGAACGACTCGGACACGAGCCCGCCACGCCTCGGCAGCACGCTGCAATCCTACCTCGACGCCCCGGCCACAATGCCGGGCGGCGCGATTGCCATCGACTCATTGCTGCTGCCGGACATGCCGCCGATCAGCGATGTCGCATGGTATGCGGATCAACTGAATCCGACGCTGCGGGCGAGCATCGGGGAATTCGATATCTTTTTCACGGTCACGCCGGACCGGGATGCCGGTTACCGCGCCTCGCTTCGCACGCTGCTGCACGACAACACCGAAGCGCTCATGCTGGCTTTCCACATCGATCCGGTCGAGGCAGGTTATGCGCTGCACGGCACTACCGTGCTACAGCTCGAGCCACTGTTGCCGGTCTTCCATGCCATCGGCGCGGTACCCGAAGACATCACGCAACTTATGTCGACCGTAACAGGGACATTCGTGTCCCGGATCGACGATGAGTTACCCATTACCGTCGGTACACAACTCGAAATGCAATCGACAATCCAGGTCGACTACCAGGCGACGGATGACTTCCCGATTCATGTGGCCATAACGGAGGCGCAGCCGGTCAATGCGACGTTCGAGTATCCGTCGCTATCCTGGGCCGCGGTCATCGCAAGCACCCGGTTGACTGTGAGCGACGCCGGTATCGAAGCTCTGCCGGTGACATTGGAGAATGTCAGATGCCAGTCCGGCATCCAGTGCAATGCCGCCGTGCGTGTCGACCTCGGTCAAACTCGCATTGGTACATTGTCGATCGGGGGCTTGTCCCTGTCGGCCGCATCCGTGCAGCTAACGAGCCTGGAAGGCGAATGGCAGGCTAAGTCGAACAACGCGATAGTTGAGCTGCAGGACGTCTCGATCGCGGGACTGCAGTTCGTCGTGCCGAATGCGGTCGCCGAAATCGCGGCGTCGAACGAGCAGCTCTCTGTCGTGTTGCTTCTGTCGACCCCGGAGGGCGGGTTCTCCGGGCGCGCCAATATACGCCATGATTTGTCGCGACATACCGGCGAGTTGCGCTTCGCTGATGCGGCGCTCGACTTCGACATACTGAATTTGTCGGAAGCCGTCGCCGACTGGCCATATGACCTCGAGGTTTCATCGGGTCACTGGCGAATCGATGCCTTGGTGAGCTGGGCCGTCACGGACGAGGGCTTTGCGTATACGGGCACGACCACGCACAGCCTCGATTCCCTGGCCGGAAACTACGGTGATATCGGCTTCATTGGCCTGAACAGCGAGATCGAAGTGAAAATCGACTGGCAGGCGGCACCGTCACTGTCGCCTGCGGCTTTCGATGTCTCTCTCATTGATATCGGTTTCCCGATCGTCGACTTGCACGGCCGCTTCGCGGCGAGTATCGCGGCACTGGCTGCAGACGTGGATTCGGTGTCGATGGCCGTGCTCGGCGGCAACGTCAGCGTCGATCCCTTTCGTTATGAGCACGCCGCGGATGCCAACCAGCTCATGCTCAGGGCCAAGGGGATTCAGCTGCCGTTAATGGTCGGCCTTGCAGACTTGCAGGCAGTGGAAATCAGCGGCAGCGTGTCAGGGGATATTCCAGTGACTCTGAGGAACGGCAAAGTCATCGTCGACAAGGGCCTCCTGGAGAATGATCCGCCGGGCGGCGTGATTCGCTACGGCGCCGACGAAGGTATCGTGGACGAAGGCACGCAACTTGGCATCGTGGCTCGCACGCTGAGAAATTTCGAGTACACCGTATTGACCTCGGAGGTCGACTACACGGACAGCGGAGACCTGAAATTGCAGATGCGGCTGACGGGCACAAACCCCGAAGTCGATCCGGACCAGCCGGTCATATTGAACCTCGGGATCGAGAATAACGTCCCGCAGATGCTTAGAAGCCTGCAGGCGACACGCTCGATTGAAGACGTTCTCGAGAAGCGGCTGTCGAATTGACGCTTTCGGCGCATCGGTGCTTCAGTTAAGCTGCGCAAGGGGGCTGCAAAGGTACTGACCATGACCAAATACCTGCTAACAGGCATTTCATTGATTCTGCTCGCGGCTTGCAATCCGACCGTGACAGTCGAGGCTCCCAAGGAGCCGATTGAAATCAATCTTAATGTCAAAATCGAACATCACATTCGCGTCCAGGTCGACAAGGAACTCGACGACCTGTTCGAAGAAGACAGTGATCTTTTCTGAGGACCAACACCATGAAACCTGAAGCTATAAGACAATTCGTCGCGGCACTGCTGCTGGCATTTGCGTTTCAGAGTGCCTGGGCCATCGACATTCACTCGGCGAAGGAACAGGGTCTCGTTGGCGAAGCCAATTCCGGTTATCTCGCGGCAGTAGTCGCCGCGCCGAGCGCAGAGGTCAAGGCGTTGATTTCGGAGGTCAACCAGAAGCGCAAAGCGCAGTTCAAGAGCACCGCCGAAAAGACCGGCGCTACGCTCGAACAGGTTCGCCTCCGTTTCTACGAACTCGCCGTGGAGCGCACCCAGTCCGGCCACTATTACCAGGACCAGGCGGGCAACTGGAAGCAGAAGTAGTTAGTCGGGTCGACCGAGTCTTGTTTGCCTAGCTGGCTTTTCTTGTTTCCAGTTCCTCGGTCATTCGCTCGCGTATGACGTACTTCTGAACCTTGCCGGTCACTGTCATCGGGAACTCGTCGACGAAGCATATGTGCCTGGGAATCTTGAAGTGCGCCAGCTTGCCCTTGCAGAACTCGCGAATCTCCTCCTCGCTCGCACTCAATCCTTCGTGCAGCTTTATCCAAGCTGCGACCTCTTCGCCGAATTTCGGGTCGGGTACGCCTACAACCTCAGCCTGCTCGACCTTCGGATGTGTGTACAAGAATTCTTCAATCTCGCGCGGATAGATGTTCTCGCCGCCGCGAATCAACATGTCCTTGCTGCGGCCGACGATCCGCAGGTAGCCGTTGTCGTCCATCGTCGCTGTGTCGCCGGTGCGAATCCAGTTCGCCTCGTCGATGGTTTCCCCGGTGCGCTCGGGATCGCCCCAGTAGCCGCGCATCACAGAGTAGCCACGCGTACACAACTCGCCAGGCTCGCCGCGAGGGACGATTCGCCCCTTGCCATCGACGACCTTGATTTCCGTGTGCGGCAACGGACGTCCGACCGTGCCAACGCGTAACTCGATTGGGTCATCGGGCAAGGTCTGCGTCGCGAGCGGGCCGGTCTCGGTCATGCCATAACCGATCGTGATCTCACTCATATGCATGTCGTCGATGACCCGATGCATCAATTCGATCGGACACGGCGCTCCGGCCATGATCCCGGTGCGCAGTGACGTAGTGTCGTACTTCGCGAAATCCGGATCGTCGAGCATGGCGATGAACATCGTTGGCACGCTGTGCACAGCCGTGCAGCGTTCGGCGTCGATAGCCCGCAGGCAGGCGGACGCCTCAAACGAAGCCGACGGCAGCACAATGGCCGCTCCCGTTGTTGTGCACAGCAACGTGCCGAGCACCATGCCGAAGCAGTGATACATCGGCACAGGCATACAGAGCCGGTCGGCCTCGGTGAAATTCATGATGTGCGACGACATCGTCGCGTTGTTGACGATATTGTGGTGTGTCAGCGTCGCGGCTTTCGGGGAGCCCGTTGTACCGCTCGTGAACTGGATGTTGATTGGCGCGTCGAAGTCCAGGTCTGCACCAATAGCATCAAGTTTTCCGTAGTCACTCTCGCGAGGTAGTGCTACGACGTTGCCGAAATTGAACGTGCCCGACGTGCGTTCGTCACCAAGCCGGATAACGATGCGCAGATCTGGCAGGCGCGCCGCATGTAACTCACCGGGCTCCGCCTGCGCGAGTTCCGGCGCGAGCTCGTTCATCATCGCCAGGTAGTCGCTGGTCTTGAACGCCGACTCGGTGATGAGCGCGCGGCAGCCGACTTTTTTGAGCGCATACTCAAGTTCCGGCGTGCGATACGCCGGGTTGATGTTGACGAGCACGAGGCCTGCATAGGCCGTGGCGAACTGAGTTATGACCCACTCAGCCCGATTTGTCGCCAGCATGCCGACACGATCGCCCGGCTCCAGACCGAGCGCCAATAGTCCCGCAGCGAATGTCCTCGCCCGCTCCCTGAGCTCCCGCCATTCCCAGCGGACTCCCTGATCGATGACGATCAGCGCATCCTGGTCAGGCCAGCGGCTGGCTGCTTCATCCAGCAGCTGCCCAACGGTCACCCCGAGCAGGGGCGAGTCACCGCTGCCATTTGCATAGCTCAACAAGGCCATACTCCTGCAGTGTTTCTAACCCATGCGTAGTAAAGCCTGAAAGGCCGAATCAGGCAGTTCGTAGTTCTCGAAAACGTATGTGGGAACTACGGACTTGTCGATTTCGCTACATTTGCACTGTCAATTGCCGCTGCGCGAGCCAAGACAGCGGCTATCAACGTGCCGCTGCCGTAGCTCGGGGTCGTTGATGATCTCGTAGAACTTCGCGACGTACTTTGCCTGCTTTTGCTGCCTTTTCTCTGATACGCCCCCAGAAATCAGTGCTGCCTCGATTGCTTCGCGCTCGCGATTGAAGAGGTCGATCGTGGCGTCGAGGTGACCGATGAATTCACAGCGGCCGCGAAACAGGCGCTGCGTCACACGGCGAATCGGCAAGCGCTCATCCGGAACCGCGTAAGACACATTGATCAAACCCGCCTGGTCGAAATCGTAGGGCAACACGAACCAGCCCGTGTCGGTGCCGGGTACTCGAAGCACCTTGCCGTTGTGACAACAACCTTCATCGCCTGGACCTTTGCTTTTCGACCAGTCCGTGTTGGCGATCAAAAACTGAAATAACTCGTAAATACTGGAGTTAGCGGCATCGAGATATCGTGGCGGAATCTTGTTGAGCTTGATGGTTTCCAGTTGCAGTCGTTCAGCCACTTCCTTGATTGACTCGATGAAGAAAGCGACCTGCACGTCGTCTTTTCTCTTGCCCTGCGAATCGCGAAATGTGATGTTCAACGGGCGCACCCGGAACGACGGTACGGCGACAACATTGTATGCCCTGTAGATACCGTACTCGTGACGCAGGTAATCGAGATAACTAGTGCCACTTCGGCATTGCACCACGATCTTCAGCTTCTTCTGTCCGGCAAAGACCGTGTCCTTGACCTGCTTCTTTTTAAACGACACCGACAGCGGGGGAAAACTGCAGATCTCCAGGCGGCTGTGGCCGCGCGTCGTTACCTGCACGTCGAATACGAGCTGATTGCCGAGCTGATCGGTGTAATGAAGTTTGCCGTCGAGGTCCGGCCGGTCATCCGCCCGACCTAGCAAGGTTTTCATCGGCAGCTCGAGCGTGAACTCGAGCGGCGCATCGCACTCGAACAGGGGTCGCGCCGCGGTCAGGTCGCAGTCCGGAGCAGTGGACTGCAGCAGCACAACCAGCACCGGCAACAGTAATGACATAAATCTGGCCTCGTGCGTGGGAGAGGCCAAGTATACTCCGAGCATGTCTGCTGCCCGAACCGTCGCCGGAATCCTGCTTGCTGCGCTGGGCGTGGCGGTGGCGGTGGCGTCCTGCGTCACGCGAGTACCGGTCGATACTCAATTCAACCCCGGATCGGCCGAGTTCCAGACCATCGTCAGCCTGCCCTTCGTGACGAATCGCAAGCTGGATTCGGTGGCGGACTTCGGCGACTACTATGGGGACGGGTATGGCGAATTGTCCGCCGGATACTGCAAGGTCGGATTCGAAGAGAACGATAGAAGTGGCGAGATCTTGCGTGTTGACAGGGCGCCGATCGAGTCCGTAGTTCCCGGGCCGGCAGCAGATAGCTTCGTCATCTACGTACACGGCTACGGCGAGCCCTTTGCCAAGAATTGCCGTCGGGCAGCCCTGTTGCAGCACCGCCTGGGGCTCGAGGGTCGCTTGCTCCTGTTCTCGTGGCCATCGAGCACTTACCTGACCTACGCACAGGATGCCGTGGACCTCGAAGCAAGCCACGATGAACTAAACGAACTGATCTCGCTGGTTGCGGCGTCGGTCGGCCGGGAGAACCTTGTCCTCATGGCGCACAGCATGGGATCGCGTGGTGTCGTCGACGCCCTGAAACTCCGCGATGACGGCCCTCCCCGCTTCAACAGAATTGTGCTGGTTGCGCCGGACATTCGGCGCGACGTGTTCCTCGAGAACGTGCATATGCTGCAGGAGCGGGTTTCGGATATGACGGTCTACATGTCCGACAACGATCTCGCGATGTGGGTCTCGACGGTCGCAAACGTATCCGGGCGTCTCGGTGCTGCCAGCGAGTTTCCGATCGACGTACAGCATATCAATGTCATCGATATCACCCCGACCGGCACTGCCGGATTGACCGGACACCTGTATCACATCCTCAATCCGGCCGTGATCGAGGACCTGCGGGTTATGTTCGGCGTAAAGCCGGCTGACGAGCGACGCGAATTTCGGCGTGTTGCGGCCAATACGGATGGTTTCTGGACGCTGGAGTCCGCGACGATTGCAGACTAAACCCGTTGCAATTCCTTGAACACGCCCCTAGTGACAGCCCCGTTACCGCGAACCGCACTTTGCGCGAGCCTGCTATTCGCAGCATGGCCGGCGGCAACGCAGGAACGCCCTACCGAGCCTCCGACCATGCAGGCGCAGCGACTGCAGGTTACACCCGTCGTTGATGGCAACGTTCTGGACGATGAGGCATGGATTGGCCCTGTACCAGCGACGGGATTCTGGCAGACGCGGCCAGATGACGGCTATCCAGCGACACAGCGAACGAAAGTTTTTGTCGGCTTCACCGATACCTCCTTATACATAGGTGTTGTCGCCTTCGACGACGATCCCGGTGGCATCGTCGTCACCGACAGCAGGCGCGACTCGTCGCTCGACGAGACGGATGCGTTCCTGATGGTCATCGATGGCCTGCTCGACCGGCAAAATGGCTACGTCTTCGGTACCAACCCGGCCGGTATTGAGTACGACGGCCAGGTGACCGCCGAAGGTACGGGTACGGCCACCGGGTTCGAGAGCGGTCTGAACCTCAACTGGGACGGCAACTGGTCCGTTGCGGCGACGACGGGCGACTTCGGCTGGAGTGCCGAATTCGAGATTCCGTTTCGCGCGCTGCGGTTCGGGCCGGCGGAGATGCAGGACTGGGGCATCAACTTCCAACGCAACATTCGCCGCAACAGCGAGATCGCTTTTTGGGCACCGATCGATCGCAATCGTAATCTGTACCGGGTATCGGAAGCCGGCACGCTGCAGGGCGTGATGCCGCCACCACAGCGAAATCTGCAATTCACGCCTTACGTGCTCGGCAGTACCCGGCGTGGCGGCGAACTGAGCGACACGGAGACCGAAGCCGATGCTGGCTTCGACTTCAAGTACCTGGTGACGCCCAGGCTCACACTGGACCTGACCTACAACACGGACTTCGCCCAGGTCGAGGCCGATAATCAGCAGATAAACCTCGATCGCTTCAACCTGTTCTTCCCGGAGAAACGGCCATTCTTCCTCGAAAACGCCGGGCAGTTCGGCGTCGGCGACTCGCAAGAGGTGGAGGTTTTCTTCAGCCGCCGTATCGGCATCGGTGCGGACGGCGACGTAATTCCCGTCGAAGGCGGTGCCAGGCTGTCTGGCAAACTCGGCAACCACACCAACATCGGACTGCTTTTCATGGGCACCGAGGGTGTCGAGGGCATCGCACCACAGAATCGCTATACCGTGGTGCGAATCAACCAGGAATTGCGCAGTCGCTCCGCGATCGGTGCGATGTTCGTCAGCCGCGATGGCGATGGCTCCTATCTCAC
>Ga0070727_10005365_pt1 | contig 10512 bp, 10 predicted proteins | sample tdAd472_FD_66722 | JGI IMG/M metagenome (GOLD analysis project Ga0070727, IMG submission 66722) | Marine sediment microbial communities from the Atlantic coast under amendment with organic carbon and nitrate - tdAd47.2 | ecosystem: Environmental > Aquatic > Marine > Coastal > Sediment | place... | reverse complement strand
GCCCGAGCGGCTCTGCCGCGAGGGCGAGGGGGCCTCGGAGAGGCCCCCTAGAAACTGGCGCTGCGTGCCCTTCGACGAGCTAGGCACGGCAGCGCTCTACCGGATCCTCCAGCTGCGGCAGGCCGTGTTCGTCGTCGAACAGAACTGCGTCTACCAGGACCTGGACGGGATCGACCCCGTGTCCTGGCACCTGGGCTGCTGGGAAGGCGAGGAGCTGCTGGCCTACACCCGGCTGGTACCTCCGGGAGTCAGCTACGCCGAGCCCAGCATTGGGCGGGTGCTGACCGCCGCCCGGGTCCGGCGCTCGGGGTTGGGCCGCGAGCTCATGCAGCGCTCGCTGGACGAGGCCGCGCGCCTGTTCGGGCGGGTCGCGCTGCAGATCGGCGCCCAAAAGTACCTGCGACGCTTCTACGAGAGCCTGGGCTTCGAGGTCGTGGGGCCGGAGTACCTCGAGGACGGGATCCCGCACCTGCACATGGTCCGCGCCGCGGGCGCCGAGTAGGATCCGCGCCCGGAGGCCCCATGGCTCGCGGCTACTGGTTGGTAAAGAGCGAACCGAACGCTTACTCCTGGTCGGACTTCCTCGAGGAGGGCGAGTGCTACTGGGACGGCGTGCGCAACTATCAGGCGCGCAACAACATGCGCGCAATGAAGAAGGGTGACCACGTCCTCTACTACCACAGCGTCAAGGCCAAGAGCGTGGTGGGGATCGCCGAGGTCACCCGCGAGCACTACCCCGACCCGACCACCGACGACGACCGCTGGTCGGTGGTCGACCTCAAGCCGATCTGGGAGCTGAAGCAGCCGGTGACCCTGGCTCAGATCAAGGACGAGCCCTCGCTGGCCGAGATCGCGCTGATCCGCCAGTCGCGGCTCTCGGTCTTGCCCCTCGACGCGGAGGCCTTCGAGACGATCGTGAAGCTGGGTGGAGGCAAGCGCCGCCCCTGAGGCCGGGCGTCGGCGCCGCCCGCCTGCACCCAGGCGGGGGAATCCCGTCGCAAACCACTAACCTGCAACGTCTTATTTCTCGCCAAACATGCGCAGCCAGCCTGCGTAGGGCAGACGTATGCGCTGCCGCAAATTTGGTGGTGAAACCAAAGATCCTTTTCGGGGTCTCAGACGTGGAAGGAAACGAGCCGGTAGGTCGTTGAGTAAGCCGGCAGGTCTTAGATGGTGAATCTGAAGTCGATCGAACGTTGGACCCACCGCGGACGGGTGGAATCGCGCAAGTGCAGCGCAGCGGAGTGCATGTCGAGCACCCGCGAGGGCAAGCCGTATTGCCCCGAGCACGTGCTGCTCAACCCCTACGTGCGCAACCTGCTCGAGCGCCTCGCCGGGCGTGAAGCCGAAGAGGCTCGCGTACTGAGCCAGGGAAAGCGCGCCGTGGACCCCGAGGGGATCACGGCCCAGGAGATCCTCAGCTACCTCCGCGTGCACGGCCAACGCTCGCTGCCCCAGCTGGGCCGCGAGCTGACCCTCGACGTCAAGCTGGTCACCGCCTACGTGAAGGTGCTCGAGTCCAAGCGCTGGGTCGAGACCAAGCGCGACCGGCGCGGCATGCTCTTCGCCTACGCCCCCGACGCCCAGGAGACCGTCGCCAAGCCGAACCCCTTCGACACGCCGAGCCGCGGGACCCAGATCGCCTAGAGCTCTCCGCGGGCGACCGCGACCCAGGCCTCCGCCTGCAGGAGGTTCACGGCGGACTCGCACCGCCCCTGCTCGAAGAGTTCGTGTACGCGGTGGAGGAGGCCGAGGTGACCCCCCGCCAGAGGGTGCCCCGCGGCCCGGGCGCGTCGTAGCCAGCGCCGAGCCGCCACCTCGTCATGAGGCACCAGCCTCCCCTGCTGCAGCGCGAGGGCATAGCGGTACATGCCCTCCGGGTCCCCACCTTCGGCCGCGAGCTGCACGTAGCTCCCGGCCCGGTTGTAGTCGTGGACCGCTGCCCACCACCCCGCGAGCTGCCCCATGGCGGCCGGGTCCCCCTCCTCGGCCCGGCGCTCCAGATGTGACCGCTCCACCCCTCCCGCGTCTCGCGACAGGGCCCACCCCATGGCCCCCACCACGACCAGGGCGACCCCCACCCACGCCCAGGCCCGAGTGCGTAGGGCCAGGGTCGCCAGCAGGCCACCCAGGATCCCGACCGCGAGGGCCTCGAGGTCGGAGAGCAGCCACAGCCACAGCGCCACCAAGGGTTCCTGGAGCCCCCGGATCGAGAGGGAGAGCAGCCGCGTCGCGACGTAGCTCCCCCCGGACGCGACGAGCAGCGCGAGGTAACGCAACCGGGAGAGGGCGGTCAGGTAGCGCGCGAGCGCGATCGCGGCCCCCCCCGCAGCGAGCCAGGTGTAAGGGAAGCCTGGATACGCATCGCGCAGGTTCCAGAAGGGATCGAACCAGTAGCTGTCGCTGAAGAGGGAGGCCAGCAGCGCGAGCCCCGCGCCGAGGACGCACTCCCACACCACGGCGCGGCGGCGCCACCCGACCACGATCGCAAGCAAGAGGACGAGGCCCATCCAGCCCACCCACTCCACGCGCAGGAGGCACCACGCGCTGATCACGCCGGTCAGTGCGAGTCGGGCGCGGTCGAACTCCAGGGGAGTCCGAACCGCCGCCACCACCACCAGCGCCCCCAGATACTCGCCCTCGGTCCACAGGCTGCCTTTCCCAGCCTCGATCAGGCACAGGCCGAGCAACACGAACTCGAACGGCAGTAGCAAGACCCACAGCTGGCGCAGATCACGCCCAATGCGTCGACCGGTGCGAGCAGCGAGGGACCTCAGGGGCGTCAGGCGCTGCTCGGGGGGCGGCTCGAGGACCGGTTGACCCATGACCCCGAGCACCGCTCGCGCGTGGCGATCCCCGATCCGCAGCGCGATCGGGAACAGGGACACCGCGAGGAGCTGGATCAGCGTGGCGGGGTCCCAGCGAAAGGAGACCAGCGCAGCGCAGGCGGCGTAGCCTGCCCAGCTCGCGAGCAGCAAGACCGGCTGACTCAGCTTCAGCCGGCGCACGACCACCAGCGGGCCCAAGACGAGGCCACTCGCGCCGACCAGGCGCGAGACCTGCTCCCAGCGGTCGAGGGTTCGCGAGACCGCCGAGAGGGTCGCCTCGGGTACGTCGGAGCCGTTCTCGACGAAGGCGAACACGTAGTGGTAGCCGAGAACGGCGAGGACCCCGCAGCCGACCCACGCCGCGACCCCCCAGGACCGGCTCCGTCGCGCCCCCGCTTCCGCCAGGCCAAACCCGGCCGCGATCACCAGCCCCGCCGTCACCCCCATGAAGATCGCGCCGGACCGGGGGTAGCGGGCCTCCCAACCGCTGAAGCGAACCACCACCCAGGCCACGCCCAGGGAGGTCAGCAGGGCGTAGACGCCCGCGATCAGCGCGCCCAGCGACGACTGGATCGCGCCCGGGGCGGCAAGAGCTTGAGGGTGCTCGAGGGAGGGGTCCACCACGCGCCGATCCTACGTGAGCCCGGCACGGCTCGCGGCCGGTCCATACTTTACAAACGCCCCGCCGCAGGCCACCATCCGCCCATGGCTGCCGACCTCGTGTTCCTCCTGATCCTCTTCTACTCCGTCGTCTTCGGAGCGCGGCGAGGGTTCTACAAGGAGGTGATCCAAACCCTGGCCATGATCTTCGCGCTGATCATGGCCCGCTACCTGCACGGCTCGGTCGGCGGTGGCCTCGCCGCCACCCTGGGGATCCCCGAGATCGCGGGGCAGATCGCGGGTGGCGTGGTCGTGTTCGTGGTCGCGTTCCTCGTGCTCGCGATCGTGGGCCGCCTGATCCTGAAGAAGGTCAAGGGCCAGGGGGTGGACGACCGGCTGGACGACGGCGCCGAAGCCGTCGCCGACGCCATCGCCGGCGACACCAAGCAGGGCCCAGTGACCCTGCTCACCAACCCGATCGCCGGCAAGGCCGGGATCGTGTATTGGAGCGACAAGATCCTCGGCGCAGGGCTGGGCTTCGTGAAGGGCACGATCACCGGCCTGCTGCTGTTCGGGGTCATCGTCTACGCCGACCGCTGCGGCTGGACGACCTCCTTCGCGCGCTCCATCGAGGGCTCGCACACCGCCAGCCTCTACCACGCGAACATCGAGCCCTGGCTGGAGAGCTACCCCGAGTTCAAGATCGTGCGCAGCCTCGACGAGATCTGGAACCTCTCCCAGGAGATCGAGAGCGCCGAGCAAGCCAAGAAGCTGCAGAACCACGCCCAGGTTCAGTCGCTGAAGAACCACCCCAAGGTCAAGGAGCTGCTCCAGGACCCCGACGCCCAGGCAGCCTGGCGTGAGCGTGACGTCCAGGCGCTGCTGAAGAACCCCAAGGTTCGTGAGCTGCTCGCCGACGACGAGTTCCGCGAGCGGCTGGGTGAGATCGACTGGAGCGCCGTGCGCGCCGACGTGGGTGGGCTGGACTCGGTTCCCGCACCCAACGAGGATCAGCCGCAGGCGGACCCGCCGGCTGAGGAGCCGGGCGGCACCGACGCACCCCGTTGAGGGTCGACTTCCACCTCCACAGCGACACCTCCGACGGGGTGTTCCCTCCCGCGGCGGTGGCCTCGCGGGTGGCCGACGTGGGGATCACCATCGCGGCGCTCACCGACCACGACACCACCGCCGGCTGGGAGGCGTTTCGCGCCGCCGCCGAGGAGCGCGGGGTCGACGCGGTGTGCGGGATCGAGCTCACCTGCCGCGTGCGCCAGGGGAACCAAGGCACGGTCCACGTGCTGGGCCTGGGGGTCGACCCCCAGAGCCCCGAGCTCCAGGCGCTGGCCGCCACCAACCGCGCAGCCAAGCGCCGGCAGGTCGAGGCGATCCTCGCGAGCCTCGAGGCCGAGGGCCAGGCCCTCTCGTGGGACGAGGTCGCCCGCGGCGCGGGGCCCGAGGCCTACGTGGGGCGCAACCACGTCGCGGCCGCGCTCGTGCGCCGGGGGGCCGTCAAGTCGCGGCGCAAGGCCTTCCGTCGGTTCCTCAAGAACGCGCTGGTGCCCGACGCCGAGGTCGCCCCGGCGGCCGAGGGGCTGCGGGCGATCCACGCCGCGGGAGGGGTCTCCGTGCTCGCGCACCCCACTCGGCTCGACCTCGAGCACCACCTGGGCGCGCTGGCTCAGCACGGGCTGCGCGGGATCGAGGTCTACCGCCCCCGCGCCGTGGGGACCTTGCTCGAGCGCGTTGAGCGCGCGGCGGAGCGCCGGGGTCTGCTGGCCAGCGCCGGCTCGGATTGGCACGGCCACCCCCAGGACCCCCAACTCGGCCAGTGGAAGGCGCCAGCGACGCCCCTGGAGCCCCTGTTGGCTGCCCTCGGGCGGGGGTCCTCCAGCTAGGACCCGCTGACGCCGAAGAGGGAGCATGAAGCGTCGCCTCTCCTTTGCCTGCCTGCTGCTCCCCTTCCTCGTCGCGCCCTACGTGGGGAGCTACCTCTTCCTCAGGCGCCGCTGCGACTTCCTCGTCCACCGGGTGGACTACTACGCCAGCGGACACTCCCTCGAAGCGCGCACCCACGACTCGCCCTGGCTGGTCGGACTCTACGCCCCGCTGGAGCTCGTGGAGGTCCTGTGGTGGAGGTGGCGTCACGCGGGCGAAGGGCAAACGCTGGCCGCCTTCGCCTGTGGCCTGGGGGCGCTCGCGCTCTGGCGGCGCCCGACGACCAGCTGGCAGGGCAAGCTGCTGGTGTGCGGGCTCTGCAGCGCGCTGTGTGCGCTGCCGGCGGACGCGCTGGTCAAGCTGAGCCTCGACCCCAGCACCCAGGGCTGGGCCCCGATGCCCGCCCACTTCATGATCCCTCAGGACGCAGCGGCGGTGCTCTCGCTGGTGGGGATGGCGTTCCTGGCGCTGGTGGGGGTCCGCTTCTGGGAGCCCACGCCCCAGGCCGAGGAGCTGGCGCGCCCGCTCGTGCGCTTCACGCCGGAGCCCGAGGCGGACCCCAGCCAGCCGTCCATCGTCTACCCGATCCGCCGGGCTGCCTAGGCTCTGTCCGCGAGCTCGGGTAATGCCCTCGCGCCGCAATCGTCGTCGTCCGACAAGGCGGGAGCCGGTCCCAGCGTAATGGGGTTACGTGGCCGGTGACCAACGCAGTCGGCGGCGACGAGGGCAAGCGAGGGCGTTGGCCGGGTTCGCGGACAGAGCCTAGAACAGCGTCACACCGCCGACGACCAGACCGACGCCGACGCCGAGCACGAGCACCGTGAACACCTGGCCGACCCGACGCAGCGCGTTCGAGCGGCGCACCAGCCGTTGGCTCCGACGCTCCTCACGACGCCGCGGGCGCGGATCGTAGGCGCGTGGATGCGCGTTGGGCACACGCACCACCGCCTGGCAGCGGGGGCAACGGCCCCGGCACCCAGCGAAGCGGTGGTCCACCGCGGTGACGCGTCCGCATGCGCAGCGAAAGCGAATCTTCTTGTTCATGACCCCTTCCATGGCTCTCTCCTCTCTCCGATCCGCTCAGAGCGACAGCCATGCCTCGGCGTAAACCACTGAACAGCAGGGCCAACGCATGAAATGGAGACGAACAGAATGTGAAGCGAGCGTTACGCGTGAGTTGAAACCGGTCCGCTTTCGAAATGAAAAGCTGTGAACACGGATCACACGGGGGCTCGTCCACCCTCACGCCTGGCAGGCGTCGAGCGGGGTCTAGGCCAGGAGCTCGGGGATCGCCTTGCCGGACTCGTCCACCGCGGTCAGCGGACGGCCCAGGCCGGTGTAGTTGGTGTGGAAGCGATCGACGCCCATCACGTGCATCACCGTCGCCATCAGGTCCTGGGCGTTGAGCGGGCGCTTCGTCACCTGCATGCCGTCGCCGGAGGTCTCTCCGACCACGCGACCGCCCTGGATCGGGCCGCCCGCGACGGCGAGGCTCCAGGCGCGCGCGAAGTGGTCGCGACCCTCGTTGGCGTTGATCTTCGGCGTCCGGCCAAACTCGCCCATGCAGAGCACGAGCGTGTCCTTCAGCATGTCGCGCTGCTTGAGGTCGGCGAGCAGCCCGGAGAAGCCGCGGTCGAGCTCGTCGCAGAGCTTGGCGGTGCGGTTGAAGTTGTCCTTGTGCGTGTCCCAGCCGCCGAGCTGCACCTCGACCACCTTCGTGCCCTGCTCGAGCAGGCGGCGAGCCATCAGGCAGCCCTGGCCGAACTTGCCCAGCCCGTAGGACTCGCGCAGCGCCTGGGGCTCCTCCTCGACCTTGAATGCCGCCGCGCGGGGCGAGTGCATCATCCGGTCGGCCTTCTCGTAGACCGCGTCGTGCCCGCTGGTCTCGGGGCCCGGGTGCGAGCGGGCGAAGTCTCGCCCGAGCTGCTCGCGCAGCTTGCGCCGGCGCGCGAAGCGCTCGCCGTCGACCCCTCGCGGGTAAGCGAGGTTCTCGACCGGCTGCAGCGGGTTGCCCACGGTGAACGGAGCCAGGCTCACCCCGAGGAACCCGGCGCCGGGGGTCGCCCCGGCGATCGCCACGTAGCTGGGCAGCTCGGCCTCGGGGTCGGCCTTCTGCTGGCAGATCAAGGCCCCCAGGTCCGGGTGCTTGACGGTGCCGCTCGGCACGTAGCCCGTGTGGAGGAAGTGACGGGCGCGCTGGTGGTTGCCCTCCTTGGTGGCCATGGAGCGGATCAGGGCCACGTCCTGCATGTGCTCCGCCATCCGGGGCAGGGTCGCGGCGATCTTGACGCCCTTGGCCGCGGTCTCGATGGCCTGGGTCGGACCGCCCTGCGGGGTCCCGGGGAGCGGGTTCCAGGTCTCGATCTGACTGGGCCCACCGTTGAGCCAGAGCACGACCACGCGCTTGGCCGCCCCAAACCCGGGGAGCTGGGGGTCACCCGCCCACACCGGCCGCGCGAGGCCGCCCAGGGACAGGCTCAGCGCGCCTCCCAGGCCCCAACTCAGGAATCCACGGCGATCGCAGCAGGGGTCGAAGGTCATCTGGCTTCCCCAATCAACACGTTCGGTTGCAAGCGGTTATACACCGATCCAACGGCGCAGCAGGGTAACGCTCGACCCCGCGCCCGGTTTCGCTCGAACCCTACAACCGCTCGCGCATGATCGCCTTGTAGGCCTCGACCCCAGGCTGATCGTAGGCGCACACGTCGAGCAGCTCGCCCTCGTAGGCGACGGTGCTCATCAGCAACGTCAGCAGCCCCCCGACGGCGCGGGCGTCGATCCGGTCGAGCACGAACGCGTCGCTCGGGCGCCCGGCCCCGAACAAGGCCTCCTCGTTGGCCTCGCGCGCGAGGGTGTTCAGCTCCGCGATGGTCTTCCCCCCCAGCTGCTTCGCCTGGGGAATCGCGGGCACGCGGTCGACGCCGACCTCGCCCCAGTCCGCCACGTCGAGGGTGGTCACGGTCTTGTCCTGAGGCCCCGCCTGGTGCAGCTGGGTCTGGGCGTGCATGTCCGTCGAACCGACCGCCACGATCGGGGTCCGCCCGCAGTGGACCACCGCACCCGAGCGATCCCGCTCCTTCCCCAGCGACTCCGCGAGCAGCTGCACGTACCACTCGGAGACGCAGCGCAGCCGCTCGCCGTAGGGCATGAACACCGCCTGAGACCGCCCCGCCTTCCCGTGGAGGTGGTGCAGCAGCGCATACAGCAGGGCCGGATTCCGGCCGAGGTCGTCGCCGGCCGAGAGCAGCGCGTCGCGGGTCTCGCGGGCGCCGGCGAGCAGCGCCGGCACGTCGACGCCGGTAGCCGCCGCCGTGGACAGACCCACCGCCGTCAGCACGCACCAGCGCCCGCCGATCCCCTCGGGGAAGGGGAGGTGCGTGCCGCCCCGCTCGCGGGCCAGCCCGGCCAGCACCGACGTCGGCGCGGTGAGGGCGCTGAGGCGCACCCGCAGCCCAGGCGTTCCGTCGAGGGCCTCGAGCAGCGAGAGGGTCGTCGCCAGGGTCTCGGTGGTCGTGCCGCTCTTGCTGATCGCGAGCAGCTCGACCTTGAACGGATCGGCCTCGCTGCGGGCGCAGGCCTGCAGCCGAGCGACCAGGTCCCGCAGCTCGTGGGGGTCGAGGTGGAACCCGGCGAACCACAGCTGCGGCCCGCCGCGGTCGACCCGCGCGTTGTAGTGCGGACCCAGGAGCGCGTCGCGCAGCACACGGTTTCCCAGGTAGCTCCCGCCGATCCCCACCGAGACCAGCGCGTCGGCGTCGAGGGCCTCAGCCCACGCCAACGCCGCGGCGCTGGAGTCGGTGTCCTCGAGCCGCGGCCACCACACCGGCTCGTCGAGCCCGACGGTGGTCCCGCTCTCGAGGAGCGCCTGGAAGGCCTCCGCGGCCTTGGTCGCCAGGGGCTGGGCGGCGGCCAGGTCGGCGCGGGTCACACCGCCCACGTCCAACGAGCGCGCGTAGCGGTACTCGATCCCGGGGCCGTCGAGGCGAATGCAGTCCTGATTCACGGGGGTCTCCTGAAGGCGGTCGGACCGGGAGCTGAGGCGCCCAGCGGCCGGCGGCGGGTTGGCCACCAAGCTAAGGAGCCGGGGCCGCGATGCCAAGCCCACCTGCCCTGGCTTGGCAGCACCGAAGGTGGTACACCTTAGCTCGTGGGACTCGAATCGACTGTAACGCTGTTCCCCCAAAGTCCGACGCATCGGCTCGTTGGAGCGCACTTGGGGGCTTTCTTGGACCGCCTCGCGGAGCACGTGATCGCGCTCGGCGAGGGCGCGGGGGCGCGCGTGCGCGCGGGGCGCTTCGAGTCGGAGGCGCACACGGTGCGCGACCTGCTCGACACCGTCGACGCGGCGCGGACCTCGGCCCAGGGGCGGGAGGACCTCGAGATTCGCCTGTTCGGCGAACCGCGAGACCGGCTCGCCAAGTTCCTCGGCACCCTGCGGATCGAGCTCGAGTTCCGCGCCTTCGTGCACCCGGAGGCGCTGCACGAGGCGCGGCTGTGCGCGACCTGCCGGCGACTCTGCACGACCTGCGAGCTGCCCCAGTTCGTGGGCGACACCCAGCGCTCGGTCGACGCCTGCCCCGCCTGCCAACACAGCGAGACGGAGCCGCGCGAGCTGAACACGTGCTGGTGGCTGCGCTTCTTCGGCCACGGCCCCGACGGGATCGGCGAGCGCTTCGTCGAGGAGTCGCGGACCCTCTACGGCAGCCGCTTCTTCGAAGCCCTCCAGGGGATCAGCCGGGTCCCGCTCTACGAGTGGCACACGTGGGGGTAGAGCTCCCGCTGGGGGCGAGCTCGCTAGCTCCTCCGCCGGGAGCCCAGCAGCGCTAGCTCGCTAGCTCGTCCGCCGGGAGGCCAGCAGCGCGCCGCCGAGGTTGGCGCGGTTGGCCGGCTGGTCGAGGGCGTTCTCCTTCATCATTTCGACGAAGGCCTCCACCAGCTCACCGTCCCACCACCCGCGCTTGGACTCCTCGCGCAGGATCTTGAAGCAGTGCTCGGTGGGGAACGCGGGCTTGTAGGCTCGCGCGGTCGCGAGCGCGTCGAACACGTCGGAGATCGTGACCAGCCGCACGGCGACGGGGATCCCGCTCTCGCTGTGGCCGTCGGGGTAGCCCGAGCCGTCGAGCCGCTCGTGGTGGTTGCGGATGCAATT
>Ga0070727_10005364_pt1 | contig 10513 bp, 12 predicted proteins | sample tdAd472_FD_66722 | JGI IMG/M metagenome (GOLD analysis project Ga0070727, IMG submission 66722) | Marine sediment microbial communities from the Atlantic coast under amendment with organic carbon and nitrate - tdAd47.2 | ecosystem: Environmental > Aquatic > Marine > Coastal > Sediment | place... | reverse complement strand
CGTCGGCATCGCCCTGATCGCGTTCGCCCTGTTCTCGGGACATGAATACGCCGTCTGGGGCTGGGTCGGCGTCGTGCCGTTGGGGACTGCCCTTGTCGGCTGGTGCCCGGCTTACCTGCCGTTCGGCATCAAGACCTGCAAGACCGACTGAACCTCTGACAGATTCCCTGGCAGCGCCGGCGCCTAGGTCCAGCTTACGGTTTCAAAACCGGGCGGGGCCGGGGCGTCCGGATGCGTCAGGGCAACCGCCCGGAACAGCCGCCCCATGGCATCGGCGTCGACCAGACGCCGGCGCGCGGTGGCGATATGCTCGGCCTGCGTCCTGTCTGCGCCGGCCAGCAGGTGCGCGGCCCTGGCGGCGATGCCGAGTCGTTCCAGCAGATCCCCCTGCCCCATTGGTCCCCAGACCCGGGCACCGGCCGCTTCGGTGGCATCCCCGAACGCCTTGAAGTCGACATGCACGGTCAGGTCCTGTTGACCGGGATCGACCAGCGGATCGGCGAAGGCATGGCCCCGCACCGCCTGCAGGGTTTCCCCCGGGCCCGGTATGTCATGGCCGTAATCGATCAGCAGTGCGGCACCGCCCGAAGCGCTCAACCGCTGCGCCAGGTGCGCGGCGACATCCAGAACCGCCGGGGCAAATTCGAAGATGCTGCCGTCGGGCGCATCGCCGAGCAGGGACGGCACAGGGGCAGCGTCGGCCTTTTCGCCGATGACGAAGGCGAACCCAGACTCCGCCAGGCCGACCCGACGTTCATGCCAGGCGCCTGCATGGCGGATCAACTGGCGCACCGGCAGCGCATCGAGAAATTCATTGGCCAGAACGATCGCCGGTCCCGCCGGCACCTCATCGAGATGACCGTGCCAGATCACGGAAGGCAGAACGTTCGCCAGCGCCGTCTGCTGCGCCCGGCGCAGCACCGGGCTGGTTTCTACCATGTGCACCCGCGCCGCATCGATGAAGCCCGGCACCTTCGCCGTGGCCCTCAACGCATCGGCCATCAGGGTGCCGCGTCCGGGACCGAGTTCGATCAGGTTGAAACGGGAAGGACTGCCCATCTGCTGCCAGACCACCGCCGCCCACAGCCCCAGCAGTTCGCCGAACATCTGCGAGATTTCCGGCGCGGTGGTGAAATCCCCGGCGCGGCCCAGCGGGTCGCGGGTCATGTAATAGCCGTACTCGGGATCGGCAAGGCAGGCCTGCATCCAGTCTGCGACCGTCAGCGGGCCGTCGGCCTGGATGCGCGCCTTCAGGCTTGCCGCGAGCGGCGGCATGTCACACCGGGCCTCGGCGCCGCGCCCGGACAATGAAAAAGATGCCGGCGCAGATCATCGGCAGCGACAGCCACTGTCCCCAGGTGGTGCCGAAGCTGAGAAAGCCGATATAAGCGTCCGGCTCGCGAAATATCTCGCCGATGCTGCGCGCGATGCCGTAGCCGGCGATGAAGGTGCCCATCAGCAATCCCGGGCGGCGGTGTACGGATTCATTCCGCGACAGCACGAACATCACGGTGAACAGGACCAGCCCCTCGAACGCCGCTTCATAGAGCTGACTCGGATGCCGCGGGACCGGCCCGCCGGTCGGGAACACCATGGCCCAGGGCACGTCCGCCGGACGCCCCCACAGCTCGCCGTTGATGAAGTTGGCGATACGCCCGAAAAACAGCCCGATCGGCGCCGCACAGCCCAGCATGTCGCCGAAGCGGAGCGCATCGATGCCGCGCTTGCGGGTAAACATCAGCCCGGCGATGACGACGCCAAGGAATCCACCGTGGAACGACATGCCGCCTTCCCAGACGGCAATGATCTTGGCCGGGTTCGCCATGTAATAATCGAACTGGTAGAACAGCACCATGCCGAGCCGCCCGCCGAGGATCACCCCGATCGTCGCCCAGACCAGGAAGTCGTCGACCGCTTCGGTCTCGCACACCGGCGGTGTGAGGCGGCACAGTCTCTTTATATAAAACCAGCCCAGCACCAGCCCGGCGAGGTAGGCCAGAGAATACCAGCGGATCGCGAACACACCGACCTGGAAGATGACCGGATCGATATTCGGGAACGGAATGGCGAAGAACATAATGCTCAGCGATACGGGTCGTCGGCGGCCAGGAAGTCAGTGACATAGCGACCGACCCCGTCCTCGAGGGAGGTGAACTGCCCCGTGTATCCGGCATCGCGAAGCCGCGTCATGTTGGCTTCGGTGAAGTACTGGTACTTGTCGCGGATGTCTTCCGGCGTCGGCACGTAGTCGACCTTGAAGTCCTGCCCCATCGCCGCGTAGACCGCGCGCGCCAGATCGGCGAAGCTGCGCGCCTTGCCGGTGCCGAGGTTGAACAGCCCCGACACCGCCGGATTGTCGAGCAGCCAGCAGATAACCTCGGCGCAGTCGTCGACGCAGACGAAATCGCGGAGCTGTCCGCCATCCTCGTAATCGGGATGGTGCGACTGGAACAGGCGGCAAGACTCGCCCCTGGCCGCCAGCGGCTGGATCTGCGAGACCACACTGGCCATCCGGCCCTTGTGGTATTCGTTCGGCCCGTAGACGTTGAAGAATCTGAGCCCCGCCCACTGCGCAGGCCGGGCGCGGCCGGCGTCGAGTTCCGCCGCCACCCACTTGTCGAACAGCAGCTTAGACCAGCCGTAGGGGTTGAGCGGCCTGAGTCTGTTCAGGCCGTCCGCCGACATATCGTCGTCGAAGCCCTGCGTGCCGTCGCCGTAGGTCGCTGCAGAAGACGCATAGACGTAACGCACATCGTGCTGCGCGCACCACACCCAGAGATCGCGGCTGAGGCGAAAATTGTTTTCGACGATCAAATCGGCGTCGGTTTCGGTCGTCGCCGAAATCGCCCCCATGTGCACGATCGCCTCGACGGCCTTGCCGTGTGTGCCCAGGAATGCGTGGACGTTATCCGGGTGCACGATGTCATAAAGCGTGCGCTTGGCGATGTTGCGCCACTTGTCGGCGTCGCGCAGCCGATCGACGATGACCAGCGGCCCGGCACCCCTGGCTTCGAGCGCCGCCGCCACGTTCGATCCGATAAAGCCGGCGCCGCCGGTAATCACGTACATGCTGTTGCCTCGTCTTTTCCGTGATCCCTTATAGGCCCCGGAGCGCGGCGCGGGCAAGCGTCACCGGCTTGCGAAGCGCGCGCCAAAAGACCATATTCGCCAGAGACAAAGGAGCCGACCATGCAGACGCAGAACAAGCTTTTCGACGATCTGGCCCGTGTCGCCAACGGCGCGGTGTCGACGCTCACCGGCATGAAGGACGAGATCGACGCGATGATCCGCCAGCGGCTGGAGCGCTTCATGGGCGATGCCGACCTGGTGACCCGCGAAGAGTTCGACGCGGTCAAGGCGATGGCACAAAAGGCGCGTACGGAGAATGAAAAGCTGGAAGCGCGCATCGAGAAGCTCGAAGCGGCGCTGAAGAAGCCCGCCGCGAAACCGGCGGCCAAAACCCGTGCAAAGGCCGCCAGGAAAACCACCGCGAAAACGAAATAGCCGGACTGCGGCCTACCATATCTGTATATGGCGATGCGATTCATGGACCGCGACGGCGGCCTGAACCCCGCGTATTTCCGCCATTTTTAATGGATTAAACACAACAGGCTGTGTGGCTGCACCGATTATCCACAACAGTTTGCGTTTATTTTCTGAATTCCGCTTGCGCGCGATTCCGACTTGGTGCAGGGTAAATCTTGTAGGTGATCGGATGGCGCAAGCAATATCTAGCGATCACCGCTAGGTATAGTGTTTGCTCCCTTCGGTCCGATACCAACGCCGGCCGGGCATGAGAGGAGCGCTCCATGCGTACCACAGAAATATCCCGCGACACCCCGCTCGCAAATCCCCTCGATATCGTCGAAAAGATCGTCGAATACAACGACTGGACCTTCGACCGCCGCAACGATCAGGAAATGGCCGTCCAGGTGCCTGGGACCTGGTGCGATTTCTCCATGTATTTCGCCTGGAACGACGACATGGGGGCAATGCATTTCACCTGCGCCTTCGACATGCGCGTGCCGTCGGACCGCCGTCAGCCGGTTTTCGAACTGCTGGCCGAGGTCAACGAACGGCTTTGGATGGGGCACTTCGGGATGTGGGCCGACGAGGGCCTGCCGATGTACCGCCACGCCATGCCGATGCGCGGCCAGCAGGAACCGACGCTGGAACAGATGGAAGACCTGGTCGAAACCGCGCTGATCGAGTGCGAAAAGTTCTACCCGGCGTTCCAGTACGTGATCTGGGGCGGCAAGTCGGCATCCGAAGCCATTGCGGCGGCAATGATCGAGACCGCCGGAGAAGCGTAATACATCATGACCGTTAAACTGCTGCTCGTCGGCGGCGGCAAGATGGGCAGCGCCATGCTGGCCGGCTGGCTCAAAGGCAGCCTGAAGCCCGAAGATGTTCTTGTCGTCGAACCGTTCGAAGAAACCCGCACACTCCTGAAGGACACCCTGGGGGTCGGAAGCGTTGCCGATGCTTCGGGGATCCCCGCGGACGCCAGTCCCGCCACCATCGTCCTCGCGGTCAAACCGCAGATGATGGACGAGGCGATCGGCGGCTATGCCCGCTTCGCCGGCCCGGACTGCGTTTACCTGTCGATCGCGGCCGGCAAGACCATCGCCTATTTCGAGGGAAAGCTGGGCGCCGACGCGGCCATCGTCCGTGCCATGCCGAACACCCCCGCCGCCGTCGGGCGCGGCATCACCGTCGGCTACCCCAATCATCTGGTGTCGGAGCAGCAACGCACGTGGGCCGACGAACTTCTGCGGTCGGTCGGCGAGGTCGCCTGGGTCGACGACGAGGGGCAGATCGACTGCGTCACCGCGCTGTCCGGCGGCGGCCCGGCGTACGTGTTCCTGCTGGTCGAGGTGATGGCCCAGGCCGGCATCGACAACGGCCTGCCCGCCGATCTCGCCATGCGCCTGGCGCGGGCCACCGTCGCCGGCGCCGGTGAACTGCTGTATCAGGCAACCGAGGAAGCATCGCAGCTCCGCAAGAACGTCACCAGCCCCGGCGGCACAACGGCGGAGGCGCTGAAGGTGCTGATGGCCGACGATGCGCTGCAGCCGCTGATGACCAGAGCCATCGCGGAAGCGACGCGGCGCTCCCGCGAACTTGCAGGATAACACATCGCGCCCCATTTCTGTATAATACGGCAATGGAGGATGCGTATGGCCGCAGCCAAAAAGAAAACCCGCCCCTCGAAGAAAACCGACACGCGATCGATTGACGACCGTCTGATCGACGCCGCGCTCGCGCTCGCCGCCGGGCAGCCGTGGCATACCCTGTCCCTGCCCGAGATCGCGAGGCACGCCGGCGTGCCGCTGGGCGAGGCGCTGCTGACCCTGCCCAGCCTCGGCCATATCCAGCGCGCGCTGATCGCCCGCGTCGACCGAAAGGTGTTTTCGAGCCTTGAGGACGATCCCCTCGACGGCAGCGTCCGTGACAAGCTGTTCGATATCCTGATGCGCCGCTTCGATGCCATGGACGGCCACCAGGCGGCGATTAAATCGATGCGCCGGGGCGGCCTCCGAAATCCCCTGCAAATTCCCCTGCGCGACCCGCTGGCGACCGCCTGCCTCGGCGCACGGTTCCTGAAATCCATGGCGATGAGCCTGCAGGCCGCGGGCGTGTCGACCGACGGCTGTCTGGGCGCGCTCAAGACCAAGGCCCTGGCAGCCATCCAGCTCAACGCGATGCGCGTCTGGATCGACGACGATGATCCCGGCATGGCCCGGACCATGGCCGCCCTCGACAAGGGCCTCGCACGTGCAGAAAAATTCGCGTCTCGACGCCAGCCGGCAGAATCACCTGCCCCGGAAACCTCATAAATCAGCCATTTTATTAGATATTGCATGCGCGAAATATTTTTTGTGCGCTGCACAAAAATCTATTGACTTCCGATCTCCATACGTCCATATTGTTCTCATGTTGCAGTGCAATATAAACGCCGGCAACACATAGGTTCACCGGGTGCCGCCGCACCCTTTTGAGATGGAGATAGACCAATGTACGCAGACTTTTTCAAAATGGCCGAGAAAGCCAATCCTTTCTTCGCCGAATACACCAAGATCATGGCCGACTTCGACCCGAAGAAAATGATGGCCGATTTCGACCCGAAGAAAATGGCCGATGAATTCGCCAAAGTGACCAAGGGTTACGAAATGCCGAAATTCGACTTCGACGCCGTCATCGAACTGCAGAAGAAGAACTTCGACGCCATCACCGCCGCCAACCAGGTTGCCGCCGAAGGTGCGCAGGCTTTCGCCAAGCGCCAGTCGGAAATGCTGCAGCAGGCCCTCGAAGAAGTTTCGAAAATGATCGAATCCTTCTCGAAGATCGACAACCCGCAGGCTGTTGCCGCGGTCCAGGCCGACATGCTCAAAGGTGCTTTCGTCAAGTCCGTCGACAACACCCGCGAACTCGCCGACCTGATGACCAAGTCGAACACCGAAGCCAGCGACGCGCTGAACACCCGCGTTGTCGAAGCTCTGGAAGAAGTCAAGGCGACCGTCCTGAAAGCTTCCAAGAAGAAGTAATCTCACTTTCCTGAAGTGATGGAAATGGGCCGCACCGGGCAACCGGGCGGCCCTTTTCTTTTGCGGTCTCATCGGGCATTTTCCCGGGACCGAACCGAGCGGGAGAAATGCCATGGACCTTTCATTCGACGACTTTATGAAAGTCGACATCCGCGTCGGCACCATCGTGCGTGCCGAACCGTATCCCGAAGCCCGCAAGCCGGCGATCAAGCTGTGGGTCGACTTCGGCCCCGAAATCGGCGAGCGCAAGTCGTCTGCACAGATCACCAAGTACTACGATCCGGAAACGCTGCCCGGCCGTCAGGTGCTGGGAGTCGTCAACTTCCCGCCGCGCCAGATCGGCAAGTTCATGTCCGAAGTCTTGGTGCTCGGCATCCCCGACGCAGAGGGCGAGGTGGTGCTGCTGAAGCCCGACCTGGACGTGCCCAACGGCGGGCGGATGTACTGACCCCCCTGTAATACACCCCCCCCGCACCCCCCCTCTCCCCCTTCCAGGGGGGCTCTCTTGATACGAGGGTCCCTCTCCCCCATCTATGGGGGAGAGGACAGGTGAGGGGGTAATGATGCTTCGAATCCTGCTGGTTACAGCGATTTGCGTGTTCGCGGTGCAGCACGCCATCGCGCAGACTTTCAAGACCGAACACTATGACCTGAAACTCTCGGTCGTCGCCGACGGGCTGGACCATCCGTGGGGCATGGCGTTCCTGCCCGACGGTGCGATCCTCGTCACCGAGCGCAACCGCGGCTCCATCCGCATCGTCGAGAAAGACGGCACGCTGCGCCTGCCGCTGGCCAACACGCCCCGCGCCTATACCTCCGGTCAGGGCGGCATGCTCGACGTCGCCATCGATCCGGATTTCGCCGCCAGCAAACTGATCTATTTCTCCTATGCCGAGTCCGGCGAGGGCGGCGCAGGCACCGCCGTCGCGCGCGGCCGGCTGGACCGTGCGGCCAATACCCTGGACAATGTCGAGGTGATCTTCCGCCAATTCCCGAAAACCTCGGGCGGACGGCATTTCGGCTCCCGGCTGGTGTTCTCGCCCGAAGGGCATCTCTATATCACCGTCGGCGAGCGCGGCGAGCGCGAGCGCGCCCAGGATTTCACCGTCAACCGGGGCCAGGTGATCCGCATCAACCGCGACGGCTCGATTCCCTCCGACAACCCCTTCGTCGGGCGGCCCGGATATCGCCCGGAAACCTGGTCGGTCGGGCACAGGAATCCGCAGGGCGCGGCCCGGCACCCCGAAACCGGCAACCTGTGGATCAACGAACACGGCGCGCGCGGCGGCGACGAGGTCAACATTCCGCTTGCCGGGCGCAACTACGGCTGGCCGGTGATTTCTTATGGCGTGCACTATTCCGGCCTCAAGATCGGCGAAGGTACGCACAAGGACGGCATGGAGCAGCCGGTCTGGTACTGGGACCCGTCGATCGCGCCCAGCGGCATGGCGTTCTACACCGGCGACCGGTTCCCGAAATGGCAGGGCAACGCCTTCGTCGGCGCCCTGAAATACCAGCTTCTTACGCGCCTCACACTGGACGGCGAGAAGGTCGTCGCCGAGGAACGCATGCTCGATGGATTGAACAAACGCATTCGCGCCGTCGTCGACGGACCGGACGGCTATCTTTACATCCTCGTCGACGAAAATCCCGGTCAGGTGTACCGGATCGAACCGGCCGGCTGAGCTATTCCTTTTTCTCGCGCCGCTTGATGGATTCGCGCCTGGCGATATACAGACCGCTGGCGAAGATGATCGCGCCGCCGATCCAGGTGGTCAGCGTCGGCACCTCGGCGAAGGCGATGTAGGCGATCAGAGCGATCCATACCAGCTTGGCGAAATCGAACGGCATGACGACGCTGATATCGGCCTCGTGGAAGGACTGGGTCAGCAGATACTGCGCGGCACCGCCGGAAATACCGATCACCGCCAGCCAGCCGAGTTCCGTCCATGTCGGCCAGACCCATACGAACAGCGCCGGGATCAGGGATAACGGCGTCATCAGGATCGACATGTAAGCGACAATCGTGATCGAGCTTTCGGTGCGGCTGAGCGATTTGATGATCAGCAGAATGGCGGCCCACATCATCGCCGCCATCAGCACCAGGCCGTGGCCGAGCTGCACCGTATCGAATCCAGGCTGCAGGACGACGACGGCACCGATAAAGCCGACGACGATCGCCGACCAGCGGCGGATACCGACCACCTCCTTGACGATCAGCACGCCCAGGATCGTCGCGAAAATCGGCGCCGTGAAGCCGAGCGCAACCACTTCCGCCAGCGGCGCCAGGCTGATCGCCGTAAACCAGAACATCATGTTGATGACGTTCAGGCTGGCCCGGCCCGCATGCATCCACGGCCGCTCTGTCCTGAGCGCCCCGAAACCGACCCGCCACAGAAACGGCAGAACGAAGAAAAACGCGAACAGGTTGCGAAAGAAGATCAGTTCGAACGGGTGGACCGACTGCGAAATATAACGCGCAGCCGAATTCATCACGGCCGCCAGCAGCGTCGAGGCAAGCATGAACGCGATACCCTTGAGCGCACTCTGCACCTTATCCGACGGGGCCGGCGGCGTGTCCAAGTCGGTGCGTCAGACGGCGGCGTTGACGACGATTTCGATCAGCGTGTCCGGTGTCGCCAGGGGCGTGCCGACACAGGCGCGGGCAGGCCGTGCCAGCGTGCCGAGCCAGGCGGTCCAGACCTCGTTCATTTCCGCCTTCTGCGACATGTCGGCGAGATAGATCGTCACCATCAGCATCTTCGACTTGTCGGTGCCGCAACGTGCCAGACGGTCGTCGATCTTGGCCAGCACCTCGGCGGTCTGGCCCTTGATGTCGGCGCTCTTGTCACTCGCGGTCTGACCGCAGACATAGGCAATGCCGTTATGGACCACGGCCTGGCTGAGGATTTCGCCGCTGTCCAGTCGTTCGATACTCATGATTCCCCCCAAATTGATGATAAATGCCGGATACGACACCTATTACGCGCCGACTCGCGCGCGAGATCAAGAACCGCAGCCGTGCCGATTGCGGGACCCCGCCATGCGTGCCGTTGATATCTTGATTTCGTGCCGTTCCGGGGGTTCACTATGCCAACTTTCCCCCGACGGACAATTGGATGCTGAATCTTCGCCCCGTCCTGAACATTCTCGGCTGGATATCGTTGGCTCTTGCGGGCGTGCTGTGCGTCCCGGCCATCGCCGATGCCATTGCCGGAAACCCAGAATGGGTGATTTTTCTCGAGGTCTGCATTACCACCGCGTTCATCGGCGGCACCGTCGTCTATGCCACGCAAACGCGCGGCGGCATGCTGATCGACATCCGCCAGGCGTTCCTCATCACCTCGCTGGGCTGGATCGTCGTAGCCGTGCTGTCGGCGCTGCCGTTCATGCATGTCGGCATCAGCTTTTCCGACGCCATCTTCGAATCCATGTCGGCAATCACCACGACCGGCTCGACGGTGCTGACACATCTGAGTGAACTGCCGCCGGGAATCCTGCTGTGGCGTGCCATCCTGCAATGGTTCGGCGGCATCGGCATCATCGCCATCGCCATCCTGATCCTGCCGCTGCTGCGCGTCGGCGGCATGCAGTTGTTCAAGATCGAAAGCTCCGACACGTCGGAGGAGAAGGTCTTCACGGCGATGCGGACCGTGTTCGGCCTGTTCGGCATCTATACCGGCATGACGCTGGTCTGCGGCTTCCTGTTCTCGCTGTTCGGCATGTCGGCGTTCGACGCCGCCATCCACGCCATGACGACGCTATCGACGGGCGGCTATTCGAGCCACGACAAGTCGTTCGGCTACTTCCACGACTGGCGCCTCGATTGGACGGCGACGATCTTCATGATGGGCGGCGCGACGCCGTTCTTCCTCTACGTCAAGGCGATCCGCGGCGACTGGCGGGCGCTGTGGTACGACCAGCAGATCAGGGGCTTCGTCTGGTTCCTCGTCCTTTCAAGCGTC
>Ga0070727_10005363_pt1 | contig 10513 bp, 11 predicted proteins | sample tdAd472_FD_66722 | JGI IMG/M metagenome (GOLD analysis project Ga0070727, IMG submission 66722) | Marine sediment microbial communities from the Atlantic coast under amendment with organic carbon and nitrate - tdAd47.2 | ecosystem: Environmental > Aquatic > Marine > Coastal > Sediment | place... | reverse complement strand
ATGGCCGAGGTGAGCACGAAGGAGGCGTGCTCGACCCCTCGCGGCCACGGAGAGGGCATCGCCGTGAGCTTGCGCAGGGCGCGCAGGGCGCTGCGAACGGTGGCATCGCCGCGCTCCAGGCGCTGCACGTGGCGGAGGACCGCGACCATGCGGGCCAGGTGGATGTCGCCGGGAGGCAGCCGCACGATGTGCGCGTGGTCGCCTACCTGCAGCCACAGCGCGGTGGGGGTCGCCACCGTGGCTCCGTCACGGCCGAAGGCGGCCCGCACCGCGTCGACGCCCTGCTCGACCCGGTGGGCCGGGGCGCCCGACGCGTGCAGGGCCCGACCGACCTCGGCGCACAGGCGCGCGAGCTCGGTGTCGGTGGGGCGGGCCGCTGACGTGGTCAGGGGCGGCGTGGGACGCGATGCGGACATGCCTCAGACGTACCGTCGCGACCCGTGGGGTCCCATCGAATCGTCTTCGTAGTTGTGCCCCAAGGAGGCGCCGATGCGATAGAAGGTTCGTGGTAGACGCCATGTGAACGAACAATGTTCGTCACAGGCTGGTGTCAGCCGCAGAAAGGGAGGGTGGCCCATGAACCTCGATGCCGTCGACCTGGCCCTCCTGCGGGCCTTGCAGCTCGACGCCCGCCGCTCCAACAAGGAGCTGGCCGCCCTCGTCAGCCTCGCTCCGAGCACCACCCACGCTCGGGTCGCGCGGCTCGAGCGGGAGGGCTGGCTGCAAGGGGCCCACGCCGTGGTGGCCGACGAGGCGCTGGGCATCGGGCTGCAGGCGCTGGTGTTCGTGCGGCTTGCCGATCATGCGCGAGGTGCCGTCGAGGCCTTCTGGAAGGCGGTGCTGGAGCGCGAGGAGGTGGTGGCGGCCTGGTATGTCGGCGGCGACGACGACATCGTGCTGCACGTCGCTGTGCGCGACACCGACCAGCTCCGCGATGTGGTGTTGGACCACATCTCCAGCCTGTCGGATCTGGGCCGCCTGCGCACCGAGCTGGTGTTTCAGCACGAGCGCCGCCCGCCACCTCTCTACCCGCGCTGAGACATAGCTCCGAGCGCTTTGCCTCGTCGCTCCGTACAGGGGGCAGGAGGTTGACATGCTGCTTTCCATTCTGTCTTTTGCCCTCGCGGGACCGGTGAACGTGGACCACGTCTCCGAGGCGCCGCCTGCCGAGCTGCCCTGTGGCCACGATGCCGACGCGATGCAGCGCCTGCTAGAGCTGCAGAGCGAGGTGCAGCGGCTGAGGTCGGCCAACGAAGCTCTCGCGGCGGAGAACGCCGAGCTGAAGCAGCCCCAAGGCCGGGAGCAGGAGCTGCGGCAGCGCCTCGCGAGAATCGTCGCGGCGCGCGACGCCGTCGTCGAGCGCCGCCGGCGAGAGGCCGAAGACGAGGCGGTCGACGAGGACTAGGCCCTAGGGTCGATGCGTGCGAAGGGCCCACGGCTCCAGCGGGGGCGAGGCGACCAGGTGGTCCACCCTCTCCTGTGACTGGGGCGTGGCCACCAGCACCTCGAGCTGCCCTCCTGGGACTCCGTTCACCCGCACCCTCACGGCAGGCGCACTGGCCTGCTGCTGCGTGGCGAGCGCGGCGAGGGGCACCGGCCCGTCGGCGCTCGGCACGTGGGTCGGCGCCGGCGCAGGCAGCACCAGGCCCCCGACCGACACCGGCGCGGCGCCCTGCAGGGCCGCCACCACCTCGGCCACCTCCAGCCCCTGGGCGGCGACCGCGTCGGGCTGCACCACCCACTCCGTGACCGGCACGTCGACCGGCCCCACCCAGCGCGCCGCCAGCACCCCCGGCAGAGCGCGCAGGCTCCCCAGCCACGCCTCCGTAGGGGCCTCGCTCAGCGCCCAGCGACGGCTGATCGCCCGCGGGGGGACCACGTCGAAGCGCGGCAGCGCCGCCGCGAGGGCCGCCGCATCACCGCTCACCACGGCCTCGGCAACCCCGACCCCCATCACCAGGCAGTAGGGGTTGCCGGCCAGGACCCCCGCCAGCGCCTCCGTCGCCTCAGGCTCGTCGGCGGGGCCCTGCAGGTGGATGGCACCCTCCACCACCCAGGTGCGTACGTGCACGCCGTCAGGCGGAGGCACGGTCGGCAGCTGGTCGACCCACAGGGCCGTCGCTGGGGCCCCGTGGCAGCGCGCGGCCTGCGCGGGCTCCAGCCCCACCCCGTCGACTCGGCCCTGGCCGGGCCCGTCGACCGCCTGGGGCAGCGGCCAGCGGCGGTGCACCACGACGGCGGGGTCCCACACCCAGGCGGCGGGCACATCGTCGAGGACCAGCCACGTCGACCGCTCGGCGGGGGGTGGCAGCGGGCGCACGGTGAGGCCCTCTACGCCGTCGGGAAGCGCGAGCTCGGCTTGCTGCAGGGCCGCGTCGATCGCGGGCGGAGTGGCCCCCTCCACCAGGCAGCGCACGGCGCTCTGCAGCGCCTCACAGCGCACCAGCGCGGCCTCTGCGCCCAGGGACTCCGACAGGGTTGTCGACAGCTGCGCGTCGACCTCCTCGACGTCGTGGCCCGGCCAGCGCGCGTCGACGGCCAGGGTCGGGGGCGTCGGCGCCTCCATCCAGCACGCGGCCAGCCACAGCAGGCTCATGTGACCCGCCAGTCGGTGACCGCCAGGGGTGGGGCCAGCAGCCCGTCGCACAGCGGCTGCACCTCGTCGGCCGACAGCACGCCCCCCGGCCCCAGGAAGATCAGGCGCACGTCGCCCAGGGCATGCACCCGGTCGCCCACGATCAGGTGGGACTGCACATGGAGCAGGCGCCCCTCGACCGCGAGGGCGCGGGTGTCGATGAGGTAGCGCTGCAGGGGCTTCAGCTCGCGCCGATACTCGAGGCGCTGGTTGGCCACCACCGGGTTGACCCCCGCGGCGCGCCACTGCTGCCAGGCCCCGGATCGCACCAGCCACTCCGCTCGGCCGAGCTCCATGACGTCGGCGTAGCGTGCCTGGTTCATGTGCTGGTTGAGGTCGATCTGCGACAGCCGCACGCGCTGGTGCAGCCGACCGATGTTGTGGCTACGGCCCAGGCGGGCGCGCAGGAGCACGGGGACCATGTGCAGGTAGGTTCTCAGCATGCAGCGACGTAGCCCGCGCTGTCAGCCGATGTGCACCCAGATCGTGTCGCCGTCGCGGGCCGCCGGGTAGGTGACCAGCGGCACCTCGGTGGGGCCGAGGATCGGTGTGCCGTCGTTGACGTAGACGGCGCCGTGCAGGGTGCACACGAACTGACCCCGATCGGGGCGGTACTCCACCACCGCGCCTTCGTGGGTGCAGGAGGTCTCCATGGCGACGTAGCAGTCGGCCGCGACCTGGGCGATGTTGACGGTGCGGCCGCCCACCGACACCCGGGCCCAGCCGTTCACATCGGCGAGCTGGGGCTCGTCGGTGAGCGACACCCCGGACCACCCCGCTGCCCCGGGCTGCGCCACCACGGTGCACTCCGGCGGCGTGCCCACCGGGACCGTGCCGCCAGGGGTGCCGGTGTCGAGGCCGGCGGTGCCGGTGTCGACATCCGGGGGCACCGAGTTCAGCCCCTCGCAGCCGACGGCAGCGAGGGCGCAGCCCTGACAGAGCAGCATGCGACGAGACAGATCAGGCATGGCCCATTGTGCCAGATCCGGTGGCCTCGTGTAATCTCCCGGCCGGAGGCAGCATGACGGACGATAGCAACGGCAGCGGCGGAGTGATCGGTCAGACGGTGCCCGAGCTGCTGCAGGGGCTGTCAGCCCTCGGAGCGAGCGACGCCGAGGTGACGCTGCTGCTGCGCGGCGGCAGCAGCGCGGCCGGGGCGGTAGCCCACGCCGACAGCGAGGTCGTGTGGCTGCGCGAAGAGGGCATGTCGCTGCTGGCGGTTCGCGCCGCGGAGATCCTCGCCGTGCGCGTGTCTGCGGCCCGCGTGCCGGCGGGGCGGGTGGCCGCGGCGCCGTCGAAGGCTGCGCGCGGCAACGCCGTGACGCTGCAGGAAGAGGAGCCTCCCGCACCGCCGCGGCGCCGCAAGCGCCGCTACGCTCGCGACACGCTGACACCGGCGGAGGATGCGACCCAGGTGATGGCCCTCACGCCGGCGGAAGAGCCGCCGCCCGCGCCCAGCCTCGATCCGGCGATGGTCGAGTCCCAGTGGCAGGTCGACCTGGGCCGATCGCTGTCGCTGGTGCTCGAGGTGTCGCCACGCAGCGACGAGGAAGCCGCCAGCCTGCACAACGTGATGGCCCACCTCGGGCCGGCCGTGAGCTCGGTCCGCAGGAGCCTGCTGGGCGTGGTGGAGCGGGTGATCTTGGCGGCCACCGAGGAGCCCGGCGCCGAGCGGGTCGAGGGCGACCTGTGGATCGGCGTCAACCTGTCGGCCGGCCGCCGTGGTCGATGGTCGAGCGCGCGGAGCATGGGCGCGGCCATCGAGGCGGCGCTCCAGTCGTAGCCGCTACAGGTCGTCGAGCTCGGCGAGCAGGGCGGCCTCGACCTCGTCTTCGCTCATCTTCGCGACGTCGGCGGCGGCGGTGGCCATCGGCGCCTGGCTGGCGGCGACCGCGGGCTTGCCCAGCTCGCCGAGGAGCTCGTCGACGATGAAGGCGCTGATGGCCTCGATGGTGGGGTAGTCGAACAGCAGGGTGCCGGGGATGCTCTGGCCGACGGCGGTGCCCACGCGCTCCACCATCTCCACGGCGGTGACGCTGTCGATGCCGAGCTCCTGCAGGGGCCGGTCGGTCTCGATGTCGTCGAGATCGAGGCCCAGCAGGCTGGCGGCGAGGCCCGACAGGTGGTCGATGAGCAGGGGCACCCGACGGCGGGGGGGCGCGGCCTGCAGCTGCTCGAGCAGGCCCTCGCTGCTGGGCTCCTCCGTGTCGCCGTGATCGGCGGCGTCCCACCGGAACAGGGTGTCGATCTCACCGGAGACGAACAGCTTCTTGGCCTTGGTGCGCTGGATCTTGCCCGAGCTCGTCTTGGGCAGGGTGCGGGGCGACATGAGCACCAGCGAGCGGGCGGCGAGGCCGTGCTCGGCGATGGCCTGGCGGATGGCCGCGAACACCTGCTCGGGATCCTCCACCTTGTGCCGGTAGACCTCGGTGACCAGCACCAGCTGCTCGCCCAGATCGGTGGGGATGGAGAAGGCCGCGGCGCAGTTGGGGCGCAGGGCGGGGTGCACGGTGCCCACCGTCCACTCGATGTCTTGGGGGTGGTGGTTCTGCCCACGGATGATGATCACGTCTTTGAGGCGGCCCGACAGGTAGATCTCGCGGTCGAGCTGAAAGGCCATGTCGCCGGTGCGCAGGTAGGGGCCGTCGCCGTTGGCGGTGCGAGCCTGAAAGTCGCGCTTCGTGGCCTCTTCGTTGCCGTAGTAGCCCTGGGCCACCGTGGTGCCCTTGACCCACAGCTCGCCCACCTGGCCCTCGCCCAGCACCTCGTGGGAGTCGGGGTCGACGATGGCGGCGACGGTGTCGAGCACGGTGGAGCCGTTGCTGGCGACCGTGCGCGCGTTGGGGTGGTCGGCGGGCACCTGCACGACCTCGTGGTTCTCGTAGGCGACCGCGTCGACGTGCACGAAGCGGGCGGGGTAGCGACCGATGGGCTCGGTGACGATCTTGGCGGTGGACTCCGACATGCCCATGGCATGGGTGACCGCGGCCTTGCTCAACCCGTGGGGGGCGAAGGTCTCGATGAACGCGTCTTCGCTCTCCTTGCGGATGGGCTCCCCCCCGTTGAGGAGGACCTGGACCGAGCTCAGATCGAGGGTGGCGCGCTCTTCGGGGCTGGACCGCCGTGCGGCGAGCTCGAAGCCGAAGTTGGGGGCGGGGCTGTGGGTGCCGCGGAAGGTCGACAGGGCCTTCATCCATCGGAAGGGCCGCTGCATGAAGTGCACCGGGCTCATGTAGACGCAGGGAAAGCCGATGAACAGCGGCATGAACCGGCCATAGACCAGCCCCAGGTCGTGGGTGGAGGGCAGCCAGCTGACCATCACCGAGTCGGGGCTGTGGTCGTAGCCCACGTCGAAGTCGGTGAGCTGGTGCATCAGGTTGTGGTGGCTGACCATCACGCCCTTGGGCAGAGCGGTGGAGCCCGACGTGTACTGCAGGTAGGCGATGTCGTCGGGGGAGGCGCCGGGGTCGACCCAGGCGTCGGCGGTGCCGAGGTCGAGCTCGTCGAGGCACAGCCACTCGGCCTCGGCGAGGGCGGGGCTGTCGGCGAAGGCCTCGCGGGCCGCAGACGCAATGTCGGAGGTGGTGAGGACCAAGCTCACCCCCGCGTCGGCGGCGATGTTCTTCAGCCGCGGCAGCGTGCGGTGCAGCCGGGCCGGGTCGGGGGGATGGACCGGCACCGCGAGCACGTCGGCGTACATGCAGCCGTAGAGCGCGTGCAGGTAGTCGTGGCCCTCCTCGAACATCATCAGCACCCGGTCGCCGGGCTTCGACCGGGCCTGCAGCCAGGCGGCGACGGCTCGGCAGTGCCGGTCGAGGTCGCCGTAGGTGAGGTCGTCGACCTCGTCTTCGCCATCGACGAGGTAGCGATAGCCGACGCGGTCGGCCTGGTGGGTGGCGCGCCAGCGGAGCAGCTCGACCATGGTGGAGACGGCGGGGGCGTGGGGGTGCTCGACGGTCATGGTGGGGTCCTCGCCGGGCAGCCTATCGCGGGATCCGTCTCGCCGGGCCCACGGCTACGGCCCGACGCCCAGCACCACGGCTTCGGGCAGCACACAGCCCTCGGGGACCACGGTCGGGCCGAGCTCCATGTCGGTGGGGTTGGCCTCGCCCTCGTAGCGGCCGCCCAGGCCGCTCCCTACGGCGCAGTCGGCGGTGTCGAGCACCAGGGTCACCGCCCCGATGGGGTCGCCGCCACAGGTGTCGTCGCCACACCACACCAGGTAGCCGTCGGCGGCCGCCAGCACGCCCAGATCTGACGCGTCGTCGGCGCGCAGCGAGGCCTGGTAGACCGAGTGGTCGGCCACCGCCACGCCTTGCCCGAGGGCGCTGCTCGCCTGCGCCAGCGCATCCCCCGTCAGGGAGGTGGACAGCGTGAGGGTCAGGGTGACCTCTTCGTCCCCGACGAGCCCGGAGCCCGTCCACCACGGCTCGAGCTCCACGGGACCCCCCGTGCAGCCGCACACCGCCACCGCGAGGAGCGCAGCTCTCAGCGCGTGCTCCCGGTGAGGCGGAGGGAGCCGAAGCTGCCCGTCAGGTCGAGGCGAGCGCCGTCGAGCAGCGCCCCCACCAGGTCTGCGTCGTTCAGATCGGCGCCCCGCAGGTCGGCCCGCAGCAGGTCGGCGCCCGACAGATCGGCGTTGCGCAGGTCGGCGTCGTTGAGCCGTGCCTCGGCCAGGCGGGCCTTCCACAGCCGTGCGCCGCGGAGGTTGGCGCGCTGCAGGCATGCCCCCCCGAGGTCGGCGTCGTCGAGCAAGGCGCCGCGCAGGTCGGCGTCGTGCAGATCCGCGCCGGGGCCGAGCACGTAGGCGCCCTCGAGGGGCGCATCGAGCAGGGTGTCGGCCGAGCAAAGGGCGTGCTCGGTGAGGGCGCCCTCGAGGCGCACGCCGCGCAGGTCGGCGCCGCGCAGGTCGGCGCGGCGCAGGTCGGCGCCGCGCAGGTCGGCGCCGTGCAGGTCGGCCCCCTCCAGGCGGGTGCGCCGCAGGTCGGCGCCGCGCAGGCTGGCCTGGGCGAGGCGCGCATCCCGCAGATCGACACGGCGCAGCCGCGCGCCGCACAGCCACGCCGACTCGGCATACGCCCCGCGGAGCTGGGCGTGGATCCACCGGAGGCCCCGGCGGCCCTTCGCGAGGGCCATCAGCAAGGTGCCGCGTTGTTCCTGGGTGGTGGTCAAGAGGGCTCCGGCGTGTCGGCGCGGCACGACGAGTCCACCATGGAAACCATGGGGCCGCGCGATGCCTTCAGCGCTCGCGGATGGGCTGCGAACGCCTGCTTTGTCGGACTCGGCGAGCATAGCACAGGGGCTGGGAGCACCGAATCCTTTCTGCACCGGATACCATGCGCCCCATGCGACACCTCCTCCTGCTGATGTTCCTGGTCGGATGCGCGGGCTCGGCGACCGACGACAAGGTCGACGACACCGCCGGCACCCCGTCGGGCGACGACGACGACGACACGACCGTGGGCGACGACGACGACGACACCACCAGCGTCGTCGACGAAGATCCCTGTGTGCCCCCCGGCGATCCCACCCTGGAGATCGGCCTGGGCCTGTCGGGCTTCGAGCCGCTGCCGGAGGGCGAGCCCTTCCCGCTGATCCACGGGCCCCAGGGCGGCTACCACCTCGAGGTCGGCCTGCGCGCCACCAACCTCGTGCAGGATGCCGGCTTCCTGCAGGCGGTGATGATCGCCCGGGTCGACGGGATGACCGAAGACGCGGTGTCGTATCCCTACGTCGACCTGCGCTGCGTGCGCGACTACCGCGAGAGCTACGGCAGCTTGCTCGTGTTCCCCGATCCCGCGGTCAACACCCCCGACTTCCTCGACGGCAAGGAGGTGGAGATCGAGGTCTCTGTCACCGACGACGCTGGCACCGTGGTGGTCACGACCTCTACCTACGTCATCCAAGACACGGAGTGAGCCCATGCGCCACCTGACCCTCCTGGCCCTGTTCGGCGCCTTCGCCCTCGCCCCCGCCTGCAGCGGCGGTAAAGACGACGACACCGCCACCGGCGACGACGACGACGACACCGCCGGCGACGACGACGACGTGACGGGCGACGACGACGACGACACCACCGTCATCGGTGACGACGACGACGACACCACCGTCGTCGACTGCAGCACCCGCCCCACCGACATCCCGACGGCTCGCGGCGAGATCGAGGGCACCTTCTCGCCGCTGTCGCGGCAGTTCGTGTTCTTCGGCGGCGACGAGGGCATCCCGGTGAACTGCTCCTCGCAGACCGATTTCGTGGCCGACACCTGGCTGTGGGAGGAAGACTGCGGCAACTGGCGGCAGGTGGCGGGCGCGCAGCCCAGCGCCCGGGCCCGGTATGCGCATGGCTACGACCCGGTGCGTGACCGGTTCCTGATCCACGGCGGGCGCTTCCGCGACGGCACCAGCGGCAACTACACCCTCAACGACGAGCTGTGGGCCTACGACTTCGCCGCCGAGACGTGGTCGCAGCTGGCCACGGGCGGGCCGTCGCAGCGCGCCATCCACGCCGGGGCTGTGGCGGGCGACCGCTTCGTCATCTTCGGCGGCACGGGCAGCACCGATGGCTTGTCCTACGTGCCGCTGTACTCCGACGTGTGGATGTTCGACCTCACCTCCGAGACGTGGTCGGAGCTGCCCACCAACGGCGGCCCCGGCGGTCGGGTGTTCCACGCCGTCACCAGCGACGGCGGCGACTCGCTGTACGTCTACGCCGGTGGCGACGAGAACGCGTTCTTCGGGCCCTTCTACGCCGAGCTGTGGGAGCTCGACCTGGTGACCGGCGACTGGGCGGTCATCGACGACGCCAGCGCCTACAAGGCGCCCGACCCGCGGATCTGGCCCGACCTGATGTACGACGAGTCCACCGGCAACCTGGTGATGTGGGCCGGTCACGACGACCAGGCCATGGGCAACACCAACCAGCTGTACACCTGGTCGTTCGACGGCACGGGGTGGAACAAGCTGGAGCAGGGCGACAAACTCGATGCGGGGTCCAACGGCTTCTGTGACTTCCCCGCCGACTTCGTCGAGATCGACGATGCCAGCCCCGAGCGTCGCTATGGCGCAGCGGCGGCGATGACTGACGACGGGCGCCTGCTCACCTTCGGCGGCAAGACCGACTGCGGCATCATCAACGACTTCTGGTCGTATGACCTGGCTGCGACGACGTGGACGATGCACCTGCGGGCCACCGACGGCGAGAGCTGCGTGCGCGCCTTCGACCCCGCGAGCTGCAGCACCCTCTGCTTCTAGTCGCGCTGGTCACAGGGTTCGCGGCGGCGAACCCGATCGATGCCTGGGGCCCAGACATCGACGCCGGCGTGTTGGGCGTCAATCCCAACGTCAACGCCTTCTTCTCTGGGGTTGCCGAGGGGCAGCTGATCTTCGGGCAGGGGCTTGGCTCGGGCTTCGACGTCAACCTGTCGCTGGCGACCGACGCACCGCCGCTGCGCCCGGCTCCTCAGGAGCTGTTGCCGCGTTGGTTCGTCACCGAGAACATCGGGCTGGTGGCCCACCTGACGTGGGCGCCGGCGGAGCCGTCGGTGTCGCTGGGGCCGGCGGTGCACAGCACCTGGCCCATCGAGCGGTCGGCGGTGTACGTCGACGTGGGCTGGGCGCCTCGGATCGGGCCCGAGGCGGCGGTGGGGGCGGCGACGTGGGTGGCGGGGGGCGAGGTCCCCGTGCATCCACACCTGTGGGTGTTCCTGGAGACGAACCATCGCTACGAGGCGGGTGCGACCGTGGTGCTGGTGACGCCGGGGCTGTACGCGACCTTCGACGAGGCGGGCGACAGTGAGCTGTGCCTGGGGGTGCGGCTGCCGGCGGTGGGGGGCTGGGAGGAGGGAAGCGTGGGGGTGTGGTTCAACCAGAACGTCGGGG
>Ga0070727_10005361_pt1 | contig 10516 bp, 7 predicted proteins | sample tdAd472_FD_66722 | JGI IMG/M metagenome (GOLD analysis project Ga0070727, IMG submission 66722) | Marine sediment microbial communities from the Atlantic coast under amendment with organic carbon and nitrate - tdAd47.2 | ecosystem: Environmental > Aquatic > Marine > Coastal > Sediment | place... | reverse complement strand
AGCAAAGTCGCCCACATGAAAGATCTGTCCGGCATCAAAATCGCAATTGGGGCGGAAGGCAGCGGCACCAGGGCCGTCGCCCTTTCACTACTCCAAGCCAATGGCATTTCGACAGATCACGCCACCTTGCTGCCACTCGGCGGGCCAGACTCGGCGAAGGCCCTAAAGAACGGTGAAATCGACGCAGCCGTCTATGTCACCTCGCCCACATCAAAGACCATCAAGGGCCTGATGGAAGACCCCAACCTCAAATTGCTGACCTTTGAACGGGCCGAAGCTTACACCCGGCGTCACCCGTTTCTTTCAAAGGTAACCCTTCCCCACGGCGTAATTGATTTGGCAGCCAATCTACCTGCGCAAGATTCCACATTGGTTGCCCCGGCAGCCACCATGGCGGCGCGTAGCGACCTGCACCCAGCCCTGGTGGTTTTGCTGCTCCGAGCAGCGACTGACGCCCACCGGCCACAGGGCCTACTTGAAGATGCTGGACAGTTCCCATCAGCACGGTTTGTTGAGTTCCCCCTCTCCAGTGACGCGAGGCACTTTTTGGAAAATGGGCCTTCATTCCTGGAGCGCTATCTGCCCTTCTGGGCGGCCAACCTTATTGATCGTTTAAAGATCATGCTGTTGCCGCTGCTCACCTTGGCGATCCCCTTGTTCAAGATCTTGCCGCCCGCCTACGCCTGGCGCATCCGTTCGCGCATCTATCGTTGGTACAAGGATTTGCACGAGATCGAGGAGGGCATTGCGACCTCCAAAGACGAGGACTGCACCAAGGAGTTTGAACAGCGCCTTGATGCCATGGAAGCTGAAGTCCGTGAGATAAAGGTGCCGCTCTCTTATGCCGACAATCTCTACAGTCTTCGCCTGCATATCGACCTGATCCGGCGAACCATTGGCGATCAATCGACACCCAAAGAATAATAAGAATTTAGTGAGGACCCATCCATGAGCTTTAAGAAAATCGCCACCCTCGGCGCTGCCCTGTTTGCCCCTCTGCTGTCGGCTTGCGACAATGCCGATGGCCCGGCTGTGGTCAACACATATGATCACGGCGGCGTTTGGGAAAACGTGGTCTATGCGGGCAAAGACAGCCCCATCTTGGTCAACATTCATGGCAATCCCTTTGGCGGCGCGGAGGCCATGCTGGCTGACAACGTTTTGCTTTCCATGAGCAACGCCATTTCAAGCCGGGTCCTGCACTACACCACCAACGAAGCTGAAGCCAAGTCGACCAGCATAAAGGTGATCTTGTTGTTTGGTGCCGATAAGACGGCCAATGGTCGCAAAATCTGCGAAGGCAAGCTTCCAACCATTACCCCTGCTCAAGACGGCAAGGTGATGCTGCGCGCGGTCTTCTGTTCGGATGAACAGCTCATGTCAGACGTGGAAGGCTGGGTCAAAAACGTCACCGGCCCTGATGACAAACGCTTCAAGCGACTCATCGGCGACATGACCCGCCAACTCTTCAGGAAAGACGCGTAACCTTTTGTTTTTGCTTACCTTTTACTGAAAGTCCCGCGACTTAAACCGCACACTTCGCCTTGGTGCCGCACCGGGTATGTAGGCATCATCTAAGGCGCGCAGCCTCTCGGTTAAGTCCATAAGCTTGCTAACGGTTACGTGGATCACCTGGCCTTCCCGCTGGATGCGGCCCTCAACCCCCATGAGCCCGGCGGTCAAAAGGGTGCGGCGGTAGCGCTCGAAGGCATCGGCATAAACCACCAGATTGGCGATCCCGGTTTCGTCTTCGAGGGTGACAAAAATGATCCCCTTGGCCGTGCCGGGCCGTTGGCGAGTGATCACCATGCCCGCCAAACGAATAGGTTGACCGTTCTTCATCTGCTGCTGATCACCGCAGGGCTGATAGCCCTCTGCCGCCAGGCCTTCACGCAGCAGCCCCACCGGATGGGCCTTGAGCGAAAGCCTGAGCGAGCGGAAATCTTCCGCCACCGATTCGCCCATGGAGACCGGCGGCAAAACAATGCTCGGCTCGTCAGACTCGGCCAATCCAGCAAACAGAGGGAGCGGGGCTTGGTTGAGGGCGCGGGCTTCCCACAGAGCCCCTCGGCGATCGAGTTTTACCGAGTTAAAAGCATCGGCCTTGGCAAGCCGCTCAATGACCGCTGGGGTCAACCGGGTCTGGCGCCAAAAAGACTCCATGGAGGCAAAGGGCTCCTCACCGCGCGCCATCATCACCGCCTCGCCATCTTCCTCGGAGAGCCCTTTTACCTGACGCAAGCCCAATCGCAGGGCAGGGCCACCGCGCTCTTTTTCTTCAAGCGTGCAGTCCCAATCGCTGAAACTGACATCGACAGGCCGCACCTCAACCCCATGTTCCTGCGCATCCCGAACAATCTGGGCTGGCGCGTAAAACCCCATGGGCTGGGAATTAATGAGGGCAGCTGCAAAGGCTGCTGGATAGTGGCGCTTGAGCCAAGCAGACACATAGACCAGCAGGGCAAAACTCGCTGCATGGGATTCGGGGAAGCCATAGTCAGCAAACCCCCTGATCTGGTTAAAACAGCGCTCGGCAAAATCGCGGTCATACCCGTTGGCGATCATCCCGCCGATGAACTTGATCTCAAAAGCGTGAATGGTTCCGGCGTTACGAAACGTCGCCATGGCGCGGCGCAGACCATCGGCTTCAGACGGCGTAAAGCCCGCCCCAACAATAGCGATTTGCATGGCCTGTTCTTGAAAGAGCGGCACACCCAGGGTCTTGCTCAATACCCGCTCCAAGGCCTTGGATGGATAGCTCACCGCTTCCTCACCGTTGCGCCGCCGCAAATAGGGGTGGACCATTTTGCCCTGAATCGGGCCGGGGCGAACAATGGCAACCTCAATCACCAGATCGTAGAACCTCTGCGGACGGAGCCTGGGCAGCATGGCCATCTGGGCGCGGCTTTCAACCTGGAATACGCCCACCGAATCGCCCCGACTCAGCATGTCATAGGTGGCTTTGTCGCCAGACGGTATGGAGGCCAGGGTGAGCGGTCGGTGATGATGATCGGCGATGAGCGCAAAGGCCCGACGGATGCAACTCAACATGCCCAAGGCCAACACATCGATCTTGAGCATGCCGAGCGTGTCCAAGTCATTCTTGTCCCACTCGATCACCGTGCGATCTTCCATGGCCGCATTGCCGATGGGCACCACCTCACAGAGCGGCCCCTTGGTCATCACCATGCCGCCGCTGTGCTGAGAGAGATGACGCGGGAAACCGCTCAACTGTTCGGCCAAGCTCAACACCTGACGCAACACCGGGTCAGTTGGGTCGAGCCCGGCTTCGCGAATATGGCGATCGTCAATCTCGCTCACATGACCGCCAAACAGCACCTTGGCAAGCGCGGTGCCGGTGTCAGGCGCCAGCCCAAACACCTTGCCAATTTCACGCAGGGCCGACTTGCGACGATAGGTGGTCACAGCAGCAGCCAGCCCGGCCCGTTCGCGGCCATACTTGTTGTAGACATATTGGATGACCTCTTCGCGGCGCTCGTGCTCGAAGTCCACATCGATGTCGGGCGGTTCATCGCGCTCAGCACTGATAAAGCGCTCGAACAACACATCAATGCGCGCCGGATCGACTGCGGTGATGCCGAGGCAATAACAGACCGCCGAGTTGGCTGCCGAGCCGCGCCCCTGACACAAAATCCCCCGGTTGCGAGCAAACTGCACAATATCGTGGACCGTCAAAAAGTAGGGCGCGTAATTGAGCTGACGGATCAGGGCCAACTCGTGGACCACCTGCTTCTTAACCCCATCGGGGACCTGCCCGCGATATCGCCACTTAGCCCCCTCCCAAGAGAGTCGCTCCAACTCCTTCTGAGGTGTGGTGCCTTGAGGCACCGGATCGATGGGGTATTCATAGCGCAACTCATCAAGCGAAAACGTGCAGCGTTCGACCAGCTTTAGCCCGTTGGTGATGGCGTCGGGATAGTCAGAAAACAAACGGGCCATTTCAGCAGGGGCCTTCAAGTGCCGCTCGGCATTGTCGTGAAGCAGGAAGCCCACGGCTTTCAAAGTGGTGTGCTCACGAATACAGGTGAGCACGTCTTGCAGCGGGCGGCGTGCTGCAACATGGGCATGAATATCGTTGGTCGCCACCAATGGCACGCGCTGGGAAGATGCCAAACGAGCCAGGCGCTTCATCCGCACCTTGTCATCGCCCGCATAACGATAGGTCAGAGCCATATGGAGCCGCTTCTTAAACGGCCCGCGCAAGCGCTCCAGTTGAGCAGCGAAAAGTGCCTCGTCTTCTTGGGACGCGGGCGGCAAGGCAATGACCATTTGACCTTCGGCGAAAGCTTCAAGATCGCCGAAGGTCAAATGACACTGCCCCTTCTCGGCGCGGCGCTGCCCCGTGGTTAAAAGCCGAGCAAGCCGCCCATAGGCCGGGCGATCGATGGGATAAACCAGCAGTGAGGGCGTGCCATCCATAAAATCAAGCCGCGACCCGATCACCGCGCGCAACCCCAACCGCTTGGCCGCCCCATGCATACGCACCACACCAGAAAGCGTATTGCGGTCCGTCACACCAATGGCCGAAATGCCCAAGCTCGCCGCCGTCATCGCCAACTCATCAGCATGCGACGCGCCGCGCAAAAACGAGAAGTTGGTGGTCACCTGAAGTTCAGCGTAAGAGGTCATCCAACCCCCAATAGATTGAAGGAAACCCCCAACCAAATGAGAAAAATACACAACAAAGTGCCAACGCACCCATAGGCAAAATCGCCTAACCAATTGGTTTCATTGGATTCACCTCGATTTTGAGAAAAATTCCTTATCATTTTTTAGCCCCTTTTCTGAAATTTCCCGCCCGCCCCGGAATGACGGGGGTGGAAAAGTGCTTCTCATCCGAACACCCCCTGGACGTACCATCTTGGGGGGTTGTCTGGCCGATAGAGGCCTTCTCTGAATAGCCATAGTCGCCGCCCGTCTTGCAGCTCGACTTGGAAGTAGTCGCGGGTGGTTTGATCTGGGTGTCCGGCTTCTAGGTGCCACCATTCGGGAGCGATGCGTTCGGGGCCTTGGGCGCTCACGATGCGGTGATGCTGGCCCTGCCATTTAAACCGCACGGGCGGGCCGTCGGGGACCGAGGCCAAGACCTCAATTGGAACTGGGTTGGTAAGCAGTTTGATCGGGCGCGGGGCTGGCTTGGCAAGGCTTTCCCAGGCCGGTTCGTTGGCGGGCGTGGCTTCCATCGCCGGGGCTTCACGGCTGGCGCATTCGGGGATATGGCTGGCCTGCGGGGTCAGGCGGATCACCTTGGCGTTGCCCAGTTTGTTGCTCAACCGGTCGACCAGCTCTGCCGCGCCCTGCCCGTTTTGTTGGGCGGCACCCTCCATATCATCCTGCTGGCCTTCCATGGGGTTGGTAAAAGGCGCGCTCAAAACCATCGCCTCGATGCCAAATCCCGGCTCGACCGTATCAAGCTTTTCGCGAAACAGGCGCAACAGATGGGATGGCTTTCGTGCGGGGTGGCCGGTGCCCACATGGAGGTGTTGTCGCCCGCCATCGACCCGATCGCAACGCAGTGTAAGCTTGCGCGCGCCCAGGCCTGATTTCTCCAATTGCTTACAGAGGATCTCTAAAAGTCGCTCCAGCGTTCCTTCGATATCTTCACGCTGGGCGATACATTCGGGGAAGGCAATGCGGGCAATAAAATCTACCGGCGGGGCTTGGGGCGAAAGGGGCTCAGAGCGAGAACCCAAAGCCTGATCAAGACGCTTGGCAAGCTCGGGTCCAAAGCGCTTTGCCAAAGGTGCGCGGGGCAAGGGGATCAAATCGCCAATACGCCGAAGCCCAACTTTGCTGAGCGCCTCAACCGTCGGGCCCGGCAGACGCAAAGCAAGGACGGGGAGCGGCTCCAGATATGACCGCAACCGGTTGGGCGGAAGAATAGTATTCTCTAGCGCCCACTCCCGTGGGCTGCGTTCAGTCGCCACGCAGGCTCTCGGCGAACGCTCGCCGGACTGCCTTGCAGCCTTGGTCGGGGGCAAGCCACCCCCTCCAAACCTTGCCATCGCCCAAGCCGCACCAGGGGTGTCGGCGATGGCCGCACGGGCCGCTATGTGGTTGCGCTCCAAGCGCATCAACAAATCCTCCAACAAAGCGGACTCACCACCAAACAGATGACCGCAGCCCGAAATATCGAGCCAGAGATCGCCGCAACCGTCGGGCGGTCGCTCGAAGCTGTCATCGACCCCACTCCAGGGGGTGTAGCGACGGCCCCAGGCCGCGAGCTTTTCCAAAGCCTCTGCGTCTCCCGGCCCATCAAAATCAATCGCCCCCAAGTTAGGCTCCAAGGCCCGCCCGTCAGCCAAGGTGACACCTGGCACCACCCCGGAAGCACGGGCCAAAGCATCGACCGAAATCACCCGTAGGCCACCACTCATGGGGCGAATGACCGCATGGGGCTTTAAGGCCTCCTCATCCGGTGGCGCGGATTGGGCCTTCTTCCACCGGTCGATGGCAAAGGTCGGCAGCCACAAAGAAAGCACCCGTCTCATGGTTTTCTTCCACCCGCCATCGCTGGGCATGGCCCGCCGAGCGGTAACGACAGCGCAAGAGCTCGACCTCCCAGGCGGTGGTCGGAATCTCGCCGCCGGCCTGCACCCCTTCGATGCGCCAGCGGGTTAAAACACTGCTGGCGGCTAAAGTCTTTTGCGGCGGGCGCAATAAGAGCCCGGCTGTATCGCCCGCCTCGCTGGCCAACTGCAATCGGCGCGAGGCTGTAAGGTCGAGCTTTCCCACCTCACCTAAAACCGCTGCGACACCCGCACTGCGCAGCCCTTCTTCCATGGCCCAAAGGGCTTCCTTATCATCGGCGGCCTTGACCACGACGAGACGATTGGGCGGCAAGCCCAAGCTTTGCAAACCCGGCCCATAGAGCCGGTCGAACCCTCGGTTTTTTTGGCGGCACCAAAGAACGGCACGATTGGCAGCGGCAAATTTTGACAGCAAGAACACCGCAAACCCCACAGCCGCCCCATCGAACAGATCGGCCTTGGTCGCGCCAGAAATTAGCTCATGGACTCCTGCGCTGGGCAATCCGCCCCAAGGAAGAGCCCGATCAATCTCAGGCAACCCCAAAGGCACCCGCACGTCGCCCTTTCGGCCACCAACCATCGACGCACCCACCCCTTCAATCCGGCGGATTTGCTCGCGTAACGACAGAAGGGATGCGGCCTGAGCCATAGGGATCGAGTCTCCAGCTGATTCATTAATTCCTATATTTGTTCTTGTTTTGTTCTACAGGTGGATCAGCAGGGAGTCAAGACTGGAAAAAAGAGAAGAGTCCCTCTCTAGCCTTTCGGCCAGAGGATCATTTGCGTACAGCGGAAGTGAGCAAGGGTTTTGCCGGTTTCTTCAGAGGTGACCTCGGCATCCCAAACCTGGGTCGTGCGACCGCTATGGATGGGTTTGGCGATGCATTTGACGCCGCCTTTCTGAACGGTGCCTAGAAAATTGCTTTTAAGCTCGACCGTGGTGAAATTGGCGGCACCTTCTGGCAAGCTATTGACCGTGCCATATCCACAGGCTGTGTCGGCGAGGCTGATCACACTGCCTGCATGGAAGTAGCCATTCCAAGCCGTGTGATGTTTTTCAACGGTTAGACGAGCAACCACCTCGTCCTTCTCAATTTTTAAAAACTCGATGCCCATATGGCCGGGGAGATACCCCTTGCTAGACGCATTCCACTCAGCGAGAGTTTCGGGGATTTTCAGCTCCATTACTTTTTCTCCCCACCCTTCTTCTTGTCACCGCGCGCACCCCAGCTTGAAAAGATCATGCAGGTGGTGCTGCCATGGGCGTAGATTTTACCGTTTTTATCGACAATCCGGCCTTCTGCGGTTGCCATGCGTGATCCACGATGGACGACCCAGCCTTCGCAAGTCACCTCGCCGATTTCAGCGGTCAGAGCGCGCACGATATTCACTTTGTATTCAAGCGTCGTATAGCCTTCACCCGGTGCCAGCATCGTATGGACCGAGCAGCCCATGGCCGAGTCGAGCAAGGTGCCGAAAAAGCCGCCATGGACGGTGCCGATGGGGTTGTAGTGAAACTCAGCCGGGGTCGAGACGAAGACCGCTTTGCCTTCGCTGACTTCTTTCAAATAGAAATCCAACGTTTGAGCAATGGGCGGGCGGCGGCGGGTGCCAACCATGCCTTTTTGCAAGAATTCCAGGCCTGACATGGACTGGGCCTCACTGTGGATCGCTTCCGGGCAATCCCACTCATAGGTGCGGCTGCGATGCTTGGGAGAATCGGTCATAGGGGGAAGAACCTTCCATCCGTTTGATTTGGTTTGAGACCAAACTAATCGACAGAACGGATGGAAGGGAAGTTTTGTTTTGTAAGGCTACAATTTAGCCCTCGGGCGGGAAGATCCCTTGTTTCGCCAACGCCATGCGACGGCGGACGGCTCCTTTAAGGTCGAAGCCCTCTTGCTCGGTGCTGTCTTCCCATTGATCGAAATACATCAACTCATCGAGCTCTAAACGTGGCCGCCATCCAGCCGCTTCCAGCTCTGGCTTATCGAAGAAATGGCTGACGTAACCAACACAGAGATAGGCCACCGGCACGATGTTGTCGGGAATGCCCAGAGCCTCTTTCATCTCGTCTTCGTTGACGATACTGACCCAGCCCACACCTAAACCTTCCGCCCTGGCGGCTAGCCAGAAGTTCTGGACGGCACAGACTGAGCTATAGAGGTCCATCTCGGGGATGTGCGTGCGGCCAATGACCACGGGACCGGCCCGATCCTTATCGCAGGTGATGCAGATGTTAACCGGGGATTCCATAATCCCTTCAAGCTTGAGAGTGCGATAAACTTCCTGCTTCTCGCCTTCAAACATCTCAGCCGCTTCGTTGTGGGCCTTGTTGAAAGCTGCGTGGACCCTGCCCTTCACTTCGGGGGAACGAACCACCATGAAGTTCCAGGGCTGCATGAAACCGACCGACGGCGCGTAGTGCGAGGCCATGAGCACGCGGGCCAGCACATCGTCTGGCACGGCATCGGGCAGGAACTGCCCACGCACATCGCGGCGCTCGAAAATGGCTTTGTAAAGTCCGGCTCTGAGATCGTCAGAAAAGGAGTGTTCGTCTTGTTTAGCTGCGTTTTCCATACCTAAAAGTCCCCTTCGGTTGGAAAATGAAAGACGCACCACTGTCCAGGCAGCACACCTATGTCCCTTCGGGCCGGTCTTCTGACTTGGGGATCATCTCAGCCAAGCAGCCTTCCCGAACAAATAGACGTTCAGTGGCAAAATAGCTTGGCCAATCCCCCCTCACAGCGTTGGGCACGTACCGGAGTTTCACCGGCTTTCCGATTCTCCTGATTTCTCAGGCACCCGAGGGCGAGCGCAGACTGCCAATTTTTGCAGGCCCGATCAAGCAGTGGTTTTTGATGGCGGCACGAAAACCTCAGGAACTTCTCCAGGCAGCTTTTCCACATAGAGAGACTGGCTGGGGAAAGCAAAACCCGTTCCTGCCCCCTCGACCACGTCTTTAATATGGCAGGCCAGGTCTTCCTTGATCTCAAGCCATTCGCCCCAATTGGTGGTTTTGGTGAAGCAATAGAGCAAAATATCGATCGAAGAATCCGAAAACCGGTCAATACGTACGAAGGTCGAGACCTCGGAGGGAGGGGCAAAGGCCTCGTTTTCATGGATGTAGGTCTCGATGCCCTGGCGAATATCACGCAGCTGATCGACGCTTGCCGAATACTCAATGCCAATAAGCCATTTGATCCGCCGATGGGTCATGGCCGAAAAGTTAGTCACCGCATTGTCGGAAAACTTGGAGTTTGGCACGTAGACGGGTGCCTTATCAAACCGTCGCACCACTGTCGAGCGGAAGCCAATTTGCTCCACGGTTCCCTCAACAATGCTCGGCACCATTACCCAATCACATTTACGAAATCGCTTTTCAGCAATAATAGAGATACCTGCAATTAGGTTTTTGAACATATCCTGAGCACCGAGCGCCACGGCGACACCAAACAGCCCCATGCCCGCGAGTATCGGTCCAACCTGGATGCCCCAGACCTCTAAAACGGTCGCAAGCCCCAAGAAAAAGACGATAAACTTGATCGCTTTGACCGCCCAGTCGACCATATCTTCGGTCAAAATTCGCTCAAAGCGGCGAAACAGAAATTTGAGCGGTTCGACGCAACGGAAAACGGCCCAGAAAATGACGAATGCAATGAGCGAGCGGACCACGTTCGTGGCGACTTGAGCAAACGTCCCTTCGAGAACCAGATACTCTGCAGCAAAGAAGATACCCAGCACCACGGGAATAAACCGAACCGGAGCCTCAATAGCGGCGAGAAATTTGTCATCTGCTTTAGTCGCTGTACCCTCAACCCAGCTTTGAACAAAGGAGAGCACAAACCGCGTAAACAACCCCCGCAACACAAGGGAGCCAAAAAAGATCGCCAAAGCGACGAGAATACGACCGATATCTACTCCCAAATATCCTTCGCGCCAGACCTGTTCGACCAGACCCCAAA
>Ga0070727_10005360_pt1 | contig 10518 bp, 10 predicted proteins | sample tdAd472_FD_66722 | JGI IMG/M metagenome (GOLD analysis project Ga0070727, IMG submission 66722) | Marine sediment microbial communities from the Atlantic coast under amendment with organic carbon and nitrate - tdAd47.2 | ecosystem: Environmental > Aquatic > Marine > Coastal > Sediment | place... | reverse complement strand
CCAGCAGCCTCAGCGACAGACACCTCGGGATCCAGATTGTGTGCGACGTGTGTCAACACCAGGTGATCGACGGCAGCCCAGGCAGCGACCTCGCCGGCCTCGTCAGCCGTTAGGTGGTACTCGTAGGTTTGTGCGTCTCGTGACCCCTGCAACGTCGCTTCGCAGAGCAGTAGATCGCAACTGTCGGCAGCCGTCTGAAGATCGCCCCCCGGCCCAGCGTCGCCGGTGTACACAAGGGTCCGACCACCAGCTTCGATCCGGATGATGTTGTTCGGTACGGCATGAACCGATGCACCAAAGCTGAGACTGAACGGACCGACCTCGGCCATGTCCCCGGCGCCGACCTCGCGGAAATCAAGCACATGATTGAACACATGCTCTCCGCTGGCGCGCGCAAATGCACCGAAGAGCTCTGGCGCGCCATTCGGCACGAACACCGGAACCGGAACGGTCCCTGAAGGCCCATAAGCGAGGTATCCATAGAGCCCGAAGAGGTCGCTCGCGTGATCGACATGCACGTGCGAGATCGCGACCGCGTCAAGTTGACCGGGGTCTGTGAGGGAAGCGAGCGGCATGAATGTGCCGGTACCTGCGTCGAGCCACATAGAGGAACCGTCGTGCTCAATGAGATATCCGGATGCGGGGTTCAATCGTGTCGGAGCACCAGCAGAGCTACCGAGAACGGTCAGCCTCACGCCGACCACCCAAGGACACCGACACCGACACCGATTGCGACCATCCAAGCAACCGCAGCCATGGTCCCAACGAAGGTTGGCATCATGAAGTTGGAACCAAACCGTCGCCAAGACCATGCACCAGCAATCACGAGGAACACGACGAGCGCACCGACAAGCCACGGTGGGGCTATCGGAATCGACACGGCAATCATCAGACCGGCGAACACTTGCAGCCCAGCCCCCACGTATCCGAACAAGGTGCGGTACGCCTCCCTGTTGTGTTCAGATCTCGCCATGAGGCGAGTCTATTCACCGACCGCGACCGACAGCTCAGCCACGGATCCGTCCGCTATCCGGAACGCCCTGAGCAACGGCCGACCGCCCGAGACGGGGCCAATGATGAAATGTATCCATTCCGGGTCTGCTCCACCGTCGATGTCGGATACCGACGGGTAAGCCTCAGCCTTGATGTGACTGTGGAAGACCCCACCGATCGTCAGTCCGAGGCGTTCTGCGAGTCGCAACGATCCATGATGCTCCTCCGGAGAGACGGTGAAACGGTGTTCGCTTGCATCGGCATTCGTCAGACAGAAGGCGAAGCCAGGGTTCCCATCGCCATCGAAGGCGACGAGACCGCACGCCTCCGAGGGCAGGGACCAACCGCTGTGTCTGAACATTGCTTCGGCCACCCGCCGTGGAACCACCGTGCGCTCGATGCCGAGGCTCGTGCACGCATCGACGAGATCGTTCGTGTCGACCTCCACCCGAATCCCATAGCGTTTAAAGAAGCCGGGATTGAGTCCGCCCTCGTCATCCTGATGGACAACGGCCGAGATGCCGTCGGCTGCGAGCCTCGCAACAGCAATGTCGGCGTCGGATCGGTAGAGATACACCTGAACGGTGCTTCTCTCGGCATGGGATCGGCTACTCACCCGCTTACCCAGTCCCTTCGGCGGCGAGCGTTCGGAGCCTGTCGACCACGGTTCGGTCTCCAGAGACTGCTGCGTCCGGCAATGGAGAGCGCCCCCACAGCCACAGGTCGAGCGTTGCAGGGTCGATATCGACGACCGCATCGGGCGTTCCCTCGGCATCGATCACCAGAGTGTCGAGGTCGTGTGTCTTCCCAGTGTTCGGCGACGTCCCACTAAATGCCGCGAAGCGAAGCGCCCATGCTCGGTCGGTCGATAGCAAGTCGATTCTGATGCTCCCCGGTTGCACTGAACCCCATGACGGTCCACCGACAAGAAACTCGTCGAGAAGCTCATCGACGCCGTCGACCGCAAGATCAGCCTCGATCTCCGGGGAGCCGCCAGCGGCGACAACCGCATCGGCCGCATGGATCACCGTTTCGTGCGCCATGCGCCGGACCCACCAATCAGCCCTGTGGGTGTGAGCACACCATGTCCAGCACTCGGCACTCAGATCCACCTTTTCGAACGTATGTCTCATGTTGTCAAGCGCCCGCTGAAAGGTCGCGAGGTCTGCCTCCGGGCCGACGTCGGACCACGGCGGGGACTCTCCACTCGAGGCAGCGAGCACTGTCGCCGTCTTGTGTCGATACACGGACTCCGTGTGCTGGACAAGGTCGCGAACCGACCAACCGGGGCACGTCGGGACCGGTGCATCCAACCCGGCGGTTTGTGCTGCATCGACAAGCAATGCTGCATCGACCTCGATCGCGTGGAGATATTCGGTGGTAGCGAGCGCGAGCGGTTGTTCTAATCGAGAGGTCACGGCCAGACCCTAGGACCGTCTGAGATCGCGTCCAACCGATAGGCACCGACGCCGCGGCGCATCACCGATGGCGTTGGCATCGGCTCTCGAAGGGGCACACGGCGCACCAGTCCCCGACACTAAACGACGGTTCTGAAGCGTCGAGCGGATGCCACCCAGCGACCGTCTCCACCGTTCGGACGAGCAGGTCTTCCGCCTCAGCGAGTTGCTCTGCCCCATAGACGATCCGCTCGCACTTCGGTTCACCCTTGGCTCCAAGCGCATGCTGGTGGACAGCGATGGTGTCGACATTGAGAAGACGCGCCGCAGACACCGCATAGAGAGCGGTCTCGCGTTCGTCGATTCGATCCGACGTCTTACCGGTACGGTGCTCGATGACGGCTGGGGTGTTGTCAGACTCTCTGCCGACGGCATCTGCTCGAGCAATCACGACAACTGAGACGGCCCGGTCGGAAACGACTTGTCCGTTCGCCGTTGCGGCGGCCCCTCGGAGTGGCACCGTCACGCCAATCTCATACTCGACCCTTCCGACCCGTACCGGGACATGGCCCTCTTCGACAGTCTTGTGCCGACCGTAGAGACTGGCAAGACGCGCTGCGTCCTCTGGAGACACCTGCTCAAGGCACTGCGCAAACGCGGCGTCAGGGTTCTCGGACATGGTCGCTGTGGCAACGAAGTCGTGGAACAAGAGTCCGATCGCCGAGGCCTCATTTCCGTCGTCGTTCTCCTCTTTCGGAATGCCATGGAGTGCCTTCCACGCACTGCGTCGATCGCATACGCCAAGGCCAAGCAGGTCAGTCTTGCTGAGTCGGATCGTTCGCTCGTTCGCTCCAACTCGGTATCCCTTCGGCGCTGGGAACTGACCACATCGGGCAATCCGCGAGCACATGTAGCAGTGGAGCCCGGGAGTCCGATCACGATTCGTCGAATGAATCTCAGCGAGTTCTTCCAGGATCGCAATCTGAGCCGATCGTGCCTCCGCAGCCATCTCAATCGGTTCGACAGTTCCAGCCGCCAACATAAGGTCGGCGTAACTCGCATCTGCATCCCCACCCTCAAGCAGGACAGCCGCTTCGGCCTTGGAGGTCGGACGCCCCCCGGTGCGAATCTTCAGCCGCTCTCGGTTTTCTGGGTTCGTGGGATCGCTGACCTCCAGTTGGAAGTATGAGTCGAGGTACGCGTGCATCCTCGGGTGAGGCACCATCGATACGTTGTCATCGGGGTCAAAGACGACCTCGGCGTCCTCGGCTCCGAGGACGGCAACCCCGTTTGTCACGAGTTCTCTCACGAGATCGGTTTGGATAGCGTCGAGCCACCCAGTGTTGTCCCGTATCGCCTGGTCCATGTCATGTCCTGCGATGAGGATGCTCTCCAACGCGTACCGGACAGCCTTCCAACGATCCAGGGCGGCCTTTGGGAGGCTCGAACCTGGTCCTCGGCTTGCAGGACAGTCTGCGAGCCTGGCTACATCATCTGGCTTCAACCGATCGGGCGGCTCGTGATCGTACATCGGGTCAACCTACAGCCGTGGTCGTCGACGTGGACGGCTCTGCGTCACCAAGCACCGCCACCGCCGCCCCCGCCTCCACCGCCCCCTCCACCAGAGAACCCGCCTCCTCCGCCACCGGACGAGGGCGGCGTGAACGCACCGGAGAGGGCCGATTCGATACCACCGAAGGCGTTCTGGGTGTGACCGCCCGTGTAGCCGTAGTTGCCATACCAATAGAGCGAAGACGCGTGCTCAAGCTCGGGCGGTGCGTGAAGTCTCGCGTGCTCGAGGACTTCTTCTGCAACCCCAAATGCAATGCCGTAGACGAGGTATCTGTCCCACAAGTCCAGTGAAATGACCGGGGCATCAACAATACGGGAGAAGTCGACGAGGTATCTCCGGAATGCCTGCCACCGAGCAGCCTCGAGGGCTCCCGTTTTGGTGCGCTTCACCCTGACCTTCCTGAAGAGCAGGAAGAACCCAAGAAGCACGGTCCCAATGATCATCCCGACGATGATGAGTACCGCCATCTCGGTCCCACCCGGAAGACTGTCAAGCGCCCCGGGAAGAACGACCCAGGCCGCGACGGTCAGGATGCCGGCGAGCACGACGGTGAGAAATGCCGCACCGTTGCCGCTTGTGTCAAGCAGCTTCGCTCTGCCAATCGCGTCAAGGACACGGCTCGTAAACACGTCATAGGTTTCGGCGTTTGCCGCAGCGTCGTCCCTGATTCTCGCTCTGAACTCGACAAGGGGTGTCGGTCCATCCTCGAGCACGCGGCGAACGACCGTCAACACCGACTGGTCGAAATCCCGAAGGCCGGTCGTGTTGTCTCCGAGGCTGAGTTCGAGGTCGGTGATCGTCTCGGTCCGAAGCCCGCCCCACGTCGATCGCGTCGCCTGCGTGGGGCTCGCGTTGATGGCTCCAACCCTGATTAGCTCGAACAACGTCGCTGCGAATTCCTTCTCGCTCACGTCCCCCTGTGAAAGCAGCGCTCCCACCTCGGCCGGATGGAGATCTGTCGGCGGTTCTTGTTCGTACTCTCGGTCGTAGGCGACCTTTGGCTCTCGACCGTACCGAAGGTATGTCACGGTGCCGAGCCCGATCGACAAAAAGAGAAGCGCTGCGACGCCGATCAACAAGCCGATACCGGCATTTCGGTTCGCTGCCTCAACTTCGTCTGCGAACAAGACCTCTTCCGTCATAATCGCGCCGAGTCCATCACCTGCAGCGGTGCGGGCTCCTGTGGTTGAGGCGAGCAGATCGGTCGGGAACACTGTTCGGATCTCAACCCATCGCTCGGGCGGGACATCGTTGGCAGCCAGCGCCGGAGACACTCCATCAGATCCGAGCGTGGTCTCCCCATCAATGCCATACGGATGACCCCATACGAGGACATCTCCGGCAACGGCACCCGCAGGAAGATGGACTGCGGCAGTAAGTCGGTCGTTGCCGACGGACCACTGATCGCCCCACACCTGCAGGTTGACGTCAACAACATCGTCGTAGGCGGTGGCGAGGCCCGTCATCGTGTAACCGAGCGTGAATGTTCGCAGAGTGTTGACGGACTTGTGATGCCACACGACCCGCACGTACGAGGCTCGGTACTCGACTCCGAAGGTGCCAGCTGGCGAGAAACAGCCGAGTTCCGTGCAGCCTCCGGGAACGTAGACGCCACCAGCATCGCTTACGACGATGTCATCGACAGACTCCCCACCCCGAATCGGGATATCCCTAAACGCGCCGCTGAAACTGCCATCAAAATCGAAGGTGATGGCTTCGGTGATATCAAGCGATCCGTCGTTGTTGACCGTCACATCGACATGGGCCGACGCAATCCAGAATGTCTTCGCCAGAGCGGTTGCCGCTGGAAGAACGAGCGCAAGAGCGAGAAGAACAACAAAGATGAAGCGCCGGTGGAACCCCCTAGACACCGGTCAGAAGTTGACTTCGGGCGCCGAATCAGCGGCATCCGCGGCGTCATACGACTCTCTGGACTTGAACCCCGTGATGCCGGCGACGATGTTCGTCGGTAGTTGCTGAATCGCGGTGTTGTACGTGAGGACCGTGTCGTTGTAGATCTGGCGCGAAATCGCAATCTTGTTCTCTGTCTCCGAAAGGTCCCCCTGGAGGCTTGCGAAGTTCTCGGAGGCTCTCAACTCTGGATAGGCCTCGGCGACGGCGAAGAGCTGCCTGAGAGCTGATGTGAGGAAGTTGTCCGCCTGGGCTTGTTCGGCTGGCGACGACGCTGAGGAGGACGCAGACCTCGCCAGGGTGACCTGTTCGAAGGTCTCTGCCTCGTGGGCGGCATACCCCTTGACCGTCTCGACGAGATTCGGTATCAAGTCGTAACGTCGCTGCAGTTGAACCTCGACCTGGCTCCAAGCATTGTCGACCCTGTTGCGCTTGGCGACGAGACCGTTGTACGTCGTTGCAAACCACAAGACGAGGACGAGAGCAACACCGATGATGGCAATCCAAATCAACATGGTCTGAGTGTAGACCGGCGTGTTGAGGGCGTGAGAGAACCCGGAGCATCTTCAGCCTTGCGGCTGCCGTACGGGACCGTTCGTACGGATCTCCGGGTTCCGGTGGTCCGAGTTGAAGTCGCTACCTACCTCCGAGGAGAAGCGCGACCTCGCTGATCACAGCTGGCCGGCTAGCGCTCGGCCACCTCCGGGGTCCTTAAACAACAAATCATTCTTGGACCACCTCCTTTCTCCGTAAGAGGATCGTACTACGCGCTCTTGGTCGCGTCGACGACACAACCCCGAGCCACCGCGGTATGGCCAAGTGTCCCGGCCCGCCATTCAGCAACGGGCACGCTTCAGATCGAACCACAGATGCGTGCCGCTGGTCTCTGCCCCCGACGCTGATGAGTCCTCGAGGTGTCGTGCAGAAGTCTTCAGCTATGAGGCGTTACGAAGCTTCGTCGATCTGATCGTTTTGGTTTCGCCGTGCGATTCCAAGGCACCATCGTGGGCCGGGCATGAGATGATATCTGCCGCTATTCGCCGGCTGCTACCGCGACCAAGCGGGGTGGACACCGTCTTGAACGAGGAATGTGACCGTTCCCGTCGCCACGTCGATGAGCTCGAGCGACCATGTGTCATCAATGTACGAGTGATAGGCGATTACCGAACCGTCGGGCGACCATGCAGGTCGAGAGTCACGGTCCTGCCCGTCGGTGAGCTGCCGTTGATTCGAACCATCGACATCCATGAGGAACAGGGTTTGCTCTCCGACACGTGCCGACACGTACGCGATTGTGTCACCGTTCGGTGCCCATGCGGGGTAGTAGTCGCCAACTTCGTTGTCCGTAATCCGAATAGATGTTGTGCCATCAGCGGCCATGATGTGGATCTCGTCTGAACCACCGACCTCGCTCTGTGACACGTACGCGATCTGGTTGCCGTCGGGGGACCAAGCGGGCATGTAGTCGTCGACCCCCTCATTGTCGGTGAGTTGGACTACGACCTCTCCGGAATCGGCGTTGATCAGGAAGATCTCTGCATCGCCGTCGATCGGAATCGAAACTGCAATCGTCTCACCAGTCGGTGACCACGCCGGAATGCCTTCTTCTTCGGGCGTGTTGGTGAGACGCCTCTTGTTAGTGCCGTCAGAATTGATGACGAAGAGATCGTTGCGGCCGGCGTTTCCAGAGTGGAGATACGCAAGCTGCGACGCATCAGGTGACCACGCCGCCAAGTAGCCCCCACCAGCACCGACTTCCACCTGTTCGCCACCATCCGGCTCGATGGTGAACAAGCCGACGGTCTGCCCAAACGAACGCACCTCGTAGGCGATCTTGCCACCACCACCAGGAGGTGGAATGTTGAGAGTGGTCGTCGTCGATGACGTCGATGAACTCGAGCTCGTTGCAGCATCCGTTGACGTGCTGCTCGAATCGACCTTCGCCGTCGTGGTTGTCGCCGTCGCCCCGTCGGTTGTGGCCACTGATCCCACACACGCCGACATCAGCACGGCCGCTGCGCATGGCAATACGGAGAACCTCAGGGTTCGCGATGCCTGACTGATACGAGTTCTCACGCGAGCCGCTGTCTCCTTCTACGTCCTACACACAAAGACCGCCATAACCCCGGCTCACGCGACCCTGCTACTTCTCCTCCCAGTACCCACAGTGCGGGATGCCCTCGCGCGGTGTCTGGAACTAAGGGAAGGAGTTCAGGGTGGCATTCGCGCTTGAGGCAATTAAAGGATGCCCTTCCGAGGTTGCCATGATCGACGCGCGTACCCAACGGGCTTGACCGCTTGTACATCTCGCGCTTGTGACCACGCCAGAAGAGTCACAGATGTGCCGTGATGTGCTGGAGGTGCTGGCAGTAGGTCGAGACAGGGATGCTGGGAGAGTGCGTGTGAGGGCCATCGCCCGTGATCAATCTGAGGTCTTCTCTCCGAGACTTATATAGATCCTCTTGAATATCGCTCTTGCCGCCATCATTGCGACGATGAGCACCAGTACGTCGACGAAGTGGCCGAGTTGAACGTGCTCACCGAATACGAGGTTGACGATTTCGAGGATTATGAACTTGGAAGTGAACAGAATCAGGAATTGAGCGACGAGCCCGGACACTCTCGCAGCCGTCCCATCTCGTTGCTCGAAGAACCCTTTGACGCGGTGCTCAAGGCCCACAACCACGTCGAGGAGTCCCTTGAGGAGAACTGCAGTCAAGATCGAGATCCAGAACGAGTCAATTACAATCGCGTCCACGAACTCGACAAAGAGGTTCAGCACAACGATGTAGATGAGGACGTCGGCTGACCACGACGCGAATCGTTGCTGCTTTCGCGTGATCACGATCTCAGAAGCTGGATTCGTATTCATGACCTCTCCCGCCAACCCTTGTCGTCGTGGTTCACACCCGTCACCGTAGTCCCGCTCCTGTCGAGCAGCAGAAGCCGAACAGCCCTATCCGGCCATGATGGCGGCCACACCTGAGCCGAGAGACCGTCCATATGTGCCGTAATGCACGTATTGGGCCGTTCGAATGTGATGCTGGCGTGGAGGACGCTTGTCCGAGGTTCCGGATGCTCCTGATGTGCGACTATTCGCCGTTGACAATGGATATCGCGTAGGCCGCTGCGGCTTCGATAATGGTCTGGACCACCGCGAGGTCCTCGTCGGAACGGGGGGCGTACACCATCACCATCCCAACCATGGTGCCGTCAAGTGCGAAGGGGTGCCATTCTCCCCAACCGCGATCCACTACCTCGTTGGCCTGATCTGCTGGAAGCCTGAGATGGAGGCTGCCGCCCCCGTTGGGATTGGGGTGGATGTGGGCGAACTCGCGTCCAACGATTGTCGCCTCGGCACGAATCGGTAGCTCCGGGGCGACAATCAGCGCTTTTGCTCCAGGAAGGGATGCACGGCTCGGCTGTTCCACGACGCCGTCGAGTGAGAACGCCCACGCGGACAGCTTCGCGAGCATCTCAGGCGTGGAGGTCTGGTCAAGCTGAATGTGAGGGATCCCGTCGGTCACACGCGGGCTCTCACCCTGTCGAAGGGGCAAGGTGAAGCCTGTTCCGATGGTGCCTTCACTGTTGTCGTGATTCGGCGGCCCGGTCGTGTTCGGTGGCTGATCGGCTGGTGCACCTTCAGCCGAAGCGTCAGTTTCCGGCGAGGAGCACGCTGACGCAACGACGACTATGAGCAGCGCGATGACCCAGTGCATGCTTCAAACGATAATCAGGGGTGCCCAGTAGTTCGGGTCGCGGCGGTGCGTTGGTCTGGCACCATGCGCACGACGTATAGCGGGGCTCGTTGACCTTCTTGCGCGAACGCACGCTGAATTGATTGCGGATTGGCTGATGCCATCATTCGGGGTCTCCGGGACGGGGTAATGTGACGACGCCGCCGACCAACGGAGACTTAGGTGACCAAGAGCATCGGGATACTGACCGCAGGAGGTGACTCTCCCGGACTCAACGCTGCCATCCGGGCGATTGGGAAGTCGGCCATTCGCCGCTACGGGTGGAATGTCGTGGGTTTCAGGGATGGGTTCCGCGGTCTCATGCAGAACCGATCGATCAGACTCGATGGGGACTTCCTAAGTGGAATCCTGACGACTGGTGGGACGGTGCTTGGCACAAGCCGAGACAAGCCACACCAGATGGATGTCGGCGGCACCATCATGGACATGACCGACGTGATGGTCGAGAACTTCACGAATCATCACCTCGATGCACTTGTCTGTCTTGGCGGCGGCGGTACCCACAAGAATGCCCTCCGTCTGGCTGAGCGCGGAATTCCCATCGTCACGCTCCCCAAGACCATCGACAACGATCTCGTCGAAACTGATGCGAGCCTCGGATTCGATACAGCTCTCGGCATAGCAACAGAGGCACTCGACAGACTGCATTCGACAGCACACAGCCACCACCGAATCATCGTCGTTGAGATCATGGGGCACAACGTCGGTTGGCTGACGCTCGGCGCTGGTCTCAGTGGCGGTGCCGATGTGATTCTGATTCCTGAGATTCCGTACTCGGTGGAAGACATTTCAAGCGCAGTTGCTCTTCGAAGGTCGGGCGGGTCGACATTTTCCATCGTCGCGGTTGCCGAGGGCGCTGTCTCTCAAGACCTGGTGTCGTCGATTA
>Ga0070727_10005359_pt1 | contig 10518 bp, 8 predicted proteins | sample tdAd472_FD_66722 | JGI IMG/M metagenome (GOLD analysis project Ga0070727, IMG submission 66722) | Marine sediment microbial communities from the Atlantic coast under amendment with organic carbon and nitrate - tdAd47.2 | ecosystem: Environmental > Aquatic > Marine > Coastal > Sediment | place... | reverse complement strand
AACTGCTGCTCGGAGTCTTCCAGAAGCATGTCATTAATAAACTCCCCTACATGGGAATCGAGCTGTCCCGGTGGCATACGTTTGGTCATAATGACTTCTCGAATCATGGGCGACCAGGCCTGCACCATGGCATGACTGTTCATTGCAAACGGAGCAATACCGCTTTCCCGGTGACAGCTTGCACAGTTCTCGGCAATTATGGGAGCGATATCCTGCTGGTAGGACGGCACTTTGCCTTGATGCGCATCTCGCGCGGGGTAAGCTATTGACTCTCCGCCGCTGTAGGCAACTGCAGCTGAGGGTACTTGCTGACCAGCGATAACGGCTTCTATAGCCTGAGTAAATTCCACCCCCACTGGACCACTGTATTCAACTTCAAAATTTTTCGGGTTAAACAGTAACACCTGGCCCGTTCTCTCGAAACCCAGGGCCTCGGAAATCAGCTGAGCATCATCCATCAATACCGGCAGATCTGCCCCCAATTGTTCCACCTGGACGGCGACGTCGTCACGATTGTGCCGCCCCATGGGGTTAATGAGAAAGAATTCGATACCCTGATCGTCGAAGCGTTCCTTCAGACCAATAAAATCATCAATCGCTGCGGCTACTTCGCTACTGTCATTAGCCTGCACTAACAAGGCAATGCCTGCATGATCATCGTACCAGCTCATCTGGTGAAAGTAGCCCTCATGATCCAGTAACGAAAAGTCGCCTACCGGCTCGGCAAGCGCAGCAAAGGTAGGCACCATAGTGAGCATTGAGATGAGAGATTTTGCTAGCAAATTAGACATCGAGATTACTCCTTGGGGAGCGGAAAACTGATTACGCCAAATAATAGTAAAGTACCAGAGTGTGGCAGACAGACAAAAATTCAATTACCACAACGAACAAACAGGAAAATAGAGTAAAACCTTGCTCTCAAGCAGTCAACCGCGGCCGAGCAATTGCTCGATCAGGGGGATTTTAATGCGACCAAATTCGTGCTGGGGGCTGACAACCTGAATTAAGAGTACGCCATAGCATATTTCAGGTTGCCTGCAACACCGTTCGCAGCTGGCTGTATAACTGTGGATTGGCTATAAGGATGTTTTTACAGTAGAACTGGGGCAATGTGTGGCTGGGAACCGGCTTGAAGTGCCCGAAGCGGGCACCGGCTTCGGTGGCAATCAATTGCGCTGCGGCAAAATCCCACAGACTCAGAGACTCATAATAACCATCCAACCGCCCGGCGGCGACCCAGCAGATATCCAGAGCTGCAGAACCCAGGCGTCGAATATCAGCACAGGCTGCCAACACACTGCCAAGGCGGTGAACCAGAATGCCAATTTCAGCCTTATTATAGGGAAACCCTGTGGCGATGATTGCACGTCGCAGGTTTGTTTCACGGGCTACACTGATAGGGGCACCGTTGAGGAACGCACCCTTGCCATATTGCGCATGAAATAATTCCTTCGTAAAAGGATTGTAGACGACGCCCACTTCAACTCGACCGCCAACTGCATAAGCTATGGAAATCGCCGACTGGGCATGACCGTGGGCATAGTTAACCGTGCCGTCAATCGGGTCTACAATCCATAGCGGCCCCATTTGCTTTGATAAAGAAGCAGTATCCGGGGCCAACTCCTCGGAAACCAGAAGATGATCGGGAAATTCCCCATTGATGGCTTTCGTAATCAGGGCATCTGCTTTCAGGTCTGCCTGTGTCACCAGCTCATCACCATTTTTGAATTCCGCCTGCAGGGCACTATTGCAACGCTCGTCCACAATGAGCTGGCCTGCCTCGCGGGCCAGCTTGCAGGTAAAATCTAACAAATCTGTCATTGTAATAATTCCGCGTCAGTGCAGTTATTGGAAGCAACAGATATGGCGCCATAGCACAAGTAATCAATCGCCTATCAAGTAGCGATGATGAAACCGCAGGTGTTCCTCTATGAATGTGGCAATGTAGTGATAGCTATGGTCATAGCCTGGTCTGAGCTTGAATTCGATTGGGTAATCAGCCTCGGCGGCGGCCTGGCGTAATAGCTCCGGGCGCAATTGCAGATCCAGAAACTGATCGGCACTCCCCTGGTCGATCAGTACCGGCAAACGATCTGTTGCATTACTCAGTAATTCCGTGGCGTCGTAGTGCTGCCATTGGTCTCGATGTTCCCCCAGATAAGCCAGCAATGCCTTTTGACCCCAGGGACAACTCATGGGAGCACAGATCGGCGCAAAAGCCGAAGCCGATCTGTAACGATGAGGGTTCTTCAATGCTATAGTCAAGGCACCATGACCACCCATGGAGTGGCCGAAAATTGACTGTCGGTTAGTGGCCACCGGAAAATTATCTGTCACAAGGTGGTAGAGCTCCTGCGTGACATAGGAATACATCTGGTAATTCTGAGCCCACGGCGGCTGTATGGCATCAATGTAAAATCCGGCTCCCAGACCGAGGTCATAGGCTGCTTCCGGATCATCGGGGACGCCCTCTCCCCGGGGACTGGTGTCAGGTGACACAACAATCAGCCCAAGCTCCGAAGCAACTCTCTGAGCGCCGGCTTTGTGGACAAAGTTTTCATCGTTGCAAGTAAGACCTGATAGCCAATACAACACTGGTGCAATCTGGCCTTCCGACAGGGGAGGAAGGTAGATTGAAAATTGCATACTGCAATGCAGCACTTCCGAGTCGTGGCGAAATCTGAGCTGCCTGCCGTTAAAACTTTTACTTTCTGTCAATTGTTCTAATGGCATAGTAGTTTTCCGGAAAATTTCAGATTAACTTAAGCAACGCTTTTACCCAGCAACCAGCTTCCTGCATTGTCTCAAGCCTGAGACTGCCAGTCGACGACAATAACTTGCAGCCCGGCACAATACCGCGTTGTCGTTGGACTGTGTAGTCAAGCTATGGCTAAATAGCTGTCGTTAGCCGTTGGTATCTATTTATTCCCGATTGAAACCAGACCACAAAAATATACAAGAGAGTCTATGTCCCAGCCCATTATCGCTCACAACAGCCCCATTAAAGTCGAAGTACTTGCCGGCCAGGAGTACTACTTCTGCAGATGTGGCCAATCATCAAATCAACCTTTTTGCGACGGCAGCCACGCAGGGACTGATTTTAAGCCCATGGCATTTACTCCAGAAGAATCTGGCGATGCCTACTTGTGCCGTTGCAAGCATACTGCCAACGCGCCCTATTGTGACGGCACGCACAAGCAGTTTTCTGCGACTGATATCGGTAAGGAAGGCCCCGGCATCAAGCCAGCCGCCTCTGGTGCCCCCGTCGTGCAGGCCACGACTGAGGAACCCACTGTTGAACTCATCCATCAACTGGCGCGGGAAGGACTTGAAACGACTGGCCATCACGGGCCCATGACGGCAATGGGCGTGCCACGACACCAGTTACCTCACTGGGATGACATCCAGATTATGACTGCACAATTGGCATCCAAGCCTTTGCAGGAAGACTCCGATGTCGGTACGGAAACTATAATAGGGCCCAATGCTAAGAAACCACTGCTGCTGAAAATTCCCCTGCTGGTCTCTGACATGAGCTTTGGCGCGCTGTCCGAAGAAGCGAAAATTGCCCTCGCCAGGGGAGCGGAACTGGCCGGCACTGGTATCTGTTCCGGTGAAGGCGGCATGCTCCCGGAAGAGCAGGCCGAAAATTCTCGCTATTTCTACGAGCTGGCCAGTGCTAAATTCGGTTATGACGAAGCCTTGCTTTCAAGAGTACAGGCATTTCATTTTAAAGGTGGTCAAGGCGCCAAAACCGGCACCGGCGGGCATCTGCCCGGAAATAAGAATATAGGCAAAATTGCCACCGTCAGAGGCCTGCCAGAGGGTACAGCAGCCGTATCGCCGCCCAGTTTCACTGACCTCACATCGGTGTCTGATTTTCAGCGCTTTGCTGACCGGGTTCGGGAGCTCACTGGCGGCATCCCAATCGGTTTCAAACTCAGTGCCAACCACATTGAAAAGGATATTGGTTTCGCTCTGCAGGCTGGAGCGGACTATGTCATATTGGATGGGCGTGGTGGTGGCACCGGTGCGGCACCTGAGATGTTTCGCGACCATATCAGTGTACCTACCATTCCAGCCCTGGCCCGAGCAAGGAAGTACCTTGACCAGCAAGGTGCTACCGGTAATGTGTCTCTGGTAATTACTGGCGGTCTGCGACTGCCGATGGATTTCGTTAAGGCCCTGGCCCTCGGGGCTGATGCCGTCGCCCTGGCCAACAGTGCCATGCAGGCAATCGGCTGTGTAGCCGCCAGGATGTGCAATACCAATAACTGCCCGGCCGGAATCGCCACCCAGAAGCCGGAACTCAGAAGCCGACTTCAGGTTGAGCAATCATCCCGCCAGCTGGCTAACTTTCTGTCTGCGTCAGTGAGCCTGATGCAAGTAATGGCACGCGCCTGCGGCCACAATAATCTGCATCAGTTTTGCCATGAAGATGTTGCCACCTGGCATCGTGAAATGGCGCTGCTGAGCGGCATTCGTTATTGTGGTGTCACCGATCCGGATTAAGTTGATGCGATATCTGCTGCTCAACCGAAAGCCCTTCGCCGCTATGGAACTGCTCAGCGTAATACTCCTGCCAGGCATGAGAAGCCATACTCCATGCATTGGTTATTCACAATGTTTGCGTATAATGCATGGCAAGTTACCCTGAATTAACCGTGAACCAATGTCGAGAATAAGAATGAAATCATTTTGCAAAATAGCACTCCTCATGGTGGTCGCCTGCATGTCACTGTTCGTGTCCATCGCTCAGACTACTTCGTTTCGTGCCCGACTCTCCGAAGTACCTGTTACGCCGCAAACTTATCGCACCATTACCGGGGTTGGAGAGGTATTTGCCACCCTGGACGGTAATACATTGACCGTTGACGGCATGTTTGAAGGCCTTAGTTCAGCTGCCTCCGCTGCCCATGTTCACAATGCCCCGAAGGCTATGAATGGCCCGCCCATAGGCGCTTTGAACGTGGTCAGCTCCCCTGCCGGACAGGTAACCGGCAGCCTGGAGCTGACCGATGAACAGCGCCAGGCGCTTCTCAGTGAAGAACTGTATATCGTGGTACACAGTCAAAATAATCCCGGCGGTGAAGTTCGCGGCTGGTTGTTACCCCGGGAAAATTAGAGGTTACTTTCCATGCATACTCTGCAAGTAAAAAAACTATACAAGACCCTTGGTTTTATCCTGATCGCTGCCGCACTGGCTGCTTGTGATCAACCGACACCGGTATCCACTGCGGTAGTAGATACAGGCCCTAATACATACAACCTGGCCCAGGCAGAAAATGGGGCGACTGCCTACACAGATAACTGTGCCGCCTGCCACGGTGCTGACCTGCAGGGTACACCTCTGGGTCCGCAATTGATTGGCAGTGATTTTCTCGCCCGCTGGGGTTCCCAGACCGCTGGTGCACTGATTGCCAATATCCAGTCCAATATGCCGCCGGGTGGTAATGAAGACCTCGATACCGATGCTTATACCAACATTGCCGCCCATATTTTCTCCAGCAACGGTATGTTGCGTGGTGAAACAGCATTAACAGCAGCATCGACCATTCAAATCGCAGCTTATATACCCGAGCAATCAGCCGCGCCGGCGCAACGTCAGCAACAACAGACTGACGCTCCTGAGGGTCTGGTGATCCCAGGAACCGTTGAAAATTTTGTTCCCGTCACCGATGCCATGCTGGCTGAACCAAATCCTGGCGATTGGCCGGCCATTCGACGCAACTCATACGCCCACAGCTATAGTCCTCTGGACCAGATTAATACCAGCAACGTTCAGGATCTGAAACTGGAGTGGGTGTGGAGCATGAAGGAAGGCGATTCAGAGCCCGCGCCTATTGTATATAACGGAACAATTTACCTGATTAATCCCAGCAATATTATCCAGGCCCTGGATGCAAAGTCCGGCGAGCTCATCTGGGAACACCACACTGGCCCTGCCAATCGCCAGGATATGCGTAATATTGCGATCTACAACGACAAGGTAATTCAGGCCACTACTGATTCACGCCTGGTGGCACTGGACGCTCGTACCGGCGAGAAGGTCTGGGAAACTGTGGTTGCCGATGTGAGCAAAGGTTTCGTCAATTCCAGTGGGCCAATAATTGCCGACGGCAAGATTATTCAAGGCCAGGCAGGCTGTGCCCGTTATATTCCGGAAAACTGCTTTTTGACCGCCCACGATGCCAATACTGGTGAGCGTCTTTGGGAATTCAATACTATCGCTCAGATCGGCGACCCCGGTGGTGATACCTGGGGTGGGCTTGATGACATATTTCGCGCCGGTGGCGAAACCTGGATTGCTGGCAGCTATGATCCCGAGTTGCGTCGTACCTTCTGGGGAACAGCCCAACAGAAACCCTGGGCACCTCCAAGCCGCCACATGACTATCAATGATGTAGGCTTGTACACCAATGCCACAATTTCTATCGACATCGATAGTGGCGAACTGGATTGGTATTTCCAGCATGTTCCGGCGGAAGCTTTGGACATAGACGAAGTTTTTGAACGCGTGCTGGTAGACCGTGGGGACCAGAAACTGGTGCTATCGCTCGGCAAGCATGGCATCTTGTGGAAGAATGATCGCGTAACCGGGGAGTTCCTTGGGTTTAAAGAAACCGTGTTCCAGAATGCATTCACCAATATTGATCCGGATACTGGCCTGGTCACCTACCGGGAAGATATCCAGAATGCCCAGCTAAATGAATGGATTCCTGTTTGCCCCAGCAGTACCGGCGGTAAAGACTGGCATTCCATGACTTATCATCCGCCCAGTGGCAATATTGTAGCGCCGCTCAGTCAAACCTGTCTGGAAAACTTTGCCCGCGAAGTTGCTCTGGTAGAAGGCAGTGGCGGCACTGCCTCCAGCCGACGTTTCTTTGAGATGCCGGGTTCTGACGGTAACATGGGCAAGCTTGGCGCGTACAATGTTGATACCTTGGAAGAGGTGTGGAAATATGAGCAACGTGCTTCATTCCATACCGGAACTGTTTCCACTGCCGGAAACCTCATCTTTGTGGGCGACCTGGACCGTTATTTCAGGGCCCATGATGTTAACAATGGCGAAATCCTCTGGGAAACCCGTCTGGGCACCTCAGTTCAGGGCCACCCTATTGTTTTCGCAGTCGATGGCAAACAGTACATAGGGGTTACGGCAGCCCTGGGCGGTTCCAGCCCACGCACAGTGCCACGGGTTATCGCGCCTGAAATCCAGCACCCGGATAATGGCAATGCCTTGTATGTGTTCAGCCTGCCGGACCAGTAAAGATCTTGATACAGACTCCGGCGATGAGAAATCATCGCCGGTTTTTTAGATTGATGCAGTCAGACACGAATCTTTTTTGACAAGCGGCAATACTGACAGCGATACCAGACGATTTAAGTCTTGAATGTCTACGATGAGCCTGTCATAAACAGCGTGTGCCTGCGCGAGTTATATTCTCAAGCCAGACTGATTAGTTCGAAATTTTTTTCCCTCGGCGCAATTTAAAAAAGGCAATGACCAGTGCATGCACTGACTATTCCCGACACTTTCCATTTGCTGTTTTATGTTGGGCTGATGTTTATCATCAGTCAGATAGTGGGAAACCTGGCAAATCAGTTAGGCCTGCCTCGAATGATAGGCTATATCGCGTCAGGTATATTCTGCGGACCTTACGTTCTTGGCTGGTATGACCAGCAACTGGTTGAACAGGACCTGGAATTTTTCCGGGATTTTGCCCTGGCTATCATCGCCTTCTCCATCGGTGGCGCACTGCAGGTATCGTTCCTCAGCCGCCTACGCAAAAGCCTGGCCTGGATTACGGTAATGCAAACCAGCCTGGCCAGTCTATGCGTATTCCTGGTGCTGTGGTGGTTATTACCCTTTGCCGATGGCGGCTCTTCTATATATCTCACCGTGGTTGCACTGATATTAGGTGCAGTATCGTGTGCGACCGCACCCGCAGCGGTTCTCAGTCTCGTGGACGAGTATCAGGCCAGCGGTGACTTTAAATCGGCTTTGCTGGGAATCGTCGCACTTGATGACATCATTGCTGTGATTTTCTATTCCGTGGCTATTGCCCTGGCCGGTAGCTTACTCGGCCAGGGCAATGGTCAGATCCTGGGCACCCTGGGTGAAACAAGCCTGCTATTGTTAACCGAAGTAGCGTTGGGCCTGATAGCCGGTTTTGTCGTCGCCAAGATGCTATTTTTCTTTGCTGAGTATCACGCCATGCTGGGCATACTGTTCGGTATTATTATGGCGATGACAGGATTCTGTCTTTCTATCGGGATGTCTCCTTTGTTGACCTGTGTAATGCTTGGCTTCATGGTCACCAATGTAGCAAAACATGAACTTGCTAATGAAGCCATGGATGTTATTCACACCATTCAGCAGCCTGTATTCGGCGTATTTTTTTTCATGGCTGGTGCCCATCTGAATGTATCGCTGGCACTTTCTGCCGCAGGCCTGGCGGTTGCTCTTACAATTGCTAGATTTGTCGGCAAGTACAGCGGTACCTGGCTGGGTGGAAAGGTTTCAAACACCGACCCCGCACTGACAAAAACCCTGGGCCTGGCCCTGCTGCCGGCGGCAGGCGTTATGGTAGGTTTGACCCTGGACGCCAGGGATGCTTTTAGTGAATCCCTTGGGGTGTACGGTGATTTGATGGTTGCTATTGTCATCGGGGCAACGCTGATCAACGAGTTTCTAACACCCTTCTTTGTTAAATATGCGATCAAACGCAATAAGTAACCCTGGATTTAACCACCTGACAATGCTGGTCAGGTGAATAAGAGTGCTTTCTGGCGCCTGTTGGAAAATCAGCTGGTCATGGTGAGAAGCTTACACTGATATGAGATTGTGTACTCTGCACCTGATGGCAGGGTACGGGACTGGTAAAGATTGACTGCATTTACCGGTAAGGTGCCCCACACCTTCTCGCTGTACTCATTTGACAGCTCACTAAGATTTACCCGACCGCCAGTACCTATACGAGCCACAGTCACGTGAGGCAGATAGCGCTTCGACGCTCCTGGCAAGCCAATACGTAACAATTCTTCATTGAGTCGTTTTTCCAGTAGTTGAAGCTCTCTTGCTGGCTTAATTCCCAGCCAGATTGCATTGGCAAAGTAACCGAGACCCTGGATTTGCAATGAAAAATTTCTGGTCTCATGCAGGACATGGTCCATAACCTGTTTGACTAACTCTCTTTCAATCGCCTCCAGCATGCCAAGAAAGACCAGGGTAATGTGCAGGTTTTCATTTGCCACCGGGCGCACCTTGCTGGCTTTATCATGCGACCACTGATGCAACCTGTCTTGCAATTCACCAAAGCCATCCGGAGGGCTGCAGGGAATGGCGATGAAAAGACGCTGTGGCTGACTAGTTTCTGCCATGGACTGACCTTATAGGCGCAATGAGACTTCAAGGCAACTGTGCCTGTTCCTGAGACCGGATCGGTGGGCACTGGCAACTGCTTGAACCGGTGGCCTGAAAAAGACCATTACCTTGATCCACCGCATGTTGCCATATGAGCCCAGAATGCGATACTACTTCCAAAGGTTTGCATACTTTTCATTGTGGATAACCAAGATGCGTTTAATCTGTTTAACTCTATTTATGCTTGCTGTGCTTTCTGGTCTCAGTAACTGCACCCCTACCTACAACCCACTGGATGACTACCAACAGTTGGAACCAGCGACCATCCTGGCGGCCCCGGAGGCAATAGCAGCTGACTACCCGGCTGCTCAAGTTGAACGCGGCAGGTACCTGGTGGGATTGCTGGGTTGCGGTAGCTGCCATTCCGACGGCGCCCTGGTAGGTGCCCCGGTGCCAGGTCGGGCCCTGGCCGGGTCCTCAGTGGGAATCGCCTATTCTAACCCGCTGGCGGTGGCCAGACCCGGGGTGCTTTATCCTTCTAATCTCACTCCCGATGCAGCTACCGGAATCGGAAATCGTTCTGTCGCCGAGCTGGTAAGAATGATCCGTCTGGGGGTGAATGAACATGGCCGGCAGACAATTCCGGTTATGCCATGGCCAGCTTATGTGAATATTGAGGAAACTGATGCCACTGCCATCGCCGTGTATCTGAAAAGCCTCGACCCAGTCAGACACCAGGTTCCGGCCCAGGTGCGGCCAGGGCAGCAGGCTCCTGCACCGTTTGTGCATTTCGGTGTTTACCAAAGTCGGGACTAAGACAGGCTTTTCGCAAGTTCATAATCTGGTAGTGCCGTTATGTTAGTTAGACTTCTGTTGGTCAGCACTATACTACTAACGTCGTGCATGACTCCCGGGAGGCAGTCCCAGCTGCCTGATGGATTTGTTGCGATATCCGAGGTGGCGCCGGATATTGAACTGGACATCCGCTATTACACATCCAATAATTTTATCGGTCGGCCAGTCGACGGCTATTTTGCGCCTGCTTGTATCCTGACGCTTGAGGCCGGAAGAGCCCTTGCGCAGGCTCAACAACTGGCGCTGAACCGGGGCTATTCGCTGAAAGTGTACGACTGTTACCGGCCACAGTCTGC
>Ga0070727_10005357_pt1 | contig 10521 bp, 8 predicted proteins | sample tdAd472_FD_66722 | JGI IMG/M metagenome (GOLD analysis project Ga0070727, IMG submission 66722) | Marine sediment microbial communities from the Atlantic coast under amendment with organic carbon and nitrate - tdAd47.2 | ecosystem: Environmental > Aquatic > Marine > Coastal > Sediment | place... | reverse complement strand
TCAGCTCTGCTTAATCTCACTGGGAGTGGCCCTTCGGTTGGTTGGTGGTGGTGTCACAACTCCCACCACACCAAACGGCGCGGACACTCCCAGTGCTATTTCTGCCCGATTGGGGCTAGTGCGTGTAGGCGAACTCGCTGGAGTTCAGCAGCGACCAGATCACGTCGGCGTAGACCTGCGCTTGCTGCTTGGCCTTGGTGTTCTGCTTGAACAGCGTCTTCACCACCTGGCGCTCCTGCTTCGAGGGCAGGCGCGAGAGGGTCCGCAGGTAGATCGTGTCGATCCGGTCGTCGACGTCGGTCATCGCGAACAAGCGCTTGTAGAGCGGGTGGTTCGGACGCGCGCGTACGGCGTCGTTGGAGAGCGGGCCGTTGAGCATCAGCAGCGCCTGGGGGATCGTCCCCTCGTCCACGACCTCCTCGCCCTCGTCGTCGCCGAAGGTCTGAATGAACTTGCGCAGGAGCTGAAAGCGCTGGCGGGCCAGGCGGCGCTGCACGCGGGGGTCCGTGCTCTCGACGTCCTCGACCCCGGTCGCCTCGAGCACCGAGAACAGGAGCTGCTCGGCGGTCAGGCTGCGCATCGGCGCGCGGGCGAAGGTCGCGATCTGCTGGGCGCGCCCCTCTTCGGAGCCGGCGGAGCTGAGGTTGTAGGCCTGGGTCGAGAGCACGATCTCGGTCAGCCGGCGCATGTCGTAGCCGCTGGCCTTGAAGTCCGCGGCCAACAGCTCGAGGATCTCGGGGCTCACGCACTGGGTGCTCTCGAGGTCGTCGACCGGCCCCACGATCCCGTCGCCGAAGTAGAAGCTCCACACCCGATTCACGGTCGCCTTGGCGAAGTAGGGGTTGTCCTCGGCCGTGATCAGCTCGGCGATCTCCTGACGGCGGTGCACACCGCCACCGGGGGGGATCACCGACCCGTCGAGGTAGCGCGGGAGGGCCATCCGTCCCCGCTCGCCCTCGGGCGCCGGCATCCGGATCTGACCCGCCGGGCGCTCGTTGATCCCGAAGCGCGGCGGGCGCTCGTCCTTGGCGCTCACGCGCCGGATCGCCATCCGCCCGAAGAAGGCGGCCACGCCCCAGAAGTCCTCCTGGCTCCACTCGGTGTAGGGGTGGTCGTGGCACTGGGCGCACTGGATCTGGATCCCTTGGAACACCCGCACCACGCTCCCGGCGGCCTCGGCGGCCTTGCCCTGGCGGAACTGGAACATGTACTGGCCCTGGGGGGTGTCGGCTAACTCGCCGTCGGCGGCGATCAAGTCACGGGCGACCTGGGACCAAGGGGTGCCCTCGACCCAGCGCTCCTCGAGCCACTCCACCAGCGGGGGCACCGGGCGGTCGAGGTCGAGGTCGTCCATGCCCTCGGCGTCATCGCTGGTCATGGTCCCGCCCATCATGCCTTCGCCGCTCATCTCGCCCTTGGCCTGATTCATCTGCTTGATCAGCTTGTTGATCGCCAGCCCGCGGAACAGCGTCTCGCGGTTGACCATCACGTAGGCCCAGCGCAGCGAGGTGAAGCGCGCGGTGGTGCGCCGGGAGAGCAGCTCCTGGAGCAGGCGAGCGCGCTTGTCCTTGCCGCGCTCGAGGAGGAACTGCCGCACGCGGTCCTCCCTGGGGATCGCCCCGGTCAAGTCCAGGCTCAGCCGGCGGAGGAACTCGCCGTCCGAGGAACGCTTCGCGGGCTCGATCCCCTCGGCCTTCCACACGGCCTGCAGCAGCTGGTCGACCTGCTTGGCGACCTCGGCGGGCGGCGGGAGGGTCTCGACGTTCTCGGCGGGGGCCAGGGCCAGGGCGCTAAACGCCAAGAGCGCCAATACGTTGCGTCGCATGGGGGTGCCTCTCTGCCACAGGATAACGCATGCCCCGGCCCGGGGTTTCGCACGAGCCTCAGCCCGTTGGGGGTGAGCCCGAGCAGCTTCGCTGCCGGGCGCGGGGGAGGCCCCCTGAGACCGGGCGAGGGGCCTCGGAGAGGCCCCCTGAAACCAGGCGCTCTTACTCCGAGCCGTCGCCGATCTTGACGTCGTCGATCCAGGCCCCCGGCCCGTTGACGCTGGCGTCGGTGAGCAGGGCGAAGCGGATCTGGACGCTGCTCCCCGTCTCCAGGGGCAGCCGCAGCGGCGTCCAAGGCTGGGTCCCGGTGAACCGGTGCACCTCGACGAAGGTCTGGCCCTCGTCGTAGGACACGAGCACGGCGACGAAGTCGGCGCCCTCTTCGAGCTGGTAGCGCGCCCGCAGGCTCAGCACCGGGGTCTCGATCCCCTCGATCGGGATCAGCGGGCTGGTGGCGAAGATCCCCGCGTTGTCGGCGTAGTTGCCGCCGTTGGCCCCGCCCGCGTGCAGGCAGCCGTTGCCCTCACCCTGGGCCACCCGGGTCCAGCTGCTGTTCCCGTCGGTGAGGGCCTCCCAGCCCTCGAGGTCCGAGCCGTCGAAGGTGAACTCCAGGTCGCTCCCCCCGGAGCCCTCGGCGGCGCGAGGGAGGATCTGGGCCACCCGCGAGAGGTGCAGCCGTAAGCGCTGAAGGCGGGTGTCCGGGCCGAGCAGGTCGAGCTCGACCCCCACGTACTCCCGGTCGAGCCGCCCACGGAGCGTGCCCCCGTCGGGTCGCTCGAGCTTGACCTCGTCCGCCGAGACGACCTCGATGGACTCCAGGCTGTCGAGGTCCACCGGGCGCTGGGCGAAGCCCAGGTCGACCACCCACGGGCGAGGCGGGTCGCCCGTCCCGTCGAGGCCGTCGAGGGCACAGGAGAAGCGGTCGTCGTTGCGCAGCACGATCATCCGCCGCGAGCGCAGCCCGTCGCACTCCTTGCCCCTGCGGGCGAAGATCACCCGCCGCACCCGCTCGAGGGGGATCGAGAACCGCTCGCCGTCGAGGCGCAGCTCCAGCCGCTCCAGGCGCAGGAAACCGCTGAAGCGGCTCCCGTCGACGGCGGCGAGGCGCTGCAGCTCGCGCTTGGGGGTCCCCAGGTCCAGGCCCGCGACCCGCTCCCGGGCCAGGCTCAGCTCGCCGTAGGCAGTGTGCAGCGTGAAGCTGGGGGTCAGCACCTCGCCCCGGAGCTCGTCGCCGTTGTGCAGCTCGAGCAGGTCGTTGCCCCGGCCCTCCTCGCGCACCTTGCCCAGGACGCGCTTGAGGTCCTCGGGCACCGGGCGCCCGACCCACAGCGCGAAGCGCAGCGTGCCCTCCGCCTGCAGCTGGACCAGCACGCGCTGCTCCGCCTCCGCGGTGTGGGCCGCCTCGGACACCGCCCCCGGCGGACCGGCGGAGAGCTCGTTGCCGTCGCTGTCGCGCACGAAGACCTGCGCCACACGCCCGTCCCGCGCCGTGGCCAAGCACCGGATCGCCTCGCCCTTGGGGATCTGGCGCGCGAACCACTCGTTGCCGCAGCCCTCGAGCTCCCAGCCGACGTCGGGCATGCTCCCGAGCTCGACGACCCCGAGCTGGAGGCTGTAGCGGTTGGCCTCACCGAACACGCGCACGAACAACGGCTCGTCACCCGCCGCGGTGTAGGCCACCCGCTCGGTGTCCGCGGTGCCCCGGCTGTGCCCGGCGGCTCGCCCGCGCGCGTCGTAGAGCGCCAGGTCGAGGTCGCCGTCGGCGTGGCGAAAGCTGGCCTCGACCAGCAAGCGCTGTCCGGCGCCGAGCCGGACGGAGTACCAGTCCTCGCCGTCGCACACCAGCCCGCCGTAGGTTCCAGCCTCGATCTTGGCCGCCGTGCGGCGGGATTGGTTGGGCTCGAAGCTCGACTCCTGGGCCTGGGCGAGACCCGCCACGACCAGGGCTCCGCACAGCAACCAGATCCGTCCGACTCGACTCATTTGCCCTCCAGCACCGGACCCAGGATCCCCAGCAGCGCGCGCTCGGCGCGCTCCGCGCTGACCGCCAGCTCGGGTACACCCGGCTCGGCGTTGAGCAGCTCCAGCAGCGTCCGCTCGAGGGGCGTCTGCCCCGAAGCGCCGACCGCGGCGTTGCGGGCGCTCTGCGCGGCGAGGGCCAGGGCTCGGCTCTTGGCGTCGCCCTCGCAGGCGCGACGCAGCAGGGCGTCGTCCTGGCTGCGCTCGGCGTAGACCGCGAGCAACTGCGCGCACCCCTGACGCACGGCGACGGGCTGCTTGGGGTCGCGCAGGCGCTCCAGCAAGCGCTCCCGCAGGCGGCCGTCCACGAGCACCAGGAGCTCGAGGTAGCCGTGCTGCAGCTGCGGATCCTGGATCGCGAGGGTCAAGCGCAGCAGGCGTCGGCTGCCGCCCTGGCGCGGGCGCACGTGCTGCAGCATGCGCTGGAGCTGGCGTCGGGTCCCGACGCCAGACAGCAGCTGGCGCAGGATCGCGTCCTCCCCGCTGGGGATCAGCTCGCGGAACACCGTCTCCAGCTCGAGCCGGCGCAGCGCCAGCCGTGCCTGGTCGCGCACGTCGGCGGTGCTGCCGAGTTGGATGACCTCCTCCAGCAGCTCCCGGCTGCTCTCGCCCCACTCCCCCAACGCCTGCTGGGCCCGCAGCCGCAGGCGCCAGTCGCTGGAGGCCAGCTGCGCGACGAGGCCCTCGAGGTCTTCGGCCAGCGGGCCCGTGGGCGCAGGGGCGGACTCGGTCGGGCGCTCGCCGAAGAGCGCGACGAGGGTCGGCCCGCTGAAGAGGGTCAACCCGCCGACGACCCGGGTCGCGCCCGTCTCGCCGGGCCAGCCCACGAGCCCCAGCTCGCGACCGCTGCCGAGGTCGAAGGAGACCAGGCCCTCGCCGTCGGGGACGAGGAGCTCCGGCCCGCGCACGCAGCCCGGCCCCAGTGGCCCCAGCGCCAAGCGCGTCAGCAGCTCGCCCTCCGGGCCCACCCGCACCTCGAAACCAAGCTCGAGGTCGTAGAGCAAACACAGCGGCGCGAGGCTCATCACGTAGGGGCGGTTTCGTGGAGGGGTCCCAAAGTCCCCGGTCGAGCTGCCCGGGTTCACGCCGTCGGGCAGCGGGGGGAGGGGCAGCGAGCGCCCGCTGAGCGGATCCAGGCGAACCAGCATGCCCGTGGCGGTCACGGCGTTGACCTCGAAGGGACCCACGCCCAGGCCCACCAGCACCCGCTCGCCGTTGACCTCGCGGCCCAGGTAGCGCTCTTGCTGCCAGAGCAGCTCGCCGCTGGTCAAGTCGCAGGCGGCCAACACGCCGTCCCAGCACACGAACACCCGGTCGCCGAGCACCGCCAGGCGCCCGTCGCCGACCACCCGCCGTAGAGGACCCGGGGTCGGCAAGACCGAGAACGCCTCGGGGTGCGCCCGCGGGGGGGCGTCCCCGTCGGCGGGCCCCTTGCCGGGCGGAACCACCAGCGGCGCATACCAGCGCACGGACCCCGAGAAGGCCGGCGCCGCCCACAGCCGGACCTCGTAGATCAGACCCCCGACTTCGTTGTAGGCGCGCAGGAGCCGCCGGCCCTCCTTGGCGACGAGGACCACGAACCCGCGCGGGTTGGGTGCCGCGCGCACGAAGCGCAGCTCGCTCTCGCTGCTGGGAGGCGCCTCGACGGTCCACTGGGGCTCGCCGTCCACCGCACGCAGCCCGACCAGGCGCGTTGGTTGGCGGAGGAGGATCGTCTCGCTCCCGGCCACCAGGTCGGCCGCGGAGTCGCCCTGGATCCCGGTGCGCCAGGCCAGGAGCCCGTCGGAGACCCGCGCCGCCACGACGCCCTGGCTGTCGGTGTAGTAGATCCGGGTCCCGTCGCTGGTCAGCGCGCGCGGCAGGTGCCGGTCGCCGCCGGGGGCCCTCCGCGCCCACAGCACCTGGCGCTGGCTGGGGGCCGCCGGCGCCGCGCCGCGTCGCGAGCCCTCGTATCGCGAGGGGAGCATGCCCCGCAGCAAGCGCACGCGACGCTCGAGGTCCTCGGCGCCCTCGGCGATCGCGGCGCGCCACACCAGCAGCGCGCCGGCGAAGTCGCCGTGCTCGAACAGGGTCTCCCCCAGCGCGCGTCCGCGCTGGGCCCGGTCCAGCGGCCGGCGCGACTCGGACCAGGCGCGCAGGCACTGGGCCACCGAGGCCGGGTTCGCGCGGGGAGCGGGGCCCAGCCTGGTGGCGACCCCCTCCACCAGGCTCACGGGCAAGCGGGTCAGCCAGTCGCGCGCCTGACTCCGCACCCCGACCCGACTCGGCCCGGGCCACGCGGGGCGCGTCAACGCGCCCCGAGGCGCCTCCAGGCCCTGCACGAGGGCCTCGGCGAAGGCGTCCCGTGCCGCAGGGACGCCCGCGCCCCAGGGGGCGAACGGGTCCTCGATCGGGAGCCGGGTGTTGAGCGGCTCGGGGAGCCCGCGGGGGGCGTAGTGCGGCACCGCGTCGGGGGACGCCCAGGCGCTCAACGGCTCCGGCGGATCGTCGGCCGCCACGGGGGCCGCGGCGAGGAGCACCACCAGCCCCAACGAAACGGGCCCCCACGCAACGGGGAGAGCGGTCGACGGGGGGTGGGGCAACCTCAGCACGGAGACATCCTAGCCCAAGTCCCGCGATTCGTCCGTGCCGGTCTCGCCCTTCCACCGTCTATTCGCAGAGGGAGAAGGAGCAGAGCACATGAGCGAGCTCGGCAGGCAGGCAAGGCGGCTCTATCACCGGCACGCGCGAGGCGAAGTCTCGGACCGCCTGCTGCGGCTGGGGGTCCTGGTCGGGCACCCCGCCGCCGAGACGATCTCCGCGCGCAACGCCCCGGAGGGCTTCGCCACCTGGTCCCAGGAGCTGGTGGCGGGGGAACGCGAAACCGCGGCCCGCGCCGCCCTCGTCGCGGCCCGCGCCGCGCTCCCGGTGTGGCAGCGCACCGCGTCCGACCACCCCGGCCTGCCCCAGGCCCTGCACCACCTCCAGAGCTGGGCCCAGCGGCCCAACCCCCTCGACGCCGAAGCGACCCGCGCCGCCGCCGAGGGCGCCTGCGCCAGCGTCTTCGACGCCGCGATCGAGCTCGGCCCCCCAACGGAATACGACACCCTGGCCTTCGGCTGCACCACGCTGCGGGTGGGCAACCCCTTCACCTGCGAGCTCCGCTGGAAGGGCCGTGCGGAGGTCGCCTACCGCTGCGCGCGCCAGGCCTGCGCGGTCCCCAGCGCCGGCGAGTGGGCGGAGACGGCGTCCGAGGCCCTGCGCCTCGGCGCGCGCCTCGCGGGTGAGCGCGAGCTGCGCACGGCGATCCGCGAGGCGCTGCTCCCCTGGGTCGGGGCCTTCCTGCTTCCAGGGGCCTGAGTTCCAGCAATCGCTGGGGCGGTGGGCGGAATTCCCTGTAGAATCCGCGGACCATGCCCAACGAGATCCAAGGACGCCCTCGCGGCGAGGGCCGACGCGTCGCCGTCGTCTGCGCGCGCTTCAACGAACTAATCACCCGCGAGCTGCTCCGCGGCTGCGTGGACGAGCTGCAGCGCCACGGGGTCGACCCCGAGGCGATCCAGGTGGTGTGGGTCCCCGGCGCCTGGGAGATCCCCCTCGTGGCCCGCCGACTGGCCCGGCAGGCGACCACCGACGCGGTGGTGTGCCTGGGCGCGGTGATCCGCGGCGCCACGGCGCACTTCGACTACGTCGCGGGCGGCGCCGCGCGCGGCCTCGCCCAGGCCGCTCACGACGCCGACAAGCCGGTCGTGTTCGGGGTCCTGACCACCGACACCATCGAGCAGGCGATCGAGCGCGCGGGCACCAAGGCCGGCAACAAGGGCCGGGAGGCCGCCACCGTGGCCCTCGAAATGGTCGACCTGCTCGACGCCCTGGCCACGTGAGTCACTCGCGCACCCAAGCCAGGGAGCGGGTCCTGCGGGTCCTCTACCAGTTCGACCTGCGCACCGACCTCGACGCCGGGCAAGCCGACAGCCTGCTCGACGAAGCCAACGAGGGCAGCTGGCGCGGTGAAGCCAAGGCCTACGCCAGCGCGCTGCTGGCCGGGATCCTCCGCGAGCGCGAAGCCGTCGACGCCGAGCTCAGCGGGGTAGCCCACAACTGGGAGCTCGAGCGCATGGCCGCGGTCGACCGCAACGTGCTCCGTCTGGGCGCCTACGAGCTCATGTTCCAGCGCGAGCAGGTGCCCCCTGCCGTGGCCATCGATGAAGCCGTGAACCTCGCCAAGCGCTACAGCGGCAAGGAGTCGGGCGGCTTCGTCAACGGGATCCTCGACAAGGTCTACCGCCGCAGCCAGGAGCGCGCCGCGGAGCCGTCGGAGCCCAGCAGCTAGCACCAACAGCGCTACAGCAAAGGAGCCTCGCCATGGAGAGAGACCAGATCCTGATGATCGCCGTCGGCGGGCTGGTGCTGCTGGTGGTGATCGTGCTCCTCTGGAGGCGGCGCAGCAAGGGCGACGGCACCGCGCTGATCCTCGACCCGCAGAAGCGGCTCGAGGCCGCGTTGGCCAAGACCCGCGGCGGGTTGCTCGACTCGATCCGGCGCGCTCTGGGCGGCGGGCTCGACGAGAGCGTGATCGACGCCCTCGAGGAGATCCTGCTCTCGGCCGACATCGGGATCAACACCACCACCAAGCTCCTCGACGGGCTGCGGACCTCGTTCCGCGAGGGCAAGGTCAAGGCGACGTCTGAGGTCCTCGACTTCCTCAAGGACGAGCTCAAGGAAAAGCTCGGCGGCGAACACCCCAAGCTGAAGAAGGCCGCCAGCGGGCCCACGGTGATCCTCGTCGCCGGCGTCAACGGCGCGGGCAAGACGACCTCCATCGCCAAGCTCACGCACCACCTCGCCGCGGAGGGCAACACCGTCCTGCTCTGCGCCTCCGACACCTTCCGCGCCGCCGCCGTCGAGCAGCTGCGCACGTGGTCCGAGCGCCTGGGGGTCGAGATCGTGCTCGGCCAGCAGGGGCAGGATCCGGCGGCGGTGGCCTTCGACGCCCACGCCAAGGCCGTGGCCAAGGGCTTCGACTACCTGATCGTCGACACCGCCGGGCGCCTGCACACCGACAAGAACCTGATGGCCGAGCTGGAGAAGATCGCCCGCGTCGGCAAGAAGCACATCGCGGACTCGCCCCACGAGGTGCTGCTCGTCCTCGACGCGACCACCGGACAGAACGCGGTCCGCCAGGCCAAGACCTTCACCGAGGTCCTGAACGTGACCGGGATCTTCCTCGCCAAGCTCGACGGCACCGCCAAGGGCGGCATGGTCGTGGTGATCCGCGAGGAGCTGGGGATCCCGGTCAAGTTCGTCGGCCTCGGCGAGAAGCAGACCGACCTCGCCCGCTTCGACGCCGAGCAGTTCGTCGAGGCCCTGTTCCGCTAGCCTTCAGGGGGTCTTCCAAGACCCCCTCGCCCTCGCGGCAAAGCCGCTCGGCCGCCTGGATAAACCCTTCCAATTGAAGAAGCTGCGCGAGCCGGCTACCTCTTGAGTGTGGGCAAGCTCAAACTGATCCTCAGCGACCTGCACCTCGGCGACGGCCAGGAGGAAGGCGAGCTGAACCCCTGGGAGGGGTTCCACCACGACGAGAAGTTCGCCGAGCTCCTGCGCCACTACTCCACCGACTACTACGAGGACGAAGAGGTCGAGCTGATCCTCGCCGGCGACGTGTTCGACCTGCTGATGGTCCGCTACGACGGAGACTTCCCCCTCGAGATCACGGAGGCCATTGGCGTCGCCAAGCTCAAGGCCTGCCTGGACGGACACGCGGTGTTCGTCCAGGCGCTGCGCGACTTCGTCAACCGCCCGCACAAGCTGTTGACCCTCCTCCCCGGAAACCACGACCCCGAGCTGGTCTACGCCGGCTGCCAGCAGTTGATCCGCGAATACGTGTGCGGCGACCCCACCGACCCGCGTGTGCAGTTCGTCTGCGAGACCGACGTCTACGAGTTCGACGGCGTCCAGGTGCACCACGGGCACTTCTTCGAGCCCATGAACCACGTCCCGCTCAAGCGCACGTTCATCAAGCGCGGCGACGAGACGATCCTCAACCTGCCCTGGGGCAGCGTGTTCGTGATGAGCGTCTTGACCCACCTCAAGCAGCGGCGGCCTTACATCGACCGCGTGCAGCCCTTCAGCCGCTACCTGTTCGGCGCGCTGTTCTTCGACACCGGGGTCGCGTTCCTGCTCATCTTCAAGGCGATCTGGGTGTTCCTCACCCTGCGCATCCTCCCGCTGTTCCGCCGCCCGCGCACGCTGTCTGTGTGGGACGTGATGGCCGGCTTCACCGACTACGAGGCCTTCCCCAACTTCGAGCACAAGGTCAAGCGTCTGTTCAAGCGCAACCCCCACGTGCACACGGTGATCATGGGCCACACCCACCTGGCCAAGGTCCGCCGCCTGGGGCGCAACAAGACCTACATCAACACCGGCACCTGGACCGAGCTGATCTCCCTCGACATCAGCGCGTTGGGCATCAGCCGCGACCTGACCTACGCCCTGGTCGAGTACCCGCCCAACCAGCTTCCGCGGGCCCGGCTGCGCATCTGGGAGGGCTACAAAGACCTCTGGCGCGAGGTCCACTACTAGCCCCAATCGGGCAGAAATAGCACTGGGAGTGTCCGCGCCGTTTGGTGTGGTGGGAGTTGTGACACCACCACCAACCAACCGAAGGGCCACTCCCAGTGAGATTAAGCAGAGCTGA